>Ga0068860_100006322_pt1 | contig 11898 bp, 5 predicted proteins | sample KBSSwiS32_FD_66597 | JGI IMG/M metagenome (GOLD analysis project Ga0068860, IMG submission 66597) | Switchgrass rhizosphere microbial communities from Kellogg Biological Station, Michigan, USA - KBS Switchgrass S3-2 | ecosystem: Host-associated > Plants > Roots > Rhizosphere > Soil ... | reverse complement strand
CGCGAAGTGGTGGACCTCGCGTGCCGAGCCGGTCTCGACGACGAGCCCGGCGGTCGTGCGCAGGCCTTCGCGCACCAGGTGCTGGTGCACCGCCGAGAGCGCCAGCGGCGCCGGCAGCGCGACGTGCTCGCGGTCGAGCGCACGGTCGGTGAGGATCAGGATGTTGTGGCCGCTCCTGATCGCGTCGACGCTCTCGGCGCACAGCGACGCGAGCTTCGCCTCGACCGCCTCGGCGCCCCAAGCGAGCGGATAGGTGATGTCGAGCTCGTAGCTCTTGAACTTCGCTCCGGTGTGCGCGGCGATCGCGCGCAGCCGCGCCATGTCGCCGGAGTCGAGGATCGGCTGCGCGACCTCGAGGCGCATCGGCGGGTTGACGGCGTTGATGTCGAGCAGGTCGGGCTTGGGGCCGATGAAGGAGACCAGCGACATCACGATCGACTCGCGGATCGGGTCGATCGGCGGATTCGTGACCTGCGCGAACAGCTGCTTGAAGTAGTTGTAGAGCGGCTTGTTCTTGTCGGAGAGGACGGCGAGCGGCGAGTCGTTGCCCATCGAGCCGACGCCCTCCTCGCCGGCCTGCGCCATCGGGCTCATCAGGAACTTGATGTCTTCCTGCGTGTAGCCGAACGCCTGCTGGCGGTCGAGCAGCGACTCGGCGAAGCCGTTCGAGGACGGGCCTTCGGGCAGGTCCTCGAGCTTGATGCGGACGCTGTCGACCCACTGGCGGTACGGCTTGGCGAACGCGAACTGGTTCTTCAGCTCCTCGTCGTCGACGATGCGGCCCTGCTCGAAATCGATCAGGAACATCTTGCCCGGCTGCAGCCGCCACTTCTTGACGATGCGACCCTCGGGAATCGGCAGCACGCCGCTCTCGGAGGCCATCACGACGAGGCCGTCGTCGGTGACGCAGTAGCGCGCGGGGCGCAGGCCGTTGCGGTCGAGCGTCGCGCCGATCTGGCGGCCGTCGGTGAAGACCATCGCCGCCGGGCCGTCCCACGGCTCCATCATCGACGCGTGGTACTCGTAGAACGCGCGCCGGCGCGCGTCCATGCCGGTGTGCTGCTCCCACGCCTCGGGGATCATCATCATCACCGCATGGGCGAGCGAGTAGCCGCTCATCGTCAGCAGCTCGAGCGCGTTGTCGAACGTCGCCGTGTCGCTCTGGCCCTCGAACGTGATCGGATAGAGCTTGTGCAGGTCGGCGCCGAGCACCGGCGACTTCATGACGCCCTCGCGCGCCCGCATCCAGTTGAAGTTGCCCTTGACGGTGTTGATCTCGCCGTTGTGCGCGACCATCCGGTAGGGATGCGCGAGCGGCCACTCGGGGAAGGTGTTGGTCGAGAAGCGCTGGTGAACGAGCGCGAGCGCCGTGACCAGGCTCGGTGCGGCGAGGTCCTTGTAGTACTTGCCGACCTGGTCGGCGAGCAGCAGTCCCTTGTAGATCACCGTGCGGCAGCTCATGCTCGGCACGTAGTACTCGCGGCTGTGCGTCAGCTTGAGCGCCTGGATCGCGCTCGATGCGGTCTTGCGGATGACGTAGAGCTTGCGCTCGAGCGCGTCGGGGACGATGACGTCCGGGCCGCGACCGATGAAGATCTGCCGGATGATCGGCTCCTTCGCACGCACCGCCGGCGACATCGGCATCTCGGCGTCGACCGGAACGTCGCGCCAGCCGAGCACGACCTGGCCCTCGACCTTGACGGCACGCTCGAGCTCCTGCGTGCAGGCGAGCCTGGACGCGTGCTCCTTCGGCAGGAACACCATGCCGACGCCGTACTCGCCCGGCGCCGGCAACTCGATGCCCTGGCGCGCCATCTCGGCGCGGTAGTAGTCGTCGGGGATCTGGATCAGGATCCCGGCACCGTCGCCCATCAGGCGGTCGGCGCCGACGGCGCCGCGGTGGTTCAGGTTCTCGAGGATCTTCAGACCCTGCTCGACGATCGCGTGCGACTTGCGCCCGGCGATGTGGGCGACGAAGCCGACGCCGCAGGCGTCGTGCTCGTGCGCCGGCGAATACAGCCCGGACGCCGACGCCGCGTCCACCTCGTGCTGCGGGGTCCCGGCCCCGTTTTCCATATCGCCCACGACCTGCCCCGGCTCTGCCAACACCAAAGGCGAAGAATACCGCAGTGCAGCAATTCGACCGCGCCGATCGGGCTCAGTAGGTGCGGCCGGAGACGCGCGCGCCGCGGTTGACGGGGACGAAGCGAACCTCGACCGTGATCTGGCTCTTCACCGGCGCGCCGGCCGCCAGGCCGGGGGCGAAGCGTGCCTTGCCGAAGGCGTCGAGCGCCGCCTGCTCGAAGACGCCGGTCGGCTCCGAACGAACGACAGCGACGTTGTCGACGTGCCCCGTTTCGCTGATGAGGACGCGCAGCACCACCGTGCCTTCCCGCAGGTAGGGATCCGGGTAGTCGGGCTCGATCTCGTCGAGCGGGCGCGGCCCCGGGTCCAGGCGGCTGCCGAGTGCGTAGTCGGGTGCCGCCGGCAGCGCCATCGGGGCGGCGGGCGGCGGCGCTGCCGCAGCGGGCGGGCTGGCGACAGCGGGTGCGTCGGTCATGGGCGGGCTCGTCCCGGTGGCGGCGGCGTGGCGCGGGCCTTCGCTCGCGCGTCGCGGCGGCCTGTCGGCGGGCGGCGCCGGGCGGGCCTCGGGTGCAGCCGGCTGGGCGGCGGCGACGGCTTCGGTGCCCGCCGTTTGCGGGGTCGCGACGGCGCTCGGCTCGGCGGGTGGCTGAAGCACGCGCACCGCCATCGCCTTCGCCACGGGGGCTGGCTGGCTGGCGGGCGCTGCGCCGGGCCGGACCGCGAGGATCGCGGCGTGCATCGCGATGGCGATCGCGACCGGCGTCCACAGACGCGACGCGCGAAACGGTCCGCCCGCCGCCAGCGGAGCGGCGGGACCCGCCAGGGCCCCGCTCACCGACCTCCTCTTGCCACGCTACTGTCCGGTGATCTCGCGCCAGCTGATCCGCTTGCCCGACGGGACGGGCTCAGGCGGGGTGACCGTCTTGTTGACGTTGCCGGCCTTGCCCTGCCTGAACAGGCCTGTGTAGGACGGGTTGCCGCCCTCGGTGGCAGCAGGCAGCTGCAGGACGTTGAAGCCGACGTTGATCGAGTCCGCGAGGAACTCGGACGTCACCGCACCCGGGATCGGAGCTCCGGTCCGGAAGTCGACCTGGTTGAACCAGCTGTGACCGCCGACCGAGCAAGGCTCGTCGACCGGGACGTTGCTCGCGAAGACGAGCGCGCCGAGCACCAGCTTCATCTCGACGTTGATGCGCTCGCCGGACTCGGCCAGGTCGACCACCCAGCCTGCCGAGCGGTCGCACGCTGCGCCCGTCGTGCTGCAGCCGATCGTCCGCGTCGCCGTCGCCAGGGTGCCGGTCTGCGTGATCGCCATCGGTCGGAGGATCGAGCGCAGCGGCGAGGCGATCGGATACGGACCCGTGAGCGGATCGCGGAATCCGTACACCGACTGCCGGCGCGTGTACGTGACGTCGCTGCTGCCGAGCAACTTGCCGGTGCCGACCATCACGAACGGCTTGCCGTCGAGCTCCGCCAGCTCCGGTCGCGTCGTGATCGGCTGCCGATTGTCGGACGAATCGGTCGCGGTGCCGAGCAGCGTCGCGGTCGCAGAGGTGAAGTCGAAGCGCCAGACGTTGCCGAGCAAGTCTCCGCCGTAGACGCGCCGCGTCGTGTTGTCGACGACGACGTTGTCGACGAAGTTGTTGATCTGCGCCAGTCCGCTCGGGCCGAGCGGCGTGTCGGCGTCGCCGACGTTCGTCGCGATCTTGTGGATCAGCGTTCCCGCCAGCGCGTCGACGACGTACAGGAACCCCTGGCCGTCGCCCGACGACGCGCCGTTGACGTTGTTGTAGCCCGACGTGAACAGCACGACCCAGCGACCGTCGGGCAGCTTCGTGATCACCGGCTTGCCGAAGCTCAGGCCGAGGTTGCAGTCACCCTTGATGTTCGGCGGCAGCACGTTGATCGCAGGCGACGGGCAGCTTCCCGGATCCTGCTTGAACTCCCACTTCGGCGTCGGCAGCGCGCCGGGATCCGTGACGTCGAGCGCGTAGTAGCCCTTGCCGCCGGCGTTGAGGCCGCCGACCAGGATCGTGCGCCATTCGGTGCCGTTCCAGACGTCGCCGGCGACCGGGGTGCCGTCGACGTAGAACTGGTGACCGTCGCGCTTGTAGTTGTCGTCGGCGAGCTTGTAGAGGTTCGGCAGCAATGTGCTCGGAATCACCGCCCACGCCTCCTTGCCGCCGTTGGCGTCGCTCACGCTGGCATAGAACGCGTGCAGCATGCCGTCGTTGGCACCGACGTAGAGCATCGGCGTGCGCAACGCGTTCGCCGACTTGAAGCCGCTGTAGTTGTGCTCGAGATAGTTGGCGAACGGCTCGCCGACGAACACCGGCTGCGAGTCGACGATGTCGCCGAGGATGCCGGTGCCGTCGCCCGCGGTGCCCGCCCGCTTACGCAGCAGCTTCGCGGTGTCTCCGATCACGAAGCCTTCGAGCGCGCGCTGGCCACGAATGAAGTTCACCAGCACGCCGGACGCCTGGACCGCGGTCTTCTGGGCCGAGGTCATGAACGCCCACTGGCTGAGCGCCGAGACCGCGCCGAAGCCGAAGTTGCCGAGCTCGGTCGAATTGAGGTTCGTGACCGGCGACGCCGGCGAGCCGCCCGGGCACAGGACGGTGTTGTCGGTGAAGTTCACCAGCGCGTTACCGCCGCGGATCAGATAGATGTCGCGCCCGTCGCAGGTGGCCTGCTGACGCGGGCCGAGCAGCGCCTGCGCCGACCACACCGGCGGGTCGATCGGCATGCCCGTGCCGAGGTTCAGCAGGCGAGCCTGGATTTCGCCCTGCCACGATCCCGACACGTAGCTGGTCGAGTACGCCGCGTGGTTGCCCGAGGTCGGCTGCAGCGTCGAGACGCTGTCCGCCGTTCCGGAGGCAAGCACGTCGTCGATCTTCGCCAGCGCGTCGCCGAGCCCCTCGATGACGGTCGTCGGATCGTTGGCGCTGAAGTAGCGCCCGCGACCGTTGACGGCAGCATGCCAGAAGTCGTCGATCGACTTCTTGTTGTTGTAGTTGGTGAAGATCGAGTAGTTGAGCGCCGGATCCGGCCACAGCGGCCAGTCCCTGGTGCCGGCGCGAATCTCCGCGAAATCACCCGTCGTCGTCGACAGGTTGCGGTAGTCGGAACGGAACTGGAGCGTTCCGGACACGCCCAGCGCGAGCGCGAAGGTCGTCATGTGCTGGTGCGGAGCGTTGTCGTCCTCGACGCCCGGGCCCGCCTTCGGCACACCGGGGTCGTTGCTCATGCTGGGCCGCAGGTCGGTCTTGTAGTAGTACTGGGCGACGTCGGCGAGCGAATTCGTGCTGCCGGCGGCGACGGAGGGCGTCGAGCTCGAGCACGGCCAATCGGTGCAGCCCACGATGTCGACCGGAGGCTTGGACGGCAGCGTGGGCGGCGTCACGTAGCACATGCCGCCGTTGTACGGACTTGGCGCTCCGGTATCGACCACGACGGTCGGGGTGCCGAGCACCGCGGTTCCGCTCATGCGAGAGGTGGTCGTCGTCTTGACGATCTTGACCGTGTAGGTCGTGCCCGACCCGGCGGTGACCGGCGCGCACGCGACCTTGATGCCGGTGGTGGCGCCGGAGTCGGCGACGCAACCGGAATCGGGCACGTCCGCCGCCAGCAGGCGGTCGCCGCATTCCTTATGCACCCAGGTCGGCGTCACTCCGGAGCCCGGCGTACACGAACTGGCGACGTCGACGAAGCCGGTGTCGGAGACGGTGTTGCAGGCGGTGGTCGTGATGTAGTCCGTCGGACCGCCGCTCACGCCGACGACGCACGTCTGCGACGGCACGTTGGCGGTGGTGACCGGCGTTCCGCACGTGACCTCGGGACCCGTGCCGGTCTGCGCGAGCGGCGAGCACGTGATCGGATAGTCATCCGTGATGACGGTCGTGCACGTCGTCGTCACGAAGCTGGCGTCGGTGCTCGTCGTGCATGGCGCCGAGTCCTGTGCCGGCTGGTTGTTCGGCCCGACCGGTTGCCGGCAGGTCGTCCGGACGCTGCCGTCCCAGTTGGCCGAACAGCTCGCGACCGCGGTCCAGTCCGAGACCACCTCCGCGGCGCTGCAATCCGTCACGATCACGCCCGGCGCGGCGCCGATCGTCCTGCCTTCCGGGCAGGTCAGCGGATCGACGGTCGTGATCGTCTGCGACCCCGTCGGGCAGGTGATCGTGACGAAGTCCGGAGACGTCCCCGTCGCCGCCACGCACGGCCCGACGATGTTGCGGGTCCCGTTGTTCACTCCGGCCGGCTTCACGCAGGTGACCATGTCGATGCCGTCCGAGTACGGCGCCGCAGCGGTGTCGCACCATGCGACCGGCGTGACGTTCGTGACGTCGCCGCACGTCGTCACGATGAAGTCCGGCGCCGGGCCGATGCCGGGCACGCAGGTGGCGCTCGGCGCCGAGGTGGCGGCGACCTTTTCGCAGTGCGTGACGATGTAATCGTCCGCGGGACCGACGAAGGTACCGAAGGCGGTGCATTCCAGGCGGGGGTCGACGATCGTCGGCGGATCCTGCGGAATGATCTCGGTCTTGGTGCACGTCACCTTCAGGTAGGGATACGCCGTGCCGTCGTTCGGCGTGCAGCCGGCGGGCGCCGTGAAGTCGGTCGCGTTGTTCAAGACGTGGGTGCAGATCCTGGTCACCCACGGGTCGCTCGTGGGCAGCGTCGTTCCGACCGTGCCGCAGGCCGCCGCCGTCGTGAAGTCGGTCCGGTTGTTCGGGCCTGACTCGTTCCGGCAATGCGTCTCGTAGTAGTACGGCGCACCCGTCGAAGAGCCTTCCGAGCAGCTCTGCACCGCCGTCCAAGCGGGATAGTCGCCGGCGTCACTCAGCGTGCACGTCGTCTGCCAGTTCTCGGGCGGTCCGCTGTTGCCCTCGACGCAGGACGCGCTCGGCACGAAGTCCGTCGTCGCCACCGGCGTCCCGCACGTCACCTTGATGTAGGGCGGTGCGAGCCCGGGATCGGCCACGCAGCTGCCGACCCACCCCGAAGTGTCGATCGCCTTCACGCACGTCGTCGTCACCTTGTTGATGTCGGTGTTCGTCGTGCACGGCAGCGACGGTGTCGCCGGCTGGTTGGTTGCGGCCGGCTGGATGCAGGCAGTGGTGATGTAGTCGGGGTCTCCGCTCGAAACGCTGTTCGGCACGCACGAGTCGACCGGCGTGTAGCTGTTGTTGGCCGGAGGAAGCGTGCAGATGTTGATGATGAAGTCCGGCCCCCCCGTCTGGCTCGTGCCTTCGACGCACGTCCCGTCGATCGCCTTCGCGACACCGACGGTGCGCGTGCACGTGGTCTTCGTGTAGTTCGGCGCGCCGCTGTGCAAGACGCCGACCGAGCACGAGGTGACCGCCTTTTCGGGCTGCGCCAGCGGCCCCGCCTCGCAAGTCGTTCGCAGGTAGTCGGGATCCGGGCCGATGCCGGCGCTGCAGTCGTCGGGGTCGACGAGCTGGCGGTCGAACTGGATCACCGTTTCGCAGACGACGCCCGGACCGTCCGTACAGGTCCCGCCGACGGGAACGCCGTGCTCGGTGCCGACGTGGGCGATGACCTGGAACTGCGTCTTGTAGACCTGCTCGACCTTCTGCCTGAGCTGGTCCTGCTGCAGCACGTACTGGGTCTTCGTGATGACGAACTGCGACGTGGCCGCCGTCCACTGCACTTTCGTCTGCCACGTGTGGCTTTGCGTCTTGGTCGTGTGCTGCGTCTTCGCCTGGACCTGGATCGTCTGCAGCTTGTACTGGTCCTGCACCCGCGTCGTCTGCTCGGTCCACTTCTTGTGCTGGTAGTGCTCCTCGGTGAAGTGGTGCCGCGACAGGGCGAACTGCTCCCTGGTTTCGGGCGTCTGGGTCACCGTCTTGGTGGTCCGCGTCGTCTTGGCCTCCCACTGGCTCTTCGATGCCCGGTACTGAACCTTGTGGCGCGGGTACTTCACCGTGTCCTTGTTGATCACGTAGGTGCGCTGCGTGATCTGCCTGGTCGTCTTGAGAAAGCCGCCGGCGATGCTGCAGCTGCCGCCCGTGTACGCGTTGTTCTCGTCGATGTCCGTCCGCGTGCCGGTCGACGTGCCGTCGAAGATCGGTCGCGGCGAATAGGGATCGCTGAGGTTTCCGTCCTGCTGGCCGACGAGCGTGGTGCCGTCGAGCTGCAGGCCGCCGCCGTACAGGCCGGCACCGGTGGGCGTCTCGGTCTGGCCGTTCCAGTACCCGTCGGTGGTCATGATCGTGAAGTTCTGCTGGCACGCGTACTGGACCGGGTCGTTCGCACCCGTCGCCGGCATGTTGGTGTTGATGCTGTCCTCTTTGCCGCCGTAGTAGCGGCCGACGCGCGCAAGGCCTTCACGCGCCGGCGACGCGCCGCTCGCGGCCTGGGAGAACACTTTCGCAAACCAGCGCTGCTTCTGGGCGGTGCCGAAGTCGTCGAGCTTGAGAAAGCGCAGCGGGTTGATGCCGCTGTCGCCCGGATTGGTCTTCGGCTCCACCGTGATGAAGCCGACGCGCTTGGTGTCGCGCAGCGGGGAAAAGGCCAGGCTCGCCGCGCTCTTGACCAGCGCGATGCGAGTTCGATAGAACGAGTACCAGATCGCGAAGTTCTTTCGCTGGTCGGCCGACTGCGCGCTGACGTTGACCTTCGTCCACGTGCCGCCGCCGGCGGTCGCGACGGTGGCGCCGGTGTCGAGCTGCCGGCAAGGCAGCGTCGCGTAGTTGAGCGTCTCCGGGCCGGAATACACGTAGTAGTACGCCGCCTGCGGGGTGTCGGGGAACGGCGACGGCGTCTCCAGCGTGTTGGCGTCGTACGCGACGAACTGGCTCTCGAGGTTCGTCGTGCTCAGATCGGGAACCTCGTAGTAGGCGCCGAAGCCGGCGTAGGGAGCGGCGGTGAACGACGGCTCGGCGAACGCCGCCCCGAGGTAGTCCTTCGGCAGGAGATAGATCTGCGCCGGGTTGTAGTAGAGCGCGTTGCACTGGCTCGACTTGTAGCCGATGCTGTGCGGGCGGGTCGCCGTCTCGACCTCGTCGGGCATGTGGGTGCGGCCCATCGAACCCGACGTGTCCATGAGCAGCATGACGTTGGGCTTCACGAGCGCCGCGGTCGTCGTCAGGATCGGCGTGCTCGAGATGTCCGTCTGTGCGGCGTGCGCCACCGTCATCAGCGCGATGGCCAGTGCGGTGGCCGCGCTGCGTAAGGCGCGGGGACGCGAAGCAAGGGCAGGGACGACTTGGTTCATGGTGTGCTCTCGTTTGCGATGCAGACCGCTCAGTGCATGATCACTTGGGTGTAGCTGACCGTGTTGCGCGGCCCGTCGACGCGCGTCGTGACGCGGTAGAACGGGGCCGGCGTCGAGCCGGGAAGAACCGACGGATAGCCACCGCCGCCGGTCGAGTTGCCGGCGTTGGTCTGCGGATAGTCCGAGCAGGTCTGGCCCGGGGCGTTCGCCGCCAGGTTGGCCACCGCGCAGAGCCGGTGGATGATGATTCGCGCCCGGTTGCCGGTCTGGTTCTGGTCGTCCAGGAGCTGCTTCGACTCGGTGTCCCAGAGGAACGTCGTCGGATCGGTCTTCGTTCCCCAGCTCGAGTAATAGCCGTTGGCGGTCGAGTCGGTGGCCGTGACCGCCGAGTTCACCTGGATCCACTGCCGCGCCCACTCGGTGCCGCGATCGGCCACCGACGTCGCGTTCTCCTTGAAGGCGACGTTGCCCGCGATCGACGTCCCCGCCCCCATCTGGCGCAGCAGCGCGACGCCGGCGAGCGACATGACGATGAGGACGATGAGCGCGACGAAGAGGACGACGCCGCGCTGACGGCGCGCCGGGGCGAAGCGCGGAAGCATCGCCGGCTTCATTCGAAATTCCCCCAGATCATGTTCCTGAGCGGGATGACGCGCTCGTACACGCGGTACCGGTAATACCTCCAGTTGTTCGGCACGGCGTCCGTGTCGCCGTAGGTGTCGTCGTCGCCGTTCACGCTCTTCATCAGGAAACGCTTGGACGGATCGCCGAAGTAATACGGCCTGGCGGCGGTGGGGGTGACCGCGCGCGTTCCGCTCGCGCCGGTATCGGGGTTGCGCTCGAACTGGCGGCTGCGCACCAGCACGGCGACGCGGATCGCGAGGACGTTGCGCCAGTCGCCCGGCGCCGACGCGGTCCACTCGCCGGCGGCAATCCGGCCATCGTTGTTGGCGTCGACGCCGTACTCGGCCTTCATGTTGATCACGCCGTCGGCGACCGGCAGCGGCCCCGTTCCGTGGATCACGTCGGTCCGCACCAGCGCCTTGTTGTCGAGGATCGACCAGCTGTTCAGGCGCGGATCGGGGCCGAGGTTGTACATGGTGCCGGTCGCGAACGCCGGACCCGACGCGCCGTTGTAGCGAGGAGTGACCGTAGGAGCGCCGGACGCCGCGTAGTAGCTGGAATACGCGATCGTCGTGTGCCCCACCGTGCGCCCGTCCGCGTTCGAGTCGTCGTTGATCTCGACCAGCTGGCAGTTCGCGCTCGCAGCGGAGGCGGCGCCGCCGTCGGCGACGACCGCGAGGTCGCCGCGCTTGAAGCCGCCGCGCCGGCGCAGCGTCTTCGTCGTCGCCGTCGAGCCCGTCAGGTCGCCCTGCTCGACGTAGAAGGACGAGTTGCCGTAGAGGACGTTGATCTGATCGGGCGCGCCACCGGCGCTGGCGGCGATCTCGACGGCGCGCAGGCCGAAGTTGAAGTTGCGCGCCATGGAGTTGTCGAAGGCGCCGACGGTGCAGCCCGCCACCGGAGTCGGCGCGCGGCCGAATCCGTGGCCGGCCAGCTTCAGGTCGCGCTCGATGTTGAAGAGCGCGAGCGTTCCGGACATCTGAGCGTCGCTTCCCGAGCTCGTCGTCTGCGTGTGCTTGCTCCAGACGGCGACGGCCTGGAAGATCGCCACGAGTCCGATCAGGCCGATGGCGACGCCGACCAGGATCTCGACCAGGGTCAGACCGCGGGCGAGCCGTCGCGACGGTGGAGCGCAGAGGTGTGCCATGCCGCCTCAGTTGACGTACGTGACGAGCGTGTGCCGGCGCCAGGCGCTGTCGCTGGCGGTCTTCCAGCACAGCGTGATCACCACGCGGTTGAAGTTGCCGGCGGCGTCGATGAAGACCTGCGCGTTGCGGACTCCGGCGCCGGGCATCCCCGGGGCCGACGCGGCGTTGCGGGCGCGGTCGAGCAGCGCCGCGACGCGCGGATTCGCCTCGTTCGTGCCGGTGAACGAGCACGGTGCGGGCACCGTGTCGGGCGGCGGCGTTTCCTGGTGCACGAATCCGGCGAGCGTCGCCGCCTTGGTGGCTTCGCTCGTGCGGTCGATGCCGAGATTGATCTCGGCCGCGATCGCATCGGCGAGGCTGCTCGCCTCGGTGCGGTATTGCGCGTCCGACTGCGCCGACACGGCGGTGCCGCCCATCGCGACGAGACCGAGGATGCCGAGCGTGAAGATGAGCATCGCGACCATCGCCTCGATGAGGAAGAAGCCGCGTTGCGCGGCCAGGTGGCGGCGTTCAGCACGCACGGCTGTCTCCTGTGGAAGCGGCCGCGGCAGGGTCGCAGGCCGCGATGCGACCTCCCGGCGAGACCATGATCCGACGGCAGCGCACCGATCCTCCGGACCCCGCGCACGTGCCGGCGACGGGGTTGGTGATGTTGATCGTGTAGGGGCCGTCGGTCGCGCCGAAGCCGTTGAAGGGGATCACCCCCGTCCAGACCGCCGGCGCCGACGCGGACACCTGCACCTGGACGGCCGCAGGACCGGGAGCGCCCTGACCTTCTCCAGCAGTGCCGGCATCGATCATCGG
>Ga0068860_100006316_pt1 | contig 11904 bp, 7 predicted proteins | sample KBSSwiS32_FD_66597 | JGI IMG/M metagenome (GOLD analysis project Ga0068860, IMG submission 66597) | Switchgrass rhizosphere microbial communities from Kellogg Biological Station, Michigan, USA - KBS Switchgrass S3-2 | ecosystem: Host-associated > Plants > Roots > Rhizosphere > Soil ... | reverse complement strand
AATTTTTAAACTTCTATAATATGTCTAAATTAAAAGTGAAAGAAATTGTGCCCGTTTTTATTCTGGGCATACTTATATTCAGCTCTTGTAAAAAAGCTCTGGAGGTACCTGCTACTACTGAATTGGAATCTAATTACTTTATAGATGAAAACCGTGTGCAACGGGGAGTAGGATCTATCTATGCCTCGGTATCAAATATTTATGGCGCAAACCTGGGGAGTCAAATTAGTCAAAATGGAGTAACAATACATCCACTTTGGTTACTGCAGGGTGATGATCTAACCACAAGTGGTAGTGGAAGTAATGGTGAATATGAAGCATTTTCGGGCTTTGCACCCTCCGACCCCCGTGTTGGGGCATTATGGCAAAAACTTTACTTTCTGATGGCCAGGGCAAATTTTATTCTTGAAAAACTCGAGGATCCGGAAGTAAGTAAAGTATTTACAACTCCGGGCCTTAAAGATAATAACAGGGGAGAGGCTTTGTTTCTTAGAGCGTGGGCAAATTACAAACTTTGGGATATGTTCCGGAAGGCGCCCCTGCAAAACTCAAGGATACATTCCATTAGCGAATCTGTGATTCAACCTTCCAAAGGCTTTGAATTATTAGATGCAGCTATCGCTGATTTAAAGGAAGCAGCAACTCTCTTACCCGAATCATGGGATGGGATGAACAAGGGCAGGGTATTTAAAAACAGTGCGAATGGTTTATTGGTGAAATCCTATGTTCTAAGAGCTGACTATGCAAGTAAATATGACGGAGGGAATCAAGCGGGGGATTATGCTAATGCAATCGCAGCTTTCAACCAGATAAGTAGTGAAAGCACAATAGTTGGTGTCCCTTTTGGTGATAACTTTGATTATCGAACAGAAAATAATCAGGAATCATTGTATGAATACCAGGCCAGCCACGGCACGATATCAGATAATCCATGGCTTGACAATGATATTGGCTCTCCTGTAGGCTCTTTTGGCGCCATGTATCACTATTTTGATAGTCATTGGGGCAACTATGGAAGCGGCGATAATGTATCGGGTGGCGGTATTATTGGCCCGACTCCTAAATTGATAAGTAAGTTCAATGCTCAGGATCCAAGGATTGAGGAGACTATGAAATTGGCTCAAAATGTTGATAACGCAGGTGGAAGTCTTTGGTGGTTGGGCTCTGCATGGAGTTATTTCGGAGGATACCAGTTTGTAAAGTACATCAATGGGGAAAGAGGTAATCGGTATGATGTGGATTTTCAAGTAATGTCATCTAATAATCCACGACTTTTACGTTTAGCAGACGTTAAGTTGGCAGTTGCAGAAGCATATCTGAAAACAGGGGATGTGGCAAATGCAACCAGACAGGTGAATGATGTGCGCAAACGTGCCCGGCTTTCAACACCGACCGGTGTTGAATCGCCCGTTCCTGCAGATTATGCGACTGTAACGATGGAGAACATTATGGATGAAAGACTCTTTGAGTTGGCTGGAGAAGAAAATTTTCGTTGGAGTGACCTGAAGAGATGGCACGCAGCAGGATATATTGACCTTGGTACCTGGACGGCTGCCGATTTCGGTTATCCATTTGATCCGTCTCTCTTTACGTTTGATGTGAACAAGCATATGTTATTCCCTATACCTTCTTCAGAGGTTCAGAGTAATCCACTGATGCAGGCTGATGGTAATAATCCCGGATACAATTAATTCTTTACTTTGAAGATCCTCACCTGAAAGGCTTCCCCGTGGCGCCTGTTAATAACTTCGCTCATACTTTCGCGGTTTATTAACTGAAAGCGGGCAGGCTGAGGGGGGGATTAAAACACCTAAAGCAATGGCCATATAGCTGGTAACTGATCTGATATAAAAAATATTGTTTAATGAGAAGGAATTTTATTTTTTTATTGATGTTGTGTGCCATGCAATTACCTGCGGCTTTAGAAACTCCTGAAGAAGAAATTTTTTTTCCCAACTTGTGATTGGTTGGCGCAACTGCGGCGTACACCGCGGCTATGCCTGGCTGTCGCTTTTGCGGATTATATGGTATCCTGATAATAATTTTGGGCGGCCCCGGAAGTCACTTTATATATAACGGAAGCAAATCGGTGTCTATTAATCCTGTAACCATTCCTGAATGCCTGTATTATCCGCCGAACGATTTTCTTAAATCATATGCCCGAATAACTAAATATTGAAACTATGAGAAGAAATTTGATTCCTTTACTGGTGTTTTGCACGATGCAATTATCCGCACAAAAAAATCCATCATTGCCAAAGACAGTCGGCATTCATCTATTTGCTGATTCATCCACCTATTCCGATGATCCTGAAAAACGCCATACTTATGGTTTGCATGTAGCACCACCCTGGCCCGATGGCGGTTCATTCTTCATCAATTTACCTGAGCATTTATGGTATATGCCTGATACAAAAGGCATTGCCCGCCACCACGACAATCGAAAGAATGTATGGCAATTTTCAAGTGACGGGACTACTGCGGGTTACAGCGTTGAAAGCTCATTAGAGCCGGGTGTATTCCTTGCAGTTGAAGCCCATGCCGATAGCGACAGGGTGAATTTTAAGATGACAATTACGAACCGCTCCACTGTTTTTCTAAAAAGCATCAGTCCCTTGTTTTGCTTTCAGTATCCCAACCTGGATGGCTTTCCTGCCAAAAGTACGGACAACTTTACGCATACTTTTATTTTAATTGATGGAAAACTTGTGGCGTTAAAGGACATACATGTGAAAACGCCTGAAGCTATTGCCCGGATGGCGCAGGTAAAAGACTGTAAAGTTGAATCTAACTGGTGGGCCGAGAAAATGGGTGGAATGATTGACCAGCGTATTGACATGGCACTGACTGCGCTCACCTCCTCAAAAGACGATCGGAAAGTGATTGTGTCCTGGACTCCGGGGAAAAGCATATTAACAAATGCATTTATTCCATGCATTCATGCTGATCCCTGCATAGGCGACCTGGCCAAAGGTGAGTCGGTAACAGTTCGGGGTGTTCTTATATTTACGCGAAAACCTCTTGAATCAATCATTAAAGGACTGGTCCCCTGAGCCCCACATGTTAATTTAAACTAAAACTGAAATGAAAAACGCCAGTATTTTTCTTTTGTTCCTGGCCACAATCGGATGCAGGCAAAAGACCTATTATAATGAAAAGACAGATAATCCTGGCTTTAGGGAAAATACTGCCTTTGCTTCTTTTGAGGATATCACATCACCGAAATTTGATTCTTTGAGATTGAAGTACCAACTGGATACTGTTTTCCATGGAGAGCAGGATGAATTCAAAAGGATCCTGTTATTAAGGAACTGGATCAGCTCTATTATTAAAATCAATGACCCTGGCCCTCATCCCGGAGATGGATCAGCAGAGAGCATACTGGATTTTGCACTAAAAGGAAACGGGTATAATTGCGGGTATTTTACACAGGTGCAGAATGCTGTTATGAATGCATACGGTTACGTTACGAGGTGCCTCGGGGCCGGCCCCGGTGTTAAGGGCGGCCTGGATGGACATCATGCCATGAATGAGATTTGGCTAAACAAGTATAATAAATGGTTTTTATCCGATGCGAAATATAACCATCACTTTGAAAAAAATGGTATTCCATTGTCGGCTTTAGAGGTTAGAGATGAATATTTAAAGAATAAGGCTACAGATATTGTATTGGTAGGAGGAGCAAACCGTTTGCCCCTGGAGTTTGATGAAGGAACAGATTCTAAAGGCAGGATTGTAAAGGTGAGCAGGGCGGGCTTTGCCCAATGGTACACCTGGCTGGAATGGGATAATGTGAATAACAGGTATACGACCTGGCCTTCTTTCAAAAGCAAGTTGAATATGTACAGGGATGATTATTTTAAGAGCCATACCTGGATCTGGGATGGTAAACCTCATTGGGCTTACAATACCGCGAATGTGAATTATATTGACTCCAGGACAGCCATCGAATGGACCCCTAATACGATTCACGGTAACGTGGTAATAAAAGGCAATGAAGCCAAAATTGAATTAAGCTCCATCACACCTAATTTTAAAGAATATCAAATGGCCGATGCTTCTTCGGGTAAATGGGATAAATGTGATTCAGTTGTAAATCTGCCGTTAAATAAAAAAACAGAAGAACGGGTATTCCGCGTTGTAAACCTGGCAAATGTGACGGGTCCGGAATATAAAGTTTTAATATCATCCAGATAAGTTACTATGATTTCCAAAACAATCAGATCTCTTTCCGGTTTATTTTTCTTCCTGATCATTTGCCAGTCATCGTTTGCCCAGGAAACTGAATTGGCAAAAGCAGGGATTAATCTTATTCCATATCCCAGGGAAGTAAAGTTGATGGGCGAAGATTTTGTACTGGGAAATAACATAATCATCACACTTGATAAGAATGCTTCTGAAAAGGATAAGTTTGCGGCAGGTGAATTATCGAAATTTTTAAAAGATGAGTGGCGGGTCAACCCCGTCATTCAAAATAATGCAGTAAAGGGCAAAACAATTGTGCTCACCAGGAAGGGCTTTGGGAAAAAATCGGGCGATCAGGGTTATCGCTTAACAGTTGGTAAAGACCGGGTAACTGTAGTTGGAGGCGGCGAGGCAGGTCTTTTTTACGGCGTGCAGACCATGCTTCAATTGATCAGGAAGAACGTAGCGGGGGCCTATATTAATGGATTGGAAATAAATGACTGGCCTGATACAAAGATTCGTGCCGCTTATTATGACACCAAACACCACCAGGATACCCGGGCCTATGTAGAAAGTTTCATAAGAGACCTGGCAAGGTATAAAATCAATATGCTGGTATGGGAGTGGGAAGATAAATTCGCTTATCCAAGTCATCCGGAAATCGGCGCTCCCGGTGCTTTTACGATGGAGGAAATGCAGGAGCTTACTCATTATGCTAAAAAATTTCATGTGCAGATCGTTCCCTTGGTACAGGGACTGGGGCATGCAAGCTTCATCCTGAAGTGGCCGAAATATGCGCACCTGAGGGAGATCCCTGCGTCCAACTTTGAGTTCTGTCCGTTAAAAGAAGGATCTTATCAGTTGCTTTTTGATCTCTGGGATGATGCCGTTAAAGCAACGCCCGGCTCGGTGTATATTCATATTGGCTCAGATGAGACTTATGAGTTGGGATTATGTCCCAATTGTAAAAAGAAAGCAGAAGAAATTGGTAAGACTGGCTTGTATCATTTGTTTACTGCTAAATCAGCAAAACACTTGCAGGCAGAAGGCCGGCAGGTAATGGTGTGGGAAAGACCTATGGGCTGGACAAAAGACGAAAAGGCGGTTAAGAATAATATTGTTCCTCAACAGGGAATCATCCTAGCTGAATCATACGATTATGAAACGCCTGATCTGAAGTATGCAAGAGAAGCAAAGGCCAATGGTTATCCGGTGTATGCTTACGATCCAAACCCAGGCGTAGAGCCGCTGTTTTTGCCTTATCTTTTTCGCAAACCCAGGGATTTTGCTACTGAAACAATTATAGGGAGTCTTGAAAATTCTTATAACTATCTGACATCCCATTTGGGTAAGGGTGTGTATGATGGAGTGATCAAAACATCCTGGGATGATGCCGGGTTACATAACCAGGTTTGGATGTTAAGTTTTGTTACCACGGCAGCGTATTCATGGAACGCTGCTAAACCAGCCCTTAAAGAATTCACCGCTACCTATTTTAAAAATTATTATGGAGAAGATGTGAAGGATATGGAAAGACTTTTCTTTCTGTTAAATGAAGGCGCTTATTTTTATATGGAAAGTTTTGAAAGAAATGTGTGGCATGATAAAAGTATCGGAAAAACGCAAATTCCTGATCTGCCAAGAGGAGATGCAATGGAATATCACCCTTTTTGGAATGTAGAATATGCTGTACGATTAAAGGCGGCTAATGAAATACTGGGAAAAATGAATGAAGCAGCGAACATTTGTAAAATAAATCTTGAAAGAAAAATAAAAAACAGTTATGATATTGAGATATATAAAACAGTAATTGAATTAATCAAACACACTGCGCTGACTTACCTGGATTTGTCAGAATTGGAAAATGCGATAGCTGAAGCACACCGGCAACGAATTTTAAGTCATGAGGATGCTTACCGGAATCTAGAAAAAGCCGAAAAGATCATAAAGGGTCAATTGGCAAGAAGAGATAGCGTTCTAAATGAACTAGTCTCCGTTTGGGAGAGAACCCGGCTTCCAAAAGGGATGTCGACAAAAGAAAAAAAATTCTTTTTTGAACAGGATCGTACGGTGCATTTTGCTAACCGGGCTCCTGATATGACTTTTTTAATTTATGATGAACAAAAGCTTGACCTGGAGGGATACCTGGTAAAACTTCAGCAATATAAAAAATTTTATCATGACAGATTTTTGAATGGTAATTAAACGCCCGCTTTAAAATTAAGTTTTCAGCTATTTAAAAGCTGCGGGGATAACTTTCATTTATTTTTTTTTATGGAATATGTAATTAGAAAATTTATGGAGCTGGCTTCAACGTTGTTTTTTCTTTTTCTCGTCGGAGGCTGTGCAAGATCCCTTTCGGTGAAACCATTAACGGTTGAGCAATCCCCAATTGCGAACGCTTATCCCGGCGATAAAGGGATAGAAAAAGATTCCAATGTTTTATATGTTGAAAAATTTGATGACGGATTGACAAACATTCTCAGCAGGTATCACGATGTATCCAATGCTACAGGCATGTCTCCCGATACCGATGTTCCTTTGGGGAGCCCGGGGCCGAACTCACTTAAAATGACAAACATAGGTGGGCAAAATACCGGGGGGCATCTGTATAAAAGTTTCCCGGCGGGGTTTGACAGTACGGTCTATATCCGTTACTATGTAAAATATCCTTCTGTTTCAAAGGGATTTATACATCACCAGGCTGTGTGGTTTGGGGGCTATAATCCTGTTACGGATTATCCCAATCCAAAAGCTGGTATCTGCGGATTGGGAAACGGGAGGATATCTCTTGCGTATGAACCCGTCAATGGTACAATGGGAACTTATCTTTATTGGGGTGATATGCAAAGTGAGCCGAGCGGTAATTACTGCTGGGGTAATGATGTGATAAACGGAAGTCGATCTGCTAAGAATATTGCCTGGGATCAATGGACATGTGTGGAAGTAATGATTAAATTGAACAACCCGGTAAGTGCCTATAACGGAGAATTAAGGGTATGGCATAATGGAGTGGAAGTAGGTTATTGGGGTCCCGGATTTCCGAATGGAACTATGACCTACGGCAAATTTACTGCCAACGCAACCGATCCATCCTTTCAAGGTTTCCGGTGGAGGACAAATCCTAATCTTAAAATAAATTACATCTGGGTTGAATTTTATGATGATACAAGTCCCATAAATGTTTCGCATTATATAAAATTTGACCATTTGGTAATGGCTAAAAAATACATAGGGCCAATAAAAAAATAACCTGAATTTAATTGCACTCCCCTGTACTAACGGATCATTTGAAGGGCAAAGATTTAGTATTCAGCGCCCTGGGGTGCTTTGACGGTGTGCCATTATGATATACTTCCTGCGCAGGTAATTTCATAGGTTTATTATTATGGGTCCAGCTGGGGAAGTCTTTCATTATTTTATCATCGGGGAATTCACGATAGAGAATTCCAGGTACTCCTCTTTCGAGTGTCTCGATTGAACCATCAGGTCTGGCAATACAACTTGCCCAGGATGAATAATCCCCCGAGGAATTATTAGCGATTACCCACATTAGGTTATCTGAAGCCCTCACTCTTATTTCGGCCGGAATGATGTCATCCAGGATAGTTCTTCCGGGATGCCGCGCATTATAGAATGAATGAAAAACTATTTTTACACCTTTGTGCCTGTAAATATTATACATTTCCGGAAAGCAGGAATCATAACAGATAAGAAATCCGCATTCAAATCCATTAATATTAATGGTACTGGTATGATTCCCGGGAGTATAAAATTTCAGGTCGCCATCAGTTAACATTGACTTATCATACCTGTCAACAATTTCCCCCTTATTAGATATAATGTAAAGGCAATTTGTAGGCTTGACATTTACATCTATATAGTGTGCAGACCCCAATACAACCCATATGTTGTATTGCTTTGCAAGAATCATAATCTCTTTAGTTTCCGCGTTCAATGCATCCCAGTTATAATTATCGAATGAAGTAATATCCACGGGAGGATAACCGGTAAGGGATGCTTCAGAAAAGTGAACAATATCTGCTTTCTGAGCAGCCGCTTCTTTAATAAAATCTTTTATGAATGTAGCATTTTTGTGCACATCTCCTGATACCGGAAACTGGCAGGTTGCTACTTTTAATTTGCCCACCTGTAAATTGCCCAATCCAAACCCAGAAAGTAATATGCTCAACAATAAACAGCCTGTCGTTGGAATAATTTTTCCAAAATAACTACATCGGTTAAAAAGAATAGACTTTTGGTTCATTTTTTTGTATTTGTAAATGACTTTTTTGCCAGGGTGATACAATATTCAGATGATAGGCCATACGGATTTCCCTATCATCAGAATTAATACCAGGGCCAAGATAGAATTTAACTGTAATATCTGCCTCGCAGCAAGACTAGCAAATACTTAGGAATGTAAAAAAATATTTTCGTTACCTAATTAAGCAAACCTAAATAAATTTAAATTATTTTCAAAACATAATTTTTAGCTGAACAGGATTACTAACATCCGTTTATTTGGTATTACGACCTAAAAATATCAGGAACTATTGGCGACCAGGTGCATTGGCTCGGTTCCTATTTTGCCTCGATAGAGCTTTTAAAGCTAAATTATTCTCACATGATATAGCATTTTTCGATGAAATCACCTCTTTCTAATAGGCTTAAAGTATTGTCCATTTTAGATCTTAAAACAGTATCAAGGATCTTGTCAATAACTTATTGCACTTGTAGGTTCCCAAGGCAAAGTTTTCAGCCGATTATACGGGGTTGACATGGTTGAATCAACAGAATTAGAAAGAATTATAATTAATAAAATTTATGTCTAAAAGTTTTAATTATAGAAGGAAATGCAATTATTTTATTTAATCTTATATTGAAATAAAATATAAAATACTTAAAAAAAATATTTTTTGCTTTCAAAACCTTTTGTTAATTTTATTTTTTCAGAAAATAAAAATTAATTGTGATGAAACGAAAACTCCCATCAAAGCGAATCCTGCTAATTTGCATTATCCTTATTTCTATGGTTAAGTTACAGGCGCAGCGGCATACTGTTACCGGTTCTGTAACATCTGCTGAAGACGGCGCTCCCCTACCGGGCGTGAGTGTTATGGCCCAGGGCGCATTATCAGGCACCACTACTGATAATAAAGGAAATTACAGCTTAAGCGTCCCTAATGGAAAAGCAAAAATTGTTTTTTCATCCACAGGGTTTATTAATCAAACAATAAGTGTTAGTGGCAAGTCAGCTATTAATTTGGCCTTGACAAGGGACACTAAACAACTTTCTGAAGTGGTTGTGACTGCATTAGGCATAACCAAACAAAAGAAAGCTGTTGGCTTTGCTACCCAGGAACTTGCTAAAAAAGACCTGACTGAGGCGAGGGACGTTAATGTAGCAAATTATCTTACCGGTAAAATAGCCGGTGTCCAGGTTTCACTGTCTGCCGGGGGTGTGGGTGGCTCAAGCAAAGTAATAATCCGGGGAATCAGTTCCCTTGTGGGCGAGAACCAGCCTTTATATGTGGTGGATGGGGTTCCTATAGATAATTCAAAATATAACGAAAAAACGGATATTTACGGCAGTGGGCGCGATTACGGCGATGGCATTGGTAATATAAATCCCCAGGATATAGAATCTATAAATGTATTGAAGGGGCCTAATGCTACGGCCCTTTGGGGTTCAAGGGGGAGTAATGGTGTGATTTTAATTACTACCAAATCCGGAAAAGCCGGAAGAGGTGTTGCGGTAGAAGTAAACTCCAATGTTACTATAGATAAAATAAATCTTATACCGAAAGTCCAGAACAAATACGCGACGGGCTATGAAGACCTGAATTTTTATGGAGATATAGTTAATATAGATGGTGTTGATTACTCGACATTGCCATCCTGGCATTTTGAAAGCGATGGCCCTCCAATGGATGGCCGGTTAGTCGTAGACCCGTTTGTTTATCCCGGTACTCCTCCAAGAACTTTGAAATTATTACCGCAACCGGCAGATAACGTGAGGGATTTTTATAAAACAGGAGTGGTCACCAACAATTCTGTAGCGTTGACTGGTGGCTCTGAAAAATCATCTGCCAGGTTATCAATTAATAATACTACTATAAATGGGATCATACCTAATCACGCAGAAAACCAGCAGTCAATTACGCTGAGAGCGCTAACTAATGTTACTGACAAATTATCGTTTGAGGGAAAAGTCAATTATATACACAAAAATGCCGATAACCCTCCCGGGTTGGGTGGTTCGGCTAACAATAATGTGGTTAGGGACCTCGCTGCAATGGGCAGGTATGTACCGCTGCCGTTTTTAAAAGAATATTATGAGAAAACCGGGCAGGCCGGCTCATGGCCCGGTATATCTTTGAATCCCTACTATCTTGTTAATGAACTCAAGAATAATGCTGTCAGGGACCGGTTTATCAGCTTTATTTCCATGAAGTACCAGTTTACCAGCTGGTTAAGCCTTATGGCAAGGTCAGGGCTTGACGCATACTCTGAACGCCGTTTGGAAAAAGTTCCCGTTTCCGAATCGCCATTTAATAGTGGTAGCCTTACTGATGAAACTTACCTTACAAAAGAAAGTAATAATGATGTGCTCTTAACGGCATCTAAAGATAACATAGCCAAAAATTTCAATGCTGCTGTTTCTGTGGGCGCTTCATTGCTAAAAACAAGTCACCGGATACAGGGATGGAATGGTATAGATTTTAAAGTACCGGGAATTTATGATATTTCCAATCTCTCAAACGTTACTCCTTATTATTCATTCGTGCAACGGGAAATGCAATCGGCTTATTTTTCAGGAGATCTTGGCTATAAGGAATTTTTATTTCTCACTATAACAGGCCGTAACGACTGGTCTTCGGTATTGGGAGTAGGGAATTTCTCTTTTTTCTATCCTTCAGTCAGCAGCAGTTTTATCTTTACCGAGGCGTTTAAGCTGCAATCAAAAGTGCTGACCTTTGGTAAAGTGAGGGCCTCTTACGCGCAGGCAGGAAATGACGGAGCGTCTTATTTAACAAAATCAGGTTACTTCCTGGGGAGCACTCCTTTTAACGGGCAAAGCCTTGCCTTCCAGAGTAATAACATTCCCCTGTTTGACCTAAAAAATGAACTGAAAAAATCGGTAGAGTTTGGGGCGGAACTTAGATTATTCAATGACCGGGTTGGCCTGGATGTTACTTATTATAACAGCAACACCAACAACCAGATTGTACCCGTAACGATTTCAGTTGCCAGTGGGTATACAACCAAGATTGTCAATGCTGGAAACATTGAAAACAAAGGAATTGAGATTGCTCTCCGGGCTACTCCAGTTCAGTTAAAAAGCGGTTTCCGCTGGGATATGTCTTTTAACTATGCACACAACCAGTCAAAAGTAACTGAGTTGGCGCCCGGCCTGAATTCTTTTCAACTATATAATACCGGGCAAAGCAATGTGATTGAAGCAAGGGTTGGAGAGCGATTTGGTAACATAGTAGGTTATAAATACAAAAGAGCACCCGACGGACAAATAGTCGTTAACCCCAATGACGGTTCTTATATGAGGGAAGATACATTAAGTATTTTGGGAAATGTTACACCCAAATGGGTTGGCGGTTTAAACAACACCATTTATTACAAAGGATTTTCATTGAACTTTTTGATTGACTTTGTACAGGGTAACCAAATAAATTCCGACACCCGCTACCGGATGGTTGC
>Ga0068860_100006308_pt1 | contig 11911 bp, 6 predicted proteins | sample KBSSwiS32_FD_66597 | JGI IMG/M metagenome (GOLD analysis project Ga0068860, IMG submission 66597) | Switchgrass rhizosphere microbial communities from Kellogg Biological Station, Michigan, USA - KBS Switchgrass S3-2 | ecosystem: Host-associated > Plants > Roots > Rhizosphere > Soil ... | reverse complement strand
GTGCAGCTGCCGCCGCTCCGCCTCCGGGATGAGCGAGTGGGCCGCCTGCTGCACGCGGTCGTGGAGGAACTGGAAGGGGACCGCCACGTCCTCCAGCTCCAGCGCGTAGGACGGGTCCAAGGGGAGGATCAGCCCTTCGCGGACCGCCTCCCACAGGGCGCGCATCGTCTCCTTCCCGGAGCGCTCGTAGACGGTGGCGAGGGTGCGGGAGTCGAAGCGGCTGCCGATGCAGGAGGCCAGCTTCAGCGCCGCCCGCGTCTCCTCCGGCAGCTTCTGCAGCTTGCCCACCAGGAGGTCGATCACGTTGTCGGTGATCTGCACCGCCTCGATCTGCCGGAGGTCCCACCGCCACAGGCCGCGGTCGAAGGCCAGCAGGCCGTCCTGGTGGAGCGACCGCACCAGCTCCAGCGCGAAGAACGGGTTGCCGTTGGTCTTTCTGTGGATGAGCGCCGCCAGCGGCTGCGCGGTGGCCGCGTCGCAGCGCAGCGCGTCCGCCAGCCACCGGTCCAGGTCCTCGCGCGACAGCGGCGAGAGCGGGATGGCGGTGACCTGGGTGCCCCCCTTCTGGAGGCGCTCCAGGAGCCTCGCCAGCGGGTGCGCGCCGTCCACCTCGTTGTCCCGGTAGGCGCCGATCAGCAGCAGGTGGCCGGCGTCCTGCTCGGAGGCGAGGAACTGGATCAGGTTGAGCGAGGCGGCGTCCGCCCACTGCAGGTCGTCCAGGAAGACCACCAGCGGGTGGCGGGGCTGGGCGAACACGCGGATGAAGCTCTGGAAGACCTGGCGGAAGCGGTTCGCCGACTCCTCCGGGCCCAGCGGCGGGGCCGGCGGCTGCGCGCCGACGATCAGCGCCACCTCGGGGATGACGTCGATCACCACCTGGGCGATGGGGCCCAGCGCCTGCTGCAGCCGCGACTTCCACACCCCCAGGCTCGCCTCGCCCTCGGTGAGGAGCTGGCGGATGAGCTGCTGGAACGCCTGGATGAGCGAGCTGTACGGCAGGCCGCGCTTGAACTGGTCGAACTTGCCGGAGACGAAGTACCCGCCCTGCTTGGCGATGGGCTTGTGGATCTCGTTCGCCAGCGCCGACTTGCCCACGCCGGCGTGGCCGGTCACCGTCACCAGCTCCGTCGCGCCGCGGGCGGCGCGGTCGAACGCCGCCAGGAGCGACGCCACCTGCGCCTCCCGCCCGTAGAGCTTCTGCGGGAGCTGCAGCCGGTCCGAGACGTCGTGCTCGCCCAGGGGGAAGCGCCGGATGGAGCCGTCGCGGCGCCACTGCTCCAGGCACTCCTCCAGGTCCAGCCGCAGGCCCGCCGCGCTCTGGTAGCGCTCCTCGGCGGTCTTCGCCAGGAGCTTGATCACGATCTCGGAGATGGTCTCCGGGACGCCCTTGCGCAGCTCGTGGGGGCGCGCCGGCTCCCGCGCCAGGTGGCAGTGCACCAGCTCCAGGGGCTCGGTGGCGATGAACGGCACCCGCCCCACCAGCAGCTCGAAGAGGGTGACCCCCAGCGAGTAGAAGTCGGTGCGGTAGTCGATGGCGCGGTTCATCCGCCCGGTCTGCTCCGGGGAGACGTACGGGAGGGCGCCCTCGATCTGCGCCGGGCTGTCCACCGCCTGGCTCTCGCGCGAGAGGCGGGAGGCGATGTTGAAGTTGGTGAGCTTGACCGTCCCCCGCTCGCGGTGGATGAGGACGCTGCCCGGGAAGACGTTCTTGTGGATGACCCCCTGCGCGTGGACCTGCTCCAGCGCCTCCGCCAGCATGATGGCGATCTTCAAGAACGGCTCCGGCGCCAGCCCGGACGCCTCCATCCCGTCGTTCAGCGAGACCCCGCCGAAGTCCTCCAGCACCAGCACCGGGCGGCCCTGGTGCTTCTCCAGCCCCTCGGCGCGCACCACCCCCGGGGCATCGAGGAGCCTGGTGACGGCGTGCTCGTGCTCCAGCCGGGCGATGTCGTGCAGCGACGGGAACGCCGCCGCCGGCACCTTGAGGAGCACCGCCCGCCCGTCGGCGGCGCGACCGCGGTAGGTGACCGTCCCCGGTCCCTGCTGGAGCAGGCCCGTGACCTCGTATCCGGCGATCTGCTGGGGGGGCGTGGTCACGGGTCTGTTACTTCGAGCGCCGGCTGAGCATGAACAGGAAGTCGGCGGAGCGGGGGCCGCCGAACAGCGGGACCTGGATCGTCTTCATCTGCGTGGTGGTTCGAGGATAGCTCTCCGCGATCATCGGCGCGGTGAAGTGGCACCCCATGCAGCTGGAGGTGGCGAAGACGTCGCTGGGGTCGCCCGCCCTGCCGACGTTCAGCGAATCCACCGACTGGTTGCCCAGCTGGCTGTACGTCTCGATGGTCGAGTTCACCAGGTACGCCACGTTCGGACGCCCGCCGGACTGGTTGGTGATGGCGCCCGGGAGCTCGTGCTGGTCCGTGGGCTCCTCCGCCGGAGCGGTGGGCCACTGGGTCCCCACCAGCTCGTAGTACTGGAGCGGCGAGCCGGGGTACAGGCTCTTGAAGAGCGCCTGGACCTCCGCGTTCAGCTGCGCCGTCGCGCGCGAGATGGGGACCACGCGCATCACCTGCGTCGGCTGCGGCTTGGCGCCCGGGACCGGAGGCACGTTGACCGGGCAGGTGGGGCACTTCGGGTTGTGGAACGACGGCTTCAGGTTGGGCTCCAGCTCGTTCACCTCCAGGTTGTCGACCTGCTCGAAGGCGATCCAGATCCAGCGCGCCTTGGTGCGGAAGGTCTTGCGCATGATGTTCATGCCCACCAGGCCCAGCTCCCTCGTCTTGCCGCCGACCTTGACCGTCCGCCGGATGAAGCGCTCCGGGCGGTCGCCCTTGGACGGGTCCAGGACCTTCCACGCCGCCTTGAGGGCGACGGCGCCCACCCGGCGCCGGCCGGCCTCGCTGTCGGAGCCCCACGGCAGGTCGACGCCCAGCGGTGAAGCGTCCCGGTCGGAGCCCTTCTCCTTGCGCACGCACTGGAAGAACTTCTCCTGGCCGGTCATGACGTTCAGGTTGTTCTTGGTGAGGTAGTTGAACAGCGGGTCGTTGATGAAGATCTCGAAGGTGACCTTGTTGCCGTTCTGGTCGATCAGGTCGTGCTTGTCCGGCTGCGACGTGTCGCCGGATCTCAGGTCCGGCTCGGACGACTCGTAGACGCCGTCGGAGGCGCCGAAGATGTCGGTGGTCGTCTTCCACTTCAGGAACCACGGCGTCCCCTCGGTGACGGGGGTGTCCTTCGGGCGCTCCTTGTCGTCGACCGGCCAGGTGAGCGCGATGAAGGAGCGCCAGGAGAAGAGGTCGAAGAGGCGGTTGAGCTGAGGGAGCGTCCCGGGAGTCTTGAGGATCAGCGCCCCGTAGGTGTTGGTGTCCACGTCCTCCGGGATGGTGGCGCAGATGGTCTTCCCGAACGACGGGAAGTCGGCCCACATCGCTTGCCGGCACGTGGTGTCGATCCCCTCGTCGATGCTCCGCCGGTAATCCGGGAGGTCGGCCTCGCAGGCGGACGCGGCGAGGGCGGGCGCCGCGGACGCCGCGGCAACGAGCAGGCACAGGGACAGGATGGTGTGTTTCATCAGTCGTTGGACCTCAGCAGAGGGAGAAGTGAGAGCTCACGCCCAGGTACGCCTTGGCGGCGAGGAGCTCGCCGCCGTGAAAGACGATCTTCGCGTCCGTCCACCGGCTCACGCGCGCCGGCCACTCCCCGCCCGGGCCGCGCACGCGTTCGGAGCCCGGCCAGCCGCGGAGCGCCGCGCGCTGCTCGGGCGTGCACAGGCCGGCGGCGAGGCAGGTGTCCAGCAGCGCGTCTCGCGACGGATCGCGCCGGCGCTCCTCGGGCCGGAAGAGCTCCAGGCCCAGCCGGGCGGAGCCGGGGGTGACGTCCAGCCGGACCACCGGGGAGCCCGGCGCGAACCGATCCACGCCGGCTTCGATCGCGTCCGGATCGCCGGGCCAGCCAATGTCGCGCAGGTACCCGCGGAGCCGCTCGCGGGGGAGCCAGGCGTTGAGCTTCAGCGCCGCCGGGCTCCGCGCGCTCATGATGGAGAGGTGGACGATGCTCCCGCCGGGGGGGAGCGCCTGATGGCAGGTCCGCACCGCGGAGAGCGCCTCGCGGGAGAGGGGCGCGCCCAGGAGCAGCTCCGCGGCGCGCTCGACGAGGTCCAGTCGCCACGCCTCGAGCGTCTCCGGGCGCGGTGCGCGGTTGCGCTCGCTGACCTCCTCGAGCGCTTCGCGCGCGGCCACCGTCTCGATCTCCGGCTGGGGCCCGCGGTAGCGCTCCAGCGGCGAGGGATCCGTGCAGAGGAGCAGGTTCGGCCGCTGGTAGGGCGCGTCCATCTCCATCCACACGAACGGGACCTGCCGGTGCAGCAGCGTTCCGGGGCGGGCCCACTCTTCCGCGAACGCATGGAGCCGCTCCCAGCCGCGGCGGAGGCACCACGCCGCCAGCCGCTCCGGGGCGCCGCCCTCCGCCGCCACGCAGGCGAGGAGGTCCACGCGGTCCGCCCCGGCGCCCAGGGGCCGCTCCAGGTAGAAGGTGGAGGCGACGTCCGGGAGATCGCCGGCGGCGGCGCGGAGCGCGGGCCACGAGGGCTCCGGGACCAGCGCGCCCGGCAGGTGCGGCGCGATCTCCGGCAGGGGCAGGCTCATGGAGCGCTACCAGGGATCGTTGTAGCGCGCGGTCACCTCGTTGGACGCCATGGTGAGCAGCCCCACGAGGTGGCCGTCCCAGGTCGGGTTGTCGTTGTGGAGCGTCCGGAACCACCACTTGCTCCCGTCGTCCAGGCCGAAGGCGGTCATCACCGGCTCCGGGTCCTGGATGAAGCTCGCGTTCACGTCCTTGTCGAAGACCACGTGGTACAGCAGCGAGAGCGTCCCCTGGCGGTCCTTGGCCGCGGTGCCCAGCGAGAAGCCCGCCGTCGTCCTCCAGGCCCGCAGCTCCGGCAGCGCCATCGCCATCAGCGCCACCATGGTGGTCGGGTCCGGCTTGCCCAGCTGCCCGCAGCGCTCGTACAGGTCCTGCGCGTTCTTCTCCAGTCCGTAGGCGTTCATCACCTTGGTCCGGTTGCTCTGGAAGTCCGTCTGGGTCTGCAGGTTGTAGAGCAGGTTGTAGGTGAGGGAGAGCACCCCCCGGGGCAGCGTCGTCGTCGTCATCGTGGTTCCTTCGTTCCGGCCGGTGAACGGAAGTGAACAGGGCCGACGCGCCGCGTATGCGACTTCCGGACCAGGGTCCAGCGCCCGCTGGAAGCCCACCCGGCCCGCCCCGGCTGCGTTCTCCTGGAACGTCGCCGCGTCAGGAGCGAACGCGGCCGTCAGGTGGGAGAACGGCGCCCGACGACGCTCTGGGCCCCGGCCTTCCCCTCCGCGGCGTGGCACTCGAACGCGCCCAGCCGCGCGGCCAGCTCGGCGCGGACCAGGATCTGCTCCCGGTCCGCCTGCGAGGCCAGCCGGGCGGCGGTGTTCACCACGTCGCCCAGCACGGTGTAGTCCAGCCGGCCCAGCGCGCGCGCCCCGATGCTCCCGTAGACCAGCTCGCCGGAGTCGAGGCCCGCGCAGACGCCGTGCGCGTACGGCGACTCCCGGCCGGAGCGGGCCGCCATGGCCTGGAGCTGCTGCCGCGCCGCCAGGCACCCCTCCAGCGCGCGCTCCAGGTGACCGGGGCCGCGGAACACGGCCATCACCGCGTCCCCCACGAACTTGTCCACCATGCCGCCGCGCGAGGCCAGCTCGGGGGCGATGACGTCGAAGTTGGCGTTCAGGCGCCGGACCACCACGTCCGGGAGCTCCTGGCGCGTCACCGGCGTGAAGTCCTTCACGTCGAGGAAGGCGACGGTGGCCTCCTCGCGCTGGCCGCTCACCACGTCCGGCCCGCGCACCAGCGGCACCACCCGCTCCAGGATGCCGCTGTGGACGAACATCCGCAAAAGCTGGTTCTCCTCCACCGAGTGCAGCATCTGCCGGACCTCGGCCACCTGCTTCACCGTCTTGGAGAGGGTGGTCTCCAGGTCCTGGTAGTTGATCGGCTTGCCCAAAAAGTCGAAGGCGCCCCGGTTCATCGCCACCCGGATGTTGCTCATGTCGCTGTAGGCGGTGACGACGATCACCTTGAGCAGCGGCCGCACCTCCCCCACCCGGCCCAGGAAGGTGAGCCCGTCCATCCGCGGCATGTTGATGTCGATCATCGCCACCGCGATGTCCGGGTGCTGCCGGAGCTTCTCCAGCGCGTCCTCGCCGTCCGAGGCGAAGACGAACTCGTACACCCCCTCCTTGAGCTGCTTGCGGAACAGCTGCCGCATCAACCGGACGATGTCCGGCTCGTCGTCCACCACCAGGATCTGCTCGGGCCGCGCGGGACGGGTGTCCTCGACCGCGGCGGCGAAGGCCGACGCCAGCTCGAGCGCCGATTGGAAGCGCCGCGCCGGGTCGAAGTCCAGCGCCCGCTCGAAGAAGGCGTTCAGCTTCTCGCCCAGCTCGCCCGGCACGCCCTCCGGCCGCATCGGCGGCTTGCCGGGGGCCCAGTCCATCAGGTCCGGGATGGCCTCGTCCGGGAACGGGAACCGGCCGGTGACCGCCTGGTAGAGCACCACCGCCAGCGACCAGAGATCGCTGCGGTGGTCCACCGAGTCCCCGTGCATCTGCTCGGGGCTCATGTAGCGCAGCGTCCCCACCAGGGCGCCGTCCCCCTCCCGCGTCGCCCCGCGCACGTGGAGCCGGGCGAGGCCGAAGTCCACGACCTTCATCACCTCGCCGGCGTCCTGGCGCGCCAGGAAGAGGTTGGCCGGCTTGAGGTCGCGGTGGACGATCCCCGCGCCGTGGGCGGCGCTCAGCCCGCGGGCGATCTGGTTGAGGAGCTGGGTGGCCGCGGCGGGCGCCAGCCGCCCGTGCCGGCGCAGGCGCGCCGCCAGGTCCTCCCCCGCCAACAGCTCCATCACGATGTAGGGCGCGCCGCCGTCCACGCCGTAGTCGTGGATCTGCACCACGTGCGGGCTCTGGATCTGGGCGACCGCCTTGGCCTCCTGCTCGAACTGGCGGCGGGCCTCCGAGGACGCCAGGTGCTGCGGAGGCATGAGCTTGAGCGCCACCCGCCGCTGGAGCTGTTCGTCCAGCGCGAGCCAGACGGAGCCCATCGACCCAGCGCCGATCTTGCGCTCGAGGACGTACCTGCCGCCGACCCGCTGCTCGAACATGGACGGCGCATCATGTCATGGGCCAGCGGTGGAACGCGCATTGCTTGGTGTCCGGCCATGAGGAAGCACGTGGTGCGGCGCGGGGAATGTATTTCCAGCATTGCCTTCGAGAACGGCCATTTCTGGCGGGTGGTGTGGGAGCACCCGGACAACGCCTCGCTGCGGGCGAAGCGGGAGAGCGGGCACGTGCTGATGGAGGGGGACGAGGTGACCGTCCCCGACCTCCGCCAGAAGGCCGTCGAGGTGGCGGCCGGGCAGAGCCACAAGTTCCGGCGCAAGGGCGTGCCGGACAAGCTCCGCCTCCGCTTCGGCGACGACGAGTACCCGCGCGCCGGTGTCCCCTACACGCTGATCATCGACGGGCAGGAGCTGCGCGGCGCCACCGACGCGAAGGGGGAGCTGTCGCACTACCTCTCCCCCGCCGCGCGCCGCGGGGAGCTGATCCTCCAGCCCGAAGGCGCGCCGGAGGAGCACTACCAGCTGGAGCTGCGAGGGCTGGATCCGATCGCCGAGGTCACCGGCGTGCAGGGCCGCCTGCGGAACCTCGGCTTCTACAAGGGCCCGCTCGACGGCCAGCTCGGCGACGACACCGTGCGCGCGATGCAGGACTTCCAGGCCACGCGGCGCCTCGCCCAGACCCCGGCGCCGGACGACGCCACGCGCCAGGCGCTCCTGGACGCACACGGAGGCTAAAGGCCATGCCCTTCGACAAGCAGGGGAAGATCGGCCAGGTCGGGATCGCCACCGCGCCGTACGCGCTGATCAAGGCGCGCGGCGACGGCAATTGCCTGTTCCATGCCGCCGGGCACGCGCTGGAGCGGGCCGGCCTGATGGGAGGCCAGAACCACACCCACCTGACCTTCCGCGCCCACGTCGTCGCCTACGTCGAGCAGCACGCCAAGGACCTGGACGCGCTGGGGTTCAAGCTGCGCGACGGGCTGGGCATCTCGCGCAACCAGCAGGGCGCGGTGAGCGAGGCGCAGGGCCGGCAGATCGACCAGCGCGTCGCCTACCTCAAGCGGGCCAACAACTGGGGCGACGAGGCCTGCATCACCGCCATCGAACGCCTGTACAACGTGGAGGCGCTGGTCTTCGACAACGCCGGCGCGGCGGTGAACGCGTTCGGCGTGGCGCACTACGCGCCGTCGCACAGCCCCGCCACCAAGCTGCGCCTCTGCGTCCAGTTCGTCGGGTCGGTCCCGTACCACTACGACCTGTACCTCCCGAACGCGACGTACGACCCGGCGCTCGACGGCCCGGACCGCACCGCGGTGGTCGAGGAGGAGCCGAAGTCGGAGCCGAAGTCGGAGCCCAGGCCGAGGAAGGACGTCCCGCCACCGAAGCAGGCGCCGGAGCGGCAGTGGGACTACGCGTTCGACCCGGCGGGCCTGAAGCCCTACGGGGCGCCCATCACGCACCAGCGGTACGCGTACACCGCCGCCTGGCTCGACGGGAAGGGCGGCTTCGGCAAGCCCAAGAAGATGATGCAGGTGGCGCTGGGCGACGGGCGGAACAACTCGGAGAGCCCGCCCGCGCCGGTCGTCTCGGTCCAGCTCGTCAACCGCGGCAAGGCGAAGGAGCAGGCATCGACCTCGTGGTCCGCGGCGCAGGGGAAGAAGGCGTTCGAGGCGGGCCACCGGGAGACGTTCTTCTTCCCGCTGCAGCGGCAAGACGGCGTCTGCGCCGACATCCTCGACCCGGCCGGCACCGACCTCGTCATCGACGTCGAGGAAGGAAAGGCGCGGCAGCCGGCCAGGGTGTACGGGGCGTTCTTCCAGCGCTCTTTGGGCAAGCGCGGCGACAAGAGCCTGGACGGCCCGGTCGCCGACTTCGAGCTCGATCTGACCCAGGTGAAGGGCGAGAAGGGCGACGCGAGCGTGCGCTACGTCATCCCCGCCGCGACGGTGATCGACGTCAAGCTCCGCAAGTTCCTCACGTGGGACGGCGGGCCGTACCAGCTGGTGGTGAGCAGCGTGGAGGACGCGGGCGCGCCGGCCAGCGCGTGGACCTACTTCCACGTGCCCAGCAACTGGGAGGTCAACGCGGTCGAAGCGGTGAGCCAGGCCCGGCTGCTGATGCTCGACGACGACCTGCAGCCGCTGCTCGACGCGGGCGTCGGCGCCAAGGCGCAGGCGGTGGCCAACACCAACCTCCCCCTCGAGAAGGTCCTCGGGCGTGAGACCTTCGAGCTGCCCGAGCAGTCAGAGGCGGAGCTGACCAAGCTGCTCGGGCTCGCCTCGCTGCCCGTCGACCTCAACAAGAGCAACTACCTGGTGGAGGTCGGCGAGGGAGCGCACTACGTCTCCACGTCCTGGGCCAGCATGGTGCACCTGTCCCTCAACGCCGAGGACGGGTGGTACTACATGGACGCGCTGTACTGCTCGGGGAGCGATCGGCGGGCGTTCCTCGCCTCCGCGGCGAACGTGGCTGGCACCGAGCAGCGCCAGGCGGCGGGGGCGGAGTGCGAGAAGGCCCAGGTACAGGTGGCCGAGTGCCGCAAGCACCTGGAGAACTACCTCGGCGACCTGAACCGGTTGCGCATCGAGCTGGAGAACATCCGCGAGGACACGCGGCGCTACCTGAACGCCGAGCAGCAGGTGAAGGACCAGCTGTTCAAGGACGGGAAGCTCAAGTTCGGCGACAAGCACGACCACGTCGCCAAGGTCGTCGGCAAGGCGATGAAGGAGACCCATCCGAAGCTCCCGCCGCCCTCCACCGCGCCGGCGAAGCGCGAGGAGGCCGTGTCCACCTTCGGCCCCGGCTGCGAGAAGACGTGGAGGCTGGCGAACCAGGCGCTCCAGACGTTCCACGGCAACCAGGAGCTGCTCGGCTTCCTCGGGCGCCAGCGGATCGACGTCGACGTCGCGCAGAAGGTGGGCTGGGACGTGAGCCAGCTCGATCCCACCTGGCGGGAGGTGAGCGGGGTGAGGGACGCGGTGGACGCGATCTACAAGGAGCTGACGAACCGGCGGAACGCCGCGGTCTTCGGCGGGGTGGAGCTGCCGGTGACGGCGATGGTGGAGGGCGTGAAGGACTTCGACACCGCGACCGAGAGGGGACGGCTCGCCCCCGGCAATGACTGGAAGCAGTTCCTGTTCGAGCGGCCGGTCAAGGTGTCGCAAGCGGTGACCACGGGGATCAGCAGCTGCGCGGGCGGCGTCACCTTCTCCACCGAGAAGGTCCCCGAGCACGTCTTCCTCTGGCACGTGGACGGGAGCCTCTCCATCCCGCTGCGGCCGGAGCTGGAGCGGCTGTGGCCCGGCGGCAAGGGGATGCCGGAGCTGCGCAGCGTGGTGTCGATCTGCCCCACGCTCTGGGAGCTGAACAAGTACCGGCCGGAGAACCTGTACCCGGCGGGGGCGCTGGACCTTTGCCGCACGGTGTTCCTGCCCCGGAGCTGCCACCTCTACGGCACGCAGCCGAACGTGGCGGGGGGCCTGCGCTTCGGCGTCGACGTGAGCGACGGGGACGTGGCGCTGGTGTTCACCTACGACCTGGACATGCGGATGGAGCCGTTCACCAACTGGCGCGGCGCGCAGCCCGCGGACCTGCCCGGGATCCTGCTCGACTTCGGCGCCAACCTGTACGGCATGTACCGGGACCAGGGCAAGAAGGTCGAGACCCCGGACGCGCTGGGCGAGTACATCGAAGCGGCGACCACCCAGGACGAGCAGGCCCGCAACGACCTCAAGCACCGCCTGCGGGCGGCCGCGAGCAAGTCCTGCCGCGTGCCCGCCCTCAACGCGGACGGCTTCGACGCGCTGGCCGGCGCCGCCACGCCGCTGCTCGCCACGCGGTGCTTCTACGCGGGCGAGAAGGGCGACCAGGAGCTGCAGAACGACCACAACTTCCGGTGGGTGCCCGGGCCGCTCTCCTGATCAGGTCGCCCCCAGGCGGAACAGGCCGCGATCGCTCGCCGGCAGGAGCGCTCCGGCGAGCGACGGCTCCACCTTGATCTCCAGCCTGGAGATCTCCGCGCACCGGGCCGCGAAGGTGATGTCCGGGTCCACCGGCCTCGCCTCCCCGCTGATGACGCGGAGCGTGGCCTGAGCGATCCCGCTCTGCCGCCCGAGGGCGAAGAACGTCCTCCGCAGCGTGTGCAGGTTCCCCTTGCGCAGGCCCAGCACCTCCAGGTCGCGCTGCAGGTGGGCCAGCGTGGTGCCGGCCTGCTGCGGCGCGCCGCCCGGCGAGGGGAAGAGGAGGTCGTCCGGCGTGGCCGGCCGGCCCAGGCGCGCGGGCAGGACCTCGCGGACGTAGTGGGCCAGCATCCCCGACAGCGCGCGGTGCACCGGCACCTCGCGCGGCAGGCCCGAGCGCGACGGGGTGAGCCGCCGCTGCTTGCTGTCCCACCGCCCCGCCACCAGCATCCGGCCCAGCGGGACGCGCTGCAGGTCGACCTGGCGCACGCGCAGCGCCAGCACCTCGCCCACGCGCGCCCCGGTGAGCGCGAGCACCGCCCACTGGCACCGCCGCGCCCGGTCCACGCGCGGGTCGGAGATCAGCCGCTCCAGTTCGTCCCGGGTGAAGTGGTTGGAGAGGCGCCGCTCCACGTCCGCCGCCATCGCGCCCGCCTCCGACTCCTCGGACGGGCGGCACGGGTTGGTGGGGATCAGCCCGTCCGCCACCGCCCCGTCGAGCAGCCGGTACAGCATCATGTACAGGGCGCGCGTGGGCGGCGCGTCCATCGGCCGGCGCTCGGACAGCTCCCGCATCCACTCCACCACGTGGTGG
>Ga0068860_100006307_pt1 | contig 11911 bp, 8 predicted proteins | sample KBSSwiS32_FD_66597 | JGI IMG/M metagenome (GOLD analysis project Ga0068860, IMG submission 66597) | Switchgrass rhizosphere microbial communities from Kellogg Biological Station, Michigan, USA - KBS Switchgrass S3-2 | ecosystem: Host-associated > Plants > Roots > Rhizosphere > Soil ... | reverse complement strand
CCCACAGTGCAGCGAATGGTAATTGCCATCGCAAATCAAAAAGGTGGGGTAGGAAAGACAACTACCGCCATCAACCTGGCCGCCGCTTTTGCTCGTCAAGGAAAACGTGTCCTCCTGCTGGATCTCGATCCACAAGGCAACAGTTCAATCTCGTTTCTCGATCCGTTGACGGTAGAACGTTCAGTCTACGAATTGATGATGGACGGACAGTCGCCGATCGAGCAGTCAGTCTATCGGACACCGGTTGAAAATCTGGAGTTGGTGCCGGCCCGAATTAACCTCGCCAAACTGGAGTCGAAACTTGTAGGCGATTTCGATGCCCCATTCCGTCTCAAGGATCGATTGGAGCCCTTTCGCCAGACCTACGACGTCATTGTCATCGATACTCCACCAACACTTGGGCTGATCACTGTCAACGCTCTGGTAGCAGCCTCGCACGTCTTAATCCCGATTCAATCTTCGTATTTTGCATTGGAGGGAACTGACGATCTTTTGGAGACAATTGAAAAGGTAAAAGCGCGACCGAATCCGAATCTGGAATTGTTGGGAGTTTTGGTGACGCTTCATGATAAGCGCACCACGTTGGCTCGTGAGGTGCACGAACAGATCAAGAACGTCTTTGGTCCAAAGTTGTTTGAAACTGTGATCACCAAGAGCGTTCGCCTTGAGGAATCTCCTGCTTACAAGGAATCGATTTTTAGTTTTGCGCCAAATTCATCCGGCGCGATTGAGTATGGAAAACTTTGTGAAGAGGTAATGAGCCGTGTCTAAGAGGGGACTGCCAACTGGACTGCAAATGCGTCACGATGCGCACTACGTCGAGGAATTGTCACAACATCGGCCGTCGCAGGTCGGACGCATGATTCCTCTCGACAAACTCGATCCCAATCCGGAACAACCACGCGTCGACTTTGGCGATCTTACTGAGTTGACGGCTTCTATTGCGGAGAAAGGTGTGTTGGAGCCTTTACTTGTTAAGCCGAATCGTCTTACTGGTCGCTGGATGATCATCGCCGGTGAACGCAGATTCCGCTCAGCGCTGCGAGCCGGACTCAAGGAAGTCCCTTGCGTTGAAATGGAAGTCGACGAAGGCACGATCGCTGAAATAGCGCTCATTGAAAATATGCAGCGCAAAGATTTGACAGTGTGGGAAGAGGCTGATGGCTTGCTCGCTCTGTGCGACAGATTTGGTTACACACACGACGACGTTGCCAGAAAAGTTGGTAAGAGCCGAACGACAGTCACTGAGGCAATGGCCATCGCCAAGATCCCTGAAGACGTCCGCGCGATCTGTAAAGCCGGTGAAATCAACGCAAAGTCATCGTTGCTGCAAATAGTCCGCCAACCCGACGATGACACGATGCGAAGTTTTGCCCAACAGATCGTTTCCAAAGGTCTTAATCGAAACGACGCGAGAGAAGCTCGCCGACAGGAGATGGGACCACGCGTTGTACCGGAGTCTAAGCCATACGTTTTCAAATACGCTTCGCCCGAAAAAGACTTCAACCTGGAAATCAAGTTTCGCGCACCCGATGTTCCTGATGCTGATGTTGCGTTAATTTTGCGGGCTGTTGCCGACGAAATTGACGAGCAAGGCTAGATTTGATTGCCGTAAGACGCGGATTATAAATCGGTGAGAAACGCTCCTCCTGGCTCAGGCTTCGGAGGAGCTTTTAGTTTGCGGGTCGCTTTGCACAAAGCGTCAATCCGACCTAGCAAGGACCGCATGCCAAGGTTCTGAACAATTCCCCAGCCTGCGAAGTCAGGCGAAAGCGTAGCTTGTAAGATGCTGTCGGCCGCTGTCGCGGGCTCCATCTCAATTCCAACGGCTCCCTGGGGCTTACGCCCCAGGCTCTACGCTTACGCCTGCGTTCACAGGCTAAGAGACTTTTTGTGCCAAGCATTTGCAGGTAGATTCGTCAATACTATTTACTTTGGCGCGAGCGATCTCTTTTTCTCGGCAGCGGCACGCTTTTGCAAACTCTTCGCCCACCGTTCAAACGTTGGTTGTAGAGGTTTGAAGAGGCGCGCTCTGAAGCTGTGCTTCTTTTCATTCCACAACTTTAGCTGCTTCTCCGTATAGGCACGAATAGCAGGTTCAAGTTGTGTTTTCTTGAGTGAGTGACGGAGTGTCAGGTGATAGTGTTGACCTACGAGTGAAAACACGAGGGCAACAAGATTGCTCTTGAATGAAAGACGCGGAATGATCCTTTTGTGAAATGGTTTGTCAGTCGGTAACAGAACGTTGACTGCAAGTTCCAACCAGGGTCCTTTCGGGCCTTGCTTCGGGTGGTACAGACCCGGAAGTTCGGTTGCCTGGAAGGCGCTGCCTTTGATTCTGGGATCAGAAATAAAGGGAACAAGTCTGATGCGTTCAAGCCCTCGGGTATGTTCCCTCGGAAGACTGTTGAAAGCGTCTTCAATCGCCTCAATCGAGCCTTTTGGTAAGGTTCCTTCGTATTGATTCTCAATCCGTATAGCCACAATTATTAAGTTCCTGGTATCAATATTCGTTTGAAATCGAAGCCAGTCACTTTAGGTGTTAGCTAGTCGACCGGTCAAGTGGTCCTACAGCTTACCCCAGTCTTAGTTTTAGTTTCTCTGCGAAATCTCAGCGTTCTCTGCAACTCGGCGGTTTCTAACCAATCTTCACGGCAAAGACACCAAGTCAGCTAAGCTACGCAAAGAACACCACTGGAGATAAAGTTGTCTAGAGCTTTAGGTCCGTCACAGCACCAAAACTTGCGCTACTTACAAGTTTTGCGTATTTGGCAAGAACCCCTGACGTATAACGTGGTTTCGGAGGTTGCCAGCGGTTACGACGATCCACCAGTTCAGCGTCCGAGATGTCTAACTGCAAAAGACCTGCATCTGCATCGATAGTAATGGAATCATTCTCCTCGATCAGTGCAATTGCACCTCCAACAGCTGCTTCAGGCGCAACGTGTCCCACAACCATTCCGTAGGTGCCACCCGAGAATCTGCCGTCGGTAATCAAGCCGACAACATCGCCAAGTCCTGCACCGATGATTGCCGATGTTGGGGCGAGCATCTCGCGCATTCCCGGCCCGCCTTTTGGTCCTTCATAACGGATCACTAAAACGTCGCCTGCCTTAATCTGACCTTGCAGGATTGCCGACAGGCACGATTCCTCCGACTCGAAGACTCTTGCTTTGCCAGTGATGCGTCGTTGCTTTACACCCGAGACTTTGGCCACCGCACCCTCGGTCGCGAGGTTGCCCCGCAAGATCGCGAGATGTCCTTCAGGATACAAGGCATCATCCCACTGTCTGATCACATCCTGATTCGCGGGTGGATTGTCAGGCACATTCGCCAGCACTTCGGCAATCGTTTCGCCCGTAATCGTCAATGCATCGCCGTGTAGAAGTCCGCGCTTCAAGAGCATCTTCATTACTTGCGGGACGCCACCAACCTTATGAAGATCTGTTGCGACGTAACGACCGGAGGGTTTCAGATCACAAAACAACGGGATGCGCTTACGTATTGTCTCGAAATCATCAAGCGTGAGTTCGACTTCTGCAGCGTGTGCGATCGCCAAAAGGTGCAAGACGGCATTTGTTGAACCACCCACTGCCATGACCACAGCGATGGCATTTTCAAAAGCCTCACGAGTCAGAAGTTGACGCGGCAAAATCTGCTTCTCGATCGCAGCCGCTAGAACAGTGCCTGACTTCGCTGCGCTATCAGCTTTCTCTTCATCTTCCGCCGCCATCGTTGATGAGTAAGGCAAACTCAAACCGAGAGCCTCGATCGCAGACGACATAGTGTTGGCGGTGTACATTCCGCCGCAGGAACCGGCTCCAGGGCAGGCCTTACGTTCCACTTCCAACAACTCACCCTCACCGATCCTGCCGGCGCAGTACTTACCAACTGCTTCAAAAGCGCTTACTACGGTGAGATCCTCGCCGTTGAAATGTCCCGCTTTTATAGTGCCGCCGTAGACGAATATGGAAGGAATGTTCAGACGAGCGATGGCGATCATCGCTCCGGGCATGTTCTTGTCGCAGCCGCCAATCGCTACCAAACCGTCGAGTGCCTGGGCCTGGCAAACGGTCTCAATTGAATCGGCAATCACTTCGCGCGAAACAAGGGAATACTTCATTCCCTCGGTTCCCATCGAAATGCCATCGCTGACGGTGATTGTTCCGAACGTCTGCGGCATGGTCGAAGCCTTGCGCAAAGCTTCGACGGCGCGTTCAGTGAGCAGGTTTAGGCCGGCGTTGCAGGGCGTGATTGTGCTGTAGCCGTTGGCAACACCAATGATGGGTTTTTTGAAATCCGCGTCTTCAAAACCGACCGCCCGAAGCATTGCGCGATTTGGAGTTCGCTCAACACCTCGGGTGATGGAATGGCTACGTGCTTGTTCATCTTTTTCGATCAAACGTGTGATGACCTCAGTTCTTTGCCTTGTCGACGAGACGTCCAGCGGACAGCCACGGCATCATCTTACGCAGACGTGCACCGACTTGTTCGATGGGATGTTCACGCGCTTCGGCATCGAGTTGTTGAAATCGAGGTCGACCATTGCGGCTTTCTTTCATCCAGTCACGAGCGAACGCTCCCGATTGAATCTCGGCCAGCAGACTCTTCATACGACGCTTCGTCTCATCATTAACAACAACTGGCCCACGGGTCATGTCGCCGTATTGAGCAGTGTTGGAGATCGAATAGCGCATTTCTGAGATTCCACCCTCATACACGAGGTCTACGATCAGTTTCATCTCGTGCAGACATTCAAAGTAAGCCATCTCGGGTGAATACCCAGCTTCGATCAAAGTCTCAAATCCAGCTTTGATCAGGGAAGTAAGGCCGCCGCATAAGACAGCCTGTTCACCAAAGAGGTCGGTCTCGGTTTCTTCGCGAAAACTGGTTTCGATAATACCAGCTCTGCCGCCACCAATCGCAGAAGCATATGCCAAACCGATTGTCTTAGCGTTGCCAGTGGGATCTTGATTGATTGCTAACAGGCAGGGAACTCCAGCACCGCGAACATACTCGTGCCGGACGAGATGGCCGGGACCTTTGGGTGCGACCATGAAGACGTTGGCATCTGCGGGTGGCTCAATGAATTTATAATGGATCGAAAAGCCGTGTGAAAAAGCCAGGTACTTTCCAGGCGTTATCGACTCCGCAATTTCGTGCGCATAAATGTCCGGCGCTAGTTCATCCGGAACAAGCATCATCACGATATCAGCTTCGGCTGCAGCTTGTGCAACAGGTTTGACTTTGAGTCCCGCTTGTTCAGCCTTCTCCCATGACTGGCTGCCCTCACGAAGACCTACAGTCACGTTGCAGCCCGAATCTTTTAGATTGTTTGATTGAGCAAATCCCTGGCTACCATAACCAATAACTGCAATCTGCTTCTGTTTCAATAATTCAACATCAGCGTCTTTATCGTAATAAATGTTCATTCTTCCGTCTGTCCTTTCAAAATCGAATTCGTTGTCGGGTGCTAAGTCAATAACAGTGGAACGAGTTCGTCTTCGTCCTCGGGCGTAGCCGCCAACTCTGTCGCAGAAAGACGATTGATGGCGATGTGTCCGGTACGGGTGATATCGGTTATGCCGATGGGACGAAGCAGCTCGATAAAGGTGTCGACTTTCTCCTTGTTGCCGGAAGCTTCAACTATGAGCTGCGTATGCGAGATGTCGACAACTTTTGCGCGAAAGACGCTGACCAGGCTCAAGACTTCCTGCCGTTCTGTACCGGCGCGAGCAGCTACGGTAATGAGAGCCATTTCGCGTTCAATGTGGGGCCGCGTCGTGACGTCTTGCACTTCTCGAACACGAGCAAGTCGTTCACACTGTTTTACGATCTGTTGAATGGTGCGGTCTTCACCGCTCGTTACGATAGTTACTCGAGACCAATGAGGATCGAGTGTTTCCCCAACCGAGATCGTTTCAATATTAAAACCGCGAGCACTGAATAGCCCGACAATGCGAGAAAGCTCGCCCGGTTGATCAGCTACGATGATTGAAAGAGTGTGACGCATGGTTATTGCTGATTTTTAATTGCTGATTGCTGATTTTGAATTGGCCGTCGATTACTAATTGACACTTCAATGACTAGGCCAATCAGCAATCAACAATCGACAATCAGCAATCTTCTAGGCCCCATCGTTCTGGACGATCATATCGTTTGCGTTGGCGCCCGCAGGAACGATTGGAAATACGTTTTCTTCCTTAGAAACAACTATGTCGATTACTGCAACGCCTTTGTGGTTAAGTGCGGCAGTCAATACATCGTGCACTTCCTCAGGCTTTGTGGCCCTGAATCCTGCCGCGCCATATGCTTCAGCTAGTTTGACGAAGTCAGGCGCCACTGAAATGTCCACTTCGGAATAGGTGCGGTCATAGAACATTTCCTGCCATTGCCGGACCATTCCAAGGTAGCCATTGTTCATGATCAGAACTTTCACCGGCAGATTGTATTGAACAGCAGTGGCCAGCTCCTGGTTGGTCATTTGAAATCCACCATCACCAACAACCGCTACCACAGTTTCATTTGGCCACGCGAGTTGTGCTCCGATAGCTGCAGGTAGACCAAACCCCATCGTACCGAGACCACCGCTCGTTATGAGTTGTCGTGTTTTTGTAAAAGGATAGAACTGTGCGACCCACATCTGATGCTGACCGACGTCGGTGGTGATAATCGCTTCACCTTTGGTCAGCTGATGCAGCTCCCTGATTACTGCCTGGGGCTTGATATGAGTTTGTGAGCCGGAGAAACGCAACGGTTGTGAACGTTGCCATGCACGAATGCGCTCCCACCAGGTTTCACGTTCGGCAATACACTGGTCAAGCTTCGCCGGTTCAAGTTGATCCAAATGAGCGAGCAAAGATTTCAAAACTTCCTGTGCGTCAGCTGCAATGCTCAACGTCGGCGCAACGTTCTTGCCGATGTTGGCCGGATCAATATCGACGTGAATGATCTGAGCTTGTGGTGCAAAGGTCGCGAGTTTGCCGGTAACACGATCATCAAACCGAACCCCAACTGCGATGAGCAGATCACTTTCGGCAACTGACATGTTTGCAGCATACGTGCCATGCATTCCGAGCATTCCGAGGCAAAGCGGATGAGCTGATTCGAAGCCGCCGAGGCCCATCAACGTTGGTGCAACTGGTAATCGAAGTTTCTCAGCGAACGCACGCAACAGCACGTCTGCGCTTGAGTTTGCAATGCCACCGCCAACATATAGAACTGGCCGTCGTGAATTCACTATCGTCTTCAACGCTTTGGAAACATCCGCTTGTGACGGTCGTTTGCGCGGAGTAGAGAATGGGAAACTTACATGATCCAGACGTGAGTACGACGCCCGCGCCGCAGTTACATCTTTGGGGATATCAATCACCACCGGTCCAGGTCGACCACTGCGTGCCAGGTGAAAAGCCTCGCGCACTACGGCTCCCAGGTCATGGACATCGCGCACCAAATAATTATGCTTCACGCAAGGACGCGTTATGCCAACTGTATCAACTTCCTGAAAAGCATCGGTACCGATCAAGTGCTTCGGAACCTGTCCGGTGATCACGACGATCGGAGTTGAATCCATGTAGGCGTTGGCAATTCCTGTGACTGCATTAGTGGCGCCTGGTCCAGATGTCACAAGGACAGCGCCAACGCGTCCGGTTGAACGGGCGTATCCTTCAGCCATATGGACAGCACCCTGTTCATGCCTGACCAGGTAATGTGTAATCCGTTCGCGGGCCCGCCACAGTTCGTCGTATATGTGCAGAACAGCTCCGCCTGGATATCCAAAGATGGTATCTACACCCTCGTAGCAGAGAGCGTCGATGAGTATCTCCGCACCCCTGGGAAACTCCATCTCAGTGAACTCGCCTGTTTTGTTGATGAGTTGTTCTACAATCATTTCGAAGTACTCAACGAATCAATCGGGCCATCAACTGAATCAGCTGATGGCCCGCCTGAATGATCTCCTCCACGTAAAAACCGAATCGGAGCTATGGCGAAAGTCTTCACTTGGCCTTGCGAAAAAGCGCCTCAGTCGTGAAGTAAAGCCACTCTAACGTGGCCAAGTGGTGACTGTAAAATTTATTCTTTTAAGTAAATAATAAATTTCCGTCATTGAGGCCGACCAGGGAAGTGTGGTACAAAAGTGTCGCTATGGAAATGGCCCAGCTTGAATACTTCTCTAAAGTCGTACAGGAAAAAAGCTTTTCGAAGGCAGCCGACCGTGTCTACCGGACCCAGCCAGCCGTGAGCATTGCTATCCGTCGCCTGGAAGAGGAAATTGGCCTCCCGCTGCTGGATCGGACACAAAAGACTCCGGTACTGACCGATGCAGGGCAAGTGGTATACGACTACGCTCAGCGCATCCTCGCTTTGCGAGACCAGGTCGGACAGGCAATTTCAGAGCTCCAAAGCCTGAAACGTGGCCGCGTCAGAGTCGGCGCCAACGAAAGCACCTCCCTGTATTTGTTACCGGACCTGATTCTTGCATTCAGGGAACAGCACCCTGAAGTCAAGGTCGAGATCTACCGGCATGTTTCGGGACGTCTGCCGCGAGAGGTACTCGATCGCAACGTAGACTTTGCGTTGATGGCGTCAGAGCCTGCCGACCGCGACCTCGAGGCGTTTCCGGTGCTGAAGGATGAACTCGTGCTGATCATGAGTCCTAAACACCCATTGGCAGGACGCTCTTCAGTGAAGGTGAAGGATCTCGGCAAGGAATCGTTTGTCGCTCACAACGTGAAGTCTGGTTCGCGACTCAAGGTGATTGAAGCATTCGCGCGTCAACACACGCCGCTAAACATCACGATAGAGTTAGCCACTATCGAGACCATCAAACGTTTTGTGCAGAAGCGCGTGGGCCTCGCCTTTGTCCCTCGCATGTGTGTTCGTGAGGAGTTGGAAAGGGGAGTGTTGGCTAGCGTTCCCGTACGAGGCTTGACGCACAATCGCATTCTTTGGGCGGCACATCGCCGCGGTACCAGCTTTTCACCAGCAGCCGCGGCATTTCTAAAAGTACTTAAGCAACATACAAGTGCCGTTTGATGTTTAGTCGCAAGCTGAATAAACGCTAAGCAGCCTTGGGTCTTCCGACAAGGGTGAACAAATAATGCTCGATTGCAACTTCGAGCGCGCCACCCAGATCGGCTCCGTGCATATCACCTTTTTCGAGTGACCAATGTGACAGACGTCCGGCCATCGACATTGCGATTGCTGCACGCGCTGATTTCTCAATGAAGTTCCAGCCGTGGACCAGCTCACCACTCAAAACAACTCTGGGCACTCCCAAGCCGCAAATCATATTGCCTATACCGATTCCCAGATGAGTTCCGGCGCGTTCGAGTGTCACCTGGGCTCGTCGTTCACCTGAGGCAGCTTTAGCGACGAGTTCTTTAAAAGTGAGCGTGCCGCGCATTTTCGCTCTCTGGCTGTCGCCGGTGTAGAGTTCAACGGCACTTGCTGCACTCGCGTAACGCTCCCAGCAACCACAGTTTCCACACGCGCACGCCTTGCCACCGGCGACAATTGTCATGTGACCGAATTCACCTGCGATGTCAGCGCCGGTCGTACCACGAAAGACTTCACCACCAATCACCAGGCCCACTCCGATTCCGGTTCCAGCTCGAACTACCACAAAATCGCCTGCAGTCTTGGTAGCGAATTGTCTACGCCGTCTTTGTGATTCATAGACCGCAGCTGCCGTAGCGTTATTCTCAATCAGTACGGGAACTTTCAGATCCAGCATCTTCGCGACTGGAATATCTTTCCATCCCAGATGCGGCGCATAGAGTAGCTTTGTTCTTTCGGCGTCGGTCGGACCTACAACGCTAATTCCTACGGCCATCAAACAACGATCAGGCATAGTCGAAGAGAGCTTTTGAATGGAGTTTCGTATCTCGCTGATCGCGACCTCCGGGTCACGCGCAGTTGGAAATCGCTCCTCTACTAACAATTTGCCATCAACCGCCGCGGCTCCCACATGAATTTGTGAAACACCGATATTGACTCCTACCAGGAAATCGTTGTCGCCCCTTAATGACAATCCAATAGGTGGGCGACCAACCCCACGACCGAGAGATCGCTCCGGCACTCCTTCACGCAGTACTCCTGAATCGATTAGTGGTCTAACAAGAACTGTTATGCGACGGCGGTGAACGCCAAGTCTCCGTGCGACGGCTACGCGAGGTATGGGTTGTGCAGCGCGTACAATCCTTAACAACTCGTGCGTGGTTTGGGGATGCTCACCGGGATTATTTCTCGATTCACTTTTAATGGCGAGCAACTCTTTGTTTGGTACCAGCTTGAATTCTTTTAACTTGGACACCTGATCCTCCTTGGAAAACACTACCTTCGGGTTTTATTGCTAAATGACGATGCAAATAGACGGCCATAGACTGTTTCTGCTAACAGCCGCGATTTCATCCTAGAGTTTGAGTCTTACTTACGTGTTACGCGACAACTTTGTAGGTCGCGTTGGGCGCGAGCGACGGCAATGTAGCTCGGACTAGCAACACTTGATTCGTAAGCGGGAAGTGGGAAGGGAAGGCGAATATGTCTGTTTACGATCTGAAGCGATCACATTTGATTCCATATTTTTTTACTTTGTAACCAATAATTCTTTCCGTGCTGTCGAGTAGCTTGGCGGCCTTGGCACGATTGCCGCGAGCTGTCTTGAGGGCATCCTGAATCAGATCGCGCTCATAGGCTTCCATTGCTGAGCCAAGCGAAAGACGCGTAACGGTGTCAGACCCCTCGGCGGTTTGTAATGTTGGTGGTAAATGATGGCCATGGATGACGTTTGAATCACAAACGAGAACGGCGCGTTCGATTACGTTCTCAAGTTCCCGGACGTTACCAGGCCAGTGATAACTCGTGAGCATGTCGATTGCCGGAGTCGAAATTCTCTTGATGTGTTTGCCGTGCTCTCTTTCAAACTTCTCCACGAAATGCTCGGCCAACAATAGTATGTCGGGCTTTCTTTCGCGGAGCGCCGGCATAAAAATCGTAAAAACGTTTAGTCGGTAGTAAAGATCCTCGCGGAACTCGTTTCGACGAATGGCTTCTTCCAAATCCTTGTTTGTCGCCACAATCAGTCTGACATTTACTTTTATTGTTTCGGTTCCGCCCAATCTTTCAAACTCGCGTTCCTGCAGCACGCGAAGTAGTTTTACTTGAGTCGAAAGATCCAGGTCTCCGATTTCATCAAGGAAGAGAGTCCCGCCGTCGGCTAACTCGAAGCGTCCTTTTTTACGGCCCTGGGCACTCGTGAAAGCACCTTTCTCGTAACCAAAGAGTTCAGACTCGATCAAAGTTTCGGGAAGCGCAGCACAGCTAATCTTTACAAATGGTTTGCCGGCCCGGAGAGAGTTGTAGTGAAGTGCGTGCGCTACCATCTCCTTGCCGGTGCCAGACTCACCACGAAGCAGAACAGTTGTATTAGTGCGAGCAACCTGGGTGACCTGTTCGTAGACCTGTCTCATCGGATTGGAATTTCCGATGATCCGGCTATAGTCGTAACGTTCTCGCAACTCCTGCTTAAGATGAATATTCTCGTCGACCAGCCGTTTCTTATCCGCTTCAAACCGTTGTTCAACCTTTAATGCTTGCGCGATCATCGAGGCAATAACGCTGAGAAACTTCGTCGTTCTATCGAAGTCTCGTTCCTCCTTGTATGGTCGGTCGGCGCCAATCACACCGATTGCTTTGTGGTCGATTAAGATCGGCACACAGATGAAGCTCATTTCTCGGCCCTTGGGAGTTTCATCGATGGCGCGCAAACGATTGAGCAGCAGTGGTTCCTGACTTGTTTGAGGCACGACAACTGGTTTGCCACTCTGAACGACGCGGCCAATCACTCCCTCTCCCAGCCGGTACGTTACTCGTCGCGCCTGGTCGATGTTCAAGCCATAGGTGGCTTCAA
>Ga0068860_100006305_pt1 | contig 11914 bp, 15 predicted proteins | sample KBSSwiS32_FD_66597 | JGI IMG/M metagenome (GOLD analysis project Ga0068860, IMG submission 66597) | Switchgrass rhizosphere microbial communities from Kellogg Biological Station, Michigan, USA - KBS Switchgrass S3-2 | ecosystem: Host-associated > Plants > Roots > Rhizosphere > Soil ... | reverse complement strand
CGAGCCGGCGACGGAGAACGATTGCGCCGCGCCGATCGCCGTCAAACCGATTGCGGAGTTGCTAGCGGCATCCTATCCGCCTGTCGAGCATGTCAGCGATCCCGCGCTCGTACACCCGGGCCTTGCGCTTCTATTCGGTCCCAGCGGTATCAGCAAGACCTATTTCACGCTCGCTTGGGCGCTGTCGGTCGCTGCTGGCCAGTCGTTTCTCGGATGGAAAACCCCAACCCCGCGTGGGGTGCTTTATATCGATGGAGAGCTGGGCGGCCGAACGATGCAGCAGCGTGTGCGGCTCCTATCGAGTGGGCACGAGATCCAGTTAAAGGCGCCATTCTACGTCTCGAGTTTTGACGACCAGGCAAGCGGGCTGTTCCCCAACCTCGAGGATGACGAACAACACTCACGCTACCTACTCGGCATACCCGACGATGTGCAATTGATCGTGCTCGACAGCCTCTCGACACTCGCCGCGCTCGAGGAATCTAACGACGCAAAATCCTGGGGGCCAGTACAGCGGATGCTGCTCGGCCTGCGTCGTCGCGGGCTCTCCTGCATCGTCGTCCATCACGCTAACAAGGGCGGCACCGACCAGTTAGGCACGTCCCGCCGTATCCACATCATGGATACCGTCATCAGCCTGCGCGAGCACAAGGCGGAGGAGGGCCAGGCACCCGGCCATCAGGATGTAGAGGTACATCTCCCCAAGGGCCGCAATCTCCCTAGGGACATGAAGGACCCGTTCATCGCAACGCTTGCCTCGATGGGCATGAAGAACGGTCAGCCAGAGTCCATGTTCTGGGGCCGCGGAGATCTCATCACCCGAAAGACAACGCAGGTCGAGGAAATGCTCCGTGCCGGGGTTCCCATCTCCGCAGTTATCCAAGAGACGGGCTGCGCCACATCCCTGGCCTATCGAATCAAAGACCGCTTGGTATCGAGCGGCGCTCTCAAATGGTCGGGCTCAAGCAGGGGCAGAAAGCGGAAGGATATCGATGATTAATTCCACCTGTTTCCACACTTCTTCCACTATTTATTTCCACACCCGTGGGAAGGGCGAAAATGCATTTCCACCACTTAGGAAAAGTGGTGGTGGAAATTGCATTCCCGCCTTCGAACTTCCCACGGCCGTTTTCCACTCCTACTGGCAGGGGAAATGCCCCTCCCGAGGCTGCTGCGAATGAACGAGACGAACGACCTGATCGCAGCGTCTGAAGCCATCGCACGCTACGAAGAGTTTTGGAAAAAGGGCGGCGAAGAGGAATTGCGCGCCGTAATCCATGCGGCGTACAGGCCTTTGCTTGATGGCGTCCGTATGCGGCTGGAACGTGTGGCAGCAAGCCAGACGACAGAGCAACAACCCACCGACCGAGGCTGCGTATGACCATCAAATACACCACGACTCTCATTCGCAGTGATGGCCCAGTGGTTACGAAATCCGAATGGACTTGGCGCCAACGCAAGGGCGTTGTCATCCATGACGGTCTGACTGGCCGCGTCTACATGCACCGCAACGGCCGCACGCGCGACATTACGAACTGGCCGAAGCCCCGAGGCTGCGTATGACTGACCTAGCGCCAGACGATGGATGGTTGTTCTTCAGTGAGCGCCAGGCTGGCCTCACGCATAACGATATTGCTAGCTACGCCTATCCGGTCGGAAGCCCCAAACGGTACACACAACGCGGATGGATGCTATGGCAGGCATTTGGGTGGCGACAGCAGAAGGCTAAGCCCCGAGGCGCGAGCCGATGAGTGCCCCCCGCAAGCTAACCGACGACCAGATCCGCCTCGTACGTGACGCTATGGCGAAACGTCGTGACCTACAGCGGCAGTTAGAGCTACTCCCTACCCTAGAGGCCATGGCAATAGAACTCGGCGTGTCGGACCGCTACTTGCGCGAGATCGTGTACAACAGGGCGAGGCTCGTGATCGTCTCAGTCGCCTAACTACGATCCACGTGAAACCTCCTAACACCGGAAGTATGTCGCGGTGATAAATAGCTAGCGCACTCGGGCTGGACAGCCCTTGGGAGCGCTAGCGTTGAAGGTCACAATCACAGGCGATCTCGTACAGAACCGCGTCAACGAACGCGCCGCCTGTATCTTCACTGCGCGTTTCTACAACGACAGCTACGTGGCCCTAGCGCCAACGTCAGCGCGATATCGCATCGATAACCCCGATTCCAATACCGAGATCGTGGGCTGGCAGACACTCACTCCGGCGACGTCGAATACCATCACTGTTACAGGCGTTCAAAACGCCATTGTTTGCGACTCAAGCCGCGAAGAACGCCGCCAGCTCACGGTCGAGGCCACGCATACGTCCACGACGTGGAATGCGACGAGGGATTGGTGGATCAAAAACCTTGCCGGTCAAACCTGAGCATTGATTTCAATGGCAGGAGCACCCTTAGGTAACAAGAACGCAGCGAAGCCAAGGATTTGGCATCAAGCGATTGAGCGTGCGCTCGAGACGAGATCGAAATCGCGAATCGATGGCAAGCGCGAGATTGATGCGCTTGCTGAAAAACTTCTTGATTTGGTGGCAACAGGCGACTTGGCCGCGCTCAAAGAGTTCGGCGACCGCATTGATGGCAAGCCAGCCCAGCAGGTCACGCTATCTGGCGATGCTGACGCTCCGCTTCAGGTGCAAAGCATCGGCCTGGTCGATCTCAAGTGACCGCAGCGTCACAAGACGGTCTCGTTACCGTCGCGCTCCCGCCGAAGCTCAAGCCGCTGTTCATCGGTCCCGCTGACGTTCGCGGAGCTTATGGCGGTCGTGGCTCTGCGAAGACGCGCAGCTTCGCGAAGATGGCTGCGGTTAAAGGATTCATCTACGGCAATCAGGGCATCAGTGGAATCATCCTCTGTGCTCGTCAGTACATGAATTCTCTAGATGATTCCTCGCTCGAGGAAGTCAAGCGCGCGATTGAAGACGAGCCGTTCCTGGCTAACTATTACGAGATCGGAGAGAAGTTCATCCGCTCTCGCGATGGGCGCATCAGCTTCGCATTCGCGGGTCTCGATCGCTCGATCAACAGCATCAAGTCGAAGGGACGCATTCTGCTCTGCTGGGTTGACGAGGCTGAGCCAGTCACTGACGAGGCGTGGTCGATTCTCATCCCGACGCTGCGCGAAGAAGGCACTGACTGGAACGCGGAGCTCTGGATCACATGGAATCCGAAGCGCAAGAACGCCGCATGTGATCGCAGGTTTCGTGGGTCAAAAGACCCGTTGATCCGCCTGGTTGAAATGAACTGGCGCGATAACCCCAAGTTCCCGGAGAAGTTAGAGCGCGACCGACAGCGCGACTTGTTAGAGCGTCCAGACCAATACGATCACATCTGGGAAGGGGCGTACGTAAGCGTTGTCGAGGGTGCGTACTTTGCCAAAGACCTCATCCGAGCTCGAGCAGAGCATCGCATCGGCGCCGTCAGTGCCGATCCGCTCCTCACCTACCGGGCGTTTTTTGATATCGGTGGCACTGGCGCGAAAGCTGACGCCGTTGCCATTTGGGTATGCCAGTTTGTGGGTCGCGAGATTCGCGCGCTCAACCACTACGAAGCGGTAGGCCAGCCGCTTGCAACGCATCTCACGTGGCTGCGTTCGAACGGGTACACCGAGAAAAATACGCACATCTGGCTGCCGCACGACGGTGACACGAATGACAAGGTTTATGACGTGTCATATGCGTCGGCGATCAAGGCCGCAGGCTTCGAAGTCGTCGTTGTGCCGAATCAGGGCAAGGGCGCTGCTGCTGCGCGCATCGAGGCCGCTCGCCGTCATTTCCCATCCTTCTGGTTCAACGAGGCCACGACCTCCGCGGGACTGGAGGCACTAGGTTTCTATCACGAGAAGAAGGACGACAAGCGCGATATCGGCTTAGGCCCTGAGCACGACTGGAGCTCGCACAGTGCTGATGCCTTCGGTCTTGCCTGCGTGAGTGCGGAGAAGATCTGGGGCGAGCGCAAGCCTGATACGAAATCCTTCTACGGCTCCTTCCGGCGGGCCGGCTGATGGCTAAGAAGCCAGCACCTGTCGAGAAAGAGAGCAGCCCCAAGAAGGATCTGCTCCTCGAGGCGCGCACTCGCTATAAGCAGTGCTGCGAGTTTGAGCAGATCAATCGCGCTAACTACCGCGAGGATATGAAGTTCATCCATGTGCCTGGCGCGCAGTGGGATGAGACGAGCAAGCGCGAACGCGGCAAAGACCGGCCGATGTATGAGTTCAATCACACTCGCGTGACGGCCAAGAACGTTATCAACGAGATGCGGGCGAACCGGCCCACGGCCAAGTTTCGCCCCACTGAGGACAGCGATAAGCCGATTGCTGAGGCTCGCGAAGGCATCGCGAAGAACATTTGCAGCGCGTCGGACTTCGACTCGGTGCGCGACTATGCGGCCGAACACCAGGTCGGTGGCGGCATGGCTGGATGGCGCGTTGATACTAAGTATGTTAGCGACGACTCGTTCGATCAGGACATTGTCATCTCGCCGATCCACAACCCGCTCTGCATCTACGCCGACTACACATGCCAAGACCCGCTGAAGCGCGACGCTAACTACTGGTTCATCGTCACGCAGATGACGGAAGAGTCATACGAGGCGAAGTACAAGGGCAAAGAGGTATTGGAGTTCACGACTGACGAGCTACTGAACCTTGACGAGGTGAGCGAAGACGGCCGCGTGTGGGTGGCTGAATACTGGAAGAAAGAGCCAGTCGAGCGGCATTTGTGCCAGTTGTCGGATGGCACGGTGATCGACAAGTCAGACCCTGAGAACGTGATTCCTGATGGCGTCACGGTCGTCAAGGAGCGGAAGTTCGCGGGCTGGAAGATCGTTCAGTACATCATCTCTGACTCCTCGATTCTCGAGGGCCCTAACGACTGGGCTGGCCCTGACTTCCCGTTCGTGATCGTCTACGGCGATTACGTCGTCGTCGATGGCAAGCCGCAGTGGTGCGGCGTCGCGCGGTACATGAAAGACCCGCAGCGCGCTCATAACTGGGCGATGACCGGCGTGTTCGAGTCGATCGCGAAGGCAGGCGAGGAGTTCACATGGGTCACGGCCAAGCAGGCCGAGGGCCAGTCAGAGCACTGGGCTGATGCCGATCGCAGGAACCTGCGCTATCGACTCTACAACCCAGACCCGCAGACGCCCGCTCCTCCCACGCGCTCTGGTGAGCCGCAAGTGCCTGTCGCGCTGATGCAGGCCGCGTCGATGTCAACGGATGAGATGAAAGCCTCGTCCGGCATCTTCGATGCGTCGGTCGGCGCGCAGTCGAACGAGACATCAGGCCGTGCGATTGCTAATCGTGCTGCGCAGGGTCGGATCGCGACGTTCAACTTCCAGGACAACATGCTGAAGGGCGTACGTCGCACGTACGAGATCCTCAATAACCTGATCCCGAAGATCTACGACACGCAGCGGTCGATTCGCATCCTGGGCGAGGACGGTACTGAGCGGTTCGTTGAGATCAATAACGGCGTGCATGACCTCAACCGAGGCAAGTACGACCTCGCGATCACCGCCGGCCCATCGTTCGCCACGCAGCGCATGGAAGCAGTCGATGCGTACGTGGGGCTCGCGCAAGGCAACCCGAACGTGATGGCGGGTGCAGCGGACTTGATCTTCAAGGCTATGGACCTGCCATACAGCGACCAGATCGCCGAGCGCATGCGCTTGTTGCTGCCGCCGCCTGTTCAGGCCGCGATCAATAAAGACAAGCCGATTCCTCCCGAGGCTCAGGCCGCGCTCATGCAAGCCGAGCAGACCATGCAGATGGTGCAGGAGCAGGGCCAGCTTGTTCAGCAAGCCTCGGAAGAGGCGAAGGGCGAGAAGGCTGCTGCTGACAAGGCGAAGAGCGACGTTCAGGTGGCGATTGCGAACCTGGAAGTGCAGGAAGCGCAGCTCGCAGTTGATGTCGCGAACTTCAAGACTCTCGTTGCGCAAGAGCAGGCCAAGGCAGCACAGCAACAGGCTGCGGATGGCAAAGAGAACGAGAAGGTGCAGCTCTCAGCTCAGTTGTCGGAAGCGCTCGCGTCGATTCAGACCGACGCTGCGCAATTATTCCAGCAGTACGCCGGCCAGCTCGCGCAGATGCACGGACAGGCCCTAGCTACCGCGCAGCCTCAAGTGATCATCCCGAACCGCCCGCGCGTGAAGCACATCGAGCGGCAGAACGGGAAGCTGGTGCCGGTCTATGAGGATCAGCAGCCCAACCAGACACACGCGCAAGCGCCAATGCAGGGGGCAATGCAGTAGTCATGGCCAAGATCCGCGACCTCCCGCTCGGCACCTACCCGAACGGCACTGTGAGTTTTGGCCCGCGTCTGTTCTCGAACGGTCTCGCGGGCTTTGACATTCGCATCGGCCGCTGCACGACGGCGGACACCAGCATCTGGACGAACGCCACGACCATCGTGACGATCGACTTGCAGTTCTCCTATGACGGCGGCTCTACCTACACGGCGCTGGGCGCGAATAGCTGGAGCGGGCCTGGCGGCATCGTCACGAGTCACGGGGTAGAGATCCCTGAGACCGTTCTCACGTGGGACTTCAATTCCACTGACCCGAACTTCGCGAAGCCGAATGCGCTCAAGGGCCAGATCACGGTGACTGGCGGGCCGATCAAGACGTATCTCGATACGACCCTTGCCTAAATGGCGTTCCGTTCCTCAGCGATCACGAGCTCGAACACTGGCGGCAACCTAACCGCTACGCCTTCAGGGGTTGCAGCTCACGACTACTTGCTTGGTTGGTTTACGCGCGACGGTAACCACGGCGCGCCTACGTATCCATCCGGCTGGACGCAGCGCGGCGCGAACACCGACACGACGCCTGACGGCCAGGACTGCTACAGCTTCGACAAGGACGACGCGACGGGCTCCGACTCGTTCACCGTCACGGATGGCAACACCAACCAGTCGGCGCTGATCACCTCCGCCTACTCGGGACGCAACAACGCGGCGCCTCGCTCAGCGACGCCAGTGGTCACCAGCAACACGTCGAGCAACACGTCGCCTATCTCCGCGACCTATACCGGCATCACGGCGGTTGCAGGCGATGACATCGCGATCCTGATCATGACCGACCAAGTGGCGGCTGATGGTCGTTGGAACGCATCGACGATCACTAACTACACGCAGCAGCGTGACGGCGTCGCCATTGACTGGGTGTCTGGCTTCGGCCTCCAGACCCGCGACAACGTCGGTGGCGGCGCGACCGGCAACTTCGCCGTGACGTGGACGAGAACGACGGGCACTGGCAACGCGGGTTACCGCGGCGTCGTGCATGCGATTGCGTCTTCCGGTGGTGGCGGAGGCGGGACCACCGTCAAACAACTTGCAGCATTGGGAGCTGGGTAAATGGCCGATAATCTCACTCTAAATGCTGGCTCGGGTGGCGCAACCCTAGCTACCGACGACATCGGCGGCACGCACTACCAGATTGTCAAGTTCGCATACGGCGCGCTCGATAGCGCTACGCTGGTTGACACGACCAATCGATTACCGACTGCGGCCGCTCAGTCAGGCACGTGGACTGTCACTGGCGCTGGCGGCACGTTCCCTGTTACGGATTCCGCTGGATCTCTCACGGTTGACGCGCCGGTCGGCACGCCAGTGTTTGTGCGCCTGTCAGATGGCGCGGCAGCGATTACCGCGTTACCGGTCACCGATAACTCTGGCTCACTTACCGTTGATGGCACGGTCGCTGTCTCGTCGGTTGGCGGAACAGTTGCCGTTACGCAGTCCGGCGTATGGTCGCTGTCTGCGAATCAGTCGGTAAACGTTGCCCAGCTAGCCGGCACAACTGCAGACACGAATTCCGGCGTGAAGTCAGCCGGCACGTTGCGCGTGGTGCTCGCAACAGATCAGCCAGCGCTGACGAACAAGCTGCTTGTAACGCCTGACTCTGTAGCTCTGCCGGCTAACCAATCGGTCAACGTCTCGCAGATCAATGGCGTCACGCCTCTCATGGGCAATGGCGTTACGGGCACCGGCAGTCCGCGCGTGACGATCGCGAGCGACAACACTGCATTCACTGTCAACGCAGCACAGTCTGGTACGTGGACGGTGCAGCCGGGCAATACGGCTAACACGACGGCATGGCTAGCCAGCCTGCGTCCAGGCACATCTGGTGGATTGTCTAAGTTCCACCTTGTCTCTGGCGCATCGACCAATGCCACGAACGTCAAGGCGTCTGCCGGCCAGTTGTTCGGCTGGTACATCTACAACTCAAACGCCGCAGCTAGAAAGGTCGCGTTCCACAACACATCAGGCACGCCAACGGCAGGCACAAGCGTTACCGACGCATTCGTGATCCCGCCTGGTAGCGCTGCGAATTCGTTCTCTGACATCGGCATTGCGTTCTCGTCAGGCATCGGCATCACAACGGTTACTGATCTCACAGACGCCGGATCGACTGCCGTTGCCGCTAACGATCTTGTGATCAATCTCTACTACGCGTGAGTAACGCTGACTCGTGCTGCTTTGGATACTCAACCTTGATTTCGCCGCAAGTCCAGCCGATGCGCCGCCTCCAGTTGTCGTTATTGACACGCCTAACACAGGCGGCTATGGATTCTTCAACGAATACGACGCGTACCGACGCAGACGACGGAAGCGCGAGGAAGAAGAGCGCCAGGCTCGCATCGAATCCGATGAGATCCAGGCTGCACTCGATCGCGAGATCGCAATGCTCCTGCGCGAGCAGGAAGCAAAAGACGCAGAACGCGCCGAGCTCGAACGCATTCAGGCACTCGCCGACAAGTTCTCCGGCACGAAGCAGCCCGTTAGCCGGCGCGTCTCTGCCGCTCTGCTCAAAGCCTACGAAGAGCGCACACGCAACGCATTGGAACAGCTCGCCCGAGAGATCGAGCGAATGCTGGAAGAAGAGGAAATGGCCGTCCTGCAAATCCTGCTGAACGACGACTAGTGATACCGCCGCCTACCGGCGGATTTCAAGTGTGAATTGAAGGTGATATATGGAAAGCCAAGCTGAAATTGCGAGCCCAGCCGAAGACGCCAAGGCGGATGCCGACGCGACTGCGAACGGGACTGACGGGTCAGCGCCGTCCGGTGATGAAACCACCGCTGCCAAGACCGAAGCTGCCAAGAGCGAGAGTCCTGAAAAGAAACGGGACGAGGTTCAAGAGCGTTTCGACAAGCTCACTCGAGAACGTTACGAGGCTCAGGCCAGGGCGGAAATTGCCGAGGAACGCAGGTCAGCTCTAGAAGCAAGACTCGCGGCCCTTGAGCAAGAGACAGCGAAACGAACTGAGGTCGCGCCTCAGAACGCACCAACCCTTGAGCAGTTCGGGTACGACGAAGGGAAGTATCAGGCCGCTCTGTACAGCCATCTCACACAGACCGTTGGCGCGAAACTGCGCGACGAGATCCTAGGAGAGATCGAGCAGACAGAGACGAAGCGCAAGAGCCAGGAGACTTATCAGTCCTGGGAAAAGCGCGAAGCCGACTTCATCAAGTCGCAACCGGACTACGTGGATAAGGTCAAGAACGCGCGATCCCTGCCTATCTCGAAAGAGCTTGCGGCAGAGATCATGCAGATGGATGACGGTCCGCAGATTGCCTACTACCTGGCTGAGAACCGCGCCAAAGCAGAGCTCATCGCAAAGCTACCGCCGGCCGCTCAGTTCCGAGAACTAGGCCGTATCCAAGCGCAGCTAGAAGGATCGAAGCGATCCGCTGCACCTCCAGTGAGTAAAGCACCGCCCCCGACGCCGAAGGTCGACGCGACGGACGCACCCGCCAATTTCAAGGTGGACAGCGCCGAAAGCGATCAGCTCTCAGACGCCGAGTGGACGCGGAGACGTAACGCTCAGGAGGCCGCTCGTAGACGGCGTGTCTCCTAACACTGGAGATCTAGCTAAGTGGCAAACAACCTTCTCACTAACCTCATCATCACGCGGGAAGCGGCTCGTGTCCTTCACCAGGAAGGCACGTTCCTCACCAGCGTGAACCGTGAGTATCGCGATGAATTCGCGAAGTCCGGCATGAAAGCCGGTGACACCATCAACATGCGCCTGCCGTCGAAGTACACCGTTCGTACGAACGCGACCTTCGCTGGCCAGGATCATTTCGAACGCTCCACGCCGCTCGCCGTGCTCTCGCAGTACGGCGTTGACGTGTCGTTCACAACGAAGGATCGCACGCTGTCTCTGGACGATTACAGCAAGCGCGTGATTCGTCCTGCGATGAAGCAGCTAGCCGCGAAGATCGAGTATGACGCGCTGAACGCGGCCTACAAGGTCGTGAACAACGGCGTCAACGCGACGACCAACACGGTGCTGACGTACCGCTACTTCCAGAAGATGGCTCAGCGTCTGACGGAAGAGCTCGCCCCCGAGGGCGATCGTACGGCGATCATCAACCCGGCGTCGGTTGTCGAATTCCTCGACTCGACCAAGGGTCTGTTCGCCGCGCAGTCGAACCTGAATTCGCAGTTCCGCGAAGGCATGATCGGCCGCACGGGCGGTCTCGATGTCGGCGAAAACACGCTGCTTCCGCCGCATACCACGGGCACGATGGCCGGCTCCCCGGTCACCTTCGGCACGACGCTCGGCCTCTCGACCACCGCGAATTCGTGGGTCTCCACGACTGCGCTGTCGGTCACGGGCGCCACGGCGACGGGTACCGTCAAGGCTGGCGACATCATCACGCTGTCCGGCGTGTATGCGATCCATCCGGAGTCGAAGGCCAACAGCGGTCGCTTGCAGCAGTTCGTTGTGCAGGCGGACGTTACGATGACGACGGCGACCAGCACGTACACCGTGACGGTAAAGCCGGCGCTCATCTGGGGTTCCGGTAACGCGTTCCAGAACGTGGCGCTCTCTGGTGTCTCTGACACCAGCGCGCTGACGGTCACGCGTCTCGGCGCTTCGGCAACCTCGTTCGCGCAGGACATCGCGTTCCACAAGGACGCATTCGCCTTCGCTTCTGTCGATCTCGAGGACATGTCTCCGTACGGCGCGAATTGCGTGCGTGCGGTGTCCGACCAGATCTCCATGCGCTTCATCCAGCAGTACGACGCGGCGGCGGACACGGTCCGTGGTCGATTCGACGTGCTGTGGGGTTTCGCGCCGCTCCTGCCGGACCTCGCGTGTCGGCACCTCACCCAGCAGTCCCTCCTCAACCTCTAACGGAGTGGGCCGGCCTAACAAGCCGGCCCTTCTTCTTCGCGCACATGGCATTCAAACACAAACAAGCCTTGGCACCGCTTCACGTCTATATCTGCACGCCTGCCTACAACGGCGAGGTGGACAGCGACTACTCACAGTCGCTCGCAGAGACCGCGTTCTGTTGCCCTATGTACAACATTCAGGTGACGGCCGGCGTGATCGGCAACGTGGGCTTCATCGAGCTCGCGCGAAACATGTTCGTGAAGAAGTTCCTGGAGGAATACCAGGACTGTACGCACCTCATGTTCATTGATGGCGACTTGAAGTTTGAGTCGCGCGCGTTTGTTGGTCTGGTGCGTTCTGGCTTGCCGATTTGCGCGGGTCTCTACCGTCGCCGGCAACCGAATGAGGACTACCCGGCGAAGTACGCCGAGAACCCTGACGGTGGTGGTCTGTGGTTTGTGAATGACTGGCTCCAGTGCGAGCGAGTCCCAACAGGATTTTTGTGTATCCGTCGCGATGTGCTCGAGCAGATGGCGGCGGAAGCTCCTTGCATGGAGGTCGCTGACCAGAAGGGCGGTGTCCCCTGGTTGTTCGACCTCAAGAAAGAGGAGGTGATCGACTCTAAGCGCCCGGTCGCCAAGACCTACGGCGAAGCGCAGAAGATGGTGGCCGAAGGGCTAGACCCGTCCGGCTCGTTCCGTCTGATCGGCGAGGACTACACGTTCTGCGACAAGTACCGCGCCAAGTACGGACAGAACATTCCCGTGTGGTCCA
>Ga0068860_100006304_pt1 | contig 11915 bp, 10 predicted proteins | sample KBSSwiS32_FD_66597 | JGI IMG/M metagenome (GOLD analysis project Ga0068860, IMG submission 66597) | Switchgrass rhizosphere microbial communities from Kellogg Biological Station, Michigan, USA - KBS Switchgrass S3-2 | ecosystem: Host-associated > Plants > Roots > Rhizosphere > Soil ... | reverse complement strand
CTTGGCTGTTCATGGTGGGCTCCTGGCGAAACAGGTGGGATCTGACCTATCAGTTGCGCCCGGGCTTGCGACGGTTCAAAGCTTTCCTGGGTGGCGAGGGTCTGGGATCTTGCGGGGTCTTACGCCGTCTGTGGCAAGCCGGATGCCTGCGTATCGGCGGGAAGCACCACGGTCAAAAGGGCTCCTGTCACGCCATCTGTGCGGTTTCTGGTGCGAATGTCACCACCGTAGCGTTCCAGTAGCGTTCTGCTGATCCATAAACCGAGGCCCGTTCCCTCTTTTTTCGTCGTCACGAACGGTCGGATTCCGGCGGACTCCGCGTCCGCCGGAAACCCAGGGCCGGTGTCGGCGACGTCGATTTCCAGTTGCGCGGCGTCGCTGTCGCGGCTGGTGAGCGTCATCGTGCCGCCGTCGGGCATGGCCTGGATCGCGTTGACCATCGCGTTGATCAGCACCTGCTGCAGCTCCTGCCGGTTGACCAGCGCGCGCCGTGTGGCTCCGGCCAGCCGCTGCACCACGATGTGGCTGCGTGAGAGCTGATGCTGCACCAGCACCAGACTGTCAGTGATCACTTGCTCAATGTCGACCGGCTCGACATAGCCGGCATACTCGCCGGGGCGAGCGTACTGCAGCAGCCGGGTCACGATCAGGCGCATGCGCTCGATCTGCTCGTCCACCAGGCGCAGCTCGGTCTGCACCGGCTTGGCCTTGCTGCCGAGCGTCTCGCGCACCACGTCGAGGTTGCCCTGGATCACCGCGATCGGGTTGTTCACCTCGTGCGCGATGCCGGCCGTGAGCTGGCCGATCGCCGCCAGCTTCTCGCTCTTGATCAGCTGCGACTGTGCCGATTGCAGCTCGCGCGTGCGCTCGACCACCTTGCGGTCGAGCTCGTCGTGCGACTGCTGCAGCGCGCGCGTCTTGTCGTCGATGGTGTCGAGCAGGCGGTCCAGGTGGGAGGCCAGTTGACCCAGCTCGTCGCTGCGATCGGCGACCGCAGCGCGCGCCGCGAGGTCACCCGCCTCGACCGCCTGCATCGTGTCGGTCATGCGCTCGATCGGCACGAAGATGCGGCGCGTCCAGGCGAGCGCCAGCATCATCGCGAGCGCCATCAGCAACAGCATCACGGCGCCCATGCCCACCAACAGGCTGATCTTCACCTGCTGGAACGGGCTGTCGAGAAAGCCCACGTAGAGCATGCCGATGCGCCGTCCGGCCGGATTGGTGAGCGGCTGATACGCCGAGACGTACCAATCGTTGACGACGAAGGCGCGGCCGAGCCAGGTGTCGCCGCGGCCGAGCACCGCGTCGCGCACGGCCTGCGAGACCCGGGTGCCGATGGCCCGAGCGCCGTCGCCGCCGAACAGGCGCACGTTGGTCGAAATGCGCACGTCGTCGAGGAACAAAGTGGCCGTGCCCTGGCTGCCGAACGGCAGCGAGCCGGCGGGGTAGACGATCTCGTTGATGTGGTCGATGAACGCCAGATTGCGGTTCAACAGCACACCGCCACGCAGCAGGCCCAGTGGGCGGCCGTCGAGGCCGCGCACTGGCGCCAGCGCAAGCATCACCATCGCGCGGTCTTCGTCGGTGCGCTCGCTCGGTGCCGCGTTGCGCGTGGGCACCAGTTTCACCGGCACGCGCGCTGCCAGATCGGGCGCGAAGCGCTCGAACTGCGCCCCCTCCAGCAGCAACACGCGCGCCAGGCCTTCGCCGCCGGCGTGTTCGGCGGCGTTGATCGCCGATGCGTTGGGGGGCAGCAAGTCGAGAAACTCCAGCGCGTGCTGCTCTCGTGCCAGCACCAACAGGCGCGCCACGGCGCTGCGGTCGTCGCGTTGCACGGCGTCGACCAGCGCATGCGACTGCGCCACCGCCAGCGTGCTGGCACCGACCTCGGCCTGCACGCGGTCGAAGTAGCCGTTGGCGACGCCCAAATCGCTGCGGATCTTGGTGATCAGCAGGGCATCGAGGGCCGAATCGCCCCACACCATCAGGATCACCGCCAGCAGCGGCAGCGCCAGCAACAGCGGCAACAGCCCGAGCGCCAGCAGCTTGTGGCGGATCGACAGCGAGCGGAAGCTGCGCCAGTGAATCACGCCCACTCGGCGCAGCGCCGCTCGAGTGTGCGACGCGAGATGCCGAGCAACTGCGCCGCGCGCGTCTTGTCGCCGGCCACCGAGTCGAGCACCGCCAGAATGTGGCGCTTTTCGAGCTCGTGCAGATCGGTCGGCTGCTGCGGATCCTTGAGGGCGGGCTTGGCCTCTCCGGGGTACAGCGCCGACAGGTTCAACGAGCCGAGGATGAGCGAGCGCTCGACCAGGTTGCGCAGCTCGCGCACGTTGCCGGGCCAGTCGTACTGGCACAGGTAGGCCATCTCGGCGTCGGACACCCCGATCGCCTCGACGCCGAGCTGCGGTGCCAGGCTCTGAATGAAATGCGCCGCCAGCCCCGGAATGTCGTCCTTGTGCTCGCGCAGCGGCGGCAGCGCGATCTCCACCACCTGAAGCCGGTAGTACAGGTCGTTGCGAAAACGCCCCGCGGCGACCTCGTCGGACAGTCGGCGATTGGTGGCGGCGATGATGCGCACGTCGACCGCGAACTGCTGTTCGCTGCCCACCGGGCGGATGCGACGGTCGTCGAGCACGCGCAGCAGCGCCGCCTGAACCGGCAACGGCAGCTCGGCGACCTCGTCGAGGAACAACGTGCCACCCTGCGCGTAGTAGAAGAGCCCGTCGCGGCCCTTGGTGGCGCCGGCGAAGGCGCCCCGGGCATGGCCGAACAGTTCGGTCTCGATGCGTTCGGGCGACATCGTCGCGCAGGCCACCGGCACGAATGGGGCCCGCGCGCGCGGGCTGTCGTTGTGCAGCGCCCGCGCCGCCAACTCTTTGCCGGTGCCGGACTCGCCGGTCAGCAGCACCGTGCTGGCGACGGCAGCGGCGCGCAGCAGCGCCGCGCGCAGCGCACGCATCGTCTCGGAGTCGCCGATCAGCACGTCCATCGGCGCCACGCGCTGGCGCAGCGTGCGGCGCAGTACCCAGTTCTCGCGTCGCAGGTGCGAGCGCTCCAGACTGTGCTTGACCGCATTGAGGATCTGCGACACGCGAAACGGCTTCAAGATGAAGTCCGACGCGCCGGCGCGCAACGCCTCGATCGCGGTCTCGAGGTCGGCGAACGCGGTGATGAGGATGACTTCGCCGCTGTAGCCCTGGTCGCGCAGCTCGCGCAGCCACGTGATGCCGTTCTTGCCCGGCAACGTGATGTCGAGGATCACCAGGTCGAAGCGGTGTGCCTGCGCCAGCGCGTCGGCCTCTTCGGCGCTGGTGGCCAGCATCACCTGACCACATCGTCGCTCCAAGGTCTTGCCGAGGAAGTTGCGCATGCCTTCCTCGTCGTCGACGATCAGCACGGCGCTGCGGTGCCAGCCGTCGCTCAGGCGGTCGGTCGCGGAGCGTTCGCTCGCTGGATGGATGGCCGTGGTCATGGCTGCTGGTTACTCTACTGCGCTGGCCCCGCCGTGGTCGATCACGCAACTGAATCGGCACGTTCAGCCCATGCATGGGGCGTGCTCGCGCAGTGCGCTTCAGCGTCGCCGGCTCCGAATCGACGACGGCCACGTCGAGCTACGGGGACGGCCGCATTCTCGATGAGGGGGCGGTGAATTAACCTCGCGCGATGCGCGCACGAGGGGTTCACCTCGAATACAGCTTTCAGCCCGACGGCCAACGCGGCGCCGACCTGCACAACCCGCTCTTCGAATTGTTGTCGGCGCTGCGCGACCACGGTTCGATCCAGCACGCGGCGCGCGCGCTCGCCTCGTCGTATCGCCATGTGTGGGGCGCACTGAAGCACTGGGAAACGGTGCTTGGCGAGCCGCTGGTGAGCTGGTCGCAGGGTCAGCCGGCGCGCCTGACGCCGTTCGCGCAGCGCATGGTGTGGGCCGAAGCGCGTGCCCGCGCGCGCCTGACGCCGCACATCGAGGCGCTGCGCGTCGAGCTCGAACGGGTGCTTGCCGAGGCGCTCGACGGCACGCAGCAGGTGGTGACGCTGTACGCCAGCCACGACCTCGCGCTGCCGCTGTTGCGCGAGCGCGCAGGAGTCGAGCACCGGCTGCATGTGGAACTGCGGTTCGTCGGCAGCGTCGATGCGCTGCGCGCGTTGGCCGATGGCCGATGCGTGGTGGCCGGCTTTCACGTGCCGAAGCTGCCCGCCGGAGGCCGGCTGTTCGAGCGCAGCCTGAAGCCGTTGCTCAAGCCGGGCCGCCACAAACTGATCGGTTGCGCAACGCGGCGCCAAGGTCTGATCGTCGCGCGCGGCAACCCGCATCGCATCGCCACCCTGGGCGACCTCGCGCGCGCAGGCCTGCGGTTCGTCAACCGCCAGAGTGGCTCGGGCACGCGACTGCTCACCGATCAGCTGTTGCAGCTCGAGCGCCTGCAACCCGAGGCGATCTCCGGCTACTTCGAGCGGGCCGAGGACAGCCATCTTGCGGTCGCCGCAGCAGTGGCCAGTGGACTGGCCGACGCCGGGGTCGGCATCGAGGCGGCGGCGCAGCGCTATGGGTTGGATTTCGTGCCGTTGGCCGACGAGGACTACTTCCTGGTCTGCCTGCGCGACGCCCTCGACCAGCCGCCGGTGCTGAAGCTGCGCGAGGTGCTGGCAGGCGACCTCTGGCAGCAGGCGCTGCGCACGTTACCCGGCTATGGCGCGGATCGCGCGGGCCAGGTGCTGTCACTGACCCAGGCGCTGCCGTGGTGGACTTTTCGCGTGCGCAAGCGCTCGCAGGCCGCACGATGACGCGCCGACGGAGCCGGTCAGCGGGCGGCTGCGCCGCTATGCTGGTCGCTTCATATCGCCGCTGACCGGCTTTTTGCCTAGCCTGCCGGCGTGCAGATGAGCGCGAATTCGGCATGCAGCCGCATCAAGAGGCCCGCGAGCTCGCGCGCCGTGTCCGCTGTCGCACGGGTCGCCGGCGTTCCTGCGCTCAGGCGCAGCGGGATCGCGGCGGCATGAACACAGGGCGCCAGGCCCCCATGCCGACGCGGCGCCTGCTCTTGGGCAGCATCGCCACGCTGTGCGCCGGCATCGCGGCAGGGGCCGATGCCGGGTCCGCCTCGCTGACCGTGAGCGGCGACGTGCGCCGTTCGATGACGGTCGACGCCGACGCGTTGCGCGCCTTCCCGCCAGAGGCGCAGGCGAGCTTCCGGGTGTCGCGCGAAGTCGATGGTCAGGCGCAGCCCGGCTCCACGCTCAAGGGCGTGCGGTTGCTCGCGCTGCGAGCAGGCCGGTCTGGCCGAGCGCGACCGTTACGACTGGCGCAAGAGCGTCGTGGTCGCCATCGCGCGCGACGGCTACCGCGCCGCGTTCTCCTGGCCGGAGCTGGCCAACACCCCGGGCGGCGCGCAAGTGATGGTGGCGTACGAGCGCGACGGCGCGCCGCTGTCGGAGCAGGAAGGGCCGCTCGCGCTCCACGCGCCGGGCGACACGCGCACCGGTCCGCGCCACGTGAAGTGGCTGCAGCGCATCGAGGTGCGCGTGCTGCGCGACTAGCCCTGCAGGCGCCGCAGCTCTTCGACCGTGTTGGCGTTGTCGAACGCCGAGGCGTCGTCAAACACCACGGTGGCCGTGCGGTGCAACGCAGTCCAGCGGTCGATCTTGCGCTGGCCGCTTTGCAGGTACTTGACCAGGCTTTCGAGCAACTCAGCCTTCAACAGGCAGAACACCGGCTGCGCCATCGCCTGGCCGTTTTCGCGTGTGGCGGCCATCGCGAGGTCGGCGCCTTCGGCCTCGAGCGCGTGCGCCAGGCGCTCGACCAGATCGACTGGAAAGTTGGGCGTGTCGCACGGCACGGTCACGAGGTAGCGTGTTTCGCAGCGCTCGAGCCCCACCAGCATGCCGGCCAGCGGGCCGGGAAAGTCGCCCTGAGCATCCGGCCACACCGGCACGCCCATCGACTCGTAGGCGCCGAGGTTGCGGTTGGCGTTGATCATCGCGTGGCCCACCTGCGGCTGCATGCGCAGCAGCGCATGCAAGGCGAGTGGTATACCCTTGTGGTTCTGCAACCCCTTGTCGACGCCGCCCATGCGGCTGCCGCGCCCGCCGGCGAGCACGAGGCCGGTGATGTCTTCGCGCCCGATCGTCATCGGGCCGCCTTCACTGCTCGAGCAGGTCGAAGCCCTGCGTTTCCACGGCGGCGAACTGTCGCGTCATCTCGGCCACCGCGCGCCAGGCGTCCGCGCGCGGATGCGCTTGCACCGTGTCGCACAGCTGGCCCACCCACGGCTGCACATGGACGCGAAAGAAGCGGCGCTGCTGCTCAAGGTTGCACACCGCGACGTCGTCGCCGGCGATCAGGTAGCGCATGGCCTCGAACAAATAGGCCACGTGGTCCTCGGTCTCGGCGCGCGTCTCGTCGCGCGCCAAGCCCAGGCGCTCGAGGTCGCCGCGCAGCAGCGCCAGCGGCTTCTCGTTGAGAAAGCCGCTCAGGTAGTACGAGCCGTAGACGAAGATCTCGGGCTTGCCGACGCCGCCGAACAAGGCGTCGTACTCCTGCGCGGCCGCCTGCGTCGAGGTGTTGCGCATCGCCGCCACCAGCGCCTGCCACGGCGCCTCGAGAAGGCTGCCGGGCTCGGGTGCCTGGGTCACCGCAGACTTGAACTGCCGAAGCAGCGCGTCGTCGGGCGGCGCGATCCACAACTGTGCCAGCAGGCCATACAGCTCGGCGCGCGCCAGTTCCTCCGTGCCACCGGCCGGTGCCAACTGAACAGGCGACGTCGAACTCATGCGCGTCACGACGTTGCAGCAGGCCGCGCGAGCGGCGCGCGCCCACGCGCGCCTCCCCCAGCGAACGCCGCGGATCCGGCTGCGCCGGTCCGCTGGGGTTGCCCCCTCGAGGGGGAGGCGGCCGTCAGGCCGCGGCGGGGGTGGTTCATAAGTCCGTGATGCGCACTTCGTTCGGATTGGTGTGCATGTCGATCACGCGACAGTCACTGCACATCTTCAGGCGGTCTGCCGCTGTGCCCTGGAAGGCGGCGTGCCCGGCGAGCTTGCCGATCATCGCCTCGATCGCGCGCAGTGTGCCAAACGGCTTGCCGCAGCGCATGCAGCGATAGGGCTCGACTTCGTGCAGCACGCGCGGTTCCTTGCGCGCCTTGCCGTCGTCGGCCAGCCACAGGCGCGGCTGCAAGGTGATCGCCTGCTCGGGGCAGGTGTTCGCGCACAAGCCGCATTGCACGCAATTCTTCTCGATGAAGCGAAGCTGCGGCCGATCGGGGTTGTCGAGCAGCGCCCCCTCGGGGCAGGCACCGACGCAAGCGAGGCACATCGTGCAGGTGTCGGTGTTGACCAGCAGGCTGCCGAATGGCGCCCCGGCCGCCGGCAGTGCAATCGCTTCGGCCGGCTGCGGTGCGTGCTTCAGCAGGTGATCGATCACCAACTCGAGCGTTGCGCGCTTGCCCGCCTGCGCGTTGAACCCCGCCACGCTCGACACGCCGATGGCCGGCGCCTCGCGCAACGCGGCGTCGAGCGCCGGCAGGTCGCGCGCATCGCGTGCTTCGATCAGCTTGAAGTGCCGCACGCCAAATCCGAGGCCGCTCAGCAGGGCCTGCGCAAGCGCCATCTGCTCGCCCAGTGCCTGCCGGTACTCGGGCGCTTCTTCGCCGGTCAGCAGCACCCAGACCTGGTTGGCCCCCTGCGCGAACGCGGTGAGCCAGAGGTCGATGCCGACGCTGGCGGTGTGCCACACGCCCACCGGCAGCACGCGTGCCGGAACGCCGTGCACGCTGCGGTCGGTGCGCGCGGCACGGCCGAGCGCGTCGATGCGCTGGCTGCCGGCGCCGTCGCTGTGGATCAGCAGCACCGGGTCGCGACCGCCGGCCTGCTTGAACGCGCGCAGCAAGGCGCGCAGGCGCTGGCCCTGGTCGACCGTGGTGGGGTAGGCGAACGAGATGGCGCCGCTCGGGCACACCGTGCTGCACGCCCCGCAGCCCACGCACAGGTGCGGCTCGACGACGATGCCGCCCGTGGCCTTGGCGCCGCCCACGCCGACGCGCTCGGGCCCACCGCGCACCTTGCCCTGCAGCTTGCCCTTGAGCGACGCATCGCTCGCGATGGCGCGCGCCGAGCAGACGTCGATGCAGGCGGTGCAGCCGATGCGCTCGTTGCGGCTGTGCGCGCAGATCTTCTGGTTGTACTGGAAGAACTTGGGCTTCTCGAACTCGCCCACGGCATCGCGCAGCTCGAGCACCGCCTTGTGCAGCGCCGGCACGTCGCTGGCGACGTGGAAGTAGCCCTGCGGCGGTTGGTGCATCGTGAAAGCCGGCGCAGGCCGCAGGTCGAGCACGAGATCGAACGATTCGCTGTCGATGCGCGGCGCGCGCTCGAAGTCGATTGCGCCGGCAGCGTCGCACACGCGCACGCACTCGCGGTGGTTCTTGCACGCGTCAAGGTCGATCTGGTAGCTGAAGCCGATCGCGTGCTCGGGGCAGGCATCGATGCAGGCGTTGCAGCGCGTGCACAGGTCGAGGTCGATCGGGTTGCTGCTCTCCCACTCGGCCTGGAACGCGCCGAGCCAGCCCGACAGCCGCTTCAAGCGCCCGGCGTGCACCGCCCAGCCGTGGGTTTGCGCGAGTGCGCCGCCCGCGCCGTCGATCAGCAGATTGACGTCGAGCCTGTCGGCGAGCAGCGCAGCCGCCTGCTCGGCCGCATCGGCGTCGCCGATGACCAGGCAACGCCCGCCGGAGCGGTACGACACGTTGGGGACCGGCTGCGCCGCCGGCAGTTGCGCGGCGGCAAGCAGCGCGGCGATCTTCGGCGTCGCGGCCTTCGCGTCGCGCGACCAGCCGCCAGTCTCTCGGATGTTGACGAAGCGGATCGGCCGCTCGTCCAGCGGCGCGGCGCCCTCGGTGTGCTCGTTGAGCTCGGCGAACAGGCGGCGCTCCTGCGTGCACGCCACCACCAGCGCCTCGCCGGTCTCGCCGCTGGCCTTGGCGGCGCGCTGGAACGCGCCGGCCTCGCGGCGGCACAGCAGCGTGTGCAGCTGCTCCAGCCCGTCAGGACTGGCGCCGCTCGTCTGCTGCAGCGCCGTCTTCAGCGCCGCCGCATCCAGCGGCATCGTGTGGTTGCAATCGCAGATCAGCGTCTTCATCGGGTTCAGCGGTCGCAGGGCCGCGCTCGGCGGCATCGACCTCGGCGGACATCGGCGCCGGAGCCGGGGACGTTTGCGCCGCCTCCGGCGCGGGCGGCGGTGTGGCCTCGACCAGCCCCAGGAACGCGGCCTGTGCCATCTTGCGAATCGACGCCAGGGGCAGCGGGTCGGGCTTCGTGTAGTCGTCGATGTAGACGTCGAGGCCGTCCATCACATTGAACTGCGGATCGCCGAAGAGTTTCTTCAGCGCCGCGTTCTTCACGTCGCCCGCGACGCCGGGCGCCACGAAGCGGCTGAAGTCGGACTCGCGCGTCAGCGCCGCCACGTCGGCCAGCGTCGGCGGAACCGGCTTGGACTGCGCGTCGGACGGCGCCATCACGGCGTCCGACGCTGGTTCGGGCGCCACAGCGGTGGCGACGGTCGGCGGCACCGAGGTCGGCGCGGGGGCTGCGGCCGGCGTCTCGGGCGGTGCGGCGACCGGCTCGCCCAGCGTCACGCCCTGGCGCGCCTGCACCTTGCGGCGCGACCAGCGCGACAGGAAGCCGCTGTCTTGCGTGCTGCTCACTGACGATCCTCCGGCGCGCGGAACGACGGCGGGCGGCTGCGTTTCTTCGGCTCGGGCTTGTAATGGGCGTCGGTGTAGGCCTGCAGCCACTCGACCGCCTCGCCGCGCAACGGCACGTTGTCGACCCGCTCCTGCGCGTCGAGCAGGCGGCCAGCCTCGTTGTACGACAGCGTGACGAGCTCGGGCCAGGCGCGCGATGGGTCGGCCTCGTCGACGCGCCACATCACGAACCACACCGGCGCGCCGGAGCTCAGATTGAGGTAGTAGCCCTCGGCTTCGTCGCGATGCAGCGCCACCTCCAACCCCGGGTGCAAGCGCAATCGGTTTCGTCCGTCGTCGCGCAGCAAGCGCGCCTCGCCGCCGAACAGGCCTTCGTCGGGCACCACGTCGTCGATGCGAAAACGCCACGCTTCCCATTCATTGGGCTGGCATTGCTCTTCGATCAGCACAGCGACGTTCAGGCGGGTTGGCGCATCCATGGGCAACGGGTCAGTCTACCCGTTGAGAGATGTCGATATGCACGGCAGTGCAAAAGCGACACCCTGTCGTGAGCGGTGCGACAAGTTGTCCGTCGTGACCCCGGGCCACCCCCGATTGAAATGGGGGTTTACTCGGACTCCTAATTGCTGAGATTTGCACGCGCGTGCATACGTGCGCGTGTCCGGACACGACCAGTGGGGTGATCATGAAGCCAGCCAACCAACCCGCCATCGAACAAGCCGCGATGCATCGCCGCAAGCTGCTCGGCGCCGCCGGCACCACCGGGGCACTGGCCGCTGCGGCCACGCTCCTGGCCACGCGCGACGACAAGTCCGTCGTGCAGGTCGAGCCCGAAGCCAACACGGCGCCCAAACAAGGCGGGGGCTACCGCGTCACCGACCACGTCATGCGCTACTACCAGACCACCAAGGTCTGACGCACGTCGAGCCGTCCTCGGTTCGCCAAGCGCCCCGTCGCACGCCAAGCAAATTCCAACAGAGGTTCAGCCATGCTGCTCACTCGCAAGTCCGATCACGCCGGTGCGTCGTCATCGAGTCTCGTGCACAGCCTGTCGCGCGGCGTGTCGCGCGCGATCCCCACGCTCGACCGCCGCACGTTCCTGCGCCGCTCGGGCCTCGGGCTGGGTGCCGGCATGGCGACCTCGCAGCTGCTACTGGTGCGCAAGGCCAAGGCGGCCGACGACAAGAAGCACGGCGGCGACCCCAACGCCAAGGTCGAGGTCAAGCGCACGGTGTGCGGGCATTGCTCGGTGGGCTGCGCGATCGACGCGGTGGTCGAGAACGGCGTGTGGGTGCGTCAGGAGCCGGTGTTCGACAGCCCGATCAACCTCGGCGCGCACTGCGCCAAGGGCGCCGCGGTGCGCGAGAACGGCCACGGCGAATACCGCCTGAAGTACCCGATGAAGCTGGTCGACGGCAAGTACAAGCGCATCAGCTGGGACGACGCGCTCAACGAGATCAGCGCCAAGATGCTCGACCTTCGCAAGCAGAGCGGCGTCGATTCGATCTTCATCGTCGGCTCGTCGAAACACAACAACGAGCAGGCGTACCTGCTGCGCAAGTGGATGAGCCTGTGGGGCAGCAACAACTGCGACCACCAGGCGCGCATCTGCCACAGCACCACGGTGGCCGGCGTGGCCAACACCTGGGGCTACGGCGCGATGACCAATTCGTACAACGACATGCAGAACTCAAAGGCTGCGTTGTACATCGGCAGCAATGCCGCCGAGGCGCACCCGGTGTCGATGCTGCACATGCTGCACGCCAAGGAAACCGGCTGCAAGATGATCGTGGCCGACCCGCGCTTCACTCGCACGGCAGCCAAGGCCGACCAATACGTGCGCATCCGCTCGGGCACCGACATCGCGTTCCTGTTCGGTGTGCTGCACCACGTGTTCAAGAACGGCTGGGAAGACAAGAAGTACATCGCCGATCGCGTCTACGGCATGGACAAGGTGCGCGAAGACGTGATGGCCAAGTGGACGCCCGACAAGGTCCAGGAGGTCACCGGCGTCGACGAGGCCACCGTGTTGCAGGTCGCCAGGACGATGGCCGAGAACCGGCCGAGCACGATCGTGTGGTGCATGGGCCAGACCCAGCACACCATCGGCAACGCGATGGTTCGCGCGTCGTGCATCCTCCAGCTGGCGCTCGGCAACATCGGCGTCTCCGGCGGCGGCGCCAACATCTTCCGCGGCCACGACAACGTGCAAGG
>Ga0068860_100006303_pt1 | contig 11916 bp, 11 predicted proteins | sample KBSSwiS32_FD_66597 | JGI IMG/M metagenome (GOLD analysis project Ga0068860, IMG submission 66597) | Switchgrass rhizosphere microbial communities from Kellogg Biological Station, Michigan, USA - KBS Switchgrass S3-2 | ecosystem: Host-associated > Plants > Roots > Rhizosphere > Soil ... | reverse complement strand
GGGATCTTCGCGGCGAGCGGCAGCATGTAGATCAGCGAATACGCGATCAGCACCTTGTTGGGATCGCCTTCGCTCGACTTCATGTACATCAGCGCCTCGGCGCCGGAAGCGCCGCCCTTGAGCGAAACGACCATCGGCTGGGTCATCAGCTTGTTCTTCTGGATGGCCGCCTGCATCATTCGCGCCATCTGGTCGGACGCTCCGCCGGCGCCGGCGGCGACGACGATCTCGACGGGCTTGGTCGGCTCCCACGCCATGGCCGGTGTGAACGCGAGAATCATCGCCAGCGCGCCGGCCGTCTTCACGAATCTGTTCATTTGAAAATCCTCCTTATCCTTGGGCAATCGGGTGCGCTGACCGCACTCTGTTATCCGGTGGCATCTTATCGCAACGGGCAACCGCTCGTACAACGGGGCCGGAATCGCGCGCGCTATACTCGATTTCAACTCGCCGAGATGCGACGAAAATGACCGACCCCGTTCTCGTGACGCGTACCGGACCGATCGCGACGGTCACGTTGAATCGCCCGGAGAAGCTGAACGCGCTCACCAAGGTGATGTGGCGCTCGCTCGGGGAGGCGATCGACGCGCTCGCCGCCGACGATTCGCTGCGTTGCGTGATCCTGCGCGGCGCCGGCGAGAAGGCGTTCTCGCCGGGCAACGACATCGCCGAATTCGCGAGCGAGCGCGGCAACAAGCCGCAGGCCATCGAATACGGCGGCGTGATGCACGCGACGATCGACGCGCTCGCCCGGTGCCGGCATCCGCTGGTCGCGCAGATCCATGGTGTCTGCGTTGGCGGCGGAATGGAGATCGCGGCTCTTTGCGACATCCGCATCTGCGGCGAAGGCAGCCGCTTCGGCGCGCCGATCAGGAACCTAGGCCTGGTGATGGCCTACGCCGAGATGTCGCCGCTGGTCCGCCTGGTTGGCGCCGATGTCGCGCTGGAAATCCTGCTCGAAGGCCGAATCTTCGATGCGGCCGAAGCAAGGCAGAAGGGATTGGTGACGCGCGTGGTTCCCGACGCTGACGTCGCCACCGAAGCCCGCGCCGCCGCGCAGCGCATTGCCGAGGGCGCTCCGCTGGTCGCGCGTTGGCACAAGAAATTCGCGCGTCGGCTCGCCGATCCGCGCCCGTTGACCGCTGCCGAATACGACGAATGCTTCGACTGCTTCGATACCGAGGACTTTCGTACCGGCTACGCGGCATTCCTCGCCAAGCGCAAGCCGGAGTTCAAAGGCCGCTGATCGGCGACGCGTCAGGCGCGCTTCTTACGCACGCGCTTGCCTGCGCTTCGCTCGTCGTGCGCCTTCGGTTGTGCCGCCTGCGCCTCGGCGATCACCCAGTCGCGAAACGCGATGGCCGCAGGCGACAGCGCGCGCAGGCCGCGTCGCGGCCACGCGAGGTGAATGCCAGTCCCCGGCTTGAACCGGCGAGAATCGACGATCTCGAGCGTGCCGCGCTGGAGCTCGCGCTCGGCCATGGGCATCGGCGCGAGCGCCACGCCCTGGCCTTCGACCGCCGCGTCGAGCGCGAGCATCGTGTGGCTGAAGAACATTCCTCGCGCCACGTCGACATCGTCGATTCCGGCCATCGCTATCCAGTCGGGCCAGTAGTCGAACATGACTTCGTGCAGCAGGCGCGCACGTGACCAGTCGATCGAGCCGTTGCGGCGGTGCATCGTGCGCATCACCGCGCGGCTCGCGACGGGAAAGTACTCGAGCGGAAAGAGCAGGACGGACTCGGCCTCCGGATAGACGCCGCGGCCTTCGCGGATGGCCAGGTCGAATGGATCGCGCGCGAGATCGGCGAGGATCGGGCTCGCGTCGATGCGCACCTCGATCTCGGGTTCGCGCGCGGTGAACAAGGGCAGGCGCGGCATCAACCAGCGCGAGCCGAACGACTGCACGACGGTCAGCTGCACGACGCGGCGCCCGGGGCGCACGCGTTCGGCCGCGAGCGCAATCGCCCGCAGGTGCCGCGCGATCTCGCCATGCCACGTGCGGCCCGGATCGGTGAGGTCGATCCCGCGACCCTTGCGCTGGGTGAGTGCGATGCCGAGGTGGGCTTCGAGCACCCGCAATTGCTGGCTCACCGCCGCGGGTGTCACGGCGAGCTCGTCCGCGGCCGCGCGCACCGAGCCCAGGCGGGCGACGGCGTCGAACGCGCGCACGGCATTTAACGGTGGAAGGCGCATTGCCTCTCTCAGATAGTGTAGAAAATCTTAACAGAAAGCGGCGAATCCATCGCTGGTCGCCGCCTCGGGGCAGGCCTATCGTTTGGTAGACGCGGAGGCAAGACAACCGCAGACCAGGAGAACGATCATGACGCAGAACCGGGAAATGTCATTGCGGGCCGCGTGGTTGATGCCGGCCGAATCGCGGATCGCTCGTCCGATGGCGAAAGTCCTCAGCTTCGCGCGCGAAGTCTTTGGTGCGCTCGCGTGCCGGCTGACGCCGCTGCGCGACCATGATCGGCCCGCGCCGCGTGGCCCCAAAGAGCTCGAGATTCGTCGGCTCGAAGAGCATTTCGCCGGCGCCGCCGACCTTTACCAGCTTGAGCTCCTGGAGCGCGACTGGGAACGCCGCGACGGCGGTGGGATGCGCACCTGGTAGGTCGTAGCCTAGAATCGGTGGATGCAAAGCCCGGAAGCGCCCTCCGACGACCTCGACCGCATCACCCGCGAAACGCTCGCGCACTACGAGCAGCGCGCCGACGATTTCTGGGCGGGCACGCGCGACCATGACGTCAGCCAGAACATTGCCGCGCTGCTGCGCCACATCGAAGGTGCGCCCCCCTGGACGATCCTCGATTTCGGCTGTGGCCCCGGGCGTGACCTGCGGGCGTTTCGCGAGCGTGGTTGCGAGGCGATCGGCCTCGAGGGCGCGCCGCGGTTCGCCGCGATGGCGCGCGAATACAGCGGTTGCGACGTATGGGAGCAGGATTTTCTCGCGCTCGACTTGCCGGCCGAGCGCTTCGACGGCATTTTCGCCAACGCCGCGCTGTTCCACGTGCCGGCGCGCGAGCTCGCCCGCGTTCTCGGTCAGCTGCGCGGCGCGCTAAAGCCGCGCGGCGTGCTATTCAGCTCCAATCCGCGCGGCAACAACGACGAAGGCTGGAGTCGCGGTCGCTACGGCGCCTATCACGACTACGACACCTGGCTGAAACATCTGAGCGCCGCGGGCTTCGACGAGCTCGAGCACTACTATCGACCGGCGGGATTGCCGCGCGAGCAGCAGCCGTGGCTCGCTACGGTCTGGCGGCGACGCTGAGCGGACTACTCGGTCTGGTAGACGTAACCGCTCTGCGGGACCTTGCCTTCGGCCATCACGTCTTCGTCGGAGAGATCGACCGGCCGCTTGTCCCACCAGATCGCGCGGCCCTTTTTCTGTTCCTGCGCGAATCGCGGATTCTCGTCCATCAGCTCGCGGATGAACTTGGTATGCTCGGACTCGTAGTTCCGCGCGGGGAGCATCAGGTCGAGGAGCTTCATGGCGGGCGGGGCTCTCGTGAATCGGAAGAGGGTCAATTTTACCAGCGCCGCCGGTGATTCGCGCGAGTCGCGGATAATGACACCAAGGCGATGCAACTCCCTCCCGGCTCACGTCCTCCGCGTGTCAATGACCGCTGCCCCTGCGGCAGCGGCAAGAAGTACAAGCATTGCCATGGCGCGGCCGCGCGTGTCGCGACACAGGCAGCCACCGCACCGGTAGCGCCGGCGACACTCGTTGCGCTGGCGCGGCAGGCGCTGGCGGCAGGGCGAATGCCCGACGCGCAGAACGCGTACCTCGCCGCGCTCGAGCAGGACCCGGCCCATTTCGACGCCCTGCTCGGCATGTCGGAGTTGGCCGAGCGTGCGGACGACATGGAAGCCGCGCTGCATTACGGCACGCAGCTTGTCGAGCGTCACCGCAGCGACGCGCGCGCGCATTTCGCCCTGGGCAACTTCTACACGCGCCAATACGACTTCGCCAACGCCCGGCGGTGCTATCGCAACGCCGTGGAGCGCGATCCGCTGGCCGCGGGTGCGTGGAACAACCTGGGCAACGTCGAGAAATACCTCGGCAACCTCCCGGAGAGCATCGCCTGCTACGACCGCTCGGTCGCGTGCGACCCGGACAACGCCACGCTGCACAGCAACGCGCTGATCTCGCTCTACTACGACACGTCGACGTCGCACGACGCGCTGTTTCGCCGGCACACCGCGTGGGCCGAGCGACACGCCGCGCGTTTCTACCCGACGCAACCCGCGTGGCCGAATCGCCGGGACGCCGCGCGTCCGCTGCGCGTCGGATACCTGTCGTGCAGCCTCGACGGCCGCGTGCTCGGCCACTTCCTGCGCAACGTCTTCGCGCATCACGACCGCTCGCAGTTCTCGACGTACGCGTACTCTGGCACGCGTCACGCCGACGCGACGACGGACGAGCTGAAGCGTGCATTCGATCAATGGCGCGAAATCCGCGCGCTCGATGACGACGCCGTGTCCGCACAGATCGCGCGCGACGAAATCGACGTCCTCGTCGATCTCGACGGCCACACGCCGGACGCGCGCTTGCTCGTGCTTGCGCGCAAGCCCGCGCCGGTCCAGGTCACCTGGCTCGGCTACTGGAACACGACCGGGATGACGACGATGGACTACGTCATCACCGATGCGTACACGACGCCGGATGGCAGCCCGCAGCGGTTCACCGAGCGGTTGCTCCATCTGCCGGAAACGCGCCTTTGCTACACGCCGGTGAGCTACGCCCCCGAGGTTGCGCCGCTGCCCAGTCGCGCGCGAGGCAACTTCACGTTCGGCTCGTTCAATCGCTACGACAAGCTCGGGCCCGATTTGATTGCATGCTGGGCGCAAATCCTCGAGCGCGTCCCGGACGCGCGCCTGGTCATCAAGAACTCGGCAATCGATGTCCCGCATGCGCGCGCCGAGCTGGCGCGTCGATTCGCCGCGCACGGGATCGCGGCCGGGCGCGTCGAATTGCGGGGGCGCACGCCGCACGCGGCGATGCTCGCCGAATACGGCGACCTCGATCTCGCGCTCGATACGTTCCCCTACAACGGCGGCCTGACGACGTGCGAGGCGCTGTGGATGGGCGTGCCGATGGTGGCGATCGCCGAGGAGCGGATGATCTCGCGCCAGACCGCGGCGATGCTGCGCGTCGTCGGCCTGCCGCAATTCATCGCCGAGAATCGCGACGACTATGTCGCGCTCGCGGTGCGCCGCGCGCAAGAGCGCGAGGAGCTAGCCTCGATTCGCGCGAGCCTGCGCGGGCAGATGCGCGCGTCGGCGCTGTGCGACGGCTCGCGCTTCACCCGCGATCTGGAGACTGCCCTTCGAACGGCCTGGCGCCACTACTCCAAGTGATCCGCGACCGCGCAGCCTGGCTGGACGTGACCCCGCGGCTGGCGTCGCAAGTGGCTGCCGCGTTGCGACATGGCCTCAGGGTAGGCGTGCACTTCGTGCTCGCGCTGCTGACGCCATGGTTTCCCGTCTACTGGCTGCGCGGTATCGCGCGCGAATCGGGTCGGCCTACCACTTTGCTGGTGGCGGGCAAGGAGCCGTGGGTCAACTACTTGCCGGAGGGCTTGTTTTCCGGAGAGCCCACACGAGAGTCGATCGGCAGCGTTTCGATCTGGGCGCTGCCCGGGCTCCTGCGTCGCCTGCGATCCGGGGCCGATCTCACCATTGCCCGCGTCGATCGGCTTTCGGGGCGCCTGTTCCTCCGCGGCGAGTATCTGCGCCTTCCCGAGTGGGTCGGCGCCGTGCTGCAGGTGCCGGACGATCCCGTCGCCTACGTGCGGCACAATCGAAAACGCAACGACGACCTGCGCCTCGTGCGGCGCAATCGACTGGTACCGGTCGTCTCGCACGACGCCGCGGACTTCGACGAGTTCTACGACAGGATGTACGTGCCGTACACGAAGCTGCGGCACGCGGGCTTGGCGCATGTCGGGTCGCGCGCCGCGCATCGACGCTACTTCAGGCATGGCGGGATCATCTGGATCGAGCGCGAGGGCGAGCGTGTTGGGGGAATGCTGTTCGTGATATCCCATCGGACGTTTCATTTCGCTGCGATGGGTGCGGCGGAGGGCGCCCGGCTGCCGCAGGGCGTGCTCGCCGCCGCGTACATCTACGCGATCGACCATGCGCGGCGGCACGGCTGCACGCTGATAGACTACGGCGGGAGCCGCCCCTCGCTCCAGGACGGCGTGCTGCGCTACAAGCGCAAATGGGGAATCACGCTGCAGCATAGATATCGCAACCGCTTCGATCACCTGCTTTACTGGGAACACGCCAAGGGTCCGGTGGCCGAATTGCTTTCCCTCGTATCGCCGATCTTTCGCGGGCCTGACGGGTTGTCCGCTCTCCACGTGCTGGATCTGCCGCGACCCGCCACTGCCGAGGATGCGGCGATGGCACGTGGATCGCTCTGGACAGACGGCTTGCAAAGGCTCTACCTGTTCAACGCCGCGGGTTGGTCGGATGACCGCGCGCTTCCGGTCGGCGTTACCGTCCTCGATTCGCTCGCAGTCGGCGCACTGAAGGCAGCCGCCGCGTAGGGAAGGCCGATGTTGCTCAGCCGTTTGAGGTGGAGCGGTCATTTCGCGTGGCACTTGCGGGGCCAGGCGCGATTTCCGTTCCGGCCGCTCGAGGCCATCCTCGATGCGCAGGCGAAGCGACTGCGCCGGATGGTGAACTACGCGTATCGCTCGGTGCCCTATTACCGCGAGACCTTCGATCGGCTGGGCTTGCGCCCTGACGACGTCCGGTCCGTCGAGGATCTGGCCAGGCTACCGGCGATCGAGCGAGCACAGATCCAGCGTGATCCGGACCACTTTCGCTCGACTTTCGTGCCGCGTGAAGACCTGCTGAAGATCAGCAGCGGCGGCAGCACCGGCGCGACCCGCACCATCTTTCACGATCTGCGCGGCGTGTTCCAGAACGCGGCGCACGGCGAGCGCGAGCGCTCCATCTGGACGGCGATGATCGGCCGGAAGGCGAGCTACCGCGAACTGGTGATCGCCCCGCCCAACAGCTCCACGTTCAAGGTGCAGCAGTTCTGCCGGGACCGCGGACTCTATCCGCGCGGCGCAAGCGTCGAGCGCGAATACCTGTCGCTGTTCGATCCTGCCGGGAAGACGGTCGAACGGATCAACGCCTTCAGGCCGCACATCGTCCACAGCTACGGCTCGTATCTGGCGATCCTGTTCGGTCACCTCGCGGCGACGGGCGAACGGTTTCATCGCCCGACCGTGGTTACCTACACGTCCGACGCGCTGTCGCTCTCGGTTCGCCGACTCATCGAAGAGCAATTCCGGCTCCCGGTGTTCACGACGTATCAGGCCGTCGAAGCGTTCAAGATCGGCTTCGAATGCGAGGCGCACCGCGGCGTCCACCTGAACCTCGACCTGTATCCCGTGCGCATCGTCGACGAGGCGGGCCGCACGCTTCCCGCCGGCGAAAGCGGCGAGGTGATCGTCTCGAATCTCGTCAACGGCGGCACGGTGCTGCTTAATTACAGGCTGGGCGACATTGCCGCTTTGCTGCCGGGATGCTGCCCATGCGGCCGTGCGCTGCCGCTTTTGTCATATCCGCAGGGGCGCAGCGACGATCTGATCCGGCTCGCCTCCGGACGCATCGTGCACCCGCAAGTGGTGCGCAACCTGTTCAACGACGAAGAGCTGGTCTGGGAGTACCAGGTGGTGCATCAGGCCGGCGCCCGCTTCCGCATTGCGCTGCTGGCCGCGCCTCAATGCGATCGGGCGGCGACGCGTCAACGCGTCGAGGCGAAGTTCGCGCGCGTGTTCGGCCACGACGTCGATACGAACGTCGTGTTCGTGGATGCGATCGATCGCACTGCCGGGGGCAAGTTCCGTCCGGTGATCTCGCAGAGCATGAAGGCGCAGCTCGCTTTGCCCGAGCAGGCGACAGCGTCCGTTTCGAGCGCGTGAACCGGCTTCGGCGCCTTCTCAACACCGGCTACGTCGGTGCGCGCGTCATCGTCGAGCGCCGCATTCCCTTCTGGCCGATCGAGCGCGTCGAGCGGCTGCAACGCCGTCGAGTGCGCGCGATCGTTCGCCACGCCTACGAGACGGTGCCGTTCTACCGCGACACGATGAAAGAGCGCGGATTGCGCCCGGAGGATTTCGAAAGCGCCGACGATCTCGCGCGCCTGCCGCTGCTCGACGGCGTGACGGTGCGCAACGACCCCGACCGCTTTGCCTCCACCCGCTACAACGATCGCAATCGGACGATCGCGTACACGTCGGGCAGCACGAACTTCGTGCAGAAGAAGATCTACTGGGGCCACGATTCGATGCTCGCGCGCCTCGCTTACTCGGAGCGCGATCGCGTTGTGCTCAATCATCTGCTCGGCCTCGATCGCCCCCAGCGCCAGGTCTATCTCTTTCCGACGGACTCGATGGTGCCGGTGCTGCGCAGATTCTGGGATACGGCAACGCTCTCGCCGCCGCGCAGGGCGGACCGGCACATCCTTTCGGTCGACCTGCCGCTCGAAGAAGTGGTGCGGGAGATCGACACGATCGAGCCCGATGTCGTCTTTTCGCACGGCTCGTACGCGGACGCGCTTTTTCGATCGCTCGCCGATCGCGGGACTGCATTCGCCGCACCTCGCGTCTGGATGTACGGGGCCGACATGCTCTCCGCCGGTGCGCGCGAGATCATGGAAAAGCGATACCGATGCTTGCCCTGGTCCACGTACCAGGCCGGTGAAACCGGGCGCATCGGCTTTCAGTGCGAGCATCGCCGGGGATTTCATCTGAACCTGGACGCGGTCGCCGTGCGCGTGACCGACGACGGCGGGCGCTCGCTCGCACCCGGCCAAGTCGGCGAAGTCGTCGTCTCGAATCTCGATAACCGGGCGATGGTGCTGCTCAACTATCGACTGGGCGACCTCGGCGCGCTGTCGCACGCGCCCTGTCCCTGCGGCAGAACGCTACCGCTGCTGGAAAGCCTCGAAGGTCGCCGCAGCGAGATGGTGCAGGTTGCCGGCGGCCGTGAGGTGACCTCTCTGATTCTCGACTCGTCGTTCGAGGAGGCACTGCACGACACCATTCAGATCCAGATGTCCCAGGCTCCGGACGGCAGCGTCGGCTGGCGTCTCGTGCCCTGCGCGCACGTCGATCGCGAACGCATGCGCGCGTTCATGCTGGAGAGATCGACGACGGTGTTCGGACCCAAGGTGCAGGTGAGCGTGGAATTCGTCGACCACATTCCGGGCACACGCGCCGGAAAGTTCCAGCGTGTGATCCACGAATGATCCCTTGCACCGGTCCGGGCGACTATTGCGCGTGAAGCTCCACCGCCGCGGCCAGCGCCTGAAAGATCTCCGTCGCGGCGCTCTGCGACTGCGATGAGTTGAGCAGCACCGCGATCACCGCGCCGGAACGCGGATCCCGAAACACCGCGGCCTGGAAGCCGAACCCCTCTCCGGTGTGCCCCCACCAGCCGTCGAGCTGAGCGATTCCCACGCCGTAGCGGTCGTATGTCGGCCCGTCGGTGGCAGCGCGCGCGTGGCCGAGCCGGAACGCCTGCAGCGCCGGGCCGATCAGCGCGCCCGAGCCGAGCGCTTCGCCCCAGGCGAGCAGATCGTCCAGCGTCGCCACCAGCCCGCCGGCCGCTGCCAGTGACGACAGGTTGAGCAGCGGCAGTGGCTCCAGCTCACCGGTCGCGGGATGCACCTCGTACGGAGTGGGATGCGGCGAAGGCATCGTGGCGTCGTTCGGATACGCAGTGTGCGCGAGCCCGAGCGGTATCCAAATGCGCTCGCGGTAGACCTCTCCGATCGGCTTGCCGGTGACGCGCTCGATCACCATGCCGAGGAGAATGGTGTTGGTGTTGCTGTAGTTGTAGCGCGCCGTCGGCTCGAAGACCGGGGATTCCGGGATCGCGTAACCGACGATCTTGGCGTCGGTCCACGGGCGCGCGAGATCGGCGACCAGTTCCTCGAGGAACGCTCCGACTTCGGTGTAGTTCTTGACGCCCGATTCCATCGCCGCCAGATGCGTGAGCGTGATCCGGTCGCCGTTGGGAATGCCCGCCACGTACTTGGCGATCGGATCGTCGAGGCCAACGAGGCCGTCGCGCGCGAGCTGCAGGATCAGCGTGACAGTCAGCGACTTGGTGACGCTGCGAATGGCGAAATACTCGCCCGTGCCGATCGGCCGTTGGGTTGCGACGTCGCTGAAGCCGAACGCTTCACGCCATTCCGACTGGCCGGGGACGCGCACCGCGACCACCGCGCCGGGCACGTGGAACCGCCCCATCGTCTTCTGCACCGCGTGACGATAGTTGACTTCCGCGGGGATCGAGTCGTCGCCGCAGGCGCTCGCCAGCGCGAGCGTGAGGAGAAGGAAGAGGGCGCGAAACGCAGCTGCGCCCGCCCGCGGGGCTGCGGCGATGTCAGTGCGGGTCTTCCTTGCATCCATTGCGGCACTGTAGCATCGTGGCTCGCCGTCACGTCGTAATGGCCCGCTGCGCCCGTCGTGCGCGCGAGCTGACGCCACAAATCGCAAGGAAGCCTGCATGAGCGACAATTTCGCGCTGTCGGGATTGCCCACGCTGCAAAGCACCCAGGTTTTCGGACGAACGATCCGCTATTACGACGTTGGACGCGGAACGCCGCTCGTGCTGGTCCACGGCGTCGGCGGGGACGCGGATCAGTGGGCATTCGTCTACGGTCCGCTCGCGGCGAAGCATCGAATCATCGCGCTCGACCTGCTGGGCTTCGGACGCTCCGACAAGCCTTCGATCGACTATTGCGTCGAGGGCTACGTCGAGTTCCTCGATCGATTCCTGACCAAGCTCGGCGTCGACCGTGCAGCGCTGCTCGGCCATTCGTTCGGCGGGTGGATCGTCGCGAGCTTTGCCCTCGCGTTCCCGCAACGGGTCGACCGGCTGGTGCTGGTCGATGCCGCGGGTATCGACGCCGGCGCGGTCCCGATGGGGGTCGATCTGAACGTATCGACCCGCCGCAACATGCGCGACGTGTTCGAGTTCATGTTCCACGATCCACGGATGGTGTCAGACGGGCTGGTCGACCTGGCCTACGGGCTGCACCTCGATCGCTGCGACGGCCCGACGATCAAGAGCGCGCTCGCGACCATCAACGATCCGCGCGAGAAGCTCGACGGCAAGCTCGGCGCGCTGGCGATGCCCACGCTGTTGTTGTGGGGCGAGAACGACCGCCTGACGCCGCTCTCGATGGCGCACGAATTCCGCAACGCGATTCCGAACGCCGAGCTGGAAGTGGTCCCGCGTTGCGGGCATCTGCCGCTGATCGAGAATCCCGCCGCGTTCTCGAAAGCGGTGCTGGGATTTCTCGCGCGCTGATTCCGCGCCTGACTTCGGATACGCCGACGCGCGCGTTGCGGTTACGCCTTGCTCAGGAACGCCGGCAACCGCAGCCCTTCCTCCACTGCCTCGAGCATGTCGGCTTCGGCCTTGCGGATCGCCGGCAAGCGCGCGATCACCTCGGCGAGCCGCGCCTGCGGCACGACGACCACGCCGTCCTGATCGGCAACGATGACGTCGCCGCTCGCGACCGGATGCCCGGCCACGACGATCGGCATGCCGACGGTGCCCGGCCCGCTGCGCGCCGGCGAATTGGGAGAGACGCCGATGGAGAAGCACGGCAATCCGACGTCCCTGATGCCGGGCAGGTCGCGCACGCAGCCGTCGGTGACGAATCCCACTGCGCCGCCGTTCTTCGCCATTCCGAGCACGAGATCGCCGGTGATTGCGCAGCCGGTGTGCGCGCCGGTCGCCGCGACGATGACGTCGCCCGGGTGCAGATGCGCGAGCGCATGCAGCAGCGCGAGATTGTCGGCAGGGCCGGCGTCACACGTGAGCGCGACACCGCAGCAGACATTCTGCGACGCGATCGCCGGCTTGATCCGG
>Ga0068860_100006302_pt1 | contig 11917 bp, 7 predicted proteins | sample KBSSwiS32_FD_66597 | JGI IMG/M metagenome (GOLD analysis project Ga0068860, IMG submission 66597) | Switchgrass rhizosphere microbial communities from Kellogg Biological Station, Michigan, USA - KBS Switchgrass S3-2 | ecosystem: Host-associated > Plants > Roots > Rhizosphere > Soil ... | reverse complement strand
TTTCGTTGGACCAGTAGTCGTACCAGGCGGTGCCGGCGGGCAGGTAGACGCGCTTCTTCGTCTGGCCCTGTTCGGTGACGGGTGCGACGAGGAACGAGGGGCCGAACAGGTATTCCGTGCCGATATCGGCGACGTTCGGATCGTTCGGGAAATCCATCCACAGCGCGCGCATGAACGGCACGCCGGTGTCCCAGGTGTGCTTCGCGCTCGAGTAGATGTAAGGGATCAGCGCATAACGCAGTTTGTCGTACTTGGCCAGGATCGCCTCGGCCTCGCGGCCGAAGGCCCAGATTTCCGTGTGCTTGCGGTCGCCGTGCAGGCGCAGCGTCGGTAGGAAGGTGCCGTATTCGAACCAGCGCGTCAGCAGCTCAGGATAGTCGTGATTCTGGCCCACCACGTCGCGCGCGTCGGACGGATCGAGCAGTGGCGGTCTTGTCGCGGTCGTCGTCTGCGGCAGATATTGCCAACCGCCGATGTCGTTGCCCCAGAAAGCGATGCCCGATGCGGTCATGTTGAGGCCGGTCGGAATCTGTCGGCGCAATGCCTCCCACGAGGGCTGGATGTCCGATGACCAGAACAATGCGCCGGTGCGCTGCGCGCCGAGATAAGCGGCGCGGGACAAGATCAGCACGCGCGCGGCGGGCTTCCATTTGCGCATCCCTTCGGCCACGCCTTCGACGTGTAGCAACGGATAGACGTTGTGGTAACGATCGCCCGAGCCGATAGCATAGAAAAATCCGTCTGGCACGAGATCGGGTTCGGTTTCGTCCAGCCACGGATAATCGAAACCGTGCGCGAGAACGTTGTCGCGCATGTGCTGCCAGAACCACGCGCGTGCCTCGGAGTTCGTCGAATCGATCAGCGCGCCTGCGCGGTCGGACCGAAACGGCAGGCCGTCGACCGGCTTGCCGTCCTTGTCCTTGAGCAGGTAACCCTTCGCGGCGAGTTCGTCGTAGTAGCGCCCAGTGCTTTCGAAGCGCGGCCAGATCGAGACGATTGATTGCATGCCCATGTCGTGCAGATGCTTGTTCATCGCGTCGGGATCCGGGAACTCGGCCGGATTGATGTCCAGCTGGCCCATGCGCGTCCAATAGAACCAGTCGACCACCATCACATCGAGCGGATAAGCTTTCTTGCGGTAGGTATCGGCGACGCCGAGCACTTCCTGCTGGCTGGCGTAGCGCGCCTTCGACTGAATCAGACCGAAGGCCGACTTCGGCGGAATCGGCGTTTTGCCGGTCACGCGCGCATAGGCCGAGTAGATCTGCTCCGGCGTGGCGCCAGTGATGACGAAAAACGATACGCGCTCGCCGACATCCGACTGGAACGAGGTGCGGCCGTTGATGCCGGCGACGAAACGCGTGGCGGAGGGGTTGTCCCAAATGACGGCGTAGCCTTTCGAGCTGACCATGAACGGCACGCACACGGATTCACCCGCGGGTGCGTCGTACCAGTGCTTGCAGTCGATCGTGCGACCGCGCAGGTCGAGCGAACCAAGGCTTTCCTGATTCTGGCCCATGCCGTAGTAGTGCTCGTCCGCAGGCGCGGTGAAACTCGCGCCGACCTGATAGGTGTGTTCGCCGGCCACCTCGTGCGGCGACATCTCCCAGCTCGTCATGTTGACGAGTAGCTTGCCTTTCGCGTCGTTGACTTGGAGTTCGACCGGAGCGAGCTTCGGTGCGAAGTACGCCTCCGCCTTTCCTGGTACGTGCGGCGGTGGCGCGACGTTGACGTGCAGGCTCAGCGCGCGCGATGCGAACGTATCGCCTCTGGCATCGCTGGTCTTGTGGAATGCGGTGTTGTCCGCGTGGTCGGCCAGGATGCCGTATCCAGGTTCTTTCAGCGCTTCGCTCTTGTCCGCGGCGATCGTGACGCGGACGACGTTGGCGCCGTAGGCCTCGACGCTGACCCAGGCGCCGTTGCGGTCCATCGTGGCCATTGGCGAGGCATGCGCGGCGGCCGAAGCGAGGCCGAGCAAGCCGGCCCTGAGGATACGCATGCCTTTCTCCTGCAAAGATTTGTCGTTATCGGTATGGGGCGGTGAGGACGGGTCAAAACTTCCGACCATTGTCTCCTGCGCGCTATTGCGAAATCCCCCACCGCGCAGTGCATTTTCCGATGTCGCGCCGCAGCATCGCAGTGGCCCAGGTTCATGCGATGATTTTTGGGCCGCCCCGTCTCCCGGTTGTGTCATGTCTCCCCACCGAATTGCTCTCCTATTCAACGCGAATAAGATCTATGACCGGCAGATCATCGCCGGCATCGGCGATTATCTGAAGTCCACGCGCGTGGTCTGGGACCTGTTCATGGAGGAAGACTTCCTCTCGCGCACGGTTGGCATCCAGCATTGGCGCGGACACGGCATCATCGCCGACTTCGACGATCCGACCGTAATCGAGGCGCTCGCCGGCCTGCACATTCCGGTCGTCGCCGTCGGCGGCTCCTACGCCGACGAGAGTCAGTACCCCGCCCGCGTGCCCTATATCGCAACCGACAACATTAAACTTGTGCGCCTCGCCTACGATCATCTGATCGAACAAGGGCTGCAGCGATTCGCGTTCTACGGCCTGCCGCCGCTGTCGGGCAACCGCTGGGCGCAGGAACGCGAATCGGCCTTCTGCCGGATGCTCGCGGAGGACGGACTCGAAGGCATCGTCTACCGCGGTTCGACGACCAGCGCCGGCGGCTGGGGTCGCGCACTCGAGGACATGGCCGCCTGGGTGCGCTCGCTGCCGAAGCCGATCGGCATCATCGCCGTTACCGATGCGCGCGCGCGGCAATTGCTGCAGGCTTGCGTGCTCGCCGACGTGCCGGTGCCCGAGCATATGGCGATCGTCGGTATCGACAACGATCCGATGGTGCAGCTGCTCAACCGCGTCCCGCTGACATCGGTGATCCAGGGCGCAGAGGAAATGGGGCGCCGCGCCGCGCAGTTGCTGCATCAGATGCTGCACGGCGGCGATCACTCCGCCACGCGCATGGTCGTACCGCCGGTCGGCGTGTCCGTGCAGACCTCGAGCCTGCACCAGCCGCTGAAGAGCCAGCATGTGATGCGCGCGCGGCACTACATCCGCCAGTTTGCGCACCTTGGCATCAAGACCGAGCAAGTTGCCCAGTACGTCAACGTATCGCGTTCCCTGCTCGAAGAACACTTCAAGCGCGAGCTGAAAAAGACCGTGCACGAGGTGGTTCTCGAACAGAAGCTCGAGAAAGCGCGCGGCATGCTCAAGGACAAATCGATATCGCTATCGGAGGTGGCGGTTCGCTGCGGCTTCACATCGCTGCAGTACATGTACACCGTATTTCGACGCGAACACAATTGCACGCCACGCGAGTTTGCCGGGGTTTCGGAATGCTGAGTGACTTGCGAATCCGTTTGGGACGTCGCTCCCGGTACTGAAGAAGGCGGGGCCCGTGTGATCTCGCGGCCAATGGTTTTTTGAATTCGACAAGGAAATTTAGTGCGCAAAATGCGTATGGGATTAGTTGGCGGAGGCCCGGGTTCGTTCATCGGGCGCATTCATCGCATTGCTGCGGAATTGGACGGTGAAGCCGAACTGGTCTGCGGCGCCTTCAGCAGCGATGCGCAACGTTCGCGCGAGGCGGGCGAGGCGTATCACATCGATCCCGCGCGCGCCTATGCGAGTTACGCGCAGATGTTCGCGGCGGAGCAAGCGCTGCCCGCGGACAAGCGCGTGGACTTCGTCGCTGTCGTCACGCCCAACCACATGCACTTCGATCCAGCGCAGCTCGCGCTCGACCACGGTTTCCATGTCGTCGTTGACAAGCCGCTGTGTTTCTCGCTCGACGAGGCGCGTGCGTTGCAGGCAGCGGTCGATCGCAGCGGCCGCATCCTCGGCGTCACCTACACCTACAGTGGCTATCCGTTGGTCAAGGAAGCGCGCGCGCTCGTTGCCGCCGGACGCATCGGCGCGGTGCGCAAGATCTACGTCGAATATCCGCAAGGCTGGCTCGCGACGAATCTCGAAGGCAGCGGGCAGAAGCAGGCGAGCTGGCGCACCGATCCAGCGAAATCGGGTGCAGGCGGTGCGATCGGCGACATCGGCACGCACGCGGCGCATCTGGCCGAATACGTCAGCGGGTGCCGCATCACCCAGATCGATGCGCTGTTGAACACCTTCATTGCGGGCCGTCGCCTCGACGACGACAGTTCGATGCTGCTGCGTTTCGACAACGGCGCCAGCGGCGTACTCATGGCGACGCAGGTCGCCGCCGGCGAAGAGAACAACCTCGCCATCCGCGTTTACGGCGAGACGGGATCGATCGAATGGAGGCAGGTCGAGCCGAACACGCTCGTGCTGCGCTCGCTCGATGCGCCGACGCAGATTCTGCGCACCGGCTGGGGTTATCTCGGCGCCGACGCCGCGCGCAACACGCGCACGCCACCGGGACACCCCGAAGGCTATCTCGAAGCGTTCGCCAACATCTACGCGGCCTTTTACCGAGGTGTGCGTGATCACGCAGCGGGCAAGAAAGTCGACCCGCGGGACTACGATTTCCCCGGCATCGCCGACGGCGTGCGTGGCATGGCATTCATTGACGCGGTGATCCGCTCGGCGCAATCGCAACAGAAATGGACGGAGTTTGCATGAGAACGATCAAAGGCCCGGCAATCTTTCTCGCCCAATTCTTGGGCGACGAGCTGCCGTTTCCCTCTCTTCCCCGTGTTTGCACGGCCATACCGATGGCGCGCCAAAAATTTTGAGTTCCGTATGGCGCCAAGGAGTGGCACCCTTCATTTCCGCTGCTTCCGTTTGTTCCTGAACCCCTCGAATTCACAGCAAAGCCGAGGTCGAACAACGCATCGTTGCCAGTTGTCGCCGCAGGCTGACCCTGGCTTTCAAGCCGAAGGCCGCCTGTGGGCAAAGAGTGCACTTTCACCCGGCCATAGACGATGCATCATGTCCCCTGTTGGGATACTCCTCCTGAGCGGGACAAATGGATGATGTTCGCGATCCGGTGGTGCCGACCTACCGCCGATATGTCGAATACAACGCACGTCGTGGTCGCATGGGCGTACAGCTTGCCCTTTTCGTCTTCGATGTGGGCTTCAGCCGTAGCAATTTGCCGGCTGCCGCGAATCACCGTGCCGACCGCTCGCAATGGGCGGGTCTTATGTGACGCTGGACGCACGATGTTCATGCTGAGTTCCGCCGTGGTATAGGAACGCCCCGCCGGCAGAGTGGACTGCACCGCATAGCCCAGCACTGAATCCAGCAGCGTGGCCAACCAGCCGCCATGCACCATCCCTAACTGGTTGTAGTGTTGCGGCAGCGGTATGCCCTGAAATACGGCGCGGCCATTGTCCACTTCGAGCAACGTCATGTTCATGGTCTTGTTCATGCGCGGGTACGGCAACTTGCCAGACATCATGGCTTCAAGAATCTCGCGCCCGCTCTTGCCGGCAAGCTGCTGCGTTTTGATGAGACCAGGTTTGCCGCCGCCGGCAAGCAATCGTTGCAGCGCGGCTTGCTGCTGAGCTGTCCAGTTGCTGGTCGGAAGAGACACGGGTTTTCCCTTTATCTGCAACGAGTGTTGCGCTTCGATCTAGAGACTTTCCGACAGGATGATGCGTGCCACTTGCTGCGGGTTCTCGACCGACGAGAAATGTCCGGAGTTCTCGATCGTGAAGATGCGCGAACGTTTCAGGAGTTCTTTTGTGCGAGTCCGCTCCGGAATGCGCGACCAATCCCGGTCGCCGTAGATGAGCGTTACCGGCGCTTGCACGCGCGAATAGCGTTCGCGTGCCTCACCCCAGGAACGCCATCCGGCCAGCACCCTTCGCTCAGCGTAGTGAAAGTTGGGGTTGCGTCCTGCCTTGTCGAAGAGGGCAATCAAATCGGCGGGCATTTTGCGAGGGTCAGCGTAGCCGCCCGCCATGATTCTGCCGATGATCGATGCGTTGGCCATGGCAGCGCCGATGGCGCCGAAGGCTGGGATTTGAAGACTGCCGATGATCAGGTTTGCGAACCAGTTGCCGCGGCGAATGCCGTCTCCGTATCGTGTCTCGTAGTCGTAGGCATTGATTGCGTAAACTGCCTTGATGCGTTCGGGAATCTCGGAGGCGACTGTCAACGCGACCACGGCCCCGATCGATTCACCAACAAGCGTGACGTCGCGCAGATCCAAGCTTTTCAGAAAGTCGGCGATGCCCCGCCGCAGATAGGGTTCGTCGTACTTTTGCGTGGTATCGACCGGGGAGAATCCATGACCTGGCAAGTCCACTGCGTAGACTGTGAACTTCTCCGCGAGGAGCGGTGCCAGCGCCCGGAAATACTCCAGCTGAGTACGGATCGTGTGGAGAAGAACCAAGGGCGGCCCATTCCCGGACTTTTGATATCGGAGGTTGACCGTGTCGGACACCTTCAGAAACGCAGGTTTGGCGGAAGCGCCATTGGGGGTTTCTTTGGAATTGTTCATGACTATTGCCCTTGTTTTTTGCCGAACGTAGGTTGGCCTGACGAGAAGAGCGCGAAAGCATTCCGGCCCCATCTGCTAGGAGCCCTTTGTGACTGGGGGCCAAGTTGCAAGCGACATTGACGCTGGCTTCTCGACCAAAGAGTTGCTGTCCACGGGTCTGATCTTGAACCAGATGGAATACATCGCCGGCAAGAACACGAGCGTCAGGATCGAACCTGCGAACGTGCCGCCGATCAGCGTGTAAGCGAGCGTTCCCCAGAACACCGAATGGGTCAGCGGGATGAAGGCGAGGATCGCGGCCATTGCAGTCAGGATCACCGGTCGCGCGCGCTGCACCGTGGCCTCGACGACCGCGCGGAATGGAACCAGTCCCGCCTGTGCGTTATGGTGGATCTGCCCGATCAAGATGAGCGTGTTGCGCATCAGGATTCCCGACAGCGCAACCAGCCCGACCAGCGCATTGATGCCGAATGGCTGGTGAAACAGAATCAACGTTGGCACGACGCCGATCAGTCCCAGCGGGCTGGTCAGAAAGACCATGACCATTGCGGAGATCGAGCGCACCTGCAAGATGATGATGACCAGAGTGAATGCCAGCATGATCGGGAAGATCGGCAGCATTGCTGCGGTGGCCCTGCCGGATTCCTCGATGGAGCCAGCCTGCTCGATGCGGTAGCCGCTCGGCAGTTTTTCCACCACGGGCTGAAGCTGGCGGGTGATCGCTGCCGACACGTCCGGCGGCTGCAGGCCGTCGGCGATGTCGCCGCGGACGGTGATCGTTGGCACTCGGTCGCGGCGGCGCATGATCGGTTCCTCCATGCGGACGTCGACCTCACCCACCTGCGACAGCGGGATGCGTTGCCCGTTGGCGCCCGCGAGTGTGAAATCGCCAATCCGGGCCGGGTCGAGCCGCGTGTCGCCGGCGGAGCGCGCGACGACCTGCACCGTGCGAATGTCCTCGCGCACGGCGGTGATCGGTATTCCGGTCAGCAAGAACTGCAGCTGTTGGGCCACAGCGCTCGAGGCGAGCCCTACCGCCTGCAATCGGTCCTGCTGCAAGGTGAAGTGCAGCGTGGGCGAACGCGTGCCCCAATCGGTGTTGACCGTGCGCATCATTGGACTTGCATCCATGACCTGCTGCACGTCAGCCGCGATCTTTCGCAGCATGTCCGGATCAGGGCCCGTGACCCGGTAGGCAACCGGGAACGGCGAATAAGGACCGAATACGAGCTGCGTGACGCGTAGCCGCGCCTCCGGAGCAAGACCATCGGCGATTGCCTGCCGCAGCCGGTATTTCAAGGCCTCGCGCTCGTCCTCGTTCTCCGTGCGCACCACAATCTTGGCAAACGACGGATCGGGCAGCTCCGGTCCCATCGAGAAGTAAAAGCGTGGCGCACCCTGACCGACATAGACGGTGACGATCCTGGCTTCGGCCTGTTTGGCGAGCCAGGATTCCACCTTTGCAGCGGCGGTACTGGTTTGGGTGATCGACGTGCCATAGGGCATCTGAACTTCGATCAACACCTCGGGCCGATCGGAGATCGGGAAGAACTGCTTCTTGACCACCGACATGCCGAGTATGGCCAGGACGAACAGGCCCACGACGGAACCGGCGACCGCCCACTTGCGCGCAATGATGCGCTCCAGAAATTGGCGGAAGCGGTTGTAGCGTGGTGTGTCGTAGATCGCGTCATGGCCGCCTTCGGCCTTCTTGAAGTCGGGCAACAATTTGACGCCAAGGTAAGGTGTGAAGATGACGGCGACTACCCACGACGCGATGAGCGCGATGCCGACGATCCAGAACATGTTGCTGGTGTACTCGCCCGCCGTGGATCGGGCGAAGCCGTTCGGCATGAAGCCGACGGCGGTGACCAGCGTGCCCGAGAGCATCGGCGCGGCGGTATGGCTCCAGGCATAGGCGGAGGCGGCGATGCGGCTGTAGCCCTCGGTCATTTTCACCACCATCATTTCGATGGCGATGATGGCGTCATCCACCAGCAAACCCAGCGCCAAGATCAGGGATCCCAGGGTGATCCGATCGAAGTTCTTGCCGGTCGCGAGCATCACCACGAACACCACCGCCAGGGTCAGCGGCACGGCCGCGGCAACCACGAGGCCGACGCGCCAGCCCATGCTCAGGAAGCTCACCAGCATGACCACCAGCAGTGCGACGAAAAACTTGACCATGAATTCGTCGACCGCCGAGCTGATGTTGACCGCTTGGTCAGTGACCTTGGTCAGCCTCATGCCCAGCGGCAGTTCGGCGTTGATCGCGCCGACCTCGCTTTCCAGCGCCTTGCCCAGGACAAGCCCGTTCCAGCCGTCGCGCATGACGACGCCCAGCAGCAGGGCAGGTTCGCCGCCGTTGCGGACCATGAAAGTCGCCGGGTCTTCATAACCACGCTCGACGGTGGCGATGTCGGACAACTTCAGCGTACGTCCTTGCGCCACAACCGGGGTGTCGCGGATCTTGCGCAATTCATCGAATGCGCCGTCCAGGCGAATGAACACGTCCGGTCCCTTGGTCTCCACCGAGCCGGCCGGCGTCAGGACGTTCTGGCTGTTGAGCGCGGTGAACACATCCTGCGGGCTGACCCCGAGCGTTGCCAGCCGCTCATGTGAAAGCTCGATATAGATGCGCTCCGACTGTTCCCCGACAATGTTGACCTTCTTGACGCCTGCCACGTGCAGCAGCCGCTGGCGCAGCGTCTCCGCCTCGCGCACCAGGAAGCGCTGCGGCTCGCCCTTCGCCTTGAGTGCGAACAGCGCAAAGGTAACATCCGCGTACTCGTCATTGACCATCGGCCCGATCACGCCCGACGGCAGGTTGCTTGCCTCGTCGCCAATTTTCTTGCGGGCCTGATAGAACTCCTCCGGTACTTGCGAAGGCGGCGTACTGTCGAGCAACGTCAACGTCGTGAATGCCAGGCCCGGTCTCGTGTAAGTCTCGGTACGGTCGTACCAGCGCAACTCCTGCATGCGCTTTTCGATCTTTTCGGCGACTTGGTCCTGCATTTCCTGCGCGGTTGCCCCGGGCCACGCGGTGATGATCGTCATCACCTTGATCGTGAACGCCGGATCTTCGGCGCGGCCCAGCTTGAAGAACGCCACGAGTCCGGCCAGCGAGATCAGGCAGATCAGAAACAAGGTGATGGAGCGCTCGCGTACGGCGAGTGCCGAGAGATTGAAACGAGATTCGCTCACGGACGTGCTCCCACCATCGCGGTGGCGGCGGGTTGAGCGGCGACGCGCACCTGCTCGCCGTCGCGCAATAGATGTGCGCCGAGTGCAACGATGCGGTCGCCTTGCTCGAGTTGGCCGGTGATGCGTGCGCCGTCGTCTTCCAGGTTTTGGATCGCAACCGGCCGCCAGGAGACCTTTGCCGGCTCGCCGCCGATGACCCACACCCCAGGTCCGTTACCTGCGTCGAACAGGGAGCCGATCGGCACGCGCACGCCACCTTGCACGGACGAATGCCCATCCGGAAGCTGGATCGTAACCGTGGTACCCAGCGGAGCATTGGCGAGTTCTCCCTCCAGGACATAGCGCGCTTCGAAGGTGCGCGTCAGTCGATCCGCCGTGTCCGAAAGCTGCCGAAGTCTTGCAGGAGCGCTGACGCCTTCTTTGCCGAAGGGCGCGGCTTGTCCGACGGAGCCGATCGCGGGACGAAGGGTTTCGGGCAACTGGATGACGGCCTCGCGACTCCCGGCGTGGGCCAATCGCACGACGGTTTGTCCCGCGTTGACGACCTGGCCGGGTTCGGCCAGTGTTTCCATGACGACACCGTCGCCATCGGCCACCAATTCCGAGTAGTGGCTCGCATTGCGCGCGACGTCGGCTTGCGCTTGCGCCGCGCTGAGCTCGGCCTTGGCGCTATCTGCGGCAGCCTTGGCTTGGTCATAAGCCGAAACCGAAATCGCGCCGGTGCCACGCAGATTGCGATAGCGGATTTCGTCCTGCGCCGTCTGCAGCGCATGCGCGCGCGCGGCCGCGACTGCTTGTTCCTGCGCCGCGGCGGCAAGCTTGAGATCGACCGGGTCGATGCGCATGAGCAGCTGGCCGCGCTTGACGGTTTGGCCGGCATCCACCAGGCGCTCCAGCACCTTGCCGGAAACACGAAACCCCAAGTCGCTCTGGATTCGGGCGGCTATGGTTCCCGTAAACGAGCGCGACGCCGGCGCCGCTTCCTCGACGACGGCGACACGCACCAGCGGTGCCTGCGTGCGCGGATCAGCCGAAACCTTTCCGCCGCACGCGGCCAGCGCAAACGGCAACGCACAAATCACAGCAACTGTCACGAATGAACGCCGGAGCATAGGAATCCCGTTCGGTTGGGTTATGAAGAAGAACGAATCGACGGTCCACGCAGGGGAATCAGCTCCCTTTGCCCGCGAGCAGCCAGCGCGCATAGTCCGAAGGCGCCGCGCCGCCTGCCTGCGCCGTCTGCGACTCCTTCGAAACCGCGCCGGCGATTGGCCGCGGCTTGCCGGCAAACAGCCACTGCGCCTGAGTCTGCGGATCGACGCGGGTCGTGTCGCTGGCGACCGGGAACGAGACGCGCTTGCCGGTCAGCATGCTTCTGGCTTGATCCTGTGCGTCGTTGGTTGCGGCGAATACGGAACCGGAACCCAGAAACAGGGCGGCGGTCAGAGCGAACGTACGAGTGATTCGATTGTATGTGCGAGTGTTCATGTGATTTCTCCGATGCTTGACGTTTGAGAAGGTGCGACCTTGGTCGCGGTGGATGCCCGTGAATTGGGCGGAAAACTTGTTCGGCATTTTTATATGTTTGTTATCATATAATGAGGCCAAGAAATTGGGTTCAGCCGCGTTCGTATTCATGATGAGGTGTGCTACGTGATGTTCGCGATCGGTGCGGTTTTCAATTGCCGCCCATGTCGAGACGGCGTTTGACGGCGCGGCGCGAGCGATCGAGGATCTTGTCCGAGCGTGTGCCGTCCGGCTCCATACGCGCCATCGACAATGCGCCGATCAGCTCGGCGTATATCGAGTCGGCTTCAGCATCCGCATCGTCGCTGCCGGCGCGGCGGATCAGATCGGCCAGGGCGCGACTCATGCGCTCGCGGCCCACAGCGAATTGCGCGCGCACCTTTGCGTTCAGCCGCGGCATATCCGACGAGAGCGCGGCTACCGGACAGCCATTGCGACGTGCATCGCGGTGCGCCGGTGACAGATAGAAATCGACGTAGTTCGCAAGAGCGGCTCCTGGCGCGAGGTTCTTCGTCTTCGCTTCGAGTATCTCCCGCGCTTCCTCGAACATTTGGCCGATCGCCGCAGCGATCAGTTGGTCCTTCGAGTCGAAGTGCGCGTAAAAACCGCCATGCGTCAGGCCGACGTCGGCCATGACATCGGCAACGCCGACGCGGTCAGGACCTTTCGCTCGAATCGCCTTGGCGGCTGCCTTGACGACGCGTTCGTGGGTGCGCTGCTTGTGTTCGGTGTCGTATCTCATGGC
>Ga0068860_100006299_pt1 | contig 11919 bp, 11 predicted proteins | sample KBSSwiS32_FD_66597 | JGI IMG/M metagenome (GOLD analysis project Ga0068860, IMG submission 66597) | Switchgrass rhizosphere microbial communities from Kellogg Biological Station, Michigan, USA - KBS Switchgrass S3-2 | ecosystem: Host-associated > Plants > Roots > Rhizosphere > Soil ... | reverse complement strand
CTTTCCCGTAAAGGCACTGTCTCGTCACCCGCCTCCTGCAGAACCCTTCCGTTAAATGCAAGCCAGCTAATGTCCCTTATAATTATTTTGCGTTTATCCATAACTGTTGCAAATCTAAATTTGCCTCATCTTTTCAATGATACCTGTAGTTGAAAACCCTTCTTTCAACGGAATAATTTCAATTTTACCACCCATTGCTATAACTTCCTTTGCCCCCACAATTGTATCAGGATTGTAATCACCTCCTTTAACCAGTACATCAGGCATAATATTTTTTATAAGTTCAAGCGGAGTATCCTCGTCAAAAATACTAACCGCGTCAACCATTATTAATGACGCCAGCAAAAGAGCCCGTGATTGCTGATCATTTACAGGCCGGTCGTTTCCTTTCAATCTTTTCACGGAAGCATCGCTGTTTACCCCGACAATAAGGATATCAGCAAAGGCAGCAGCCTGCGACAATACTTTAATGTGTCCTTCATGAAGGATATCAAAAACACCATTAGTGAAAGCAATTTTTTTATTGATAAGCCGCCACCATTTTATTTGCGATTGTAAAAGGGGTACTGAAAATATTCTTTCATTGATTTTATTGCTTTGCTTCATCGCCTTTTTTATTACTGTAAATTAATAATCCAAAACTTATTGATCCGGCAACAATAATTATACCCGTAGCCACGCTCCACATAAGCCATCCAAAAGATATGTTATCAATTGAATAGATAAGTAAGACCTGCTGTATGGCCACAGGAAAAGCGCCGATGCCTCCGGGTGCCACTATCATGGCAAGGGTTGCAAGGGAAAGGACGCTCAAAGCGGCTCCTATGCCAAGCCCGGAAGTAGCAGACAGCGCATAAAAGCCTACATATATCTGAAGTAAATACATCGTCCAGATAAACACTGTATGGAAGAGAAAAAGTCTCCTTTTTTTTAGCCGGAGTATAGTAATAAACCCCTCCTTAAGCCCTATATGATAGCCCCTGAGCTTGATAATATGCCTGTGATTGGAATGTCTTTTTAAAACCCATTTTACGAATATTATTACCAGGATGCCTGCCGCTGCCAGCATAAGCAATATTACCCACCAGGGGAAAACTGCCTTTGTCTCTGACATAAGTAATAGCTTTTTCTCTATAAAATCGCTTACAGTATTTAACTGTATGCAAATAGTAAATACTATGATTAAAATATAACAGAAAAGGTCAAAAAACCGCTCCACCAAAATCGTTCCGATGAGTTTAGTTACGGGAACTTTTTCATAGCGGGCGAGTAAAGTGCATCTTAAAACCTCACCCGCCCTGGGAATGAATGTATTGGCAAAATAACCACACATCGTTGCATAAAAAGTATTGGATGTGGAAGGGCGATAACCCATATGCTCTATCATAATTTTCCATCGAATAGCCCTGCTAATGTGGCTGAGGATTGCAAGTATTATTATGGGAAGTATCACAACGTAATTGGCATGCTGCAACGAATCACGAAACTGCAACCTTTGCACAGGCGTCATTTTACTTAACTGCCACCACATCAAAAAAATTCCTATTCCAAGGAAAATAAGGTATTTTAAAATCGCTATAATCTTTTTTTTCATATAGGGTCTACAAGATAACAAAGAGATTCAATATTAGCCCGCTACCTCAAGGTTATCTATCAGTCTGACATTGTTTAAAAATGCTGCAATTAAAACGACATATTTTTCATCAGTATTGTAATCTTCAACAATTTCAAGATTGGAGCTTTTAGCCAGTTCAAGATAATCTAATGAAAAGCCCGCCAGTTCAAGCTGAACAATTGCTTCATTTTTTAAATATGAAAAATTACCCGGAGCCAGGTTTTTTTTTATTTGTTCCAGTGTTTTATACAGATTTGAGGCTATATTTTTTTCTTTTTCGTCTAATCTCAGGTTGCGGCTGCTCATAGCGAGACCATTTTGCTCACGCAGAATAGGGCAAACCACTATTTTGATATTTTTATTCATTAGATCAAGAAGTTTTTTTATTACAAGGCATTGCTGGTAATCTTTTTGTCCCAGGAATAAAAACGATGGTTCAATAATATTAAGTAATTTTTCAACAATAAGGCATACGCCCTGGAAATGCCCGGGCCTGAATCTTCCTTCTAATATTTTTTCAAGGGTACCAAGTTCAAAATGCCTGATTTTGGAGGCATCGTCAGGGTAAATTTCACTTTCCGCGGGCATGAACAGGATATCGCATCCAGCTTCTTCAAGTAATAAAATATCTTTTTCAACATTCGAGGGATATTTTTCAAAATCAGCTGTATTGTTGAACTGGATGGGATTTACAAAGATGCTGCAAATAGTGACATCAGTTTGAAGCCTGCTTTGCCCAATGAGCGATAAATGTCCTTTATGCAATGCCCCCATGGTAGGTACAAAGCCGGGGATACCATTTTTTTCTTTTATACCCCTAAGATAAGATCGTAAATCTTTGGAATGTTTAAATAGTATCATGCCTGCTTTGAAATATGGTTCAACATTGAGTTTAAAGTGATTTAACAAAAAAAAACCTGTAACTTCGCCGCCTGCTAAAAAAAACTGATAAAGCTAATTTAACTATTCGCAAATGTCAACAAAGAAAAGAATTTTATTTATAGCAAACGAAATGTCTCCCTACCTGGAGATGACGGAGTTTGCCGAAATTGTAAACAGGCTTGCAGTTAAATCAAATGAAAGTGGAATGGAGGTACGTTGCATTATGCCACGTTTTGGAGTAATTAACGAGCGAAGGCACAGGCTTCATGAAGTGGTAAGGCTTTCAGGAATTAATGTGTCTATTGACGGGGACGATTATCCTCTTGTGATTAAAGTGGCTTCTTTGCCCAATGCACGACTCCAGATTTATTTTCTCGATAATGAAGACCTGTTTAAAAGAAAAACATTGTTTCATGACGAAAATGAAAATTGGTTCAGTGATAATATTTTAAGGACTGTTCTGTTTTGCAAAGGAGCCCTGGAAACGGTAAAAAAGTTTGGGTGGCCACCCGATATCATTCACTGTAGCGGATGGATGACCGGTCTTATTCCAATGTACATTAAAACGGCCTATAAAAAAGAGCCTGTGTTTAGTAACTGTAAAATTATTTACACGATAGGACAGAATACTTTTAAAGAAAAGCTGGGTGCTGATTTTATAAAGCTCGCTTCCATTAATGCAAATATTAAAGAAAAGGACCTCGAACCTTTTAAAGAAGGAAACAATGTTTCTATGTTCAAAGGAGGCGCCACTTATGCAGATGCTATAACTTTTGGCGCCGAAAAAGTTGATAAAAAACTTGTCGACGAATTTAGTAAAGTCAAGGGAAAAAAAGTGCTGAAATACAATGCAGAATCAGATTTAACAGACTATTTAGAATTGTATGCCGACCTTGCGGACAAATAATTTTCGTCGATATATTTCCTTTATTTCAAATTATTTCAAACTAATTTTTGTAGTGTTTATCAGAAAATTAAAAACTGCTCTCCCGACATATATTTTTTTTATCCTATCAAGCTGGAGCTGTACTAAAATTGACACTACACAACTGGGCGCAGGCCTCATCCCCGTAGTTGATAATATTCATACTTTTGATACGACACTTACCGTTATAGCCAATAACTTTGATCCTCCTGTTTGTGATTCCGTTTATCGTTCTGATCTTCACGCATTAGGAACCATTCCCGATGATCCGTATTTTGGAAAAACAATTTCCAGTATATATCTTGAACTGAAACCATCGCTTTTCCCATTTACTTTTCCTAAATCCGATAAAGACAGCCTCTTACTTGATTCAGCAATTTTGGTTTTGCATTATTCACATTCCTACGGCGATACATTACTCCCGCAGAAGGCGCAGGTTTATGAGTTGGCTGAGCAATTCGCAGATACTAATTACACTACCTGCAAAATTTTCGATTTTGATGGTTCTGGATTATTAGGTGAGCAATCGTTTATACCTGTAAGGCTTGCTGACTCAATACATGGCTTCAGGGAAGCCTCAAAAAACCAATTGAGAATAAAACTATCCAATTCTTTTGCGCAAAGATTTATTACTGATTCGGCAGCGATTTTTAGAACCAATACTGCTTTCAATACATACTTTAAAGGTTTTGCAATTATTGCCGACCAGTTGTTTGGTGGAAACGCAATTAATTATTTTGACCTTACTAATACCGATACAAGGTTATCCTTTTATTTAAGGTCTTCTGTAGCCAATGTAAAGGATACGTCAGTTATCAACTTTGCTCTTACAGATTCATCCCGTACAGCAAATTCTGTTATCCGTGAAAGAGGCAGTTCTGAAATTACCGGCCATCTTACTCATCCTGCCGCGGGAGATAGCCTCGTTTACATTCAAACGGCTCCCGGGAGTTATGCCGAACTTACCATTCCAGGACTGAGCGGGCTGTCCAACAGGGTTATTCACCGGGCTGAATTAATTGTTGACCAGGCATATGATCCTTTGCCCTCAAATGCGTATCTGACCACCCCGAAGTTCCTTTACTTAGATACAAAAGACACCTCCACCAACGGCACTTATATCCCGATACCCTGCGATTTTACCATATCAAGCGGGCAACCTGATTTTACTTATTTCGGGGGCCCAAAAAAAATAGTTGATGATGGTAGCGGTAACAAGGTAAGTCAGTACGTTTTTAATATTTCCCGTTATGTTCAGTCAATTGTCACAAAGGGAAGGAACAACGCCACATTGCGATTACAGTCACCGTATAATATTATCAACCGGGTTTCTTATGTTGACAGGTGCAATCAACTAATTTCTCAATTCTTTTTTCCTTTTAATAGTATTGCCGAAGGCGGAGTTAAGTTAAATGGAACAAATAACACAACTACGAGGTTGCGCCTGCATATTATTTACTCAACTTTATAAGCTTTTATTTCTGAACAAACGAATTTTAAGCACGAACCTGCCTGGCAGCAAGCACATTACACGGATAAATGCAGGGTTTTAATTTAATTGATGTGATTCGTACCCGCTTCGGATCGGTAATCTCATAGCGTCTTTTCATTCTCAACCCCTCAACATTGAAATTGCATTTTGCTCAATCAATCCGAAGCCATAATTTTGCCGCTCTTAAAACAAAACAAGAATGCCCTATTTATTTACATCCGAATCAGTGAGTGAAGGACATCCTGATAAAATAGCTGACCAGATAAGCGATGCGCTTATAGATAATTTTTTAGCATTTGACCCTCAAAGTAAAGTTGCCTGTGAAACTTTGGTAACTACCGGCCAGGTAGTTCTTGCAGGAGAAGTGAAATCAAAAGCATACCTGGATGTACAGGAAATTGCAAGGGAGGTCATCAGGAAAATCGGGTATACCAAAAGTGAATATATGTTTGAGGCAAATTCATGCGGGATTCTTTCTGCCATACATGAGCAATCATCTGATATTAACCAGGGGGTAGATAAAGTAAACAAAGAAGAACAGGGTGCAGGTGACCAGGGAATGATGTTTGGCTATGCCAGCAATGAAACAGAAGATTATATGCCACTGCCATTGGATATTGCTAATAATTTATTGAAGGAACTGGCTGTCATAAGAAGGGAAAATAAGCAAATCAAATATTTACGTCCCGATGCCAAAAGCCAGGTTACGCTGGAATATGATGATAATAATAAACCTATAAGAATTGATGCAATAGTTGTTTCCACCCAGCACGACGATTTCGACACAGAGCCGAAAATGCAGCAAAAGATTTCTGATGATATTAAGAAAATTCTTATGCCGCGGGTTAAAGCGAAATATAAAAAATATGGTCATTTGTTTAATGGGAATATAAAGTATCATATTAATCCCACAGGTAAATTCGTAATAGGTGGCCCTCATGGTGATACCGGCTTGACCGGCCGTAAAATTATTGTTGATACTTATGGTGGCAAGGGCGCTCATGGCGGGGGTGCTTTCAGCGGTAAGGATCCAAGCAAAGTTGATAGAAGTGCAGCGTATGCCACGCGTCATATTGCAAAGAATTTAGTTGCCGCCGGGGTTTGTGATGAGGTGCTGGTGCAGGTTTCTTATGCAATTGGTGTCGCGCAGCCTACAAGCATAAATGTAAATACTTATGGCACGGCTAAAGTAAAATTGAAAGATGGTGAAATTGCTAAAAAGGTGCAAGGCCTTTTTGATATGCGTCCCTATTTTATTGAGCAACGATTAAAGCTTCGCAATCCTATTTATAGTGAAACCGCAGCTTATGGTCATATGGGCCGTAAAAACGAAGTGGTTACAAAAATATTTAAGTTACCCAACGGGAAAGATAAGAAAGTGAAAGCCGAATTATTTACCTGGGAAAAACTCGACTACGTTGACAAGGTAAAGAAGGCCTTTGGGATATAGTAATTTTTTAAAAAATTATAACAAGGCCTCCAAACAGGAGGCTTTTTGTTTAAAGGTAAGTATTCGGATAAATTTGAAAAGTGAGACAATATAATAAACCTTTTGTTCAACAACATCGCCCAAAAAAAAATCTTTTGATTGGGGGCATTAATTCTGTAATTGAGGCGATGAATGCCGGTCAACAGCTGGAAAGGATATACCTGCAATCCACCGTAAATTCTCCTGAAGCAGAAAAATTAAGATCTGTTGCTGAAAAATATGGGATACCGGTAAACAAAGTTCCGTTTGAAAAACTGAGAAATTTTAACCTGGAAAACCATAATGGATGTATTGCAGTTAAATCTAAAATTCAATACCAGGACCTGCAGGATGTAATTTCCTTAATTGTTGAGAATGGAGAAACCCCTTTGTTGCTGATGCTCGATGGCATAACAGATATTCGTAATATAGGCGCACTCTCAAGAACGGCGTATTGCTGTGGCGTGCATGCAATTGTAATTCCGGAAAAGGGGGTGGGGGCCCTGAATGAAGATGCTATTGCAACATCTGCAGGGGCACTCGAAAATATAGCAGTATGCAGGGTTAAGAGCCTTATGATTGCAATTGAAGAAATGCATTTGAATGGGATACGTGTTTTTGCAAGTGAGATGAGCGCAGCCAAAAATATTTTTGATGTAGATTTCAAAGAGCCCTGTGCAATACTGCTGGGAAGCGAAGACAAGGGAATTCAGCCTGCATTATATAAAGCCTCCGACACCCGTTTTAAAATTCCAATGCAAAACAATTTTGAATCATTAAATGTGTCAGTTGCTGCCGGGATGATCTTATACGAGGTTATGAAACAAAGAATGATGTAAGCCGGAAACGATTTTTATTTAGTGTACTGCCATTGCCCGGTTTTTACAATAAATAGCAACACTTTTACAAAGATCACTGCAATTTTTAATGTTAATTTGCACCTGTAATGAATAATACTATTCAACTGGTTGAGTGTCCACGTGATGCTATGCAGGGATGGAAAAAGTTTATAGCAACAAAAAAAAAGATTGCCTACCTTAACCAGCTATTGCAGGTTGGTTTCGATGCCATAGATTTCGGAAGTTTTGTTTCTCCAAAGGCGATTCCTCAAATGGCTGATACAAAAGAAGTCATCAGTCAATTGTCAATTGTCAACACTAAAACCAAATTGTTAGCTATTATTGCCAATGTACGGGGTGCAATGGAAGCTTCTGTATATGATGCAATTACTTATCTTGGATTTCCTTTTTCTATTTCCCCCACTTTTCAAATGAGAAACACCAATAGCACCATAGAACAATCATTGGAACGTGTGAAAGAAATAAAAAATATTTGTGATAAAAACAGGAAGGAGGTTGTTATTTATATATCCATGGCTTTTGGAAATCCCTATGGGGATGACTATGATGAGAACATTGTTTTAGAATGGGTTGGCAAACTCGTAGGGGAGGGGATCCACATTATTTCTTTAGCTGACACAGTGGGCATTGCAAACCCATCGCAGGTGTCATCGGTTACAGGAAAGGTTATTTCTTCATTTCCTCAAATAGAAACAGGCGTACATCTTCATTCCACAAACTTCAATTGGCAACAAAAAATTGAAGCCGCCCTGGAAATGGGCTGTACCCGTTTTGATGGCGCTTTAAAAGGGATTGGCGGCTGCCCGATGGCCAATGATGAACTGGTGGGAAATATGGATTCCGAATTGATGATTCCCTGGTTCCAAAAACTCGGGTATCTCAAAGAAATTGATGCCAATGCACTTGCAGAAAGTTCCAGGCTTGCATCAGAAATATTTATTTAAAAAAATTGTCCTGAATTTCGTTACTTAATTTTTACAAAATGGAATTGCTCTTACCATTCCAGGTTGCACCTTCGCCACTTAAAATTTCTTATACGGATAAAATCCTTTTTGTCGGTTCATGTTTTACTGAAGAAATAGGCAGGCAAATGAAGAGCCTGAAATTTGATGTACTGCAAAACCCTAATGGCATTTTATATGATCCTCTAAGTATCAGTTTGGCACTGGATTCTTACGTTGATAATAAAAGGTTTACTGAAAACGATCTTTTCCTGCTGGAAGATTTATGGCATAGCTGGCAACATCATTCTGTTTTTTCAGGAATGAATAAAGTAAAAGTTTTACAAAACATCAATAATTCCCAATTTGAAGCTCACCATTTTTTGAAAACATCTTCATGGCTTATTATAACAGAAGGCACGTCTTATAACTATCTTTTAAAAAAAACGGGTGAACCCGTTGCCAATTGTCATAAGGCGCCGCAGGATTTTTTTGAAAAAAGATTGTTACCTGTTGAAGAAATAGAACACAGTTTGTCTAATACGCTTTCAAAAGTCCGGCGCTTTAATCCAAACGTGAATGTCATTTTTACCGTTAGTCCTGTACGGCATGTTAGAGATGGTGTTATAGAAAACAACAGGAGCAAGGCACGGCTCATCGAAGTAATGCATTCTGTGAAAGAAAAGATGCAGAATGTATTTTATTTTCCCGCTTATGAATTGATAATTGATGTATTGCGTGATTACAGGTTTTATCGAAATGACCTTGTTCATCCAAATGACGATGCCACGGCCTATGTATTTGAAAATTTCTGTAATGCATTTGTAGATGAAGCCGGGAAAAAATTGATGGAGGAAATAAAAATGATTGTGGCAGCAATGAATCATAAGCCTTTCCAAAGGGAAAGCATTGCCCATAAAAAATTCATGAATGGCTTGTTGGAAAAAATAAAAAAAATTAAAACGAAATTGCCTTTGATTGATTTTACAAATGAAGAAAGATATTTTTCGGCATGAACAGGTGTCAGGCCGTTAAAAGAATGTCTGCACTAAAAGAAAGTTTAAGTGGCCAGACACCTTTATAAAGCCCTTTGATTGATTTTACAAATGAAGAAAGATATTTTTCGGCATGAACAGGTGTCAGGGCCATTAAAAGATTCTGCAAAAAGAAAGCCTAAGTAACCGGACACCTCTATGAAACAAATTAACGAATCGCCGTAATAGCAGTCCCGCCGCCTTTGGATTCCGATTTTACTACACCAAACCCCGGGGCAAACCATTCGGTAACATCCGTATTTACAGGTACTCCAATGCCCATAGTTTTTATTTTCATTTTGGTAGTATTGGTGATTTTGTAACAATCCCAGGTACCGGCGGTTGTCGTAATCGTTTCTTTACCCTGTACTTTTCTATTGATAACCTGCATATCCACAGTTTGTTTCATACCATTGTTATCAATATCAATTTTCATAGCTGCATCTTTTAAATTATCTCCTTCCTTCATACCGGGCGGGTACTCTATATAAACATTCGTTGCTGTAGCATTCGGGTCTTTAAATTGTGAGGACTGCCCCTGGGGCATGCTCATTTTCATATCCATCATCATTACGCCACCACTGCATTTAATTTCATTCACTGCTTTAATCGTCGATTTGCCTTTTTTGTCAAAAAATTCCGAATTCAGGGTTGCTGTTACATTATCTCCTGAAGTCTCTACCTTCGAAACCATATAGACCTGTTTACCATTTTCTTCGCCTTTTTTATTGTAAATGGTCATCTCAATTGTTTTATTGTTTTGCAGGAAATAATAGGTGTTACAATTTTGCGAAAAAGTATCGGATGTCGCAAGGAGGAGAGCAAAAAATAAAATATTTTTCATAATATTATTTTTTATACAAGATAACTATTTCTATAAATTTTTCAATGCACATCATGTTCCAACATCTTCATTAAATTTTACCAGGTATTCTTCCAGCTCGGCCAAAACGGGTTCATAAATTTCAGGGAATACCGGGATATGCAGGCCGGTTAATTGTATTTTGTTTTGTAAAATTAATTTAGCGGCTATGCCTAGCGGTAATCCTACCGTTTTCGCCATGGCTGTTTTCTTCTGATCTTCCCCGAACACAATGAGGCTGCTTCTTAGTTCTTTATTTTTACCATTTATTTCATAGCCAATTTCATGCAGCATTACGATCATATCTTTGTCATGCGGCTGCATTGCGAGCTTTCTTTCTAAAATGTTTTGCAACAATCCAGCTGAATTTTTTACATCTGCCTCAATAGGAGTATTACTGCGCAAACCAATGTAATCAATCTGTTCGGTAAATTCATCTTCATTTTTATCCTGGTAATATGAGAGGTGCGCAGTTATCTTTTTTTTCTGATACCATTCGTTATATGTTTTGCAATCTTTAATCTGCCCGTAGTCATTTAAATCAGTAAGCCCCAGGTTTACAATCTTATTCCATCCCCTGCAAAATGAAGGATACCGTAAAGTGGTGCGTATAAAAGTATCAATATTATTGAGCCCATAAATATTCGTATACGTAAGTGAATCGCGGTTGGGATAACACGCCAGTGGAAAAAGGCCGGGAATATCTATCACTGTACAATCGCTAAAAATATTCTTATAAGGTATGTCGACAGTGTGGCCCTTACTCCTGTAAATTGCTCCTGAAGATCCAGCCATTACAATGTTTGCAGGATTCCAGGTTATTTTATAATGCCAGGGATTATTATCACTCTCAGGTGATACCAATCCGCCGCAGTGCGATTTAAAGGAGGTAATTTTTCCACCTTCCTTTGTTACCTGGTTAATCATTTTCATGGCACTCATGTGATCAATGCCTGGATCGAGGCCCATTTCACATAAAAAGATAACACCCTTTTGTTCAATTTCCCCGCTGAGAGCTTTAACTTTTTCATCAATATAAGAAGCCGTTAAGAGGTGCTTGGCGAAATCCAGGCAATCTTTGGCAACTAAAAAATGCAAGTGAGGCGGTAACATGGAAATTACGATGTCCGCATCTTTTACCAGGTGCATTCTCTTTTTATTATTACTTACATCGATGGAAATGGCGTGGGCATTTTTGCAATTCGTAATTTTAGATTGCGCCAGCCTAAGATCAGTATCGCATAATAAAAGTGCCCAGTTATTTTCTTCACATGTGAAACACATGTATTCTATGAGACTGGTAGCAGATTTGCCGGCTCCAAAGATCAAAATTTTTTTCATCAATACTTTTTTATCAGGAATTTATCGCAAGGAATCTATCGCATTAGCGCCGGAATTTTTCCGCGTGCCGAAGGCACGCAAAGGAAAGAAAAATATGGTGGTAAATTGAAGAAATTTAATGATTTTTCTTATCCACAACCGGCTAAAATTATGGTGAAAAAAAACACCGGTTTTGGCGATTTTTATAAGGAAAAACCCTCTATAAAAAGTATATTTGCAGATAGTTAAATTTTATGGATACAACTGAAGACCAACTGCCGGTGAGCGGCCCCGAAAGAGGAAGGATTATTCCCGTGAATATAGAGGAACAAATGAAATCGTCTTACATCGATTATTCGATGAGCGTGATCGTTGGGCGTGCTTTACCGGATGCCCGCGATGGCCTGAAACCAGTGCACCGCCGCATATTATATGGCATGTATGAAATGTCCAATTTCTACAACAGGCCTTTTAAAAAATCGGCTCGTATTGTCGGTGATGTTATGGGTAAATATCATCC
>Ga0068860_100006294_pt1 | contig 11924 bp, 7 predicted proteins | sample KBSSwiS32_FD_66597 | JGI IMG/M metagenome (GOLD analysis project Ga0068860, IMG submission 66597) | Switchgrass rhizosphere microbial communities from Kellogg Biological Station, Michigan, USA - KBS Switchgrass S3-2 | ecosystem: Host-associated > Plants > Roots > Rhizosphere > Soil ... | reverse complement strand
GGAAATATAAATGGCGGTGTGAATCTAAATTACCGTAATAATAAACTCAATATTTTCGGAAATTATTATGGTGGCAATTATGAAGGGACAAATAATTTAAGAATTAAACGTCGTTTTTACGAGGCTGATAAAACAACCATTTCTTCTGTAGCTGATCAACTTACTATAACTCATTATAAAGGAAATTATAATGGCGGAAAAGCAGGGCTTGATTATTATTTTTCAAAGAAAGATGTTGCGGGATTTGTAGTGACTGCAAATTTTAATGATAATTCCCAAAATCCTTATGGTGATTCATACATAAGAGACAATACAGGTAAGGTGCTTTATAAATTATCTTCCCTGGGGGATAATGACAGGACTTCAAAAAATACGTCCGCCAATTTTAATTACAAACACACCTTCGACTCAACCGGTACAGAATTAACTACAGACCTTGATTACATCCATTACAACAACAGGGGCAATAACAAGCTTACAACCGAAAGTTTTGACGCACATGATATAAAGACGGCAAACGATGTTATACTCGAGGGTTCTATTCCATCCATCATAGATATTTACAGTGCAAAGGCAGATTATGTGCATCCATTTAAGAAGGGATTAAAACTTGAGGCTGGTGTAAAAAGCAGTTATGTTAATACAGATAATATCGTTGACTACTTGCGCAATGATGGTACTGGATTTATGATTGACGGCCGTAGCAACCATTTTGTTTATAAAGAAAATATAAATGCTGTCTATGGTATCTTAAGTAAAACAATAAAAAAATGGGAGTTTACCGGCGGCCTGCGTTTGGAGAATACAATATCAAAAGGACATCAACTTAAGAACGATTCCAGTTTTAAACGCAACTATACTAACCTCTTTCCAAATGTTGGTATTGCCTTTAATGCAAGTGATAAAAATCAATTTAACTTAAGTTATAGTCGCAGAGTTACCCGCCCTAATTACGAGAATCTTAATCCTTTTATATTCTTTTTGGATTCACTTACTTACGAGCAGGGCAATCCTTACCTGCAACCACAGTTTACTAATAATATAGAAGTAAGCCATACATTTAGAAGGTTTCTTACTACTACACTTAACTATTCTCAAACTACTGATATCATAACTGAATTATTGAAGCAGGATACCGCGAAGAGAGCGACATTTTTAACCAGGGAAAATTTTAGCAGTATGAAACAATATGGGTTAGCTGTTATGGCAAACTTCCCAATAGCTAAATGGTGGAATACTAATATTTACACGAATGTATACAACAACCATTACAAAGGTATTTATCAAAAAGATCCTGTTGATATACAATACACAAGCTTTACCGGTAACATAACCAACAACTTTACAATTGGTAAAGGATGGGCAAGTGAATTAAGCGGATGGTATAATAGTAAGATGCTGCACGGTTTATTGCAGGCTAAAGGAATGGGCGCTTTAAATGCAGCATTTACAAAGCAGGTGCTAAAAAATAAAGGCACAATCAGGTTTGGCGTAGATGATATTTTTGATACCCGGCAATTTACTGGCATAGTAAAATACAGTGATGTGAATGTGGATGTTGCTAACAGAAGAGTGAGCCGTCAGTACAACATTAATTTCAGTTACCGATTTGGTAAGAAGGATATTCCTGCTGCACGCAGAAAAAATGGAGGTGCAGGCGATGAACAAAACAGAGTGGGTGGCGGCGGAGGAAATTAATTTTCCCAAAATATTTTTTAGCAACGCTTCTCGAGGGGGAAGCGTTGCTTTTTTATACAATATTTGAATAGCATATCAACACTTGAATAATTATTAACAAGGGCTACTTTGGCAGCAGGAAGTTGTTAACATTTTGCAATCTTATTGAATCATTTCCGTTTTAAACGGTTACAAAAATGCTAACCCAAATTACCTGTTATGAAAAAAATTTCATGGCTACTTGCAATTGTTTGTTTCCCACTGCTCTTCGCCTCATGTAAAAAAGATCATAGTGCTGATGAGAGTACTGATTATTATATTTCTGCAAAAGTAGGTGGAACTCTAAAAACTTATGAGGCGCTTACACATGCAATAAAAGTTCAGGTGGATACAGTGTATACCATAGCTCTTTCCGCCAATGCGGCACAAGGCTCCGCAGAACAATTGTTTCTGATTATTGGTCGTGCAAACCAGCCAATATCAACAGGAACTTTTACTGATGAAGGTGAATCAAACGAGAACTTAATTGTTGCATCAGGTTACAACCCTGGCACTAGCGATGAGGCCAATATTTACGCTGCCGGTTTGCAGGAGGATAATAATCCGCGGTTAACAATTACAATTACCACTCTAACTGATAAAAGTATAACCGGAACTTTTAGTGGCACCTATTATGATCATGGCGGTGATGGCACAGGCATAATAGCAGTTACAGAAGGCAAGTTTCATTTACCTGTTACCCAGTAGTGTCCGATAAAACCTTTCAGAATTATTTAAGATCTACATTGATATTTAAGTACGTGCTTAAAGTTATCTTTTGCTACTTATCTTTAGTTATATCTTGTAACCATGCTACTGACTTTTTTTGAAAAAATTGAATGAGAGACACCCTAAAATTAATAGCAATACTTTTTGTACTTATTCTTGTACAATCTTGCCAGAAGGAGATTGCAAACACAGATACTCCTGGGATACCTCCTGTTATTACACCCCATGATTCTGTTACAGTATTATCCAGGTTTATATTTATTGATTACAGAGTTTCTAATACCGATACAATGGGCTATAATGAAATTCTTTATGATGATCTGCGAAGAGTTGCCACAATAAGTTTATACGATTACGGTAAAACAATTCCTTCCTCTGTTGTTACTTTTTATTATAACGGTAATGATACTCTTGCTTATAAAAAAACGGATATAGATCCCGACCCTTTATATGGCTATTCTGATACGCACTTTTACTTTTATGATAATTTGAATCGGTTGATTGAAGACTCCACGTTGCATTCTCCCATGCAGGTGGAAGTCAGTAAATATAATTACTCACCCACGATGATAGCAGCTATGATAAGTTACGTTGATAACGCTGACCCTCTTAACCCATATGAGGAGATTGACACAGGATTTGTTAATACTCACGGTGATATATTCGCGGCAACAATGCATAATAATTACCAGGAATTTTATGTGGATACTTTGGAATACGACACTAAACCCAATCCTTTTTATCCGCTTAATATACGTTCAACATTTAATCCCCTGCCTGGTTTTGACTTTTTTTTAGAGGATTATTATTTGCAAAAAAACAATGTAACGCTGATACATGAAGAATCGCCATTAAGCTCAGGTATGTCCGCAACAACCTTCACCTACACTTATAATGCATCGGGCTTACCCTTCTCCGTAGACATGGCTTATAGCTTTGATCAAACCGATGACTACAGAATAATATTCGTTTATAAAAAGATATAATTCTCATTTGATCATAAAGCAGAAATTAATAACTGCTACATCTGACCTTACAATCTTCCTTCCGGCAATCTTCCTTTCTTCATCGCCTCCACCTGCTCTTTAATAAAAGCGTTATCAAAAAGTTCTTTTGATTCGTGATAACAACGAAACAGGTCAGCGATATAATGCATCCGCTCCTGAAGGTTGGCCCAATCAACAGCACCACTTGCAAGAATGCTGTTTGGCGTTGGATCTATCTGCGCCAGCAATGTAAGTAAATCAGGATTACTTAGTTCTTTTAAATCAACTGGAAAAGGTATGGAGAGGTCTTTGCCTAAATGCAAACAATTGTCGGGAGGCAATGTAAGAGTCATGAGATGATCAGTTAATATCATTCTAACATGGAGTTGCATCCGCTGCAGAAGCGATTCAATGGTTTTATCCAATAAAGAAGGTCTACTAAAAACACGCTGAAAAAATAAACGAAGTCTTGCCCATACGTTTGCGCTTGAAAAAAATTTATTTAACAGGTTGCTCTTTATCTGCTGAACATCAGGCATAGGTACACTTAAAGCCTCAGCGATTTCTGGCTGCAGGCGATTTTGTTCATGGAATCCAATCAGGAGATTAGCGAGGAGATTGAGTTCCACCTTTTTTTTCAGATCGTCTTCAAAAAGAGCCTGGTAATAATGACTAAACCCTTTTTGAAGATATTCCTGTCCATCTGGCGGAGAGCCGGGGTGTAACTGTTCGCAGAATTTATCAATGTTTGATTGATCAAAAGATGTATCGTTAATGCACGTGGTTATGAAACGGGAAAATTCACGACCAATTTCTTCAAACACTTTTTTATTACCGCGACTTACTGCATCGGCAGCGTGCCTGGCCGCTCCTGCAACCACGTTACTCAAAGTGGATTGCCGAAGCTGATCAATAGTTTGTTGTGCTCCTGATTGTTTAGCGAGGGTCGCTATCAGCAATAATGCCGCTTCAATCTCTGGTTCATTTTTTAATAGGTTTTCCAGTGTGCGTTGCAAGTCTTCATGCCTGATGGTTTCACCTGCCTGTTTAGATGCCCATGTAGCAAATGTGCACCAATTGGCACCCGGGCCAATTCGTTGTGCAAATAAAGTAGAGAGTTCGCAATAGCACTGTGTTATTTGTAAGTTGCGCAAAACCGGATCTGCAACGGCTGTGATAAGATCTATTTTTTCTATTGTCAACTCATTATTAAAAGGCATAAACCGGAATTGATTTATAACGAAGTTCTTACAGGGTAACGATTCTTACTTATTAGAAAAGGCAGAGTAAGATAAAATATTTTATTCGATAGTATCATGAAAAATGCAGGCGTTTCTTTTCGGTGTAAACATGAAATATATATTGAAATAGAGATAAGCAATTGCTCAGTCATCAAACAAAAAGGCAAAGCTTTCATGATGGAATTATGTATAAATTATTTTAGTTTTGAATAGAAGCACCGTACTTCATAAACACAGCCTTTAAAACTATGAAAAAAATGTTGCTACCATTGTACCTGCTGTCTTTATTCCTGCTTGTGTCATGCAAAGAAAAAAACTCCGGCCCATCGAAAGAAATAATAAATGACATTAATCTGAAAAGAGGAGAGATCATTTCCTGCGGGCCTCCTGAAAAGCAATTTGGATCAGTTCAATTTGAAATCTCCGGTAGTAAAAAAATAAAAGAGGATTTTAATGCTGCTGCTGCACTGCTCCATTCATTTGAATATGATGAAGCCGAAAAAGCCTTTGCAAAAATTATTGATGAAGAGCCGGAATGCGCCATGGCTTACTGGGGTGTAGCCATGTCTAACTACCATCCACTGTGGGCCCCGCCTTCGGAGGCCGAACTTAAGAAAGGATCTAAGGCAATTGAGATCGCACAGTCAATTGCAAAAAAATCAAAAAGGGAAGCGGACTATATTGATGCCATTTCCTCATTTTATAACGGCTGGGATAAAGTGGATCACCATACGCGGTGCCTGAGCTTTGAAAAGGCAATGGAAAAAATATATACCGAATATACAAATGATAAAGAGGCTGCAATATTTTATGCTCTATCACTTGATGCCGCCGCCGATCCTGCTGATAAATCTTTTATAAATCAAAAAAAGGCGGGGGCTATTTTAACTGCTCTTTATCCTAATGAACCAAATCATCCGGGGATTGCGCATTACATTATTCACACCTATGATTATCCTGAGCTTGCCCAATTGGCTTTGCCTGCCGCAAAAAAATATGCTTCTGTTGCTCCATCATCAGCGCATGCACTTCATATGCCTTCGCATATTTTTACAAGATTAGGGCTCTGGGATGAATGCATTAATTCAAATCTTGCTTCCATCTCATCTGCAAAGTGCTATGCTGAAACAGCAGGCATTAAAGGGCATTGGGATGAGGAACTTCATGGCCTGGATTATCTTGTTTATGCGTATCTGCAAAAAGGAGATAATCATCTTGCAAAAGAACAGGTAGACTATCTTAACACAATTACCGATGTGTCTCCGGTAAATTTTAAAGTTGCCTATGCTTTTGCCGCCATCCCTTCTCGTTATTTATTCGAAAACAAAATGTGGAAGAAAGCCGCTGATCTAAAAATATATCCTGCGAACTTTCCCTGGCAGGATTTTCCGTGGCAGGAAGCTATTATACATTTTACCCGCCTCATTGGTTCTGTTCATATTGGTCATGCTGATTCAGCTAAGGCCGAATTAAAAAAACTAAACCTGCTATATGATACACTTGTAAAACAGAAAGATTCATATAAAGCAAACCAGGTGCAAATTCAGATTAAAACATCTGAGGCATGGATGTATTTTAAAGCAGGTAAAAATAATGAGGCATTGGCGCTTATGAATTTGGCCACTGATATGGAAGATAAAACTGAGAAGCATCCCGTTACTCCCGGTGAAGTAATTCCGGCAAGGGAATTATTAGGAGACATGCTATTGCAGATGAACAAACCTGGTGCGGCGCTGGAATCTTTTGAGGCAGATTTGAAAAAACATCCAAACCGGTTTAATGCTTTATATGGTGCTGGTCTGGCAGCACAAAAATCAGGCGACCTGGAAAAAGCCGCCGGTTATTATAAGCAATTATTGGGTATTATAAATCAGGTCAGCTCCACCAGACCCGAGGTAACTCTAATAAAATTATTTCTTAAAAAGACAAATGGATAATGATAATTTTATTAAAATATGATAGTAATCGTTTATGTTTTTTAATGGGATCTTTCGTACCGGCAAATCTTAACACTCAATGATTTTAATTTATTTACACGATGGAAAATTTATTGGCTGTATGTTCAACGGCATCAATCCTATGATCAAAGGGCAGCCAGATATAAAAAACAGAACCCTCATTTATTGCACTTTCAACCCATATTTTGCCGCCTAGGCTTTTAATAATTTCCGAACAAATATATAAGCCAATTCCCATGCCGGGAAAGGTAGATTGGCTATCACCCGTAACGCGATAAAATTGTTCAAACACATGCTGTTGTTCTTTAGCTGAAATGCCTATGCCAAAATCCTGTACACTTAACTGAACGCCGTTGTTTTGCGGACTTGTTTTTACAACAATGCGTGTGGCCTTTGGCGAATATTTTATTGCGTTGGAGATAAGATTATTGATGACCTGGCTCAGTTTATTTTTATCACCATAAATTTTTTCTACGCTGTCAAAATGGCTTTCAATTGCATGGGTAATAGTTGTTCTCTCCATGTCCCCTATCACTTCTTTTACCAGTTCATTAAAATCAAAAAACGACTCATCATACATTAATTTTCCTTGCTGTATCCTTGAAATATCAAGAAGGTCTTGTATGAGAGTGGTTAGTTTATTTACCTGGGTACTCATTCTTCTTATCATCTGCAATGTTTGTATATCGCCCTTTTTTTCAAGCATACCTTCGGCAATCTGGCCATAGGCCTTAAGTGTAGTTAACGGCGTTTTCAGTTCATGTGAAGCAATACTGATAAATGCATCCTTCTGTTGTTCAATTAATTTTTTATCGTTGGTATTCGTGGCGGTGCCTAACCATCTTTCTACTTCACCGGCTTCATTTTTTACGGGAACCGTTTTTAATGTGAACCATGAGTAGCCGCCTTCGGAGTTTTTAAACCTGCATTCGCCTATATACATAGTGTTAGATTCAAATGCATGTCGCCATCCTTTGGCAACAGCGTCTAAATCGTCAGGATGCGTAATTTTTCTCCATCCATCGTTGTTAATTTCTTCGAGGGTAAGTCCGCTCCAGTCTTTCCATTGCTTATTAATGTAAGAAACTTTTCCGTCCAATTCAATTTCCCATACCATATGCGGTATTGCATCTGCTATCAATTCAAATTTTTGCTGGCTTTCTTTTAAAGTTTTTTCTTTCTCTTTTTCTTCTGTTATATCCACTACGGTACCATAATTCTTTAAGGGTTCACCGCTGCTGTTGAATAAGACCTTGCCATTTAATCTCAGCCAATGTATAGATTTATCCGGCCATATCACCCGGGCCTCATAAAAAAGTTTACCTGTTTTATTTGCAATTTCATGCGCTTCGTTTCTTGTCTTTACATCATCGGGATGCAGTGCGTCTTTTAAATCCTGGTGAGTTAGTTCTTTTGAAGGATCTAAGCCAAACATTTCTGCAAGCCTTTGCGAAAATATAATTCCGTTATTAATCAGGTCCAACTCGTATGTACCTAATCTCCCTGATTCAACAGCAAGCCGCAAACGCTCTTCGCTTTCCTCCGCTTTTTTTCTTGCAAGCACCTGGTCAGTGACATCAGTTAAAATAGATAAAATTCCTGCCGCCTTGTTGCCATCAAAGTAAGGCTGCAATACCACGTTTATGTACAACAGTTGCCTCACACTGTCTTTTAAAAAAATAGCCGGGCGCTCATTTAAAGTAAGCGATCGTTTATTTTTTAAGACATTGTTGAATAATGTGAGGTAGCCCTGCACGTCGGCTTCGGGAAAGATATCCAGTATGGGCTTACCGATAATATTATCATCCCTGCCAGTTAGAGCAAGAAATGTTTTATTGGCCAATTCCATAACATGATCATTTCCCCTGGTTAAACAAAATCCTACGGGTGCGTTCATAAAAAGATCATACGCCTGCACGTTTAAGACCTGGTTTTCCTCATTCTTTTTTAATTCCACCTGCTCCGTAATATCATATCCTGATGCCAATATTCCTTCCGTTATACCTTCATCATTTTTATATGGAGTATAACTAAGATTAAAGTATCTCGTTGTGGGAGTGGTGTTGCCTGCAAACAATGCAGTTGCCTCAATTTGTGGACTATGGAAGGGGATGCCGGTATCAAACACATTTTTTAACAGTGATAAAAATGGCTGACCCTTCAATTCCGGAATGGCTTCATCCAAAGACTTTCCTACTAAATCGCGACCGTTCATTAGCTCAACATAAGCGGCATTGGCGAAGGTGAAGATTAAGTTTTTGCCGGCGAGTATAGCAAATGGAGCAAATGCTTGTCTCAGGAAATATTCAAAATTATTCTGAACATTTTTCGCCGGTTTATCAGGTTCTTTAAGCGGTTTGCCCATTTATTGAAGATAATGTCTTTCAATAACATCAAAGCTAATTTTAATGCTAAAGTTTTTCAATTTCTCCTCCAATTTTTTGCGGGTTATTCACCAATCGTTTTGCTGAAAAACATGAGGCTATGACACCTAAGGTGCGCTGGCTTGTTTAATCATTTGGGGTAATTATCACGGCCCCAAAAATATAGAAAAAAGTTTTCAGCCAAAGTGAGAAATGGAATACACAAAAGAAGCAATAGTTGTGCTGAAAATAAACACCAGTGCCAGTAATTCGCCTTTGGTTAATGCAATTGTACTTTTCATAACTTTTAATTTTATTATAATTATTAAGTATGGGACTAATGTATCTCCCAGATGTTTAAGATGGTCTTTCAATTAAGCCTCATGTTTACAAATTGTTTACAAATTTTCGAAGTCAGAAATTAGTGAAAATGAAAAAATAATCAGTTATGTCAATATTATAACCATCCTTCTTGATACGAGAAGAATGAAAATGAAAACAAAGAAGTATCCCATAAAATTGAGGGTAACTTTCGATCGGGAGGTACGATATTATCAAACGATTTATGATCTTTCTACAGAAGAATATAAAAAACTTTCTTCTCCTCGAATTTCTGAAGAACTAAAAAAATTCGTGATCAAATACGGTCAATAGAAAGAAGCGCTGAAAACCGTTATTGATTTTGGAACATCGGCTTTACCGAATTTGAGAAAGAATATACCTTAAAATAGAATAATAAATTATTGGGGAAATTCTAACCAGTTGTCGATTTTTTTGACGGCAATAACAATAATAATTGGCCTTACAACTCAAAGTATAAACAGCTTACGTAAATCATAAAATGCCTTTAACTAACATTGCATGCCCATCAGGATCTTTTACTATAAAGGCTTTGCAGTTTTCGCCTTTAATATTTTTCAATTCAACCAATTCTTTAGATACGAAAGAAGAATTCAAATCTTTTAATTTATTGAAGAGCCCTTCCGCATCATCAACAAATAAACAAGTTTGCCAATGCCATATATCATCCGCTTTTGAGTCCGGTGGAAAAGGTTTACCAGGACCGGGCTTTAAATATTGCAAAAACTCGATACCCGGTCCTGCTGCAGCTCTTAAACCTGTGATATGTAAACTTGCTCCTTCAATATTATTAAGGTGCGCCTGTTCTATACCCATATTCCAGCTATCACCTTTGCGCATTATTCCCAGTAATCCTTCATAAAATTTTAAGCTGCTATCTGTATTGCTAACCGCAATAGCTGTATGGTCAATACCTAAAAATAATTTGCCTTTTGTATCCTGCCATTTGGCTTGCCCTTTCCCCTTTGGAAAGTAGATCAACTCAAGATCATGCATATCAGGATCTTGAAAATAAAATGCTGCAATTCCGGCGGCCGCAACATTACTTTTAGGAAGTGTTTGAGGTGCTGTTGAAACCCCCATCACCCTATATTTGCGAAGACGATTATAGGCCTTATCCATGTCACTCACGACGATGGCAATGTGCTGAAAGTAAAGGTCATTGCTTCGCATATCTTCAGGAATACTTCTGCCACCTTGTGTTAAATAATCAGTTAATTCAATTTGCTCATCACCTAACTGCATGCGTACAACACGAATGCGCAGGCCAAAAATTCCCTCAAGCTTTTCATAAGTATGTCCATAGAATTCCTCATCACTTACTTTTTTAAAACCTAACACTTCGTTATAAAATTTTACGGAAGTGTTCATATCCTTTACCGTAATTCCTATTGAGCCTACTTTTTGTACCTGTGCAAAAGTTGTATTGCAAATAAGCATGATCATAATTGCAACAGTTATTCTAAAAAAAGTTCTCATATTATTATTTTTTGATTGTCTTCGTTCGATATTCAGGTGGATAATATTTTGTTTTGTTTTGATGATCTAAATTTTTGATAAGGAAGAAAAAATTCTGCGGCGCCAAGCATACCGGCAAAAGGAACAATCATATAGATCCAAAAGTCTGTATAAATATGTGCTGGAAACGCACTTGCAAATGATCTTGCAGGGTTCATCCCGAAACCCGAAATTGGCCCGGCAAAAATTACATACATACACACAAAACAAGCTGCAATAATTCTTGTATATTTTTTTAAGATTGTATGTTCTGACGTAAATAACACGATACTCATCATAATAAATGCAATAATGAATTCCGTTATAGCTGCGGTTGCAACGCCATTCTTTCCAGGAACCGTCACAGCATAATTTACAGGTGGGTTAGTTAGAACATTTCCTAATAAAGCGGCCATGAAATATACCGCAAGAGTTCCGCCGACAAATTGAAAAATAACATAGAACATTGCATCCCAGGGACACATTTTATTTAAACGTAAAAATGTAAAAGTAACTGCAGGGTTTATCTGAGCGCCCGACGGCGCAGTGAAGGGAGAGTAAAAAATAAATAGTGCAGTTATGCCCATCAGCAACCCGGTAATTATATTGCGGGCCATTACATTCTGAATAGCAAAATGAAATGAAGTATCACTCCCCCAAAGTAATGCACTAAAAAAACAGGCAGACATCATGAAGATTGCAAGACCTAAAGCTTCCTGTAAATAATGAATCCAATTTTTTTTAAAGGATGCTTTCATTTGTATCAATCCTCCTTTACCGCTATAAACTCTTATGGGCATTACTCTCATAATGCAAAGAGAATAATGTTCTAAAAATTATGTGTCATGCATTTGACGGAGCTGTAAAAATTCCTGTTACATCTTCACGTGCATATGCCTTAACTCCCTTTCTAAAAAATAATTTAACGCTGTTCGCAGAACTGCTATGGCGGCGAGTTTGCCAATATCATTCCAGCTTGGGGCCACTGCTGTTGCTAATACATCGGCGCCTAATAATAATTCCAGCGAAACGGCAACGGAGCTTCCAAACTGTACTCTTATTTCTTCTTTGGTA
>Ga0068860_100006293_pt1 | contig 11924 bp, 9 predicted proteins | sample KBSSwiS32_FD_66597 | JGI IMG/M metagenome (GOLD analysis project Ga0068860, IMG submission 66597) | Switchgrass rhizosphere microbial communities from Kellogg Biological Station, Michigan, USA - KBS Switchgrass S3-2 | ecosystem: Host-associated > Plants > Roots > Rhizosphere > Soil ... | reverse complement strand
AAGGCATAGATCATTCGTACCGTACGCGGCTCCGTCAACAGCCCGACTAGTCCCGCGAGGGCCGCAGGCCGGTTGCGCGCGATGAAGCTTACCGGCGCGTTGCCCAATCCGCCTGCCGCGAGATGCGCGCGAACCGCGAGTGCTATTTCCCGAACCCAACCCCAAGTGTACGACTTGCCTTCGAATTGGATCGCCTCGCCTTCAGGCGCGAATTCAAGCAACCTGCCGCACAGATCGGAGAAACTTGCTGACGTCATGGTTGAACCTTTGGCTTGTGATCGCAACGCTCCCGTGCGGCTGAGCCGCATGCGAACTGACTCGCATCCGTGCCGGAGATTGGCAATGTCAGGTCAGTCCGGACGGGGCGGCCAAGCCAAGAATCTGATTTGTGATTTGTTGCCGAGCGAAGTTGACTCAATAGTGTTGGAGGCGTGCCATCAGCCTGAATTAGGATATCCGGACATGAGCTTGGCAAGTCAATTTTCAGTCGCGACCGCGGCCGCTGGACGGCAGGTTCCGTTGGGGCGCCTGCCTGCCCACCACGCGCGGGGCAATGCGCCGCGTCCCATGCTCACATTCGGCGATCGAACGATCACATTCGGTGAATTCGATATCGAAACCAATCGCCTTGCCCACCTACTTGTCTCAACGGGAATTCAGCCCGGGGATTTCGTGGCACTCATTTTGCCGAACGGCATACCGGTTTTCCAGTTTGCTTTTGCATTGTGGAAGATCGGCGCCACGCCGGTCCCGTTATCGCACAAGCTTCCGTCGGTGGAATTGCGCGCCATTCTTGACCTGCTTCAGCCGCGGCTGGTGATCGAGCCGTCACTGACCGCGATGACAGGCGTGGTCATGACGGATGTAGGCTTAACTCTTGCAGGAAACCCGCCATCCGATCCGCTGCCCGATGTCGAATTGCGGTACTGGAAAGCGTCAACCAGCGGCGGCAGTACCGGCAGACCGAAGGTCATAGTCAGCCACATGCTGCGCAGTTGGGACCCGACATCCGCCGTGTTCGGCGCAGTGCCGGGAAGCTGTGCAATCAACGTGGGGCCGTTGTATCACAACGCACCATTCAACCTTGCCGTATGCCACATGTTCTCGGGCTCGCACGTAGTCGAGGCAGGTGGGTTCGATCCTGAACGCACACTCGACCTGATCGAACGGTTTCGAGTGCAATGGATAAACCTTGTGCCGACCATGATGCACCGCATCTGGCGGCTTGGCCCGGAGGTCAGGTCTCGCCACGATCTCTCCAGCCTGCGCCATGTCTGGCATATGGCATCGATGTGCCCACCATGGCTCAAGGAGAACTGGATCGAATGGCTCGGTCCCGAGAGGATTTTTGAGGGCTATGGCGGTTCGGAAGGCAACGGCGGCACCGCGATTACGGGCGTAGAGTGGCTTGGGCGGAAGGGGTCGGTCGGAAGATGCAATCCCGGCTACACCTTGCGGATATTCAGCGATGCGGGCCAGTTGTGCGCCCCGGGAGAGCCGGGGGAAATCTACATGGCCCCCGAACTGGGAGATGACCCGGGGTTTCATTACATCGGCGCCGAGGCGAACGTGCGGGACGGGCTCGTCAGCCTCGGCGACATCGGCTACCTCGACGATGATGGGTATCTTTACCTGCTCGACCGGCGAACGGACATGATCGTGAGCGGCGGGGCCAACGTTTATCCGGCTGAAGTTGAAAGCGCGATAGAAGAGCATCCCGCAGTCGGCTCAAGCTTGGTCATCGGCCTGCCTGACGCGGATTGGGGCCAGCGCGTCCACGCACTTGTCGAGCTGACCGGCAGCCCTGGCAGCGTGAGCGATGCCGACCTGCGCCAATATCTCCGCGAGCGGCTGGCGTCTTACAAGATCCCAAAGTCGTTTGAGTTCGTCAGCAAGCCGTTGCGCGATGAAGCCGGCAAGGCGAGGCGTTCGGGCCATGTCGAGCAGCGGACGCCTGCCGCTCGCTGAGCCATGCCGCCGCAGCCCGATTGATCAGGACTCTGCCGCTGCTTCAGCGAGCACGCGCCCAAGCGCATAGTCTCCAGTTATGCTGGTGCGATGGACCTCGCGGTACATGTTCTCCGGCACGCCCCGTGCGCAATGCAGCATTCGCCAATTGTCCCACAGTACCATGTCGCCCGGTTGCCATTCGTGGTCGTAGGCGCGACGCTCGTCCGTCAGATGGTCGGCAAGCGTCCATAACAGGTCGTCACTTTCGGCGGGATCCATGCCCAGAATCGAGTCCGCGAACATCGGCGAGAGGTTCAAAACCTTGCGCCCGGTCTCCGGTTGTACGAACACCAAAGGATGGACGACAGGCGGATAAAGGCCCTTTTCGATCTTTGCGTCGAGCTGCTGCTGGAATGGTTGCCCCCTGACGAGCCGGATGACTTGGTGGGGCAGGAAATGGAAGTTCGGAGTTGTTCCGGCCTTCATCACGTAGACGACTTCCATCCCCTCGATCCGCTCCTTCATCGCCGGCGGTAAGGCATCATAGGCCTCGATCTGGTCAATAAAGCCGGTGTTGCCGCCGACCTCAGGTTGAACAGCGACGCGCAGGATGCCGCCATGGTTGGTCTCGGCCAGGAATACCTGATCCGAGTGCCAGGGGATGTAGCCGCCCAGAACTTCGCCATTGACTTCCAGCAGTGAGCTGTCGGTCCCGCCGCCCTTTGCGACAAACAATTCGTCGCGCTCGGGATGAAGCATTTCCTTGACCGCGTGAACCTGGAGTTCGCCAAAGCAGCGCGAAAGGGCGACTTGAAAATCGGGATCGCATTGGCCGTCACGGAACACGATCAATCCGTAGCGGACCCACAAGTCGCGGAGTTCCCGGACGATGCTTTCATCGCCCAGGTCAGCGGCGACAAGACCGGTGATCTTGCGCCCGAACACCAGGCTTTCGCTGAGACCGTTTACGTCCACGCCATGCTCCTTCCCAATTGTGCGATACCGCTTCAGGCCGCTGCAGCCAGGGGAGGGGTGCTCGATCCACGCACCAGACGGCCAGGCAGGGCGCCGGTGTGGTTGCCCTCCCGGTAGGTGACCTGGCCGGAAACAATCGTGGCAACGTAACCTCGCGCATCCTGGGAAAGTCGCCGCGCTCCTGTGGGGAGGTCATAGGTCGGTCGGGGTCCGTGCAGGTAGAGCGCCTCGTAGTCGATAACGTTCAGGTCCGCCTTCATTCCAACCGCAACCAAGCCGCGATCCATCAGGTTCATCGCCACGGCGGGTTGACGGCTGAGTTGATGGATAGCGTCGGGCAGCGCGATCTTGCGGTCTTCGCTGGCGTCTCGGCACCAATAGGTGAGAAAATACGTCGGGTAGGCCGCATCGCAGATCGAAGAATAATGTGCGCCGCCATCGCCGAGCCCAAGTACCGTGTGCGGGCTCTTGAGCATGTTGCGGCCGGCGCTTTCGAACCGCTCTCCCTCCATGTTGCCCAGCGGCCGGTAAAGGACTTCCCGGCCTTCGTTTTGCAGCAGCAGATCATACACGACATCAAGCGGGTCTCGTCCTTCGCGTGCCGCGATTGCGCCGACGCTTTCTTCGGCAGACGGGTGATAATTCGGTGGATCCCCCAGGGGGAACAGCAGGGTATGCTCCGAAACTATATTGAGGAAGTGCGGGTTAGGATCGGCCGGCTTTTCCGCCAGCAGAGTGGCGCGCATCGCCGGATCGCGCAAACGAGCCACCTTCTCCGCCAACGGCAGGTCGGCCAGCGGCTGGAACGAAGGATGGAGTGCGAAGGGGTGGAACAGCAGTTCCAGCCCCATCATGATCGCCGGTGGCCGCGGAATGACCTGTCCGCGGATCTCCAGCCCTTGCTTGTGGGCGACGTCCAGCTCGGCAAGTGTCCAGCGCCACTCTCCCGGTTCCGTGGGGGACTGGGCGAATGTGAATGAGACCGGACGAGCCGATGTTTGCGCAATCTGCCGCAGCAGCTCGAATTGATCTTCCTTGGGGATGTCACTGTTGCCGATAAGCTGGAATACGCCGGTGCCCGCCTCGCGCAGCCCTTTCGCCAATGCCAGAACCTCGCTTGCCGCAGTTTTCGTAGAGGGTGCCGGGCGACCGTCGCGGAAGCGGTGAACCATGTTAAGCGAGGTCGAGATGCCGATTGCACCGGCGCGGACCGCCTCGGCGGAAAGGCGTGTCATCTCGGCCAGCTCGGCCTCGGTCGGAGATTCCAGATCAACCCCGCGCTGCCCCATCACATAGACGCGCAGAGGCGAGTGCGGCAACTGCGCAGCAAAATCTATGTCAGCCTCGCGCTGGTCCAGCGCGTCGAGGTATTGCGGGAACGTCTCCCAGTTGAAGGGCACACCGGCAGCCATGACTACTTCCGGGATGTCCTCGACACCTTCCATGAGCTTGATCGCCATCTCGCGCTGATGCGCACGAACCGGGGCGAAACCGACGCCACAGTTGCCCATCACCACGGTTGTTACGCCGTGGTTGGAAGATGGCATTAGCCGGTTTTCCCAGGTGACCTGTCCGTCATAATGGGTATGGACGTCGACAAATCCAGGAGTGACCAGGCACCCGCGCGCGTCGATTTCTTCTTGCCCGCTGCCGACGACATTACCGACCGCAACAATGGTTTTCCCGACAACTGCAACGTCGCCGTGGAACGGTGCCTCACCGCTGCCGTCGATGATTGTCCCGCCGCGAATTACAAGGTCATATGCGTGCGCCACGTCCTGCTCCATTCGTTAGAAACAATGGTTCTCTGGGCAACGGTCTGCGTCAAATTCACGCACCCTCACTGGTATCAGGAGCTACCGTCGGTGTCGCTTTACCGATGTGGTAGAGTGCACCTTTGAGCCATTGCCCTTCCAGCGGATCGAACTGCTCCAGCAAGGTTGCCTCTGAATCTTTGGCGATGGCGAGCAGTTGCCACACCAACCTGCGCCCATCCGCGGTGAGCCGCAATTTCGAGACCTTACCCAGAAGCACCCTTTCGACCAGAAGTCGCCGCTCCAGCGCGTCGAGCGACGCATCGTCGAAAGAGCGATCATAGAAGCGGGAAAGCTCGCGGATTTCCTCTACGGTCATCGGCTTGGCGCCAAGTGCCGACAAGGCACAGTACTGGTCGAGATCGATTGACAGCCGGGGAAACTCGTCCCGGATCGATTGGAAAGCCGCATATTGCGCTCGGGCAAGTAGCAAGCCCAGCGGTGCGCCGGCAAGTTCCGCACTGCCGAGTGTGCCAGGAGCAATCGCCGAATACTTGCCGCGATGAAACAACAGGGGCGCACGCTCGAAGTGATCGAATTCGAGAACCTCGCCTACGATGATGTCATGATCGCCGCCTTCGTAGACATAGGCCGTGCGGCACTTGAAGCGCGCTGCACACCCCGCCAGCAGCGGCACACCGCCTGGTCCACGCTCCAGTTCGAGGCCAGCGAACTTGTCCTCGCCCCGCCGGGCAAACCGGTTCGACATCTCTTCCTGCCCTGCAGCAAGGACGTGTACGGCGAAATGCGCGGCTCCAGTGAAGGCAGATCGGCTCAGCGCGTTCTTGCCGACACTCCAAAGGACCATGGGCGGGTCGAGCGACACAGAGTTGAAACTGTTGGCGGTCATGCCGACGTCCGTACCTTCGGGCGTTATCGTGGTGACGATGGTAACACCTGTCGCGAACGCCCCCAGCGCCGCTCGAAAGTCTGACGAATTCAGCCCCTGTACCGTCATGTTAGCCACCTCTGAAATGCCCTAGTTCCCCAGCGAAACCGTCTGGGTATCCCGGCCTGAGCACAGCACCTTGCCAGGGAGTGCGCCCGTGTGTTGGCCGTGAGCCAGGATTTGCTCGCCGTTAACAATTACGTGTTCAACGCCGATCGCTTCACAGAACAAACGTCCGGCTCCTGCAGGCAGATCGTTGCGGGTATAGAGCGGGCCACAGCCGATGGTATCCGGGTCGATGACAATGATATCGGCGAAATAGCCGTGCGCGAGGCGCCCTCGCTGACGCAAGCCGAACGTCCTGGCCGGCAAGTCCGTCATGCGGTGGATGGCATCTTCGAGCGTCAATAGCCGTCTTTCGCGCACACCTTGAGAAAGCACCTGCGAGGAGAAGGCAAAAGTGTCGATCATGTCGAGATGGGCTCCAGCATCCGACGCCCCTATGATGGCACGATCATCGCGCCAGGCGGCGCCGCGCATCTGCCAGCTTTCGTGGTCGATGCCCTGCGGGACTGGCATCAAGCGCGTCTTCAGATCTTCGGAGATCGCCAGATCCAGCATGGCGTCAAGCGGTGCCTTGTTAAGCAGCGAAGCCAGCCAGCCGATCGTCTGGCCCTCGAACTTCTTGTTTTCCGGAAGGTAGGTTTCGACAATCGTCCACTTGCTCCAATCGGCCAATTCGCCAATCGACGCGGTCGTGTCGCGGGCAGTGCGGTTCAGTTCAGCGCGCACCGAAGGATCGGACAGCCCCTCGATACGATCGGGAATGGGCAGACTCATCACACCGGCCCAGCCGGGCATGGCGTCGATTACCATGCCCGCTTCGAAGGTCAGAACGAGCCTGATCGGTTGCGGCGCTGCTAGCGCCAGCACACGTCCGCCGCGCGCTGTTGCATAATCGCTCGCAGCAAGTTGGTTGTCGTAGACATCGCGATATCGCGCATCTGGCGACAGGACGTTCCAGTTGAGCGATCGCCCGGCCGCCAATGACATTTCAGTCATGCGAACCACGTTTTCCTGGCTGAACGAGGAGCCAGTGTCGGATACCATCTCGAGCCATGTGCCCTCGTGCTCGCCTGCAACTGCAGCAAGAGCCAGCAACTCCTTGTCGCTGGCATAGCGCGACGGCACGGGCTGGCCGTCGGCATCGTTGTGAGTGCGCGATAGCGTGGTCGAAAAGCCCAATCCGCCCCCGCGCAATGACGTCGCCAGCAAATCGCACATCGCAGCGATCTCATCGTCGCTGGCTTCGTGACCAACTGCGCGATCGCCCATCACCGCACGCCGCAGGGCCGAATGGCCTACTAGAAAGCCAGCGTTGATCGCGAGCTTGCCTGCTATACGTCCAAGGTAGTCTTCGAAGCTGGTCCACGACCAGGGCACGCCTGCTTCGAGACTTTCGAGCGGCATTCCCTCGACGCGGGACAGCATCCGCATGAGGTATGTGGCATCATCGGCCTTGCCGCTCAGGGGGGCAATGCTGAACCCGCAGTTACCTCCGAACACACTGGTCACACCGTGGTTGCTCGATGGCGATAGGGTCGGGTCCCAGAATACCTGTGCGTCGTAGTGGGTGTGCACATCTATGAACCCTGGCGCCACGGTCAGCCCGGCGGCGTCGATCTCGCATTTGGCAGGTCCGACTGTCGTGTCGATCGCAACTATACGCCCGTCCCGAATGCCTATTTCGCCGCTGAATCCGGCTGAGCCTGTTCCGTCGATGATCGTCCCACCACGGATCGCCATATCGAATCGATCGCTCATTACTCGGTCCAATCCCTGACTATCGATTACCGCATCAATCAAACGCCATCGGCACTACAATCGCGTTTGGACCTTTGCCGGAAGAAGCCCACGCGGCCCCGATCGCCTCGCGCACGTCGTCATCCGGCGTCAGCATGCGACAAGCGATGCCAAATCCTTCTATGATCGAGCCGACGGTGGTGCCCGAAGCACGGAAGTCACTCCCATTGTAGGCAGGCTGTGAAAATGGCGCTGCGTTGCCAAGCCGCTGCATGTAGGATCGCTCGTAGAACCGGGTCGAGCCATAGCCGCCATTGTCGAGGACCACGATCGTGATAGGCAGGTTGCGCTCGCGGATTGTCCACAGGCCCAAAGCCCCAAACCGCAGCGAACCGTCGCCAATTACGAGCGTCACCGGCTCCCCGGATGCAAGGGCGATGCCTGCCGCCGCGCCGGTACCCCAGCCTAGTGCTGCCCCGGTCGTGCCGACATAGCGCTGACCATCTGCCGTTCGCAGCCCGCGCATGAACTCCACAGCGCCCATCACCGATTCGTCAACCAGCCAGCCGTGATCGAGCGCGTCGTGCAGCGCCGCTACCGCCGGAGCATAAGGCGCCGCGATTTTCGCCTGTCCGGGGTGCAACTCCGCGGCTCTGGCAGCGGCAATGTAATCCCGCCTCTGGTCGAGCAATCCTGCTGAGGGCAGTCGTCGGCTCAGTTCCTGTTCCAGGGCGAGCGCAGCACTGCCGGGATCATGGGCAAGGCTCCAGTCGGCAGTGACGGTCTCTTCCACCTTGGCGGGATCGTTGTTGATGTGCGCTACGAATTGCGCCGAAGGAAACCAGCCACCGCGCGGATGCGCCTCGTTCAGCGCGCGGGCTCCGATCAGAAGCACGACATCGGCCTGCTGCTCCGCAGCCATCGCATGCGCGCCGAGGTTGCCAAGCGCGTTCGCATGGCCAGGCGCAGTGCCCAGGCGGTCATTGAAGCCGGTTTCATAAGCGAGCGGGATCTCGTATTTAGTGGCTATCCGCTCGATAGCAGCCGAGCCCCCGAAGCGCCGCAACTGCCCGCCCACCACAATCAAGGGCCGCTCGGCGCTTGATAGCGCGTCAGCGAGCGTTGAAACATCCGGCGAACTGAGTGCATCGCGGTACGACTGGCGTAACGATACGCCAGGGGCTTCTCGTTCGAGTACGTCTTCCGGCATCGAAAGCACGACCGGGCCGGGTTGCGGCCCCGTTGATGCGCGGCGAGCCGATTCCATCCATTGCCTGACCGGTGCTCCGATCGAAAGTTCATGCGCAAGCCGGGTGTAGGGCCGGACCAGATTGACGACGTCGCCCTCGCCGATCGTCCAGCCTGGTGTGCGCAGGTGCGAAGCCTGCTGAGAGGCGATGATCGTTATCGGGCTCTCGTCGCGCCAGGCATTGTAGAGGTTGGCAAGGCCGTTCGCCACGCCGTGCACCATGTATAGCATTGCGACTGCCGCACCGGCCACCCGGGAATAGCCATCCGCCATCGCCACTGCGACCGATTCATGGATTGCCGGGACATAGGTGACGTCGCTTCCCTGCAGCTCGTAAAGGATCGACACCATCGAACTGCCCGGCAGGCCGAATACATGGCGGTGCCCATGAGCAGTCAGAAATTCAACTACTTCCCGCGCACCGCGCACGCCTGCTTCCGGCTGTTCCATCGCTGTGTCCTTTTCGACTGCTTGCCTCTGCTGGCCGGGTTCGACATCGACCCGCAGTCACTCCCAGCTGTATTCGACCATGCCATCTCCGAACGCCGCGTCACGTTTGCGCAATGCTTCCTTGAGACCGAGTTCCTCGATCGCGCGGCGAAACTCCATGCGTCCGGCAGAGAGGTGCCCGCGTGCGTCGATCTCGCTGGCTAGACGTTGCAGGGTCTTTGCACCCATCAGTTCGAGGCCCAGATTGACGACCCGCTTGTTGCACGCGAGCAGATCGGGCGCGATCGCGGCGATCCGCTTGGCTAGTGCCTCGACGTGGGCGTCCAGCTTGGCTGCGGGGACAGATTCCAGCGCCAGGCCCAGCCGCGCCGCGTCCTTGCCGCGCAGCAGGTCACCCGTCAGCAGCATACGCTTCGCCCATTGCGGACCCATGTTGTAAAGCCACATGTGCGATGGTGGGGATCCTTGCGCGCGGACCGGCGGATAGCCGATGCGCGCATCGCTCGCGACAATGACGAGGTCTGCCAGCAAGGCGATGTCAGTGCCGTTCGCGAGGCAATTGCCCTGGATCTTGGCGATTACCGGCTTGTGCATCTCGAACATCACCATGCGCAGTTCGCTCATGCGGCCGAGCTGCCACATGTCGTCGTCGATCGTCGCTGTCTCGCTGCGGTATTCGGACGAAGCCTTGCCGCTCGGCGTTTGTTGTTCCTTGACCGGGCTCGACTCGCCGCCGGTCAGGTCCCATCCCGAGCAAAAATCGCGGCCGTTTCCTCCCAGTACCACGCAATGCACGCTGGTCAGGTCATCGGCCTCAAGCATCGCGTTGCGAATTTCATGGAGCGCCTTCCAGCTTAGTGCGTTGCGCTTTTCCGGGCGGTTTAGAGTGATCCACGCGATTCTGTCGCGAACTTCGAACGTGATTGTCTCGGTCGTCTGCAGCCATTTGGCCATGATGTAATCCTTCTGATCAGCGAATTGGGGACCATGCGGTCGGGGCCAGCAGGCGGTTGCGCTGACTGACCGGGGAAGGGCATCGAGAGGCGAAATCGAGCCATTCGGCGTCGGTCCACAGCGCGCGCCGTCGTTCGGCGCGGTCATTTAGGTCCTTGAAGCCCCACAAGTGCACGACCTCGTTGAGGTCGGGACCCACCTCCGTGCGGAAATATCCGATCAGGTTGCCCAGCAGGCGCGTGGCGATGAAGACGCCTTCCTTCTCGTAGATCTGGAGAAAACCCGGAAGATCTGCGGGCGCGAAGGCATAGTTCCGCTCCTCGACGATCATGGTCACACTCCCTTGAATGCAGGCGGACGCTTTTCCTTGAAGGCCTGGACGGCCTCCTTGGAATCCTCGGTCTGGAAGCATCGCACGAGGTTGCGTGCCTCCTGCTCGAGATAGGCGTCCATGTTGATCGATTCGGCCATGATCAGGTTGCTCTTGATATAGCGGATCGCGATCGGCGGTCCGTCGGCCAGCCGCCTTGCGAACGCCATGGTTTCGGCGAGCAGGTCGGTATCGGCAAAGACCTTGCTTACCAGTCCTATCTGCAATGCTTCGGCGGCGCCGACCTTGTCCGAGAGCATCATCAGTTCGCGCGCCTTCGATGGGCCGACCAATTGCTGGAGGTAGTAGCCGCAGCCCAGGTCGCCCGAACCGCCGATGCGGCTGAACGCGGTGGTGAAAAACGCTGTCTCCGAAGCGAACCGGAAGTCGCACGCCACTGCCATGGCCAGGCCCGCGCCGGCTGCGGGGCCGCGCACCATGGCGATCGTCGGCTTGCCCATTGCATGCAGCAGAGTGGCCGTTTCGCCGTTGCCCTTGATGCGCATGCTGCGCTGCTCGAACCCCTGCATGATCGGATCGTTGGCCCACTTGGCCGAGACCTTGTCGTCAGGATCGAGGATGCCCAGCTTGCTGACATCCGCGCCGGCGCAAAATGCATCGCCAACGCCGGTGAGGATCACCACCCGAACGCCCGGATCCATTGCGGCATCGCGCAGTTCGCGTTGCAACACGGCGCCCATCGGCTGGCTCATCGCATTGCGAACTTCAGGGTTGTTGAGCTGGAGGGTGAGTATGCCGTCTTCGAGACTGGCTAAGACGGGAGAAGTCATCGTGGCTGCGGTCCCAGTTTATCGTCGATTCCTTGATGTCTTACACTGGCAAATTGATCACCGCACGCCCGCTCACCACAAATCAGCGGGCTGCTATTCATCCCGTGCCTGGGCTGGGGTTTCAAAAACCGGTCGAACGCTTGCTAGACAACGTCGCGAACATTCGCCATTCTCCCGCTGCGAGAGAAGTCAGCACTACGCAGTGGAGCCAGCGCGGCGCGCTGCGGGCCCCTTCAACCGGAGAGCTGATCGACGCGGGGCACGTGAGATCGAAGGCTTACGACCAGACGCAGTCCGTCCGCAGCCGTAAGGACAAAAAAGAAACCAGAGGAAACCCGATGTCCGAAATTCAGCAAGATGAACCGGTTTTGGCCGTCAGCCAGGAAGGTCCGGTGGCCATCGTCACTTTAAATCGGCCCAAGGCGATGAATTCCATTTCCCGTGCCATGTTTGCAGAGCTCGAGCGGACTTTTGCAGGGTTCGGGGACGACGTCCGGGCTGTCGTCCTGACCGGCGCCGGTGAACGGGCGTTCTGCGCAGGTCTCGACACGAAGGAGATGGCATCGGGCGAACCACTGGCGCCCGCCGGCGATGGCACTCAGGGCTTCGGGCACACCCGGTTCGGACTGGCGGGCTTCGACGGCATCGTGATAGCCGCGATCAACGGGGTCGCAGTCGC
>Ga0068860_100006287_pt1 | contig 11931 bp, 10 predicted proteins | sample KBSSwiS32_FD_66597 | JGI IMG/M metagenome (GOLD analysis project Ga0068860, IMG submission 66597) | Switchgrass rhizosphere microbial communities from Kellogg Biological Station, Michigan, USA - KBS Switchgrass S3-2 | ecosystem: Host-associated > Plants > Roots > Rhizosphere > Soil ... | reverse complement strand
GGCATGGCATGCGCTCCGTAGGAACGCTTTGTGCCTGACCCCGGCTATAGTACATTGATCCGTCAATGCTTTACAAAACAGCAAAGCCCCAGATTACTCCGGGGCCATTGCATACTTACCACCAATTATTTTAAATCGTATTTAGATTTGTAACGTTCATACAGCTGGTGCTGTTTATTATCCAGCGATACCGGTCTTCCCTGTATAAAAGCAGCGGTAATAATGCTGCTTTTCATATCCAGCACATCCCCTTCGCTGATAATAATATTGGCATCTTTGCCCACCTCGATAGAACCTGTTTTATCTGCTATACCAAGAATGGTGGCTGCATTTAATGTAATCGCCTGTAACGCTTCTTCTTTGGTTAAACCATAAGCAGCGGCTGTACCCGCATTAAACGCCAGGTTGCGGTAACGGCTTTCTTCGTGATCATCGTTAAGGGCAAACAATACACCAGCTTTTTGCAATGCTGCGGGCGTTTTATAGGGCTGGTCAACATCATCGTCTTCGGTAGCAGGCAGGCTATGCTCCTGGTTTAAAATTACTGCAATATTATTTTGTTTCAATAGCCCGGCAATTTGCCAGCTTTCTGCCGCACCTACCAACACCACATCAAACCCAAATTGTTTTACAAAATCGATAGCAGTAAGCATTTGTTTTACCTGGTCGGCATAAATAAACAGCTTTTGCTTTTTCTCAAACAAACCCCGCACTGCTTCATATTTCAGGTTGGTCTCTTTGTGCATTCCTTCCCCGAGATAAGCTTTTGCCTCGCTAAAAAAATTCTGGATCTCTTCTATCTTGTTCAAAGCCTCTTTAACAGGGTCCGTTGGTGGGGTAGCGCCCGCAAGCCCGGGAAAGCCCCCGCCCCTTCTGCCAAAACGAACAATAAAACTGGGCAGGTGCAGGTGAATGCCGTTTTCCATTTTATAAGCAGCATCTTCCCAGTTCCAGGCATCAAACTGTACTACGGAAGAAGAACCGCTGATGGTACCACCCTGCGGCGCAATACATGCCAGCAAAATACCATTCGCCTTTAAGGTATTGATGATTTTTGAATCCGTATTATAAGCAACAATAGAACGAACACTTGGATTGTAATCACCGATTTCTGAAAAATCATTGGAACCGCGTACACCACTGCCAATTTCTTTTAAACCCACATCGGTGATGGGCAATATTAAACCGGGGTACACCTGCTTTCCTTTGGCATCTATTATTTTCCCATCGGCGGGAACAGATAGATTGGCGCCCACCTGTTCAATTTTGCCATTGCTTATTTTTATAATGCCGTTATTGATTACCTGGCCATTGCCCACATGTATCGTAGCATTTGTTATAAATGTTATGCCGGTTACAGATGGCGCGGGATATACATCGTCCTGCGATTTTGCTGCTATGCCATTTAGCAGCAGGCAGCTTATATAAAAAAGTATTTTTTTCATGATTGATATATAGTTTATCTGTTAGAGTTGGTTTCATCCTGCGCATCTACTTCAACGGTTATCAATCCATCACTGTGTTCGCTATGATCGCCGCAACCGAGCAATACCTGGAAACTGGGTGTTGCAGCACCCATGCTGGCGCCGGATTTTTTTTCGCCCATTAATTTTTGCACCAACCGGTTACGTTCCGCTGCCACCTGTTTACGTAATTGTGTATCACGATCAAGGTCAAAATAGATAGTGCCATCTACAATTGTCTTCTCCGGCTTCGCATAAATGCTCAGCGGGTTATCGCTCCATACAACAATATCGGCATCCTTGCCGGCCTTGATGCTGCCAACCCTGTCTGACACATGCAGCATGGTTGCCGGGTTAATCGTTACCATTTTCCATGCATCGTCTTCGCTCATACCACCATACTTTACACTTTTTGCCGCTTCCTGGTTAAGCCTGCGCGCCATTTCTGCATCATCAGAATTGATGGCAACGTTTAGTCCTACTCTCTGCATGATGCTGGCATTCTGCGGTATGGCGTCCTGCACTTCCATTTTGTATGCCCACCAGTCGCTGAACGTAGAGGCATTGGCACCATGCTGCTTCATTTTATCCGCTACTTTATAACCTTCCAGGATATGCGTGAATGTATTGAACCGGAAATTGAATCTTTCAGCCACGCGCATAGCAGCGGTAATTTCACTTTGTACGTAGGAATGACAGGTAATAAATCTTTTCTTGTTCATGATTTCTACCAGTGCATCCAGTTCAAGATCCCGGCGTACCGTCATAGGTACGGCGCCTTTCTTTTTGTTGTTGTATTCTGCTGTCTTCATTGCGGCCTGGTAATCGCTGGCACGCTGAAATGCATCTGCCATCACTTCTTCCACGCCCATGCGGGTATCGGGAAAACGATTATTTCCCTGTGTGGCGGTAGTGCGTTTTACATTTTCTCCAAGGGCGAATTTGATAAATGGATCAGCATTTTTAAATTTTAATCCATCATCATCCACGCCCCAACGCAGTTTAATCAATTGTGTTTGTCCGCCAATGGTATTGGCCGAACCATGTAGTATATGCGAAGAAGTGACACCACCGCTTAACTGGCGGTAAATATTAATGTCTTCCGGGTTTAGGTTGTCTGCTATGCGTACTTCTGAGGTTACCGACTGACCGCCTTCATTGATAGAAGCTGCTGCAATATGTGAGTGCTCATCAATAATACCGGCGGTTACATATTTGCCCGTGCCATCAATTATCTTTGCGCCTGCATCGGGCAACCCCTTTCCTACCTGTGCTATCTTACCATTTTTTATCAATACATCCGTACCTTCCAACCGGCCTTCTTTTTCACCTGTCCACACCGTTGCATTTTTAATTAAGATATTTTCCGGTTTGGGCAATTCATCCCAGCCATAGCCATCAAAAGGATAGGTTACTTTACCAAGACGCAGTGGAATTTTTCTTTTTGCGCTGTCTGCTTTTTCATCTGCCAGTTTTATCAGGCTGGCTGTCCAGGATACTTTTCCTCCGGCAGAATCTTCACCATTGCCCTGCCATATTCCACCTGCATATACACCGCTTAAACGGGTAGCGGGCGCATTTCTTCCGGCTCCGCCAAAACCGCCACCGGGTCTTCCGCCCCCTGCGGGTGCAGTACGCGCAGAATCACCCCCACCAGGCATTCTTCTGACCGGTGTAGAAGAAAAACTGAGTTTGACCAGTTTGCCATCGAAACTGAATTTTCCGGCCATGGTATCTTTTCCAATCACGTTAGCGGAGGTGCTGCTTTTTACATCAAGCGTATAATTGCTGGCCGTGCCGCCTGCGCTGGTGATGGTTAAATTATAAGTGCCGGCAAACGCATTCCAGCCGGTTTCATTCACCCCATATTTTTCTCCCTGCACCCAATTTTGATACAGCACTGTTTTTTCATTGAAAATGGGTCCGGAGACAATGAGGAAGTTGGCGAGCTTACCCGCATCCAGGCTTCCTACTTTATCATAAACACCCAGTAGCGTAGCAGGTGTTTTGGTAAGCGCTTCTAATGCCTTGCTTTCAGAAAGTCCGTATTCGATGGCTTTGCGCAAATTGGTCATGAATTGTTTTGTGTCGCGCAAATCGGCTGCCGTTAAACAAAAATTGATATTGGCTTTTTCAAAAGCGCCCGGGTTGGTGGGTGCCAGTTCCCAATGTTTCATGTCGGCGAGTGATACAAACCGGGCATCATTGGGGTCTTCCACGTCCATCGGCTGCGGAAAATTAAGCGGCAAAATAAAACTGGCCTTGGTAGCAGCTATTTCATTGATGCGCTGGTATTCGTTTCCGCCTCCTTTGATAATATATTGTACACCAAATTCATCTCCTATCCTATCTGCGCGGATATCGGTCCACTTATCACTGCCATCAAAAATCTGCGGCAGGCTTTGAGTTTCATTAAATGCTTTTAAAGACAGGTTCACACCTTCTGTAGTGGGATTGCCTGCCTGGGCGCCGAGCAGGCTTTTATACCACTGCGCATCCAAATAAGTTTGACGCAATAAAGCAATGGAGCCCATTATTGAATTCGGATAAGATTGAGTTGAACTGCCCTTGTTCAGGGAATAGTGCGCAGCGGCTTTTTCTTTGATAATGACCAGGTTTTCTTTTTCTGTGGCCAGTGTAGCCAGTACACCGGTACCACGGGCAATACCATCTTTTTGATGGGTAAGTACGGTACCAAAACCGGCTTCGCGCAAAGGCTTGGCCTTCGCATCATCGGCAGTAAAAAGTTTACCTGCTTCCACATCACTGCGAATAGCCTGGTTCCAGCCAAAAGCGCCTTTCTGGTTGGAAGTGATCTGCGCGGGACCGCCAAAATTGAATCCGCCGCGTTCGCGCTGTGGCTCTGCAATGCCATAATCGCTATAAATATCTATAAAGGAAGGATAAATGTATTTCCCCTTGCAGTCTATCTGTACTGCATCTTTAGGAACAGGAATATTGTTGCCTACTGCTGTAATTTTCCCCTCTTTAATAACCAATACAGCATTGCTGAGGGTGGTCTGCCCGTCTTTAATAATTGTTGCATTGATGAAGGCATAGCTGCCGGTTTTGGGATTGGCCACGCCGTTGACGGGAAAAGTGGATTGCGCGGTAAGCTGTTGTAAAAACAATAAGGCCGGAAGAAGCAATCGCATATGCTTCCCCCTTCCAAAGACTGGTTTTCTCATGTTGTTCTGGTTTTTTGTAGTTGAACGTGAAGCACTGAAATTACTGAAATGAGGTAACTTCGGCGCAATAAATTGATTAACGGTTAAAATAAAAAACAGGGGGATAAACCTTTTACCAACCTCCTTAATTAGAGATCATTGAAACAAAAGTTCGGATTAAAACAATATTAAAATCGATTTGCATATAATGAACCTGTCGCCCTATATCGATCATACGATCCTTAAACCGACCGCTGTTATCGCAGATATTGAAAAGCTGTGCCTGGAAGCAGTAGAGCATGGCTTTGCCGCGGTGTGCGTGCCGCCCCCGTTTGTAAAAAGGGTAAACACAATCCTGGACCCAACCACCATACAAGTAGCCACCGTTACCGGGTTTCCATTTGGCTACTCGGCCACCGAAGCTAAAATTGCAGAGACGGTGTTGGCCATTGTAGATGGGGCCGATGAACTGGACATGGTGATTAACCTGATAGCCTTGCGTATGAACGACTGGAGTTTTCTTACCAAAGAAATTGCCCTGGCCACCGAAGTAGTGCACAAAAAGGGCAAGCTGATAAAAATTATTATTGAAAGCGGCATATTGACCAATAATGAAATTATACAATGCTGTAAGTTATTTGGTCCGCTGGGTATTGACTTCATGAAAACCTCCACAGGCTATGCAGAAAAAGGGGCAACCCTGGAAGCTGTGCAATTAATGCGTGAACATTTGCCCGACAATGTACAGATTAAAGCTTCCGGCGGAATCAAAACCTATGCATTTGCGGAACAACTGGTGAAAGCAGGTGCCACGCGTTTGGGTTGCAGCGCCAGCGTACAAATTGTTAAAGAACAACCGGAATAGGCTTATTTTTACCGGCTTTGCAAAAAGCCATTGGCTTTGGCAATGATTTTGTTTAACACAGCTATATAAGGATCAATTATGAAAAAAATGTTAATGGCAGCTGCGCTTTGCTGGTGTGCAATATCGGTCATGGCTCAAACTGATTCAACATCTTCCATCGTAATCCATAAAGATCCCCGGCTTGATGGGTTGATAAGAAAACAGGCCCAGATAAACGAGGTAACCACCCGCGATGCCCGCCGCAATATTGCCGGTTACCGGCTGCAGGTCATTAATACCAGCGACCGGAACGCTGCGATTTCCGCCAAAACAAAGGTTTACCAGCTCTACCCCGAATTAAAAGCCTATTTACTGTACCAGGCGCCTTATTTTCGTTTGCGGGTAGGTAATTTCAGAGACAAGGATGAGGCCGAAGAATACCGGAAATTATTGTCCAAAGAATTTCCCAACAGTGTTTTCCTGGTAAGGGATACCATCGAAGTTAAATTGTCTGATCCTAATTTGTAAGAAATAAGGCGGTATCAGAACGGCGGATATCGGGATTTATCTTGCAACACTTTTTTATTTTGAAATAATAAAGGGTGATCCATTGGGTGGGTCGCCCTTTTTCTTTGGGCGGCTCACCCTGAACAAATATGCTGACCCACCTGAACGCAGAGGTCGAGCCAGCTGGCTTATCGACCAGGCAATTTTTCAAATCCGCAATTGGCTATTTTTGCGCATGCTGCAAGACCAAATCAAAGACCTGGCAAAAAAATATGCCCCTGAGTTCATAGCGATACGTCATCATATTCATGCAAATCCTGAATTGAGTTACCAGGAATTCAAAACTTCAGCCTTTATACAGGAAAAGCTGCAGTCATTCGGTATTCCATTCCAATTGATGGCCACTACGGGCGTCATTGGATTGATCAAAGGAAAAAACCCCGGAAAAAAAATCATTGCACTGCGTGCCGATATGGATGCCCTGCCCATCCTGGAAGAGAACAAGGTGGACTATGTTTCTACCAACAAAGGCGTGATGCATGCCTGCGGTCACGATGTGCATACCACGGTTTTGCTGGGCGCCGCCAAGGTGCTGCACGAGCTGAAAGACAATTGGGAAGGCACCGTTAAACTGATTTTTCAACCTGGCGAAGAACGCAACCCCGGCGGTGCCAGTATTTTGATAAAAGAAGGTGTTTTGGAAAACCCGGCGCCACAGGCAATTTTTGGTTTGCATGTACACCCGGGCCTGGCCACCGGTAAACTCAGTTTCAAAGAAGGCAAGGTAATGGCCAGTGCCGATGAAATTTATATCACTATTAAAGGCAAAGGCGGCCATGCCGCTTCGCCACAGGTTGCAGCCGATATTATATTGATTGCATCGCATCTTGTTGTTGCCCTGCAGCAGGTCATCAGCCGTAACCGCGATCCTTTTGATCCTTCCGTATTGTCGATTACCTCTTTCCAGGGCGGACACACCACCAATGTTATACCCAGCGAAGTAAAACTGATGGGTACCTTCCGGGCCATGGACGAAGCCTGGCGGTTTAAAGCGCATGATATTATCCGTAAGTTATCTACCGAACTGGTGCATAGCATGGGTGGGGAAATTGATTTGCATATTGATGTTGGCTATCCCTCCGTGTATAACAATGAGCAATTAAACATCATTGCAAAAGATCTTGCCAGGCAATTCATGGGCAATGAACATGTAGAAACCACCGAACTGCGCATGGGTGCAGAAGACTTTGGTTATTATACACAGGTCATTCCTGGTTGTTTTTACCGGCTGGGCGTTATGAATGAAGGAATGGGTATTACTTCCGGTGTGCATACACCCACTTTTAATATTGATGAAAGCGCCATTGAAACAGGCATTGGTATGATGGCTTGGCTGGGTGCATCCGCGGCTTTATAATGCGTGTACAGCCGGGCTGATATCCGGAAGCAGGGGTGTTTGATAAATAAAGGGTGCATACCGTTTACCATTCAACGCAGTTCCGCCCGCATATAGCGTTATCTGTAATGGCAGGATAACAGCAGCGCCTGGCATTGATTCAATTTCGAATAAAAATACTCAGCAAAAGATCATGCAGATCCGTGTTAGACGCGGGCATAATAACTTCTTCGTTCACCTCTTTTTTTGGCTGACTGCGCCACTGGTGCGCTACATGCAAACAAAGAAGTAAAGTAATTACCATGCAGGAGATTGCCATCCGGGCGTAAGGAAATTTGATCATGGTAATTTATTTATGGATTAACCACCTTCATTTTTCGCAGGTTATCGCCTTTCAAGGTAAGAGAAGAGGTTTTATCTGCATCAACAGTAAGGCTTTCTATTAAAGCGTTTTTATCGTCGAACCCGGCATCCTGCAGGGTCACGCTCAATTGCCTTATCCTGGCATTGTCTGAAAGTTCCATATGCGATGCGTTTGCCTGTACTGCCACTACATTAAAATACTGGAGCACGGTATCGCCAGGATCACTGAACCGCATTCTACAAATAGCCGAACTGCTGAGCTGAAATTGATACGATTTTGCTTTTACACTATCGTTGGCTCCTTCCAGGTAAACATCAGAATTGTCTGCAGCAATATGGGTCTCTCCCGGCAAATAAAGATTTACCGACTGGTAACTGCGGAGGGTTTCATTTTCCGATCCTCTTTTAACCGTTGAATCGCCATGTATAACCAGCGAGTCGCCTTGAATGCTGTAATGCAGATGACCGTGCTCATCTTTTTCAATTTCCAGCTTTGCCGTGTCTGCCGGTTTTATGGTTAAATTATTTATTCCATAGGCCGTTACATACCTGATATTTTTTAACGCCTGCCGGATAAACCGGTCCTGCTCAACGGTTGCCATGGCCACATAATGGCCCGATTTGTATTTCGCATACAGCGCCATATTGATAGCCGCAAGAACCAGCAGCGGAGAAAGAAAAATGCCCAATAATATTTTATTACTTGTTTTCATACACCAGTAGATTATCAGTTGGAGAAATGCGTTTTCTTATACTTATCAAATTTTGGTTTCAGCTCATCCAGTTCCATACCCAGTAAATACATATTCCTGAAAATATGGGGGAGATCTTTTTCGCCGAATGCGTTTTTGCGATATTGCAGCGCATTTTTATAAGCGCCCGCAGCAACAAAATAACCAATGCCCCGCTGGTTGTAGATGATTTCCTGCTGCTGTAAAAAATCAAAGGTCCGCATCACGGTATTTGGATTTACTTCCAGCTGCATTGCCAGTTCACGCACAGAAGGAATGCGCTGATCCGTCTTCCATTCTTTCAATAATACCTGCTCACACACATAATCGGCAATCTGCAGGTATATAGCTTGTGATTCTTTGAATTGCATAATATAATTTTTAGCGCCCTTAAATTTCTTTTTCCTTCAGCCTGAAATATGTCGCCAGCCATAACAATGGGGCAAATGCAAATTTTAACAGGAAAAGCAATACATCACCTATCCAGGTGGGAAGGGTTACGAGCTTGTCTGTGGCAGGATCACTGTAAATAGAAATACCTTCTGTGACGCCGTTTATGGTAACGCCCTCTTTAACTGTATATACCTTGTAACTGGTTATACCCTGATAAAAACTTCCATGAGGCAATATTGGAAAGATTACTTTACCTATCAGGAAGGCAATAAACAGTCCGGTCAGCAATGCCGCAATGGTTGTTTTAATAAAGCTGAACCGGGCAAAATAAACCGAGCCCACAATAAAAACGGCCTGTATTACAAAATAAAGAAGCAGGAGGTATACAAGCATGTCCGGTTTCCGCGATTGTTCCGACTGGTAAAATACATTGGCTATTTTCCGGGGTTCAAATACATCTCCTGCAGCATGGTGCTTCAACCAGTGATTATAGGCCAGCGCATTGCCCGCTTTCAGCATTATGGCATCAACAATGTAAAATATAGACGTATAACATACAAAGAAAACAACGACAGCATAGAATAACGAACAAAAAAGTTTCTCAAGATGTGAGGCGGGCACCACGAGGTAATTAAGGCCCCTGGTTTTTGAACCCAGATCTGCAAACAACATGCTGCCGTACAAACAGCCAGCAATGAAAAGCCCGGAATAATATGTTGATAGCTGTACAGAAGGACCAATGCCCCAGTAACCATCGGAAATCAACATAACGGTGTACCACAACAGCAAAAGACCCGCTATTGCAATGAGTGCCAACGTATACTTTTTCCTGTTTTCTGACCAGTGTTTACCCACCAGCAACCACCAGCGGCGGGCATCAAATGTTTGTGTCATATAAATAATTTAATCTTTAAAAACAGCTGTTATAGCGGGGCCGTTCAGTACGATGGCTTTATACAATAATTCCAGATCAAGCTTACTTTCTTCGCCAGTTGTATTGGCGGTAATAATTGCCGAACCGCGCAAAGAGGATTCTCCATACAGGGCCTGCTTTATTTCTTCGCTGTCAAAAGCAATTTGAAAAGAAAGTTTGCGGCTGATAGTGTCAACAGTTTGGTCAAACAATATTTTCCCTTCATCAATAACCGTAATACGGTCAATCAGGTTTTCGAGGTCTTTTACCTGGTGGGTGCTGATAACAATGCATTTGTTCTCATCCATAACGCCGGCCATTACTTTTCTGAACTGGCTCTTGCTCATGATGTCGAGCCCGTTGGTAGGCTCGTCCATCAGCAGCATGGAGGCATTGCTGGCCAGCCCAAAACTGATCAACACCTTTTTTTTCTGGCCATAACTCATATTCTGCAGGCTGCTGGCGACGGGTATATCAAACTCGGCGATATATTTTTCAAATTGCGCTTTGTTGAACTTCGGGTAGAACGGCGCGTGGTACTGAACCAGGTGTTGCAGCGGCACATCGGGCAGATAGAATTCTTCCGGCACTATAAATATTTCCTGCAAAAAAGCAGGCTGCCTTTTGCCGGGCGTAAAACCCAGCACGTCTATGCTGCCCTTATCGGGAAACAACAGGCCGGCAATATTCCGCAGAAGGGTGGACTTACCCGTACCATTTTTGCCCAGTAGACCGTAAATATGGCCTGGCTGTAACCGTAGGCTCAGCCCCGTAAAAACCGGCTTTTTACGGTATGCGAAATGCAGGTTTTGAATATTTATCATATACAGTGATTTAGTGTACTATTGTAATAGTACACTGTAAATGTAGGAAAGATTTCCATATTTCAAAACTTATTTTTTGAAAACAGTCTTCCTGCAGCCATTGAACGAAAATCAACCAGCACCCGGCAGGGAGGCTCCTGCGCCGGGATGATCGGTGATGGTATACCAGATTTCCGTGTGTATTGTTTTATTTAGATCGCCCTAGTACCAGGCTGTATCAATCGTTAATTCTTCAGTGCCTGCTCCAGGTCATTCAGAATATCGCCAATATTTTCGAGGCCAACGCTCATGCGGATAAGTCCGTCTGTAATGCCCGATTTGTACCTGTCTTCGCGCGACATGCCTGAATGCGACATAGAGGCCGGATGCGAAAGCAGGGTATCTGCTGTGCCCACCGAAACCGCACGAACGCACATTTTTAGTTTATTAATGAATTGCTTTGCGTTTTCAAATCCATTCTTCAGCTCGAAACTTAACACCGCGCCCGGTTTGCTCATTTGCCGCCGTGAAACCGCATAATCAGGATGGGTGGGTAATCCATTATAATGTACGCTTGCAACCGCCTGGTGAGCTGAAAGATATTCAGCCACCCGCTGCGCATTGCTGCAATGCAGATCCATTCTTATAGGAAGTGTTTTAATTCCCTGCAGTAACAGGTAAGCATCGAAAGGATTGCCGTTGCCACCCAGTAATTTATACGTTTCGTACACCACCTTGTTCATAAACGGAAGGTCTTTACCCAGTAATACACCTCCCATAGCAGTGCCATGACCATTAAGAAACTTGGTGGTAGAATGAAAAACAAAATCGGCACCATATTTAAATGGTTGTTGCAGGTAAGGTGTTGCAAATGTATTATCAACCGTAACTTTCAGATTGTATTTTTTTGCAATGGAACAAATTTGTTCAATACTGATGCATTGCATGGTTGGATTGGCCGGCGTTTCTACATGGATAAGTTTAATGGCCGGGTTTTTTCTTATTGCATCTTCTACCAGTTCCGGTTGGCGCAGGTCGGCAATTGCTGCAAGAATACCAAAGCGTTTTAAGAACCCGTACAAAAACTCATGCGTGCCGCCATACAAAGAATAATGAGACAGCACAGCATCGCCGGCAGACAGATTTGCAAGGAACATGGTAGCCATAGCACTCTGACCACTGGCATGCAACAATGCTTTCAAGACAAGCGGGCCGCCCGTTTCAGCAACCAGCCCGAATGCTTCAAGCGCGGCTATGGTCACGGCGGCGGCTTCGGTAGTAGGGTTTCCAAATCGGGAATAGATAAACCCGGGCTCGGTGCCGGAAAAACGGTTCATGCCCTGCTCTGCAC
>Ga0068860_100006282_pt1 | contig 11933 bp, 7 predicted proteins | sample KBSSwiS32_FD_66597 | JGI IMG/M metagenome (GOLD analysis project Ga0068860, IMG submission 66597) | Switchgrass rhizosphere microbial communities from Kellogg Biological Station, Michigan, USA - KBS Switchgrass S3-2 | ecosystem: Host-associated > Plants > Roots > Rhizosphere > Soil ... | reverse complement strand
ACGCCGTCCATGCCGGTACTGTACAAACATACAGCCTGAGCGAGAACTAGGACCCCGACCGAATCTGGCAGGTACGTCGTCATCCGGGCAGGAGTCGCAGAGGGCCTATAACGACGGTGAGGCTTGGCCGCCTTAGCGCCGTTGACTCGCCGAATCGCACAGATTCGCAAAGACCCCGGCGGTGCTTACCTCGAAGCCCGGCCCGGCTTGTAGCGCGAACTGCCGCAATAGTGCGGGGCGCCAAAGCGGTGTCCGGCTACATGGTGGCTACATGAGCCTCAGAAAGCACAAGGGCCCGCATGTCTGCAGGCCCCGCTTTACCTATGGTGCCGGCGAGAAGAGTCGAACTCCCGACCTTCGCATTACGAATGCGCTGCTCTACCAACTGAGCTACGCCGGCGTCGCTGCGGGCGTTGCCGCCGCGCGCGAGGGGCGCATTCTAGCGGAGCCGCTGTCACCGCAGCCTGAAGGGGGCGAGGCGCGATGTGACCGGCGCGCTTTCAGCGTTGGGCCGCCGACGAGCGATTTGACGGTCAACTGCCAGAGCGCATCCGCATGCTGCACGGCGATCTGTGACCAGATGTACGAATCGTCTGTACGCGGCGAAGCGCCTTGTATAAAACAGTGGCGTCCAGCGAACGTCGCTTCGAACCCTCATCTCGTGAATCCCCATGCACCTTCCATTTCGAACTGCGCCCGCGACGGCTCTCTCCCTGTCGCTCGCGCTCGTGCCGTTCGTTCCGGCCCAGGCCGGCGAACGAGTCGGCGTCTCGTCGTCTTCTGCGCCGGCAGCCGGCGCCGGTGATTCCACCGACCGCCTGATCGTCAAGCTGCGCGACCCCGGCGAGCGCGACCCCGACCGGCGCATCGGCGAGCTCGGCGGACGCGCGGGCGAACGCCTTTCCCGCTGGCGAGCAATGTCGGGCGGATCGCACGTCGTCCGGCTGTCGCGCGCGCTCTCGCGCGCCGAGGCGCGCGCGCTCGCGCAACGGCTTTCGCTCGATCCGGCCGTCGCATTCGTCGAGCCGGACTTGCGCATGTATCCCCTGTTCGTGCCCAACGACGTCTACTACCCGTACCAGTGGAACCTGTTCGAGCCGGCCGGCGGGATCAATCTGCCTGCCGCGTGGGACGTCACCGTCGGTACGAGCAACATCACGGTGGGCGTGATCGACACCGGCGTCCTGCCGCATGCCGACCTCGCTGCCAAGTTGGTCGGCGGCTACGACTTCGTTGCCGACGTCACGACAGCCAACGACGGCAACGGCCGCGACGCCGACGCGCGCGACCCGGGCGACTACGGCTGCAACGGCAGCGCCAGCTCATGGCATGGCACGCACGTCGCCGGCATCCTTGGCGCTGCGGGGAACAACGGCGGCGGCGTCGCCGGCGTCAACTGGCAGGCCCGCATCTTGTCGGCACGCGCGCTCGGCCGCTGCGGCGGCTACACGTCCGACATCGTCGACGCGATGCGCTGGGCCGCGGGAATACCGGTCGTCGGCGTGCCCGCGAATGCGACGCCTGCGCGCGTCCTGAACCTGAGCCTGGGCGGCACCGGCGCGTGCGGCACGGCCTTCCAGAACGCCGTCAACGACGTCGTCGCCCGCGGCACGGTCGTCGTTGTCGCCGCAGGCAACAGCAACGCCGACGCGTCGGGTACGACGCCCGCCAATTGCAGTGGCGTCATTGCAGTCGCGGCGACGACGCGCAACGGCGGCAGGGCGAGCTACAGCAACTTCGGCGCAACCGTCGCGATCGCTGCCCCGGGCGGCGGCGGCGGCGACGGCATCCTCTCCACGCTCAACTCGGGAACGACGACGCCCGTCGCCGACAACTACGCCTGGTACCAGGGCACGAGCATGGCCGCGCCGCACGTGAGCGGAGTCGTGTCATTGATGCTCTCGTTGCAGCCGTCGTTGACGCCAGCGCAAGTGCTGGCGAAGCTGCAAACGTCGGCGCGCGCGTTTCCGACTGGAACCGGCGCCGACTGCAGCAGGGGAGTGTGCGGCGCCGGCATCGTCGACGCCGCCGCCGCGATCGGCGGCACGCCGCCGGTCACGCCGCCACCGGTCAACGGCCGTGTCGACCTCGCCCTCGCTGCCAACGGCGGTGTCGCCACCGCGTCGAGCAGCGCGTCCGCGAACTATCCGCCGACCGCCGTCAACAACGGCGACCGTCGCGGGATCGGCTGGCACGCCGGCGGCGGATGGGCGGACGGCACGCCGGGAGTCTGGCCGGACTGGGTGCAGATCGACTTCGGCGCGACGCGCACCGTCGCGGAGATCGACGTCTTCTCGATCCAGGACAACTACATGAGCCCGCAGGAGCCGACCGAAACGATGACGTTCAGCCTGTACGGCGTGAACGATTTCGAGGTGCAGTACTGGACCGGCTCGGTCTGGCAGACGGTTCCGGGTGGAAGCGTCACCGGCAACAACAAGGTGTGGCGCAAGTTCGCGTTCGCGCCGGTCTTGACGTCGAGCATCCGCGTCGTCGTGACGAGGGTGCCTGACACCTTCAGTCGCTTCGCCGAGATCGAGGCCTACGAGGTCGCCGACACGGCGCCGGCACCGGCGACTCAGACCAACGTCGCGTTGCAGGCGAACGGCGGCATCGCCTCCGCCTCGAGCAGTGCGTCCGTGAACTACCCGCCGAGCGCCGTCAACAACGGCGACCGCCGCGGCATCGGCTGGCACGCGGGCGGCGGCTGGGCCGACGGCACGCCGGGACAGTGGCCCGACGTCGTGCAGGTCGACTTCGCCGCTGCGCGAAGCATCGCCGAGATCGATGTCTTCGCGATCCAGGATGGGTACCTCAACCCGCAGGATCCGACGCCGGAGATGACGTTCAGCCTCTACGGCATCGTCGACTTCGAAGTCCAGACCTGGAACGGCTCGGCGTGGGTCACCGTTCCCGGCGGCAGCGTCAACGGCAACGACAAGGTCTGGCGCAAGTTCACGTTCCCCGCCGTCTCGACGACGAGCATCCGCGTCGTCGTCCGCCGCGCTTCCGACGTCTTCAGCCGCTTCGCCGAGATCGAGGCCTGGACGAGCCCCTAGGGCGTTGCAGCACGGCGGCGGCGGCCTCCTCGATCTGCTCGCGGAGCCGCTTCACTGCAGCGCGAACGGGGCGAGGCGCGGCGCGACCGGAACATTCTTCAGCGTCGCGTAGACGGGCAGGCCGCCGCGATACGCCGGATAGTCCTCGCCGGCGATCAGCGGACGCAGGTAGCGACGGCACTTCTCGGTGATCGAGAAACCGTCGGCGCTGATGAAGTCGCGCGGCATGAACTTCTCGACGTTGGCGACATCGGCGAGGTCGGCGACGCCGATCCGGTACCGGTACGGGACGTCCGAGGTGCGCTCGATCGTCGGCATCACCGCGTTCTGCCCCTTCAGCGCCAGCTCGACGGCACGCTTGCCGAGCTCGTAGGCCTGGCGCACGTCGGTCTTCGACGCGACGTGGCGCGCCGCGCGCTGCAGGTAGTCGGCGACCGCCCAGTGGAACTTGTGGCCGAGGGCGGTCTTGACCATGTTCGCGACCACCGGCGCGGCGCCGCCGAGCTGGGCGTGGCCGAACGCGTCGCGCGTTCCCTGCTCGGCGAGGAAGGTGCCGTCGGCACGGTGCGCGCCCTCGGAAACGACGACCGTGCAATAGCCGTGCTTCTTGACCAGGGCATCGACGCGGGCGATGAACTTCGCTTCGTCGAACTCGATCTCGGGAAAGAGGATCACGACCGGGATGCCGTGCTCCTCGATCAGGCCGCCGGCGGCGGCGATCCAGCCGGCGTGCCGCCCCATCACCTCGAGGACGAACACCTTCGTCGAGGTGCGCGCCATCGAGCGAACGTCGAACGACGCCTCGAGCGCCGACACGGCGACGTATTTGGCGACCGAACCGAAGCCCGGGCAGCAGTCGGTGATCGGCAGGTCGTTGTCGACCGTCTTCGGCACGTGGATCGCCTGCAGCGGATAGCCCATCGACTGCGACAGCTGGCTGACCTTGAAGCAGGTGTCGGCCGAGTCGCCGCCGCCGTTGTAGAAGAACCAGGCGATGTCGTGGGCGCGGAAGACCTCGATCAGCCTCTCGTACTCGCGTCGGTTCTTGTCGAGCGACTTCAGCTTGTAGCGGCACGAGCCGAACGCGCCCGCGGGCGTCGTGCGCAGGGCGCGGATCGCCGCCGCCGACTCCTTGCCGGTGTCGATCAGCTCCTCGGTGAGCGCGCCGATGATTCCGTTCCTGCCCGCGTAGACGTTGGCGATGACGTCGCGGTGCGCGCGCGCCGTCTCGATCACGCCGCACGCCGACGCGTTGATCACGGCGGTGACACCGCCCGACTGCGCGTAGAACGCGTTCTTCCTGGTCTTCGACGATGCCATGGCGTTCCTCAGCCGGCGGAAAGCGCGCGCGAGACGATCTCGCCCACGTCGGTGGAGAGTTTCGGCGCTGCAGCGACCCGCGCGATGGCAGCGCGGGCGGCCTGCCGATAGGGCTCGGCGAGCTGGGTCCAGCGGTCGAGCGCGCGCGCGATCTTCGACGCCAGCTGCGGGTTGAGGGCGTCGAGCTCGAGGACGCGGTCGGCCCAGAGTGCATAGCCGGTGCCATCGGCGCGGTGGAATCCGCCCGGGTTGGCGAGGCAGAAGGCACCGATGACGCTGCGCGCGCGGTTCGGGTTGGCGATGCTGAATGCCGGATGCCGCATCAGCCGCTGGACGCGCTCGAACACCCGGTCGCCGTTCTCGGGCGCAGTCGCCTGCAGCGAGAACCACTTGTCGACGACGAGCGCGTCGCCTTCGAACATCGCGTAGAAGCGCTCGAGGGCGGCGTCGGCGAGGCTCGCTCCCGACAGCAACAGGGCGACGAGCGCGCCCTGGCGCTCGGTCATGTTCGAGGCGTCCTTGAAGCACTGGTAGGCGCGACCCGGCCAGACCGGATCGTCGCGCTCGACGGCGTCCAGGCAGAGCATGAGCAGGCTGAGATTGGCGAGCGCACGCCGGCCCGAGGAGACCGGATCGGGCGAGTAGCCGCCGATCACCTGGTGCGCCTCGAACGCCCACTCCCAATCGGCGCGCAGCTCGCGCGCCAGGCTTCGCTTCATCGCCTCGCGCGCGGCGTGGATCCTCTGGGGATCGACGACGTCGAGCTGCTCGGCGACGTAGCCCTCGCTCGGCAGCGTCAGGACGAGCTCCTTGAAGGCGGGGTCGAGCGTCGGGTGGCGCAGCACGTCGCGCATCGCGTCGATGAAATCGGCGTCGACGAGCGCCGGCTCGCCGCTGCGCACCGCCGCGAGGAGGCGATGCAGGGCGATGCGCTGGCCGGCCTCCCAGCGATTGAACGGGTCGCTGTCGTGGCGCAGGAGGACCAGGAGATCCGCGTCATTCAGGCCGTCGACGAGCACGACCGGCGCCGAGAAGCCGCGCAGCAGCGACAGGACGGGCGGCTGGTCGACGCCGACGAAGGTGAAGAACGACCGCGTTTCGCTCAGCACGAGCACGCGCGAGGTCGCCGCAGCGCCCTCGGCTTCGTCCTCGAGGCGCAACGGCAGCGCCCGCCCGTCGCGGCCGACCAGGCCCATCGCCAGCGGGATCACGAACGGCTCGTTGGCCTGGGCGTTCGACGATTGCTCGAGGCCGAGCGTGTAGGTTCGCGACGGCGCGTCGTAGCGGCCGCGGGCAGTCACCTTCGGCGTTCCCGCCTGCGAGTACCAGCGCTTGAACTGCGGCAGCAGGCTGGCCAGGTCGCTGCGCGGATTGGCATCGGCGATCGCCTGCGCGAACTCGTCGCACGTGACGGCGTGTCCGTCGTGGCGATCGAAATACAGCGTCATGCCGCGCGCGAAGCCGTCGCGGCCGACCAGCGTCTGCATCATGCGGACGACCTCGGCGCCCTTCTCGTAGACGGTCGAGGTGTAGAAGTTGTTGATCTCGACATAGCTGTCGGGCCGGACCGGATGCGCCATCGGTCCGGCGTCTTCCGGGAACTGCGCCTGGCGCAGGCTCCTCACGTTGGCGATCCGCACGGTCGCGCGCGCGCTCGCGCTCGCGACCATGTCCATGCTGAACTCCTGGTCGCGAAAGACCGTCAGGCCTTCCTTGAGGCTCAGCTGGAACCAGTCGCGGCAGGTGATCCGGTTGCCGGTCCAGTTGTGAAAGTACTCGTGGCCGACGACCGATTCGATCGCCGAGAAGTCGTGGTCGGTCGCCGTCGCCGCGCTCGCCAGCACGTACTTGGTGTTGAAGATGTTGAGGCCCTTGTTCTCCATCGCGCCCATGTTGTAGTCATGGACGGCGACGATCATGAAGCGCTCGAGGTCGAGGGGCAGGCCGAAGCGCGCCTCGTCCCAGACGACCGAGGCGACCAGCGAGTTCATCGCATGCTCGGTCTTGTCGAGGTCGCCGCGGCGCACGTAGACCTGGAGCACGTGGTCCTTGCCCGAGCGCGAGCGGATGTGCTGCTCGCGCGCGACCAGGTCGGCGGCGACGAGCGCGAACAGGTAGCTGGGCTTGGGGAAGGGATCGTGCCAGCGCGCGAAGTGGCGGCCGTTGTCGAGGTCGCCGTGCTCGATCAGGTTGCCGTTCGAGAGCAGGACGGGGTAGGCTGCCTTGTGGGCGCGGATCAGGACGCTGTACTCGGCCATCACGTCGGGCCGGTCGAGGAAGAAGGTGATGCGGCGGAAGCCCTCGGCCTCGCACTGGGTGAAGAAGCCCCCGCCCGAGGTGTACAGGCCCGACAGGCGCGTGTTCTTCTCGGGCGCGCAGGTGTTCCTGATCTCGAGCGAAAAGCCGGCCTGGGGCAGGTTGTCGATGACCAGGAAGCCATCCTCGTGGCGGAACGACACCGACTCGCCGTTGACCAGGCAGCGCGTCAGCGTGATGTCCTCGCCGTGCAGCTTGAGCGGCCCGGCGGCGACGTCGCCGTTCCTCTCGACCTGCATCCGGTTGATGACCATCGTCTTGGCCGGGTCGAGATCGAACGTCAGGTCGACCTTCCTGATCCAGAACGGCGGAGCCGCGTAGTCTTCGCGGCGGATCAGGGGGGCGGTGCCTTCACGCATGAGGGTGTCTCCGGATGTCTGTTCTTGTCGTCATGTCGGCGCCGCCGACTCACACGCCTTGCTTCAGGCTCGCCTCGATGAAGGGATCGAGGTCCCCGTCGAGCACCTTCTGGGTGTTGCTGATCTCGAGGTTGGTGCGCAGGTCCTTGATCCGGCTCTGGTCGAGCACGTAGCTGCGGATCTGGTGGCCCCAGCCGACGTCGGTCTTGGTGTCCTCGAGCTTCTGCTGCGCCGCCATGCGGATGCGCAGCTCGTGCTCGTACAGGCGCGAGCGCAACATCTGCCAGGCTTCGTCGCGATTCCGGTGCTGCGAGCGATCGTTCTGGCACTGGACGACGATGCCGGTCGGAATGTGCGTGAGGCGCACCGCCGAGTCCGTCTTGTTGATGTGCTGGCCGCCGGCGCCCGAGGCGCGGAAGGTGTCGGTGCGCACGTCGGCGGGGTTGATCTCGATCTCGATCGAGTCGTCGACCTCGGGATAGACGAACAGGCTCGCGAAGCTGGTATGGCGGCCGCCGGCGGAATCGAACGGGCTCTTGCGCACCAGCCGGTGCACGCCGGTCTCGGTGCGCAAGAGGCCGAACGCGTACTCGCCCTCGACCTTGATCGTCGCGCTGCGGATGCCGGCGACGTCGCCGGCGGTCTCCTCCATCACCTCGGTCTTGAAGCCCTTTCGCTCGCAGTACTTGAGGTACTGGCGCAGCAGCATCGCCGCCCAGTCGCACGCTTCGGTGCCGCCGGCGCCGGCCTGGATGTCGATGAAGCAGTTGCTCGGGTCGAGCGGGTTGTTGAACATGCGCCGGAACTCGAGCTCGGCGATGGTTGCCTCGAGCTTGGCGGCGTCGGCCTCGATGCCGACCAGGCCGTCGATGTCGCCTTCCTCCTTCGACATCTCGTACAGCTCGCTGTTGTCGGCGAGGTTCGAGGTGAGGTGGTCGATCGTCGTGACCACCGTGTCGAGCGTGCGTTTCTCACGGCCGAGCTCCTGGGCGCGCTTCGGCTCGTTCCAGACGTTCGGGTTCTCGAGGGCGGCGTTGACCTCGTTCAGGCGCAGCGCTTTGCGATCGTAGTCAAAGATACCCCCGGAGGTCGACCGTGCGCTTCGTCAGGTCGGCCAGGCGGTTGCCGATGGCATTGATGTGTTCGACGTCCATGGTGGGCTCTAGCTCGGCTCGATTCGTGGAGGGCGCGATTCTGACAGGAACGCCTCCAGCAGCCGGGCGATGTCCTCGGGGCGGTCGTGGTGGAGCATGTGGCCGGCCGGGCCGACGACGTGACGCTGCGCGTCGGCGACGACGTTCAGCCGCTCGTGGAACTCGGCCTTGGTGTAGCGGTTGCCCCACCAGACGCTGACGTCGCTGCGGTCGCCCTCGATCCAGAGCAGCGGCGCCGTGATCCGCTTGTAGAACTCGAGCCAGTCGTCGACCTGGGCGTTGAGCGGGCTCATCCTCTTGTGGTTGGCGTCGGCGAGCAGGGCGCGCTCGTCGCCGTTGCCGGTCGGTCCCGACCACTGGCCGGCGAGCCAGGCGGCGCGGTCGGCGCGAAGGAGCGGATTGGTCTTGGTCAGCCGATCGGCGACCGCGCCGACGTTCGCGTACCGGCGCAGCTGCATCGGCGTCTTCAGCTCGTCGAGCCACTTGGCCATCCGGCCCGGCGCGTGCGTCGGCTTCGAACGCGGCATGCCGAAGCCCTCGAGGTTGACCAGGCGACGCACCTTGTCGGGCCGGGTGCCGGCGTAGAGCATCGCGACGTTGCCGCCCATGCTGTGGCCGAGCAGGTCGACCGGCGCGCGCGCCCGGCCGAACTGCTCGTCGAGGACGAGCTCGAGGTCGCCGAGGTACTCCGGGAAGAAGTAGGTGTCGGCGGCGGGCGTGTCGCTGGCGCCGAAGCCGCGCCAGTCGAGCGCGAGCACGTGGCGGTCCTCGGCGAAGGCGTCGACGACGAACTGGAACGACGCGGCGACGTCCATCCAGCCGTGCAGCATGACGAGGGTCGGCCGGTCGTCGCGCGTCAGCGACGGGTCGCCCCATTCGAGCAGGTGCTGGCGCAGCCCGCGCGCCGTCACGAAGACGCTGCGTGCGGGGCGGCGCGGGCGATAGGGCGGGGTGCTCATCGCGTCACTGTAAGCGGCAGGTGGCGGATCGGCTGTCGGCGCGGTGACAAGCGAGGGCGGCCGCGAGCAGGGAAGGCGGCCCTGCGAGGCCCGGTGACAGAATCCACGCATGCCTGCAGACACTTCACCCTCGTCCGCGAGCAATGGCTTCGCGATCCGGCCGGCGCTGCGCGGAGACGTCGCGTCCATCGTCCGCCTGATCCACGGTCTGGCCGAGTTCGAGAAGCTGACGCATCTCGTCCAGGTCACGCCCGAGTCGCTCGCGCCGCATCTCTTCGGCGATCGCCCGGTCGCCGAGGCGCTGGTCGCCGAGCGCGCCGGCCGCGTCGTCGCGTTCGCGCTCTTCTTCACCAACTTCTCGACCTTCCTCGCGCGTCCCGGCCTCTACCTCGAGGACCTGTTCGTCGAGCCGGAGGCGCGCGGCCAGGGCATCGGCCAGGCGCTGCTCGAGCAGCTCGCCCGCCTCGCCGCGGCGCGCGGTTGCGGTCGCTTCGAATGGAGCGTCCTCGACTGGAACGAAGGCGCGATTCGCTTCTACCAGCGCATGGGCGCGACCGTCATGCCGGACTGGCGCATCTGCCGCATCGCCGGTCCGGCGCTGGCCGCGTTCGCCGAAACGCCGCGTGGCTGACGACGTCGATCGCTACGCCGAGCTGCACGCCGGCTTTCGCTGGCACGTGCCGGCCGAGTTCAACATCGCCGAGGTCTGCTGCACGCGCTGGGCGCGCGAGCGGCCGGGTGCGGTCGCGATCCGCTTCGAGGCCGATGACGGCAGGCGCACCGACTTCACCTACGGCGAGCTCGATCGCGACGCCGACCGGCTCGCCGCGGCGCTGCGCAAGCGAGGCGTCGGCCGCGGCGACCGCGTCGCGCTGGTCCTGCCGCAGCGCTTCGAGACCGCGGTCGCGCACATCGCGCTCTACCGCCTCGGCGCGGTCGCGATGCCGCTGTCGATGCTGTTCGGCCCCGACGCGCTCGAGTACCGCATCAACGACAGCGAGGCGCTTCTCGCGATCGTCGACGAGAGCGGCATCGCCAACGTGCGCGAGGCGCGACCGGCGTGTCCGCGGCTCGCCACGATCGTCGCGGTCGGCGCCGCCGAAGGGCAGGGCGATCTCGACTGGAGCCGGATCGTCGCCGCCGAGCGGCCCGGGCTCGTCGCCGAGAAGACGACCGCCGACGATGCCGCGGTGCTGATCTACACCAGCGGGACGACCGGCCCACCGAAGGGAACGCTGATCCCGCACCGCGCCCTGATCGGCAACCTGCCCGGCTTCGTCTGCAGCCAGAACTGGTTCGGCTTTGATTCCTCCCTCTCCCTCGAGGGAGAGGGCCGGGGAGAGGGTGGGAGTCCTGTCGGGCTTGCCCGGTTTGCGAGTGACCGGAACACGGCAGTGTTCTGGTCACCCGCAGACTGGGCGTGGACCGGCGGGCTGATGGATGCGCTGCTGCCAACGCTCTACTTCGGCCGCGAGATCGTCGCGCTGCAGCGCCGCTTCGCACCCGAGCTCGCGTTCGAGGTAATGGCGCGCCATCGCGTCACGCACACCTTCCTCTTCCCGACCGCGCTGAAGGCGATGATGAAGGCGGTGCCGGCGCCGCGCGAGCGCTTCGCGCTCTCGTTGCGCGCGATCATGAGCGCCGGCGAAGCGGTCGGCGACGCGGTCTTCGCGTGGTGCCGCGACGCGCTCGGCGTCGTCCCGAACGAGATGTTCGGCCAGACCGAGATCAACTACATCGTCGGCAACTGCGCGCTGCGCTGGCCGGCGCGCGCGGGCAGCATGGGGCGGCCGTATCCCGGCCACCGCGTCGCCGTGATCGACGACGACGGCAACGAGTGCCCGCGCGGCGTGCCGGGCGACGTCGCCCTGCACCGGAGGGACGTGCATGGCGATCGCGACCCGATCTTCTTTCTCGGCTACTGGAAGCGCGACGACGCGACCCGCGACAAGTTCACCGGCGACCCCGACGTCAGCTGGTGCCGCACCGGCGACACCGCGACCATGGATGGCGACGGCTACCTCTGGTACCAGGGCCGCAGCGACGATGTCTTCAAGGCCGCCGGCTATCGCATCGGCCCGAGCGAGATCGAGAACTGCCTCGTCAAGCACGCCGCGGTGGCCAATGCCGCGGTGGTGCCCAAGCCCGACGCCGAGCGCGGCGCGCTGGTCAAGGCGTTCGTCGTCCTGGCACCGGGCTTCGTCGACTCGGCCGAGCTCGTCGCCGACCTGCAGGCGCACGTGCGCGGCAAGCTCGCGCCTTACGAGTACCCGAAGGAGATCGAATTCATCGACGCCCTGCCGATGACGACCACCGGCAAGGTGCAGCGCAGAGTCCTGCGCCTGCGCGAAGAGGAAAAAGCGAAGGCGCCGCGGTCGGCTTGACCGGCGGCGCCTCGGCGGCGGAACAGCGACCCCGCGCTGCCCTCAGGATGACGTGGGCGGGCCGAGCCCGCCGAGGTCACTTGACCTGGCCGCGCAGCTCCCCGCCCGGATTGGCGGCGGTGTGCAGGTTGATGTACCAGAGGCCTTGCTTGACCTGGTCGACCTGCGCCGGCGTCAGCGTGGCCGAGCCGATGATCGGGCTGGCGAGCGGGCCCGCGAACGGAACGACGACGCCGGCGTTGGCACCCGGCTGGGCCGGACCGTGGAAGTGGCCCGCCGTGACCGGGCCGGTCATGCCCGAGTACGTGATGTTCCACTTGATGACGTTGCCGTCGAGCTCGACCTTGCCGCTGCCCGAGCCGCCGCTGGCGTTCGGCGGCAC
>Ga0068860_100006278_pt1 | contig 11936 bp, 10 predicted proteins | sample KBSSwiS32_FD_66597 | JGI IMG/M metagenome (GOLD analysis project Ga0068860, IMG submission 66597) | Switchgrass rhizosphere microbial communities from Kellogg Biological Station, Michigan, USA - KBS Switchgrass S3-2 | ecosystem: Host-associated > Plants > Roots > Rhizosphere > Soil ... | reverse complement strand
TTGGCGTGATCGAGGAGTTCCGCACCCTGCAGCGTCTGGCGCCAGGCCACCGATTGAAGGTGGCGCTGCCCGGACCTTTGACCTTCGCCTCCTTCATCGATCCCGGCGCGGTGGCGAACGACGTCCTGCTCGATCAGCTGGTCGCGCTCGTGCGGCGCGAGGTCGAAGGCCTCGCCGCAGCCGGGGCCAATTTCATCCAGCTCGACGAGCCGGGCTGGGTCATCGCCTCGCCGACCTTGGCGATCACCGAGACGGCCCGGACCGTCAATCGCGTGCTCCGGGGCATTGGCGGGCGGCGCGCTGTCCATATCTGCTTCGGCAACAATGCCGGCCGGCCCGCAGCCGACCGGCGGCTCTCACCGGTGCTGGATCAGATCAGCAGGCTCGAGTGCGAGCAGCTCGTTCTGGAATTCGCCAACCGCGAGATGGCGGAGATCTCGGCAATGGCCGAGCTTGCAAAGCGGTTCGAGATCGCAGCCGGTGTTATCGACGTGAAGAACTTCCATCTGGAGACGGCCGCGGACGTGGCCCGGCGCATCGAGATTTGTCTGCGGCACATTCCTGCGGACCGGCTCTGGCTCACCGCTGATTGTGGCTTCTCGGCTCTGCCGCGTGGTCTCGCCCGCGCCAAGATGCAGGCGCTCGCGGCCGGCGCCGAGATGGTTCGCGGGAAGCTCGAAAAGTCAGTGGCTTAAGAGACCGCTTCGTACTCGAGGCCGGCAATCATTCCCTGGTCGATCCAGGCTCGCAGCAGGCCGGCAGCGCGCAGAGCCGCCTGCTCCTCATCGCCACCGGCGGCGAGAAGCTCGCAGATCTCGGGGAAGCTCTTGCCATTGCGCGCCGCATCGATCGCCGCTGCCTCGTCCGCCTCCATCGACCGGAACTGTGTCTCCAGTTGCGGGCGCCAGATGATCCACGCCACCGGAACCGCGGCCGACTCGATGGCGAGGCTGCCCGCTTCGACCGCCTCGCGCTGTTGCCAGGCCTGCGGTGCCGCCCAGCCAAGATCGAGCCGGCGGACCGAGGGCAGCAGAGAAAATTTCAGGCTGCCCCACGCCTCGCCCGGCAGCGACAACATGGCGTCGAGCGCGACCGGCTCGGCATCCGCCGCATCGAACGCTTCGCCCAGCGCCCATTCGAAACGGGCCATGTCGACCAGAGCCGCGCGTGCCGCCGACATCGGCCGGGCGGCGATGAAATCGGCCAGTCCACGGCCAAACCAGCGGATCGAAGGATGCCGGGACGGGTGGGCGGCAACATAGTCGCGCGCCAGCGCGTCGAAGCGTTCCGCACCCATCAGGCCAATGAGGCCGGGGAAATCCTCGACAAGCACCTCGATCAGGCGCAGCGCATAGGCCTCGCGATAGACGCCCAGCAGCACATCGCGACCGGCCTTGCGTGTATCCTGCACCGCCGCCCGAAAGCCTTCGTCGCGGCCGAGCAGCAGATCCTGGAAAGCGGCCTGCAGACCGAGCAGCCCGCTCACGCCGCCACCTCCCGGCGCTGCGCCGGCTCGAGGATCTTTTGTGCGATGGCACGTGCCTGGTCGAGCTCGGCCAGGAGCTCCGCATAGGCGGGAATATTGTCGTCACGCTCGATCATGGTCGGAACCGGCCCGAAGAGACGCACCGCATCCTCGTACAGGGTCCAGACATCATCGACGATCGGATGATCGTGCGTGTCGATGATGTGGGTGCCCATGTGGCTGTGGCCGGCGAGATGGAACTGGCGCACGCGCTCGGGCGGAACGCCGCGGAGATACTCGCGCGGGTCGAACTCGTGATTGAAGGCGCTGACGTGAATGTTGTTGATGTCGAGCAGGATCGAGCAGTCGGCCCGGCGCGCCACCTCGCTCAGGAACTCCCACTCCGGCATCGCCGATGCGGCATACGTGACATAGCTCGAGACGTTCTCGAGCAGGATGCGCCGGCCGAGGACGTCCTGCACCTGCTGCAGGCGCTGCACGACATGGCCGAGCGCTTCCTCGGTATAGGGCAGCGGCAGCAGGTCGTGCATGTTGACCCCGCGATGGGCGGTCCAGCAGAGATGGTCGGAGATCCAGAGCGGCTCGACGCGTGCCGCGAGCTGCTTCAGCTCCTGCAGATATTGCAGGTCGAGCGGATCGCTGGCACCGATCGAGAGCGACACACCGTGCAGCACCATCGGATAATCGGCGCGGATACGATCGAGATAGTGCAGCGGCTTGCCACCCGCACACATGTAATTCTCGCTCAGCGCCTCGAACCATTGCACCGCACCGGGGGACTCGAGGATTTCCTCGTAGTGCTGCGGGCGAAGCCCGAGGCCAAAGCCCAAATTGGCATTCGACGTCATACGGGCATTGTGCCCGCTGGCATGGCCGCGGCCAAGTCGCCGCGGCTGGGCGCCACCAGGCCAGCGTCACGAATGCGTGACTCGCCGGACATGCTAGGATCACTGCCATGAGCACAAAAGGCGTCTGGCTCGAGGATCTCACCTGGCCCGAGGCAAAGGCCCGCTTCGCCGCCGGACGGCCGGTCGTTGTTCCGGTCGGTGCGATCGCCAAGGAGCACGGTTTCCACCTGCCGTTGAAAACCGACTACGTCACGGCGCGCGGGCTCGGCCAGCTTCTGGCCGACCGCCTCGACGTTGTCGTGGCACCGGTTGTGCCCTTCGGCTTCTATCCCGCCTTCGTCGGCTATCCCGGCAGCCAGCATCTGGAGGCCTCGACCTTCATCTCCCTGATGGAGGAGCTGATCGGCAACCTTCTCGATCACGCCGTCGATCGCATCGTCATCGTCAACACCGGCGTATCGACCGAATCGCCGCTGAATATCGTTCTGTCCAACGTCTATCGCCGCCGCGCGGTGCGGATTTTCTGCGCCCACATGCGCCTGCTCGGACGTGGCGCGGACCACCTCCTGCGCGATCGCAGCGGCGGGCACGGCGATGAACGCGAGACCTCGATCATGCTGGCGCTGGATGCACGCAGCGTTCGCATGGACCGGCTGCAGCCCGGTGGTGACCGGCATGAGCCAGGATCGCCGCGCGACCTTCTCGCCCGCTCCTATCGCCTGGGCGAGGCGAATCCCGGCAGCGACGAGTACACGGCGACCGGCGCGCTGGGCGATCCATCGGCTGCGGAGGCCTACAAGGGCGAGCGCATCCTCGCCGCCATGATCGACGAGCTGGAGCAGGCCATTCGGGCGGCTTTCCCGCAGGCATTTCCCAGGAACTAAAAATCGCGTCAACACGTGGCAACGTCGCACGGGCCTGCCGCGTTTCTGGCCGGGCACTATCGAAATCAAGGGTTGTCGGCAAGCCTTCAACAGACCAGCGCATGCATCGACAGTCATTGGTGATCGATCCGCTTCGCGGTCTGCTCGATTCCTGCATGCGCCACTGGCCCGTTGCATCCCGCGGAATCGCATGCCAGTTTGCCCGTCTTCACGCAGTGCTTAGTCGGAGAAACGAGTCCCGCTTCATGACGCGCGCATTCCGCTTCACGCTCAATGCCGCCTTGATCTGGGTCGCCGGCAGCACCTTCTGGTATAGCTGCGTGCTCAAGGATGTCTGCCTGCCGGATCCGCCGCCCGAAGGATTCTCCTTCTCCCTGCCCATGCCCGCCGTGGCGATCCCGGGACCGGCCACGCCACACGCGCCGGTCAAGCCGCCCAGCGACAAGCCATTGAGCTTCGCCTGGAATGCCATCGAGCCGGTGAAGGGCACCAATTTCGACAAGTTCCGCACTGATCTCCTGAAGCAGCAGACCGCCGATTCGATTCTCGAGATCACCGGCATCTATTATGCCGGCGAGCGCGGCAGCGACCTCGGCGTGGCTCGGGCCCAGAAGGTTCAGGAGCTGTTTGCCGACCGGGTTCCAGGCGACAAGATCAGGATCGCATCCCGGGGTGATCGCGCCACGGCAGAGCAGCGAACGCTGTTCGAGGCGGTGACGATTCGCTGGGTCTCCCCCAGCAGCGCCAAGGTCGCACCGCCACCGCCGCCGCCGCCGACGGCGCCGATCGCGATGGGCGCCCAGCCGGCCTCCGCCACGCGCATTCTCGTCTATTTTCAGACCGGCGCCGTCACCCAGACGCTCGATCCCGACACGCTTGCACAGCTCCGCACGCTCGCCGCGGAGGCCCAGCGCAACGGCAAGACGGTGGTGATCACCGGGCATACCGACAACCGCGGTGACGAGGCCGGCAACATCGCCCTTGGCCTCACCCGCGCCACGACGATTCGCGACTATCTCGCGGCCACGGTCGTGCCACCGCCGGAGATGAAGGTCGAGAGCGAGGGGCCGCGCCAGCCGATCGCCTCCAATGACAACGAGGAAGGCCGCGCCCGCAATCGCCGGGTCGAGGTTTCGGTGCAATAGCCGATGTTCAGTCAAAGCCCCTTTGTCGGTCCCGGCACCGGAGGATGGATGAGCCATACACTCGAGATTCTCGTGATGCTGAGCGGCTGTCTCCTGTTCGGGGCGCTGCTCTACCATCTGGCAACCTCGCCGCGGCGCCGCCGCCTGCGGGACGCCCTGGGAGAGGTCGAACGCCTGCAGGCATCTCAGGCTTCGCTGTCGCAGCGCCTGTCCCAGACCGAGAAGGATCTCGAGCAGGCGCGCAACGATCTCGCCGCAGCGGCCGCCAAGCTCGCTGCGCACCCCGACACGGGCAGCAATCCGGCCCTGGCCGAAACCCTCGCGGCGCTGCGTGCCCAGCAGGCCGCGCTATCCGATCAGCTCGCCTCGGTCCGCCAGGAGCTCGAACGACTTGGTCCGCACGCAAGCTAGGCTTGCCAGGACTGCGGGAGAAATTCCTCACAGCCCTTGCGGCAATGCGACCTGGCGTGGCGGATGCGCCGGACTGCCCATCACCAGTGTGCGGCGCAGAGCAGCGAGCGGCGCGCTGTCGTCGAACCGGACCTGGCCATCCTGCAGCGAGACGCCGAGATCGCGCCACAGACCGGCAAGATCGAATGACCGACCCTGATTGACATAGCGCTCGACATTCTCGGCCAGATGCTGGCCGCCCATCAGCGCATCGCAGCGGGCAATGTAGCGACCGAGCGACCAGCGGTCATAAGCGCGCACGCCGTCCTGCAGCACACCGCGCAGGCAATCCTCGAGGCCGATCTTGCCTCCACTCGCGCGACGCACATCCAGATCGGTCATCAGCATGACCAGCGCGCCGCTCCAGTAGACCGAGAATCGGCTGCTGCTGCCGCCCTGCTCCAGCCCCGGCAGTCCGCGCGGCATCTCGCTGATCCATTCCCGCCAGACCTCGGATTCCGGCTTCCAGCCGGCACGTGCACGGATGATCGGTTCGAGCCAGGTGGCGGTCCCTTCCATGAGCCAGCTCGCCCGGCCGGTAACGAACGGCATTGCCGTATGGATGAACTCGTGCACCAGCACCCAGTCCCGGTAGAGGCCGGCACGCTCTGTCTGTGAACCAATCTCCAGCGCCATGGTGGCACCGCCGCCCGGCACCACGCGGCCGAAGCCGACCCGGGCCATTCCTGGTCTCGGCACGGCCGTGATCAGCAAGCCCGGCGCCGGGAACCCGTCCCAGAAATTGGCTTCGGCCATTGCCGTGCGATTGACCCAGTCGACGAGATCGGCGTGCGATATGGCAAGCGCCCCCGGCAGGATGGCGAGCCGCAAGGGCGGTGGCGCACCGACGACACGCCTGTCCTCGACCGAGCTCAGTCGCAGCTCGTGCAGCTCGAAGTCGCCGATTGTGGTGTAGCCGGCGAGAAAGACGCTGCTGTCCTGCAGGCGCCACGCACCGCCAGCGCGCAGCAGGCCCGCGGCGAACTTCAGATCCGCGGATGCCGTATGCGGCTCGATATCGATGACCGGATTTGTTTTGCCGGCGAGACGCGGCTGCAGCAGCCAGGTGCCCAGCAGGGCTGTGATCGAGCGCTCGCGCGCCAGTGCCATCTGCATCGAGTCGTTCGCGCGCGCGAGTGCACCGAGATCGACACGATAGGAAAGCCGCGCCTCGCCGCCGACAGCATCCACCGCCCAGGAATTGTCCGTCGGCGAAACCGCCCGTCCCTGCCCGTCGCGCGCATCAGTCACATAGCTGCGCGCCGGTCCACCCATGGCCTGGAACGATACCGGCTGCTGCGACTTGCAGCGATAGTCGACCTGCAGGCGCAGGCTGGTGTCGTAGGAGATATCGACGCCGGCCCGGCAATCGGCATCCTCTGCACGGGCGGCCGGAAACGCCGTCAGCATGCCGAGGGCGAAAGCCATCGCATGGACACTCTTGCGTCGATGTTGGTTCATCGCCCTACGCTACCCTCCCGATCCACTGCTCGACAAACGGTCGATGGCCGTCTCACATGCATTTGAGCATCACGCACCCTGAGGATCACTTGATCGACTCCCTTCGGAATTCGCGTTATGCCGCGGCCCACGCGACAATGGAGCACACTTGATGGCCGTGAAGGCAGTCCGCACCGACCGCGAGCTGGAATGCCCGGGTATAGATGCTGGGCTGCGGGCGCGCGGCGTCGAGCTGGTCACCTTGCCGGAAGGCATCGGCGAAGCGGAGCTGGCCAATGCCGCCGGCAACGCGGACCTGCTTTTGACATGCTACACGCCAATCACCGCACCAGTGATCGAGGCTGCCACCCGCCTGCGGGGGATCGTGAAGTACGGCGTTGGTATTGATGCCATCGACCTCGTCGCGGCGCGCCGGCGTGGTATTCCCGTCGTCAACGTGCCGGAATATGCCGAGGAAACCGTTGCCGAGGGCGCCTTCGCGCTCCTCATTGCGCTCGCCAAGCGCATGCCGGCAATTGGCCGGGCCATGACGCAAGACGGCTGGCTCTGGCCACGCAGCGAATGGCTGGCGAGCGACATTGCCGGCAAGACCTTGGGTCTTGTCGGCACCGGCCGCATCGGCCGCAGCATGGCACGTATGGCAGGAGGCGGCTTTCGTGCGCACGTGCTGGGCTACGATCCGCACGTCGATCGCGCCACCATGGCAGCCGCCGGAATTGAGAAGATCGATGATCTGCGGCAAATGCTGGCCCTGGCGGATTTCGTCTCGATCCATTGCGTGTTGAACGCCGAGACGCGGCATCTGATCGGTCGTCGCGAGATCGACGCCATGAGACCCTCGGCGCTGCTGATCAACGTCTCACGGGGCGCCATCATCGACGAGGCTGAGCTGAAGGCCGCCTTGCTCGAAGGCCGCATTGCCGGTGCGGGACTCGACGTCTATTCGATCGAGCCACTGAAGCTCGAAGGCCACCCACTGAGTTCCCTCCTGGGCTGCGACAACGTGATCCTTTTTCCGCACCTGACCTTCTTCACCCATGAGGCGATGCGGCGACTGGAAACCGACACCCTGGCACGCTGCGCCGAGATCCTCGAAGGACGTCCGGTCGAGGTGCGGTCGCGCGATCCGCGGCTGCGCGCGCAAGCCCACGGCGTCGTCTTCCGTGACGTGTGACCAGCACGACCTGTGTCGCTGATGCCATTCGCGTATCGTGTGCTCACCCTGATCGGGCAGCGCGCAACCCTGTTGCTCCCGGGTGCCCTGCTGCTCGGCGTGGTTTTTCAGCCCTTGGCCGCGACCATGAAGCCGCTGATCACGCCGCTGGTCATTGCCCTTCTGGCGCTCGCGCTGACACGGACCAACGGATGGGAGCTGATCGCTGCGCTCCGACGCCCATGGCGCGGACTTGCGGTCGTCCTCGTCGGCATGCTGGTCCTGCCGATCCTCGTCGCCCCAGTCATCGCCCGGCTGCCGATCTCGCACGGTCTTGCGCTGGCCCTCACTCTAATGGGCTGCTGCCCGCCGCTTACCTCGATGCCTGCGCTCGCAGGCTTTCTCGGGCTCGAGCGAGCGCAGGCGATGCTGATCGTCTGCGTCGGCACGATGATCATGCCGCTCACGGCGCCGCCGCTTGCGGTGCTGCTGTTCGACCTCGATCTGCAGCTCGATGTCGGGGCAATGATGCTCCGCCTCGGCTTTGTCATCGGCAGCGGCATTGTCGTCTCGATGCTGTTGCGCCATCTGCTGCGCCGGCGCATGGCATCGTCAATGCCGCTGATCGACGGCATCAACGTGCTGATACTGCTGCTGTTCGCGATTCCGATCATGGACGGCGTCACCGGCCATCTCGCCAATGCACCCTGGCGAACGCTCGGATTCGTCTTGTGGGCCAGCCTGATGACTGCCTTCTTCATCGTCGCTATGGGCCTGGCATTCTGGCCCCTGGGCCGGCGCTTCGCGCTGACCGCGGCCTATGGCGGCGGCAGCCGCAACAACGCGCTGTTGCTCGCCATTCTTCCGGCCACCGTCGATCCGGACTACTTCCTGTTCATCGCGGCGGTGCAGGTGCCGATCTACACGGTGCCCAGCGTGATGCAGCCGATCTGCCGGTGGCTGCTGCGCAATGAGGCGCACAGAATCGCGCCGGCTGATTGACGTCGTCGAATACAACCACAAGTCGATAGATGACAGGACTGCACGAAGTTTAGTATTCTGGTTCTGGGTGCGATAAGCCACGGAAGAACGTGATGACGGCTGAATTTCGCCGCCATGTCGGGGCCGTTCTGATGCGATGGAGCCTGCCGGCAGCGATGCTTGCGGCGGCCGCCGTTCTGTCGGCGCAGGCGGCTGCACAACAGGCATCACCGGTGCCGATCTGCGCCGCCGCGATGAGCCCCGACGGTCAGGGCTGGGATAGTCGCCCGCAGAACGCGCACAACGTCGCCTTCGCCAAACAGGTCGGGCTCACACCGGCGCTTTGCTACTCCGTCCTGCTTTGTAAAGCCGCACTCAGTATTGACCGGAGCGGCTGGGAAACTAAGCCCGAGCACCAGAGATTCGTGCAGCAGGCGACAAGCCACGGATTGACCGTACCGGCCTGCACAGCCCTGCTGGACGGCCAGTTCCGCGCCGCCGCCAGCGCCATTGCCTCTGCACCGGGATCCCAGGCAGCACCCGACGGGCTGGTTGCTTCCATCCAGAAACTCCTCGCGACGCTCGGCTACGATGCGGGCCCGCCGGACGGCGTAGCCGGACCACAGACGGCAGCCGCGATCGCGGCCTTCCAGCGCGACAGCGGCATGCAAGTCGACGGTCGCCCTTCGGAAGCCTTGCGCGGTCGCCTCGCCGCAGCAGCGACGGGTGATGGCGGCGGTCGCATCGCTGGCGCCAATCGCAAGCTGGTGGGCAATGGCACTGGCTTTTTCATCACAAGCACTCAGGTCGTAACCAATGCTCATGTCGTCAAGGGCTGCAACCTGGTGCGACTGCTGCGGCGCGGGCAAAGCATCGGCGCGGCCACCATTCTTGGCAGGAATGAGCAAGATGACGTCGCGGTCCTAAGAAGCGAAACATCCAGCGAGCATTCTCTTCCGCTCCGTATCGGTCTTCCCTTGCGAGCTGCAGAACAGGTCGTCGTTTTCGGTTTCCCGATGATTGCCACACTCAGTTCATTTGGAAATACGACGATCGGACACATAACGGCGCTGACAGGTCCGCGTGACGATGGTCGCTTCATCCAGATTTCGGCTCAGGTACATCCTGGCAACAGCGGTGGACCGGTGGTCGATACCGCTGGTCGTCTCGTCGCTATCGTCGTCGCTTCACTTAACGCGTCGTACGTTTACCGCACTACGGGCGGATCCCTGCCGCAAAATCTCAACTTCGCCATTCGCGCTAGCGTATTGGCTACTTTTCTGGATATTCAACAGGTCGACTATGCGACGGCAAAGGGAGGCGAGACCGAATTGACGATGCCTGATGTTGCGCAGGTCGCCGAGCGGGCGTCTGTCAACGTTCTCTGTTACGAGTAGGCGACGACGACTCTCACGGCACAACCTGCGGCCACGGCCTCTGCGCTGGTCGCGCGCCCTCATACCAGTGCGATAGCTGCAAAACGCCGAGATCATCAAAGCGGCGTCCCACGATCTGCAGCCCGATCGGCAGACCCTCGCTGGTGTATCCGCAATTGACCGAGGCCGCCGGCTGCTCGCCCATGTTCCAGGCCACCGTGAAGCCGATGTGCTCCAGCGGTCGTGAAGAGTCATTGGTCGGGCACGGCCATTCCGCGTCGAAGGCGGCGATCGGCGCGGTCGGCGACAGGATGTAGTCGACATCGGCAAAGGCCGCCGCCGCGAGCTTGCGCATCTCGATTATGCGGTTGAAGCCGCGCATCACGTCGAGAGCAGTCAGCCCAACCGCCTTGCGTGCCCACGATGTGATGAAGGGCAGTACGCGATTGGCGCGGACCTCTGGCGACAGGCGCACGATGTCGTCCCACGAGCGTGCCCGCCAGAAATTATCAAGACCGTCGAAGATCTCGCGCGTAAGAAATGGTTTGGCTTCACGTACCTTGGCGCCGGCACGCGCAAGGAGCTTCGCAGCGGCCTCGACCGCGGCCTCGACCTCAGGATCGACGGCGAGCCCGAAGCCAGCCTCCATCATCAGGCCTATGCGCAAGCCTTTGGGATCTCCTCGCAAGCTGTTCCAGGCGATCTTCTGCGGTGGCAGGCTCATGTGATCGCGCGCGTCGCCGCCCGACAGAACGCTCATCAGCAGGGCACTATCGCCCACGGTGCGCGTCATCGGCCCGGCAACCCTGCCGACGTAGGGTGGATCGACCGGCACCCGGCCGAAGCTCGGCTTCAGCCCGAAGAGACCGCACCAGCCGGAGGGCAGGCGAATCGAGCCGCCGATGTCGGTGCCGAGATGCAGCGGTCCGTAGCCCGCGGCCGCCGCCGCGCCGGCCCCGGCGCTCGAGCCGCCGGGATTGCGCGACAGGTCCCAAGGATTGCGTGCGAGCTTGTGGAAGCTCGACAGACCCGACGACAGCATGCCGTAGTCCGGCATCGTGGTCTTGGCGAGAAGGATGGCGCCGGCCTCGCGCACGCGCGCCATCGGCGGGGCGTCGACCGGCGACGGCCGCAGCTCGGTCGCTGCGGTGCCGAGCGGCACCGGTACGCCCTTGCTCGCGATGTTTTCCTTGACGGTGATCGGCACGCCGTCGAGAGCCCCTTTCGGTGCGCCCTTCTTCCAGCGGGCTGTCGATTTCTTCGCCTCGCTGATCGCATTCTCGAAGTCCGGCGCGTAGAGCGCGCAAAGCTTGGGTTCGCAGCGCTCGATATGCGCGATCGTCGCTGAGACTACCTCCACCGGCGACAGTTTGCGGGCCTTGTAGGCCTTGAGCAGCTCGCGCGCAGTCAACTCGTTCAACCCCGTCATTGCACGAACTCCTCCGCCTCGCCGCCGAGTGCGCCCAGGATCGACACCAGCTCGTCCCTGCAGGCATCGAGCCGCCTCCCATCCGTGCCGCGCATCACCAGCGACACGCTCGGCCGTCCCTGCCGGAAGCCCGGATAGCTGCCGATATCGATATCGGCGTAGCGCTTCTGCAAGTCGCCGAGCGGCTCGGCGACGATGCCTTCGACGATGTTGGTGCGGATCGTGCGGACCTGCAGCGGGGTGCCGCCGATCAGTCGATGCTGCATCGAGTGGAACATGCCCTCGACGATGCGCGGAATGCCGGCGAACACGAAGACGTTCTCGATCTGAAAGCCCGGTGCGATCGAGATCGGATTGTCGACCAGTGATGCGCCGTGCGGGATGCGCGCCATGCGCCGGCGCGCCGGTGTGAACTGGGCCGGATCTCCATAGTAGCGTGTCATCCGGTCGATCGCCTCGGGGTGCTCCGAGATGCCGACGCCGAACGCCCTGGCGATGCTGTCGGCGGTGATGTCGTCGTGCGTCGGGCCGATGCCACCGGTGGTGAAAACGTAGTCGTACTGCTTCCGGAGCTCGTTCACCGTATCCATGATCTTCTGCTCGATATCCGGAATCACGCGGCATTCCATCATGCGCACCCCGAGCTTGCCGAGCTCGGCGGCGAGGAAGCCAAGATTGGCATCGCGGGTGCGGCCGGACAGAATCTCGTTACCGATGATGACA
>Ga0068860_100006276_pt1 | contig 11937 bp, 11 predicted proteins | sample KBSSwiS32_FD_66597 | JGI IMG/M metagenome (GOLD analysis project Ga0068860, IMG submission 66597) | Switchgrass rhizosphere microbial communities from Kellogg Biological Station, Michigan, USA - KBS Switchgrass S3-2 | ecosystem: Host-associated > Plants > Roots > Rhizosphere > Soil ... | reverse complement strand
TTCAGCCGTCCGGTTGTTAACGTCGAGAGCCGTGTTGATCTCAACGATTTCAAGTGAGCACATTCCCCCGGCTTCTGCAATTTTCTCCATTCCCAGGTGCGCCTCACGATAAGTTAGTCCACCTCGGACAAGCGTTCCGGAACCAGGAGCAACCACGGGATCAAGCACATCAACATCAAAGGTCACCGCGTAACCGTGTGAACCTCCGGAAGCAATTGCGATGGCATCATCCATACACGCTGCCATACCGCGCTCGTCAATCTCTCGCATCGTAAAGAAACGCATTCCTAATCGGCGAATTAATTCTCTTTCACCAGCGTCAATATCGCGAGCGCCGATATGTGCACACAGACTCGGATCGAGTTTCGGAGCAAACCCGGCGATGTCAGTCAGATCTTTCGCCCCGTAACCCATCAACGCGGCTAAGGGCATTCCATGGATATTTCCGGAAGGCGTAGTTTCCGGGGTGTTCATGTCAGCGTGTGCGTCAAACCAGATGAGACCGATCGTCGCCTCTTTCTTTCGATAGTGCGACGCGACTCCGGCAAAGGACCCGATCGCGATTGAGTGATCACCGCCGAGAACAACCGGTATCTGCCCTTCATCAAGAATACCTTCAACACGTGCAGCAAGATCCTCACACGCAGCATGGATCTCGGTGACGTATTTTAGTTTGTCATGTTCTTCGGGAACGAGCTCGGGATGATCGAGTTTGAGGTCTCCCAGATCGCGTACGGAGTAACCAAGGGCCGCGATTCGCTGTTTTAGTTTAGCTACGCGAAGAGCCGCGGGTCCCATATCAACCCCCGCCATGCTTGCGCCATAGCCAAGCGGTACTCCCAGAATGGCGACCGCACTTTTATTGTTTGGGACAGTCGACATCAATTAACCGCCCAAGTTGATATTAAACCCGCCGCCTCCACTCCCCTGCGTTGGGAAGAACGGTTTTAGCAGGCCGGCTAACGCGGCGAGATTTCTTGTTTGAATAAGGAGTTCGCCTGGTCCACTAAACTCTGCGACAATTCCTTCTCCGCTCATCATGCTCTTGAAAAAACCGGCGGCAGCTTTTCTGAGGGTGTACTGCGTGGTGCCTTCCCACGCTACCAGATGTCCGGTATCCACCACGTAGCGTTCGCCCGGCCGCAAAACCTTTCGATGAATCGCACCAAACGACGACACGAGCAGTAGACCCTGCCCCTGGATCATCAACACGAAGAGTCCTTCACCGGCAAAAAATGATTTGGCGCCGCCCCATTTTGTATCTACGGTCAAACTCGAGTCGCCTGCCAGATATGAGCTAGATTGTACGAAGAATGGTTGACCGCTTAATTCGATTGCCGCAATGTCGCCGGGACTACCTGGCGCGAGTGTTACTTCACCTGGACCACCGCGCGCCGTGAATGTAGATATGAAAGCCGACTCACCTCCGGCAGCACGTTTGATAGCCCCAAACAGACCGCCCTTCATCTGCGACTCCAACTCGATATTCGCCGACATTGAAACCATTGCGCCGGCTTCTGCCTGAATGGATTGTTCGGCTCCTAGCTGTAGTACTGCCAGCGCAAAGGATGGTTGATGCAGAACTTCGTAGCTGTAGCCGCGCCCCTGACCTCTTGAATCAGCATCGATACGAATGCCTTGTCCGTAAGTCGGCGTCGCGCTGTTTGCGTCCAGACGGTTGCCACAGGCGCCGCAAAAAGTAGATCCGTCCATCAATGTCGCACCGCAACGAGGACACTTCATATAACCACTCCCTGAGATTTTCGTTTGATGATTTCAACTGCCTCTTCGGCACTGTTGGCAAAATCGAGTGCCGCAACGTCGGCATCGCTCACGGCAAGTGATCGTTGCCACTCATTAACCACTGGTCGCCAACATTCTCCCAATAAGACGAGCGGACGAGGTTCGATCACTCTTGTTTGAATCTTGTTCCAGACCAGAGATAGTTCAGTCACTGTTCCCATGCCACCGCGAATCGCGATGAAGCCGACGGAACGAGTAATTAATCTTTGCAGTCGTTCGTAGAAATGTGGTGTCGCGACTTTATCCGTAAGGAAACGATTGGGTTCGTGCTTGAACTGGTTCATCACGATTCCGAGAACTCTGCCACCGGCTTCTTTGGCTCCGCGACTAGCGGCTTCCATTACACCGAGATAGCCACCCGTGCAGATCGTGAAGCCAGCTTCAGCCAGCAGTGCTCCAGCGCGTCGGGCCTGTTCATATTCAGGATCGTCTTCAACGCATTTGGATCCGCCAAATATTGTGACGATGCGTTCTGGGTTATCGCTCATTTCCTCGCCTCAGCGCTGAACATCAAGGAGCCATTTTGTTTATACAAAGCGTAATCTTCGCGTGTACTAAAAGAGCCGCCACTATAGTCATCGGGAATCGGCTTTGGATCATACAATCGCTGATCCTTCACGTTAGCAAAACCAACTTCCTCGAGCATCAATCGATAGTCTGGTATCCCCAGTAGATGAACCGGCACTTTCAATGTAGGAATCCATTGATGTGAAGGAACATTTTCAAGATAGAGATCGATCACGGTCACAAATAGGCCGCCGTCATCCAAAACACGATGTATCTCCCTAAGAGCCGCGATCATGTTTGAGTAGTAATAGAGCGACTCCATGGAGAAGGCGTGCGTGAATTCCGCATTGCGAAACGGCAGTTCCTCGGCGGTGGCAACCTTGAACTCTACATTTGAAAAATCACTTGAGGTTTCAGCGGCAAGCGCGATCATCTCATCCGAAATATCCATCCCGACAACTTTGCCGTCCTTGGCCTGCTCAGCCATTAAACGAGTCGCCCATCCCGATCCGCACCCGACATCTAAAACTCGTGCGTCGGTTGGCAGGTGCAACAGTTCGATCGCCTGTTCACCAACTGGACGATGGCCTTTCTCCATGCCTTCACCACGTCCGGCCCGTGCCCATTCGTTGAATTCAAGTCGCAGATGTTCGTCCATTATTTTTGAGTCTCTGAAAAGGAAGTTGCTAAATTCGCAATTGGAAGTCGATAAGATCTACGGCCGAATTCGATAAAGCATTCGTGGAAACGGAATCGTTTCGCGAATGTGCTCAATGCCACACATCCACGCCGTGCAGCGCTCGATACCCATTCCGAAACCTGCGTGAGGGACCGATCCGTATCGCCGTAAATCGAGGTACCACTGAAACGCTTCTTCGGGAAGTTGGTGAAGAGCAATCTGCTCTTGTAAAAACTCCAGCGACGTAGCACGCTCACCACCACCAATCACTTCACCGTACCCCTCAGGCGCCAGGACATCGACGCCTAATGCCAATTCCGAACGCTCAGGATCACGAGCCATGTAAAACGCTTTGACTGCCGCAGGGTAATGGTGAACCATCACTGGTTTATCAAACTGACTCGAGATGTAAGTCTCATCAGGTGCACCGAAGTCACCACCCCACTCAAACTTTGTCTCCACCACACCTTTTTCAAAACCTTCATGAAGCATCTTCACAGCATCATCGTAATGCACACGCGGAAACGGCGGCACAATTCCTTCGAGCTTTGCCACGTCCCGTTCGAGTACTTTCAACTCCTCTTGTCGATCCTCCAACACACGGCCTGCGATATGTGAAAGAAATCGCTCCGCCAATGACATAACATCGTCCAACGACGCATAGGCCATTTCCGGCTCAACCATCCAGAACTCCGTCAGATGGCGTCGTGTCTTGGATTTCTCTGCGCGAAACGTGGGACCAAAACAGTAAGCTTTGCCGAAAGCCGCCGCGGTCGCCTCGTTATAAAGTTGTCCCGACTGCGTCAGGTAAGCCTTTTCACCGTCGAAGTAATCAACTTCAAACAGAGTTGTTGTTCCCTCGCAAGCCGCCGGAGTGAAAATTGGAGAATCACACAAGGTGAAGCCATCATTGTCGAGGAAATTACGAACGGCCTGAACAACGGTGTGACGAATCTTGAGGACGGCGTGTTGTCGACGCGAGCGTAACCACAGATGTCTGTGGTCCATCAGGAATTCCGTACCGTGTTCTTTAGGAGTGATCGGATAGTCGTGAACTTGCTGGAGCACTTCAGCCGCAACCACGTCAATTTCATAACCGCCGGGCGCGCGACTATCCTCACGGACACTTCCCTTGATTACTACGGCAGACTCCTGGCCCATCGCCTTGATTGCATCCCAAACGTCTTCTGGTAATGCGTTCTTTACCGCAACGCACTGGACCACACCTGTTCCGTCTCGCAGTTGGGGAAATGCAATTTTCCCACTCGACCGCATGTTGTAAAGCCAGCCTTTAAGGACGACTTCCGCCCCGACGTGTTGAGAAAGTTGATTGATATAGATTTGTTTCTGAGAAGCTAATGCAACAGATTGACTTGTCATTTATTAACCGAGGTGTTTATTGGATGGATTAGTTAATTCGTTCTTTCAGCATTCTTTGCAGTGTAGGAAAGCGATCCAGCCATAGCGCTGCCTGCAAAACGATCTCTAAAGTTGGTCGGATGAAAGGCTCATAAACAGCACCTCGTCCACTCACAGCAGTTTGATACGAGAAGGTACCGGTGGCTTTTAGTCCACGTTGAATTGTCATCAGCCGAAATTCAGTAGCAAACTCATCGGGATCTACGTCACCGAGTCCTAGTAAACGACGCTGCTCTAAAAAGAACAGACGATGCGAGCGCAATTCTGCGAGCGACGGGGGACATGGCTGTCGGTCCAGAAGAAACGAAACCAGGTCATAACTTGCAGGTCCCATACGCGCATCCTGGTGATCGATGACCCTCAGCCGTCGTTTGCCGTCGACCATAAGATTCGACGCGTGAAAGTCTCGATGACAGAGAACACGGGGAGCTGCTGATAACTCTGCAGCAACATCATTTAATTCAGCCTTCAACTCTGCGGTTTCACTGTGACGCAGGGTTTCCTGACGCAGACTTCCGAAATAGTGTTCAAAAAAGAAATCCAGTTCCCACGAAAGCTTTGCTTCGTCAAAGGCAAGCTTACTGGCGATAGAGTTTGTTTGATACGCACGTTCTGTTGCTGCTTGTATCCTGGCAATCAACGTAATTGCCTGTTCTTTATATTCGTCGCACTGTTCTTCGTTCTCTTCATCGTAGGCCTGAAAGAGCTGCTGATCTCCTAAATCTTCCTGAACGATCATGCCTGACGCACCGTCGATCGCGTAGATCTCCGGAACTGGAATAGCGGCATCATGAAAGAGCCTGGTAACATCGAGGTACGGATGAAACTCTGGATCGAACGGTTCGGGATAAACGGCGGCTACCGCTTTTCCCTTCTTCCAGGCGATGCGGAAGTATTTTCGCGTGGAAGCGTCGGGAGTTAGTGGAGTGATTTCCAGGTTTGTGATGCCTTGACCAGAGATAAATCTGGCGAGACGTTCGGATGCGGAGGATTCAAATGGATTGGAAACCACCTGTTTTGCAGAACTCATTAGCGAATAGTCAGGGAGTTAGTTTCAAAAAGCGACGGGACGATCCGTCGTCCCGCCTCATTAAAGCCGCTTTTTAAGAGGCGCTGATTGTACCAGAGCCTAAAGACACGACAAAGTTTTCTCCCTGAATCTGTCCTTTTAGCGATTTCGCTGGCGGGTTCTTCCCTGCTACCAGGGCCGCAGGGACAACAATTGCATTTGCTACGGATTCACCACTTCGAATTCGTACTCCGTCCGCCAGCACAGATTTTTGCACAGATGACCCAGCTTCAATTACCACTCGGTCCCAAAGGATCGCATCAGTTATCTCTGCCGCCTCGTCGATTACACACCCACTTCCGACCGTAATGTGATTACCAGCTTCCTTCATCAATTCCAGACTGATGTCGAGGTATCGGTGCAAAGTTGAGAGTTCACGCCATCGGCCCGTCGCCACATGGGCTGCGACCACTTCGCCTTTTGCGATCGCTTGCGGATACACGTCGGTGGTCGAGTGCGAGAAAATGCCCCGTGGAATGTATTCAAAGATGCGCGGGTGCAGAATCTGAATACCCGTGAACATCAGCGGCTCAAGATCGACCGATGTCGGCATTCCCGCAAAGCCGGAGATAAGCCCGTGCTCAGTTTTTATCATCGTAAACAGTTCACGTTTTGTATTTGGAAGCAATACAAGAGTCGCGATGGCGTTTGTCCTGCGATGTGTTGCTAAGGCGTCGGTTAGGTTGATGTCTGTAATTATCTTTCCATTGATCACGACGAAGCTATCGTCTTGAAAGTACTGGCGAGCGTTATCGAGCGCGCCACTAGTTCCCAGTATTTCGGGCTCCTCGACGTAGTGCAGCTTGACGCCGAATTCCGTGCCGTCACCCAGCGCCCTGCGAACAGATTCTGGCCGGTGATGTAGATTGACTACTATTTCATCGATTGAATATTTCGCGAGATATTCGGCGACGTAGCCAACCAGTGGCTTACCAAGAATTGGAATCGCGGGTTTTGTTCGGTCTTCAGTTAGAGGCCAGAGCCGTGTGCCGTAGCCGGCGGAAAGCACCATCGCGCGCATTGAGCAGCATTCTAACTGCTTGCGCGATTCAGTTCCACATTCAACTTAATAATGGCTTGGGAAGCTTAGGAAGCTTTTGAGGCGTCGCGCATAACCAGGTCGAAAGTGCCCGGCGCGACTTTGCGGAATCGTGTGTTTCGATTTAACGACACCGCAATGCTGATGGTTGGATTTTGCCCTGTAAACTTAAAACCGCCTTCCAACAAACGATTGTAAAGCTCGTTTACGTGTAGCGCGGCGCCTTCCTCACGCAGCAATAGCGTGACCGCCTGTGGAATCGTTCGATCCATGAAACGGTCACTCAGAATCTCGACGTTGTTCCGAATAGTTGGAATCTGTTGTCGTCGTTCCGCTGAGGTGTAAGTTGGACGAGCAACTGGCTGTGTTTGGTATGGCTGAGGCGATTGCCTCATTGCGACTTCCAGTTCCGCATCTGACGGCAAACCAAGTGAAAGGTTACCGGATGCTAGGACCGACGACAGTAGCCGGTAGATTGCTGCCTCTGTCTGACTAGCCAGGGTGTCCATCTCAGCGAGTTCTGCTCGAACACTGTCAGCTTCGGCCTCCAGCTCTCGCAAACGGGCTGCGAGATGCATACGTGCCGCTCGCGACTGCCGTAAGCTCTGCTCAAGTCTGGAGAGTAGGTTTTCGCTAGGACGGTCCATCGGGCAAATTCTAGAGGCGTTTGACGCTTTGCACAATAGCCTTTTAAGACTGAGGCTTAGCGGTCCCGGTTCAGGACGTAGGTTGGAAGGGCGCGTAAGGACTCGCGATACGGCGAATCAGGCAGACAATCAAGCGCTGTTCGCGCGGCTTCAGCATAGCTGTCGGCAAGGGTTCTGGCCCGATTGAGGGCATCAGTGTCCGTAAGGGCCACAATTAAATCACCTCGACTCACCGCACTGTATTCCCCATCACGAAGCACTGTCCTGATGGGGTCTTTGAACGACGCATCTTTTTCCATCAAGTAAATCAAGGGCAGCGTGACTTTGCCGCCGAGCAGGTCTGCACCCGCAGCTTTGCCCAGCACGCTATCGTTGGACGTAAAGTCGAGTAGATCGTCAACTAGCTGGAACGCGGTCCCAAGATTCAGACCATATTCGCGTAACGCTGTCTGTTCCCGGTCTTCCGCGCCACCCAGGATTCCACCGATCTCACAACTGGCGCTAAACAGATAAGCGGTCTTTCGTTTTAGCACATCGAGATACTGGTCCTCTGTGATCTCGGCTTTACCAAGCAGCGTCAACTGAAGGAGTTCACCCTCAGTCATCTTGCGAGTCACGCGCGTAAGAATATCGAGAATCGGTAAGGATCTTTCCGCGAGACTTGTCTCAAACGCCGACATATAAAGCCAGTCGCCCATGAGTACCGCGGTTTCATTTCCGTAGAGTGCGTTAACGGTCGGTCGGTTACGACGGGTGTCGGCGTGATCGATGATGTCGTCATGAACGAGAGTGGCCGTATGGAGAAACTCCATCACCGTCGCCATTCTGATCGAGTTGTAGCGAGCACCATCACCGCCGGCCGCATAGTTGGCGAGTATTGTGAGCGCCGGTCTAACTCTCTTACCGCCTGACGCTCGCAAATATTCACCTAGATAATCGATTACCTGGACGTTGGACCGCGCCTGACGCTCAAACTCAATCTCGACTTGCTGGAGTTCATTTGAAATGAGACTAAAGATCCGCAGGGCGGATATCTTTGCTTCTTCTTCCAGCGTTAATGTGTGCTCAGACAAGGTCATCGTCTCAATCGTTTGTTCAGTTAGAACGATAGTTGGTGAACTGCATGTGTATACCGAAGTCTTTCTCTTTCAATTTCGCAATTATTTCCTGCAACGTGTCTCTGTCTTTTCCGGTGACGCGCACAACGTCACCCTGAATCGACGCCTGAACCTTAGCTTTGCTGTCTTTAATGAACTTAACGACTTCCTTAGCCTTCTCCTGAGGAATTCCTTCCTGGATTTTTGCGCGCTGGCGGACGCTACCGCCGGCGGCAGGTTCGATGTTGTCGTAGCTGAATGCTTTCAAAGGTACGGAACGGCGCACAAGCTTTTGTTGCAGGATGTCGTTCATATTCCGCAGTTTTGTTTCGTCTTCTGCAGTCAGCACGAGTTCATGTTTCTCCAGTACAACGTTCGCATGACTACCTTTAAAGTCAAAACGTTGACGAACCTCTTTGATCGTCTGATTGAGAGCGTTATTAACTTCGGCGAGATCGACTTGGGAGACGATATCGAATGAGTTCTGCTGGGCCATCGCGCGTTATATGATGTTGATACTGAAGTAGGCTGAACTCAGCATAACATCAAAGCGCGTGGCATGTGAAACTTATCTCTTAGTGAGAGACGACTTGGTCTCACAAAGCACTCAGCATACTTGAACAGCGCGCGGACTCAATGGCGGCTAGACAGAACACCTAGTCTTTGCTGATCGTCACGTTGAAGAGCCTGGCAAAATTCGCCGCTGTGGCTTCTTCAATTGCGTCCACCGAAACACCCCGGATCTCCGCGAGACATTGAGCAACGGCGGCTACATAGGCGGGTTCGTTTCGTTTGCCACGATGAGGAACCGGCGCCAGGAACGGGCAGTCTGTCTCAACGAGGAATGAGTCAGCCGGCACGAAGCGAGCTACGTCTCTCAATTCCTTAGCCTTCTTAAACGTCACGATTCCTGAAAACGAGATCATGAATCCGAGGTCGAGGGCCGCTTTCGCTAACTCCAAAGTACCGCTAAAGCAATGGAAAACTCCTCGCCGATTAACTTCACCAAACTGACTCTTGAGAACTTCCACCGTCTCAGTCTCGGCCTCGCGAGTATGGATTATTACTGGAACCTCAAGCTCCTTTGCTGAACGAAGCTGTTGTCCAAAGACTTCCAGCTGCACATCTCTCGGTGAATTGTCGTAATGAAAGTCGAGACCAATCTCTCCCCACGCAACGACGCGGTCAGAATTGCTGATTAAGTGTCGTGTCTTTTGGTCGGCAGCCTCGTCGTAAAGCTTCGCATCATGTGGGTGAGTACCAATTGCGGTATAGATGAAGGGAAACTCTTCACCGAGCTTGATTGCGCGTTCGAAAACCCCGCTGTGTGGATCACCGGTACCGACGTTGAGAATTGTGGCGACGCCGGCTGCACGTGCTCGTTCGAATACTTCTTCGCGATCGTTATCGAACTCTGGTCCATCGATGTGCGCGTGCGAATCAATAAGCATGATGTCCCGACACCAATGCGTGCTTACTTGAGTCGCGCCCCGTTCGGCACATCCTCGGTAAACGTCGCAATCACCGGACGGCCTTCTTCGCCATACGATGCGGCGACAACCATTCCCTGGGATTCAAAACCACGCAGCTTTCTCGGTTTCAGATTAGCCACAATCACGACTTTGCGATTTACGAGACTCTCTGGCTCGTAGTACTGAGCAATACCAGCCAGAACCTGGCGTGGTTGTTCTTCACCAAGATCGATTTTCAAGAGAAGCAGCTTGTCAGCTTTCGGTATTCGTTCAGCAGACAAGACCTGACCAACACGGAGGTCCACTTTTGCAAAGTCGTCGATCTCAATGAAGCTGGTCACATTTGTCGCATCAGCTTCAGTTGCGTGCGTAACAGGTGGCGCTGGCGCCGTTTCTGCTTTTTGCTCGGTTATCGCGACCGCTTCAGCTTGCGTCACGTGTGGTGCTGTCGATTCGCCTGAATTGTTTATGTCGTCCATCACTTTGCTCTTGTCGATACGAGGGAAAATTGGTTTGACTTCGCCGATTGGATTTCCTTCAACGAGTCCGCCCCACTTGAGAGACTCGGGAACGACACTTCCAGGCGAACCAGCCAAACCGAGTTGACGCCAAATCTCTTCACTCGAAGTCGGCATCACGGGATACAACATCACGCTTAACCATCTCAGCGACTCTGCTGCGCGGTACAAAACTGCTCCCAGTGTGTCTTTCTGGTTCTCATCTTTGGCGAGATCCCAAGGTTTAGCATCGGTGATCATCTTGTCTAGGCGCGCAACGATCGACCATGCAACCTCCAAAGCTCGGCTGAAACTGAGGGCGTCGAAATTATCCAGAAATTGATTTCGTGCATGCTCGACAAAGCCTGCGACGGTCGTCTCGTCAGTGTCGACACCAACCTTCTTGGCGAGTAGCAGTTTCTCTTCCGAGATACGACCTGACGGCATGCGCCCTTCGCAATAGCGAGCGATCATCGTAAGCGTCCGACTGGATAAGTTTCCGAGGCCACTTGCAAGATCACTGTTGGCCCGATCGATGAGACCCTCGTAACCAAACCTGCCATCCTGGCCAAAGACCATTTCGCGCAAGCTGAAGTACCTGATGGCGTCAATCGAGAAATGTTTCTGGAGCACGTCGAGTTCAATAGTATTTCCGAGAGTCTTCGACATCTTGCGTCCATTTGGGTCGAGCCACATACCGTGAGCCACAATCGCTTTCGGTAACTCGATGCCTGCAGCCAACAAAAACGCCGGCCAATAAACCGCATGAAAACGCAAAATGTCTTTGCCGACGAGATGCAGTGCAGGCCAAAACTTTTCGAAGCCCACCGCACGTTGGCGCTCTTCGTTTCCAAAGCCGATCGCAGTGATGTAGTTCGTTAGCGCATCAAACCAAACGTACATCGTGTGGTCAGGATCATCAGGAACCGGAACACCCCAACTTACTGAAGTCTTCAACCGACTCACAGAAAGATCCTGCAATCCACCGCGAACAAAACTGATCACTTCATTTCTTCTTGACTCCGGCCGAACGAAATCCGGCTGGCTTTCATAAACTGACAACAAGGCTTCGTTGTAGTCGCTGAGGCGAAAGAAATAACTGTCCTCGGAAACTCGATCCAGGAGCGTGTCGTGGATCAGACATGTCGGAGGTTCGCCTTCAGTCTTTGGTTTTTGATACTCGTCCTCTGTCTTGTATTCCGCGCATGCTGCACAGAACCATCCTTCATAGTGGCCCTTGTAGATGGCCTGGTTGCCCTTTGGCGTTTTTGCGTTCGCGCACCGGCGCCAGAGTTCACTCACACCCTGATAATGAAACGGCTCAGTAGTGCGCATGAAAATGTCGTAGCCACCGTGAGCTGTGTCGAGCGCAAAGGCCGCAGTCATCTTCTTAAAATAACTGACGACGTAGTCGGATTGTTCCTGGGGCGTGCGGCCGGCTTTCTGGGCCGCGCGTTCGATGTTGATTCCGTGCTCGTCTGTGCCGGTGAGGAAATAAGTTTCAACTCCTCGTTGCCGTTTCGAGCGAGCGATCGTGTCAGCCACGATCATCGTGTAGAGATGGCCCAGGTGCGGCAGACTATTGGCGTAATAGATAGGTGTCGTAACGTAAAAGGTCATTTGGATTCTTGATTAGAGATCAACGCTGCTTTGCGAATTCGTCGCCGGGATTAAATTTTGGCATTTGTGGAGCGTTAGAGATCTTACG
>Ga0068860_100006275_pt1 | contig 11939 bp, 8 predicted proteins | sample KBSSwiS32_FD_66597 | JGI IMG/M metagenome (GOLD analysis project Ga0068860, IMG submission 66597) | Switchgrass rhizosphere microbial communities from Kellogg Biological Station, Michigan, USA - KBS Switchgrass S3-2 | ecosystem: Host-associated > Plants > Roots > Rhizosphere > Soil ... | reverse complement strand
TCTTCGCCGAGGGGGAGGTCGAAATCGGGTGGGAGGTCAACTACGAGGGTAGTGTCGGCGGCGGGCGGGAATATCAGCGAGATGCCCACGGAGCCAGCCAGTACCAACGCCACGAACGCGAGTGAAAACTTGATGGGAATCAGGACATTGACAGCACCCAGCAGCATTTTTAGCCCGATAAATGTGAGCACAATGGCCAATCCGGTGCGGAGATAGCGAAACTTCTCGACCACGCCCGCCAGCAGGAAGTACATCGACCGCAAACCGAGAATCGCAAAGACGTTCGACGTGTAGACAATGAACGTGTCGGTCGTAATCGCGAAAATCGCCGGAATCGAGTCAACCGCAAACACCAGGTCTGAGACCTCAACCACTACCAGCACGAGCAGCAGGAGCGTTCCAGTCCGCTTGCCATTTTCACGGGTAAAGAACTTTTCGCCTTCGTAATGACGGGTGATCGGCAGAAACCTCGTGACCGCGCGAACCGCGATATTCTTTTCCGGCTGGACTTCAATCTCCTCATGCCGGAACATTTTGATTCCGGTGTAAATGAGGAAACCGCCGAAAATGTAGATGATCCAGTGAAAGCGGTTAATGAGCGTCGCGCCGACGAAAATCATCGTCAAACGCATCACGAGCGCTCCCATCACGCCCCAGAAAAGTACCCGGTGCTGAAACTTTGCCGGGACCTTGAAATAGGAAAAGATCAGTAGGAATACAAACAGATTGTCGACTGAAAGCGACAACTCGATGATGTAACCGGTGAGAAACTGGTAGCCGCGTTCCGAACCCTCATAGCGAAAGACAATCGCCGAGAAGATCAAGGCGAGCGTCATCCAAACGAGGCTCCAGATCCAGGCTTCTCGATATCTGATTGTGTGAGCTTTGCGGTTGAAGAGGCCCAGGTCGAGGGCCAGCATGGTTAGAATAAACAGACTGAACCCAAGCCAGAGCCACGAGTTGCCACCGAATGAGTTCATTAGGAGAATCAAGTGCCCCAAAATAGCATCAGCTTTTGAGTTGGAGCAAACAGTCGAATCTGCGTAATCTGTGGATACAGAGTTGCAGCCTTTCCGTACTCTCACTTACAATCCGCAGTTTCTGAAAGGTAATCAACAATGCTCAAAGCGCTTAGCCGACTCGAACGAACCCGCAACATCGTCATTCTCATATTCGCCGTCCTGATGGCCGTAAGCCTTGTGATTTTCTACGCCCCCGGCCGCAATTCGAGTGGTCTCGACCCCAGCAAGAACACCGAAGTCGTTGCGAAGGTTGGTTCCAGAACAGTCACCATAGCCGATATCGCGCGCGTGCGAGAGAACTACGCGCGGATGTTTGGAAACCGCGTCAACCTGGCCCAACTGGGTGGCAACAAGCGTTTTCTCGATGGACTAATCGGCCGTCACGTGATTGCGCAGGAAGCCGAGCGTCTCGGCTTCGGCGCGAGTGATGCTGAGCTCGCCGATAAGATTTACAAGCGATATGTGGACGCTTCGGGAAAGTTTGTCGGTCTGGACCGGTATAAAGAAATCATCATTTCGCAGTACGGCGATGTCGATAGCTTCGAGAATGAGGTCCGCGACGAGATTGCGCAGGAAAAACTGCGAGCATTCGTGACTGCCAGCGTCAACGTTTCCGACGCCGAAGTTGAAGAAGAGTACAAACGACGCAACTCATCGTTCGACGTCAGCTACATCGCGCTTTCCGCCGATAAACTCGCAGAGAAGATTCAACCCAGCGACGACGAACTGAAGAGTTACTACGAGAGTCACAAAACTGATTACCGTTTGCTCGAGCCGCAGAAGAAAGTTCAGTACGTCTACATCAACACTGAAAAAGTTGGTTCCACGCTACAAGTTCCCGAGGCAGATCTAAAGCAGCAATTCGACAGCATGCAGCCGCAATTCAAGGAAGCAGGCGTCAAGGTTCAACAGATTCTTCTGAAAGTCGCGCGTAAGGATCTCGATGCGCAGGTCGAGCAGAAAGCTAAAGACCTGATTACAAAAATGCGCGGCCCGGATGGAAAGACGAGCGAGCAGGCATTCGCAGAAGCAGCAAGAGGACAGTCTGAAGATCCTGCCACAGCACAAAACAGAGGATTTCTCCTGAAGCCGTTTAAGCGGAACCCCAACAAGCCAGACGGACTTTACGACCGCACTGTCGACATGCAGGTCGGCGACGTCTCTGACATTCCGATTCGCTTCGGCGGCAACTGGTACATCCTTCGTCGCGGCGATAGCGTTCAGAAGACTTTCGAGGAAGCAAAGCCGGAGTTGCTCGTCTCTGCACGCAACAGCAGAAGTTACAACACAGCGTTTCAGCTCGCTCAAAAAGCAAAGAAGCGTTTGGATGAGACCAAGGATCCGCAGAAAGTCGCACAGGAGCTTGCCGGTGAAGCACACATGACTCCGGCTGAGATGGTGCGCGAAACTGCATTCATCAAGCCGGGCGACGACGTTCCGGAAATCGGATCGAATCAGCAGTTTGAGCAGGCGTTGGACCCACTGAACAATCCAAAAGACGTCGGCGAGCCGGTTGGTGTCAAGAACGGTTTTGCTATTCCCATCCTGGTTGAAAAGAGAGAGCCGCGGATTCCGGAGTTTGATGAAGTGAAGAGCAAAGTCGCAGACGCCATCAAGCATCAGCGCGCGAAGGATCAATTGGAGCAGAAGGCGAAAGAAATTGCCGCCAGCCTCACTGGTCCGGATGCCATCAAAGCCACCGGTGAGAAGGAGGGTTTTGATGCGGGTACCGAAGACGCCTTCAAACTCGGTTCATCGCTCGGTAAGGCGGGAATCAGCACGGCGCTTGATGATTTGATCTACAGTATGAAACCGGGTGAGTTCAGTAAGACTCCACTCAAAGTCGAAGACAAGTGGGTGATTGTCGGCGTGACGAAGAAATACGACGCGGACCAGGGTGGTTTTGCGGCTCAGCGCGACACGTTGAAGCAGTCGATGATGAGCGAGCGCCAGGACCAGGTGTTTGAGGATTACATCGCCGGCGTGCAACAGAAGATGAAAAAAGACGGCAAGATCAAGATTTATCAGAACGTGCTGGACCAGCTTCAGGAGCCGGCCGCCGAACCTAACCTGCCCTTAGGTCTCGAGTAGAACCATCCACAGATTACACAGATCTTTAAATTGAAATCTGTGTAATCTGTGGTTCAGTAACCGAAGAGTGGCCCAATCTCAGCCTGGGCCACGGTTGTCCGAATCTGCAGCTCGTTAGCTTGCGATTGGATCTGCATGTTCGACAGGGCGCTCTTTGCGAGCACTCCTTTCGCTCCTGACAAACGACCCACTAACAGCGCTCCGAACTGTTTCAATCCTTCCAATGTGTCGCCGAGGTTTTTAGCCGCCTCAGTGTTAACGGCTCGTGCCGCGAGGAAAATTTGCAGGTCGTTTGCAGTCGTGCCGACTGAACCATAAACCTGGCGCAGCGTCCGCAAATCGTTAGCGATCGGTGCGTTGCCGATATCGAGATTCCCAATCAACTGCTCGGTGACGTTGCTGCCAAATCCGATCACGGCATTCGGATCGCGACTCGCGAGTGCAATGAGTTCACTGTTTGCTCGTTTGCGAGAACGGCTCGCATCGATCACGGTGCGAACGCCTGCGGGATCGCCGAGTGCGAGTATGTTTGTGTCGAGCGGCGCGGCAGCAAGTTCGCCGATTCTCAAATCAAAAAGTCCAAGCAGCTTCAGATTCTCGTCGAGCGTGAAGATGTAAATGGTCTTATCCTGATACTTTTCTTCGCGATATTTACCGTTTGAAGCAACTCGACCGGCGGCCACCATCGCAGCCGCGCTGAAGCTTCCATTGGCGAGCGCGACAGTGTGAACTTTCGTTACGCCTTCGGACGGATAGGTGAAACGAACTCCGAGTGCGACCTGTTGAAACATGCGCGGATCCAGACCGGTGCGATCCTTGAAGCGGTCGATGCTGGCATTGACTTCGCTGAGCTTCGCCGGATTGTCTGCGAGTATGCGTGGCATGGTCTCGTTCAGCACTTGATTGACCTTAACCTGGGCCACAGCGTCTGACTCCGGCAATGAGGACATCAGGGTTGGGGTCGCCGCCGGGGTGTTACGGCTACGGGTTTGGGCTTGTGTCTCGACTTGTGAAACGAGTGCGATGAAAACAATCGCGAGCGTCAAAAGTGTTCTTTTCACTACAAAACTGCCTTTCTGCCAAAGGAATGCGAGTCTAGTTGATGCCTCAATTCGACTCGTGGGTTGTTTACCATGCTTGGACACAGTCAGTACCGTCCGCGGTAGCGGATGGGTGCGCAGCCGACACAATCGATAGTCCGGTTGGCTACGCACCCATCCGCTACCGCGGACGGTACTGACTGTGTCCAAGTCAGGTTCGTTAATTCAGGCGGCTACGAAATTTAATCAATGTAACCTTCTGATAATCTTTCGGAATCTGAAAAAGAACGTTATCCACTTCAACCGAGATGTCCGAAAGCTCCATCAGCACGCGCGTGCCGTCCGCCGATTTCGTCTCGGATTTGATCGGCATCCCGAGCGCCTCATCGATCCAGATCAACGTCTCACTTACGCTGACGTTCGCAGCGCTCGCAGCGTTAACAACAACCCGATATTTGTCTGTACCCCGCTGTCCGATCGCTTCTTTCCCGAGCTTTTGATAGCTCGTGTTTCCGACGTCAGCATGCAGCAAACCTTCAGGAGAACGTTCTAATGTTTCCGGATCCTGATTTGTTGGCAGACTCGTGTCAGGAGTGACCTCAGCGTAGATCTTCTCACTTGGCAACAGAACAAACTTGCCTTCAGGTCTTTCAAGATAAGCAATCGTTTTCGATGCCACTTGCGACTCTGCACGACGCAAGTCGCCGTCGCGTGCAACCAGGTTCTTGGTGATTACGGCCTGGCCATTTGCGCCCACGACTGTGACGTGGCGGATGGCGCGGTAGCGATCGGGTTCCTTAGTTTGAAACGGTGGCGTTGAGGAAACGACCGTATCGGCAGCCGCATTTTCGTTTGTGGTGGAATTACTCTGCGAACGACAGGAAAGCGCGAGCAGGATCAGTGAACCGACGATCAGCGCACGTCCACGTCTCCGCTGCAAAGTCATACGCGTTCCAGCAAGAGCGCGAGTCCCATTCCACCGCTGACGCAGAGGGTTGCGAGACCGAGTTTGGCTTGTCGCTTTTGCATCTCGTAGATCAGCGTGGTCGTGATGCGAACTCCCGTACACCCGATCGGATGGCCCAACGCGATTGCGCCACCGTTGACGTTCAAACGCTCGGCGTCGAATCCGAGTTCCCGATCGCATGCGATCACCTGCGCCGCAAATGCTTCGTTCAGCTCGATCAAATCGATCTCGGACAGCGACAGATGCTGCCGCGCCAATATTGTGCGCACCGCCGGCACTGGGCCGATACCCATGACGTCGGGCGCAACACCGCAGATCTCGTAGTCGACAATGCGTGCTTGCGGTGTGGTCCCGAATTGTTTGAGTGCATCTTCACCCAATACCACGAGAGCAGCTGCGCCATCCGTGATACCGGAGGAATTTCCGGCTGTGATGGAGCCGTCTTTGTAGAACACGGGCGACAACTTTGCGAGATCCTGAAGTGTGGTGCCGGCGCGGCAGTGTTCGTCGTTTGAAAAGCTCGTCGTCTCACCTTTCTTACCGCTGATTTCGAGCGACATCACTTCGTCTTTGAATCTTCCCGACGCAAGTGCAGCTTCGGCTCTTTGTTGTGACCGGAGTGCAAACTCGTCTTGTTCCGCTCGCGAGATTTCGTATTGTCGGGCAAGCTTTTCGGCCGTTTGGCCCATCAACAGTCCGGAGAGTGGATCGCTGAAGCCGTCGCGATACATGCCATCGACTAGTTGCATGTTGCCCATGCGCGCGCCCCAACGCGCACCGTCGGCGAAGTATGGCACGCGCGACATGCTCTCCGTGCCGCCGGCCAGAACGGCGCCTGCACGATCGAGCATGATCTCCTGCGCCGCAAGAATGATGGCTTTCAATCCTGACCCACAAGCCTGGTTGATCGTGGCCGCGGGTACTTTTTCAGGAACACCAGCGCGGAAAGTGATCTGACGTGCGACGTTTGGTCCACCACCGGCCTGTCGCGCACAGCCCCAGATCGAATCAGTGACTTGATCCGGTGAAATCCCTGTGCGCCGCAGGCTCTCTTTCGCCACTGCTACGCCGAGATCGGCAGCGGTCCACGACGACAACGTGCCGCCGAACTTACCGATGGGAGTTCGTACTGCTCCAGCAAGAAAAACGTTCTTCATAAGTTGACCAAAAATGTAGCACAGGGTAGAACTAGGCCACAAAAGACACAAAAAGCACGCTCACATGCTTCAAGACCTCACAACACCAAATCTGCGGATATCTGCGTACGAACAGATCGCATCGCTGCTTAGCGAGCACGCTGAGTGGCTGTTTGTGTCCGATGGAGTAATCCAGTCGTTGCGGCGAGAAGAGATCGAGATCAGCTTTGTTCAGAGGAAATTGATGCTGGCGTGTTGGACTGAAGCGGGCACGCGCATGTGGCGTGTTCTTGCCTGGGATTGGAACGGACAACTACTCGAATTGAAAGTCTCAAGACGAATGGGAGCGGAAGTTTTGCTGATTGAATTGCTTCCGCGAACGACGGCGAAAGTCGTCACGGCCACCATTCGAGCCGCGCGGCAGATGCTTTGTGAACGTTTGGCCCAACTCGCGGCGACGTTAGAAAGCGAAACTGCTGTGGAACGATTATCTTTGAGTCGTGGAACAAAGCCGGGTCAGCCGGGACGGTACGCGCAAATTGTTCTGCGACGGCGGCGAGAGAGAATCGCCGTCACTGGTCCTGTTGTTTCCAGTCAGCCTTCCGTTGTGGATGCGTTTATTTCCTCAGCTTTGCTGTGGTTTAGCCGCCTGTCTGTAGAGCAGCTGTGGTTGATTGTTTCTCCCGAATTGCTTCAGCCAGTGATCTATCGCGTGTCGCTTTTGCGGAGTGGTTTGCGCGGCATTATTAAAGTATTCACCGTCGACGAGCATCTGACGGCGTTGACCGCGGTCTCATGTCCTGACAAAAACGAGTTATGGAAGAAAAGGCTTACGCGCTTCCCTCCAGTCCCCGCCGCAACCGCGGGCGAACTCAGTTCACTGATCATTGCGGAAGCACCAGACGCGATCGACGTGGTCCACTCACGTCACGGCGAAACACTTCGTTACTTCGGGCTGCCCTTCGCGCGCGTGCGCTCGTTGCTTGGACACGAGAGAGCCTGGTTTGGCATTGACCGCGCTCATCGTTGCCTGCTCGACGAATCGACCCTGAACGAGTGGCAGAACTTACTGCGCGAGTTGCGGAAGCACCGGTCGTCGTCGGCGCTCGATCATCGTCACGCCTTTTATCGGGCAGCGCCCGAAGCATGGCTCGAGTCGCTACTGCGTCGAGACATTACTCGACTCGATCCGGGATTGATCATCGCGCCACTCCACGCGCAGTTTCGAACCGCACGCGGAGCGAAGCTCGGTATCAGACCAATCGATCTCCTCGCACTGCGACAAGACGGGCGCCTGGTTGTGATTGAGTTGAAAGTGTCGGAGGACCGTGAGCACGTTTTGCAAGGTGCTGATTACTGGCGACGAGTTGAAGCTCATCGACGCCGCGGCCACATCGCTCGCGCGAAACTATTCGGCGCGCGCGCGATCAAAGACGAGCCGCCCCTTGTCTACCTCGTCGCTCCCACCTTGCGCGTCCACCCGAGCTTTCAAACACTCGCCCACTGCATCTCCTCCGACATCGAACTCTATCGCTTCGACATCAACGAAGACTGGCGCTCTAGCGTCCGCGTCATGCGCCGCCAAAGAGTGAACTAGGCCACAAAAGGCACATAAGGCACAAAAAGCACAAAAGAGATTCTGAGTTCCTGTTTGTGCTTTTTGTGCCTTATGTGCCTTTTGTGGCTGTTAATGCTTTACGAAGATGCTGTCGGGTTCGTTGCTGAGTGCAGGTGGGAGCACGCTGGCTGTGGCGGGCGTGGTGATGTGATCGAGCGTGTCGTCCTTCGCGTAAATCCCTGACACGCGCATCCTGAACTCATCGGGATTGGTCGCGTTGTGGAGCGCTTCTTCCTGCGTGATGAGACGTGACTGGAGTAGATGAAACAACGATTGATCGAACGTCTGCATGCTGTACTGTGATGTGCCTGCCGCAATCGCTTCGCGAATCAGATAGGTCTTCTCTTCGTTGATGATGTGATCGCGAATAGTAGCCGTCGATACCAGCACTTCAATTGCCGGTACACGGCCGGCGCCTTTTGCGGCACGCACCAGACGCATCGAGATCACAGCCTTCAGAATTCCCGCGAGCTGAATGCGCACAGACTTTTGCTGGTGCGAGGGGAATGAAGAAACGATTCGGGTGATGGTTTCTGTCGCATCGAGTGTGTGCAGAGTTGAAAGCACGAGGTGACCTGTTTCCGCAGCCGTCAGTGCTGTCTCAATTGTTTCGTGATCGCGCATTTCGCCGACGAGTATGACGTCCGGATCCTGTCGCAAAGCACCACGCAGGGCCTGGGCGAAAGAAAGCGTATCGACGTCGACTTCACGCTGCGTCACAAACGAGTGTTTGTCGCGATGCAGAAACTCGATCGGGTCTTCAATGGTGACAATGTGACCGCTGCGCGTTGAGTTGATGCAATCAATCATCGCCGCGAGCGTCGTCGATTTACCAGAACCGGTGGCTCCGGTGACGAGAATCAGACCGCGCCGTTCTTCGGCAATCTTGTCGATTACGGGCGGCAGACCGAGTTGGCCGGCGGTCTTCGTGTGATCCGGAATGACGCGTAGCACTATGCTGACGGTGCCGCGTTGCTGAAAGATGTTTGCTCTGAAACGGCCCAGCCCTGACACGCCATAGCCGATATCGACTTCCGAAACCTCTTTGAATCTCTGCTTCTGCCGGTTGGACATCATCGAGAACGCCATGTCCAGGGTGTCCTCCGGCTTCATGCGGGGAGCGTCAGCGATGGGGTGTAGCTCGCCGCCGATACGCATCACGGGGAACGCCCCCACCTTTAGGTGGAGGTCGGACGCGTTTTGTCCGGTGGCGACTCGAAGTAAATCGTCGATTTTTAGGCCCATGCAATATCCTGAAACTACTGAAAACCGTGTGGGATTACGCGAGAATTGTTGGAGTATGAGCGCGGCGAGGTGCACTCGGGACAAACTGAATATAGCTAAACGCCGTGAGATGCGTCAACAAACTTATCCACAGATCACCGACGTTACGCTGATTACTTTAAGGAATCTGCGTAATCTGTGGATGGAATTGCCGCTCGAGAGAAGCCGTTGTTATCGCTCGGCGCCGCCTTGGACTCGTTGATATAGGTGAGCCACTTACCCGGAGCCGTACGCTCGCCCTTGGTGATTTCGAAGTACGCCTTCTGAATCTTCTCCGTGATTGGACCACGCGCGCCATTGCCGACTGTGATGCGGTCGACGGAGCGAATCGGCGTGATTTCCGCGGCCGTTCCGGAGAAGAAAAGCTCGTCGGCCACGTAAAGCGCGGCACGCTGAATCGTTCGTTCCTTGATGGTGAGTCCCAGTTCCTGACAGATCTGGATCACGCTGTCGCGAGTAATGCCGGGAAGAATTGACGACGAGAGCGGCGGCGTTAATACGACGTCACCGGCAATCACGAAGATGTTTTCCCCTGAACCTTCGGAAACATAGCCACGATCGTCGAGCGCGATGCCCTCCGCGAAGCCGTTGAGAAGCGCCTCCATCTTGATCAACTGCGAGTTCATGTAGTTGGCGCCGCTCTTTGCCATAGCGGGCATTGCGTTCGCGTGAAGTCGCTGCCAGGTCGAGACGCAAACGTCCACGCCGCGTTCGATCGCTTCGTCGCCAAGATACTTGCCCCAGTCCCATGCGCCGATGTAACAGGCGAGCGGATTCGGAAACGGGTTGACGCCGAACGCCGGATGTTCTTCATCGAGACTGCGAAACAGTATGGGCCGGATGTAACACTGATCCATTCCGCTGCGTCGCACGAGGTCCATCGATGCAGTACACAACTGATCGAGCGTCCACTCGTGGTCCATGCGATAAATCTTCGCGGAGTTCAGAAAGCGCTGCATGTGTTCGCGGAGACGAAAGATGGCTGGTCCCTGCTTCGTGGAGTAACAACGGATTCCCTCAAAGACGCTGGAGCCATAGTGTAAGACATGCGACATCACGTGCACGCGGGCGTCGTTCCATTGGATAAACTCGCCGTTATGCCAAACCCAATCGCAGATTCGCGGTGTCTTAACATCTTTGCTGTTGCCGTCTTTTGAGAACATGTTGTTTACTCCTTCAGGAAATACTGAGATGCAGGGGCGAGGCCCTCATCTACGCCGCGTAGAAACACTTCGACACTGGGAGATCCCGATACTCTTCACTTGTTCGGAGTGGGTTATCAAACATGGCACAATACAGTAGTTTTGAGTCGCTTGGCAAGAAGGCTTGACCGCCAAAAACAGACCATGCGGATTGTGATCACGTTAATTTTGCTCGCTGCGTTTTCTGCCGGCTGCACTGAGAAAAAGATGAACCAAAACAACCAAAACACATCAGTAACAGAAACTTCTAATACCGACCCACTTTCCATTCATAAACGAGCAATTGCGATTGATATGCACGTCGATACGGTGCAACGAATCCTCGACGAACACGTCGATATTCAACAACAACTCACCGACGGCCACTTCGACGCTGTGCGCGCGCGGTCCGGGAATCTCGATGCGCAGTTCTTTTCGATCTGGGTGGAGCCGCAGCTATTTGGCGGTGGTGGCAACCGAGCTGTGAAGCGCGCTGACGATCAGATCGAAGCGATTCGTACGCTAGCGGACAAACATCCCGAAACGTGGGTGATGGCAACGACCGCCGGAGATATCAGGCGCGCGGCGAGTGAAGGGAAGATTGCAGCGCTGTTGGGACTTGAAGGCGGTTACGCAATCGATGAAAGGTTGGAGAATGTTCAGCGCTACTACGATCTCGGTGTGAGGTACATGTCGCCGGCGTGGAGTGTGAGCACGAGTTGGGCCGGCTCGTCCGGCGACGACGTTGGCGCCACACGGGGTCTGAACGAGTTTGGAAAGAGTGTAGTGCGTGAGATGAATCGTTTGGGAATGATGGTCGACGTTTCTCACGTGTCCGATCAGACGTTCTGGGACATCGTTAACACGTCGACGTCGCCCGTCATCGCCACACATTCGGCGTGCAGGGCGATTGCGGACGTGCCGCGAAATCTTACCGACGACATGATTCGCGCGCTTGCCAAAACCGGTGGCGTCGTCAACGTGATCTTCTATCCCGAACATCTCGAGCCGGGTTGGAGTCAGAAGAAGAAGCAGGTCGACGCTGAAATCGCGAGTATGGTTCAGGCAGCGTCTGCTGCCGAACAAGGCGATGCAGTACACAAGAAAATCGCACGCGATCTTGTGCGGCAACGCGAGTATGCGCGTCGATTGCCGCCAGTGAACGTGGCGCGCATCGTGGATCACATCGATCACATTGTGAAGCTTGTTGGTGTGGACCACGTCGGCATCGGATCCGACTTCGACGGCGTGCAGGCCACAACCGCCGATCTCGGTACGGTGGCCGACCTCCCCAATCTGACGAAAGAACTCCTCCGTCGCGGCTACAGCGAAGCTGATGTAGATAAAATACTCGGTGGAAATATGTTGCGCGTAATGGATCAATCTGTAAAAAATCCGCGTTAATCTGTGGCTAAAATAGGATTTCATGCGCCAATCAAAGGCGGTCTCCATAATGCACTCCTGGTTGCAAAGGATACGGGTTGCGACACAGTGCAGCTCTTCTCGCGTAATCCGCGTGGGTGGATGGCGAAGCCGCTGACGCGTGCAGATATCCTCCTGTTTCGGAAGACACGCAAGCAAACAAAGATCTCGCCAGTTT
>Ga0068860_100006274_pt1 | contig 11940 bp, 8 predicted proteins | sample KBSSwiS32_FD_66597 | JGI IMG/M metagenome (GOLD analysis project Ga0068860, IMG submission 66597) | Switchgrass rhizosphere microbial communities from Kellogg Biological Station, Michigan, USA - KBS Switchgrass S3-2 | ecosystem: Host-associated > Plants > Roots > Rhizosphere > Soil ... | reverse complement strand
GCCGCAGTAGGAATATAGCTGCCGCCCGAAAGAATCTGTACCATGTAGATGGCGGCTTCTGCAGGATTGTTATCGATCCGCACATTCATATGATAGGCTGCTGCATTGGCTGGCGTAGAGCCCGGTGTGAGATACAAATCCGGTGCCTGCTGCGAAAGCCTCCAGATACTCAGCACCGGATCCCATACAGGTGCAGGGAAAGAATCCACCGGTATATTGTATTCTGTTTTCGGAGCTTCCACTACATTGCCGGCTGCATCAAAAAGTTCCAGCTTAAAATCATACAGGCCATCGCCTTCAAGCGTTGCTGTATCAAATGAAATGGTGTCGGTATTATAGTCCCACCAGGGATCTAATTCAATAGCCGGGTTGGTCAAAAATGGTGCGGAAGCGCCGGGTAATAAATTCGGCGGGATAAAAAACAAATTGTTTTGTGTGCCAACGGTAAAAGGACCGAGTTTAACCGATGAGGTGCCCCCCGGCCGACGCACACCACCCCCATCTATGAATTCAAACTGGTAAGCTTTATTTATTTCTGTTACCACAATGTCTTTGTACAAGGTGTTACCGGTGGGTGATAAATCGGCCAAAGCTGTTTTTAAATATGACCAGCGATAATATTTAATCCCATTGGCCGGGAATGCGCTGCCAAATTGCACAACAAACCTAAGCTGTCCCGCAAAAGGCCGGCGATTATCTCCGTATGTATTCGGGCTGCCTGGGAAACTTGCGTCGGAGAGTCCTATTTTTCTGAATGGTGCCGAAGGCAGGGGTTTAAAATTTACATCGTTGTATGCAGGGGCTATAGTAGAACTGGGATTTTGCTCGATATGCGTAACACTGGCGCCACCACCAATTGTTTTTACCCATACCGTACTGCCAGGCACCTGGTTATGACAGCCCCAGGGAACCCTTGGATCTGTTATACGCAATGTAATATCGGAACCGCATGCATAGTTCCATATCGTGCTGGTTGGCAGGCATGGTTTATACACGGATGTCCATACGCCATTGATTTGGTAATCGATCGTAAAATATAAATCGGGCTCACTATCGCAGCAGGTATTGATAAAACGTTCGCGCCTGGAATGACAGCAATAGAAATGCAGGAAAGAGGTATCAAAAAACCCATTGGTATCTGAGTATACCGTGGTAATCAAATCGCTTTTAAAAAAATATGGATAGAACCAAGGCCACCAGCAAAAGTATGGCCGCAATATGTCGAAATGATCCACGATGGCTTTCCTCACAAGATCATTGTCATTCACCAGCAGCTTGCTTTTGATCTCAGCATGTATAACAGGTAATGTTGCTTCCTGCCGCAGCGGTGAAAAAATACTTTTTACAGAAGCAACCTGTGCAATGTTTTCTACCGGGTCGCCTGGTTTTGGATGAACTGGGCCGTCAACAAAACTTTGCTTAATCCTGTCGATGATATGATTGGGCACTTTATGTATCCAGAAGCATATCTTATCAACTTCATAAATATTTATCCTGGCATGGCAGATAGCTTTTTCCTGCAGCACGCCATTAAAATCGAAATCCTTTACCACGCGTCCGCGCACGCGGCAAAATTTCCAGCACCACCAGCGCCAATAGTATTCCGGTATTGGCAATATCCGTATACCTCTCTTGTTATCGAAATCGATAACGGGCTCATAGGCTTTAAGCCGTGCCAGATCATTAATGTTCTTAACCGGGGTATCCCCCCCTTCTACCTGGGGTGCAATTAATATCCTGGGCGTTCCGGATATTTGTTCTTTTTGATCAAACACCACTTCTTCTTTTACTACGGGTGCCGAGGCCAGCAGCTTTCCATTGCTGCTGAATAACCAGGCCCTTAATGCAATATCCTGTTCGGGCGTGCCATCAAACTTTACCTGGAACCGGATCTGCGGTGAATTTTCATTTGCCATATATATGTTTTTGTGCTTACTCTTTGAAAGGATTTTCAGCTTCTTCCTTTAATTCATGGTACAATAAAAACGGGCTGACTGTTTATCAGGGTTGTGTTGCGGGCGGCGCCGGGCAGCACCGGTATTCCTGCGATTTTTCCAGCAACTCAATTTGTTTACGCAACAGATCATTCTGCAACTGCAGGTTTTCTTTTGCTTCCGGTTCACAGATATCGCAGTCGTCGAGGCATCCCTTTACAATAACACCTGCAGTAGGCAATGAGAACACCGAGCTGAATTCTACCAGTTGTTTTGTTTCCGCAGTTACATTACCTGCCTTGTCAATAAGGTTTTTGGCCGCCAGTTGCTCGTCTACTTCTTTGAGCGCTTTGTTACGTGTATCTGTGTCCAGCGGTGTTCCCTGGTTAGCGTCCTGCGGAAAAAATACCGTGCCCGTATTCGGATTCAGTGCACTGATGGAAGAGGTATCAAGCGATGTATTTACTGCCACACCCGCGGCAAGGGCATTGGTAGTAACAGCGGTTCTTTTCAGTGCAGCCGTTGCCGGTATATCTTGTGGAACCAATGCAATGGGAAGTTTAGCCGCCCCCGGCTGTAAAACACCTCCAATGGGTGCAACATCATCTACTACGCGTCTTTCTATTGATTCCAGTTCAAACTTGATGCTTTGTTTTTTATTGATGCGATAAAACATAAATGTTACCGCATGACATTTATTGGGATTGCTGAACTCACGGGAAGAAGCTTCAAAATGATCTTCGGAGCTGCCTTCGATATGAGTGCGCGTGCTGACTTCCCCGATGGAAATGGAATGTGCTTTATGCGTGGAGCTCACCGCCTGTGACGCAGAACTCTGCACATGCGCTTTCTGCTGGTTTAAATAGTCGCTTACGGAATGGCTGTTGTGGTTGCCTTTTGCATTGGTGCTGGCACTGGCGCTTAAACTGAACGGATTGATACTGCCGCCAGCATCGCCATGAAAATCAAAATGGCTGTCGGACGACTGTTCCGCATTGCCGGACTGTGAAGCAGCCGCATCCGACATGTATTTTTGCACCGAGGTCATGAAGTACTGCTCTTCAGAAATCTGTTCGCTGCGATAACTCAGTTTTGTTTCACTATCGAATGTAAAACGGCTTCTCCGGTCCGTGGTGGTAAGCCTCACTTTTTCGCCGGGCAGCAATGTTGTACTGTAGGCGGGATCGCCGAGTGTAAGACCAAGTGTGCATCTTGAGAATTTAAAACGCAGGATTACTTCAACGTTTACCCTTCTGCGGTTAGCAGCCAGTACATTACTTGGATAGGTAAGCACCCTGCTGAAATTGATCACATCGCAGTGATCGTCCTTTATCAAATCGGGGCAACAGGGCAGAACAGTTCCGTTTCCCTCTGCCGCAGCATTCATGGCTGCATTGGTAGCATCTTTAACAGGCATAACAAATGGTTTAAAAATTATTAATAATGGTGATAGGGAACAATAGACATAACCAGGGCCCAAACAGGCCGTGTGCTGTAAACAGGAAGCTTTAACCGGAAAACTGAAAGCGTTAGTTGAACTTATTACTATCAGATGGAAACCAGGATGGGCAATGGCCTGCAGGTGATGAATCTAACACAGGCAATAAAAATTGTATTGAATACAATTGCAAGATAGAATGCGGCAAAAACGAAAACAATACCCTAAAGCGGTAGTTATTTAGCCGTTATTAGCTATTCGCTGTTAGTCGGGGTATAGAAAAAATTATTGCAGTTAATTTAGTGGGCCGTCCAAGACCAGGAGCAAAAAGCCCGCAGCTAATCGCTGGTAGCTTCTTCCCGGGGTTTATCAAAATAATAAATGACTATACCCAGTATTAAAATGCCGATACCAATAAGACTTTCAACAGGCCTATCGGCTATGGTAAAAATCAACACCCAGGAATTAAAAAGCAGGAAGGCAACCTGCAGCAGCGGCTTCAAAGGACTTTTAAAGGACCCGGGTTGTTTATCTTTTATAAAAAGGCTGGTGGCAACCGTTAATGAAGCCATTAGTTGCAACACAAATCCGGCATATAAGAGAATTTTTTCAAACGATCCTGTCAGCGCCAGCAAAACACTAATGAAGACATGCACCCATACAGCTGCCACCGGTATGCCATGTGCATTTCTTTTTGCCAGTGGTTTCCAAAGTTTATTTTCTTTTGCCATTGCCCAGGTTACCCTTGGGCCCACCCACAAATAAGAACTAACGGTGGCCACCAGCTGCAATGCAATAAAAATGCTTACCCATTTGCCACCGGTGCTGCCCAGCAGATTTCCAAATGCAATAAAACTGACTTCTTCTTTATTGACGAGCTGATTTACAGAAGCATGTTTCAATAAAACAAACTGGAAAAATATATAGCAGATTGCCACAAACAGCGTGCTTCCGATCAGCGCCCGTGGAAGATTTTTCAGGGGTGATTCAATTTCATCCACTACATAAGCGGCGGCATTCCAGCCGGTATAGGCAAACCCAACATAGATCATCGATACAGCAAACCCGGGCGTAATCATTTCATGCTGCCAGCTGCTGCTGTAATCAAATGCATTAACATCGTTACCAGGCATAAAAAAACCAATCAGCACCAGCACCACGATGAACAACACTTTTACAAGGGTAGATATATTTTGCAAACGGCTGCTGTGTTTAATGGTAAAACTATGCATCAGCCCGATGAGCACAATTACGGCTATGGCCAGCCATACATTGCCCTGCAACCCAAATGGAGATAGGTATTTGGTAAACGCCATTGCTGCTAGTGCCACGGGTGCAGAAAATCCAACAGTAAGACCTGCCCAGGCAGACAGATATCCCAGCAATGGGTGAAATATCCTGGATAAATAAATATAATCGCCGCCCGATTCTTTAAAGTGCGTACCCAATTCAGCATAGGCAAATGCGCCAAACAAAGCCAGCATGCCGCCTGCTAGCCAAAGCACTATGATGGTCCATGTATTGTGCACCACCCCAAGCTGAAAGCCAAGACTGGTAAATACACCCGTGCCAATCATATTGGCAACTACGATGGCTGAAGCAGTATAAACAGATATTTTCTTTCTCAAAAATGCCCCTGATTGCGTTGAAAAAAATGCTTTGCCGTTTGTTGAAACATAGCTATTAAAAATAAGTGTATGTTTTTAATTGCGCGTAAATTTGTTTGCAGCAAAACAAGTGACCCGCAACCGGAAAACAATAAACGCTATGTTTCAAAAAGCATTTGGCAGAAATCCTTCAGGCGAAAGACTACAACGAATGGGCCAGTCGCCCCAATACAAAAACAATGTTTTTCAAAATACCAGTCATACACCTATGCTGGCAGAAGACAGCTCCATGCTGAAAACGCTGCGTTCTTATTTCAGTAAGCCAAAAGACATCCGGCCGCCGGCGGATATCCCTTCTGTAAAAACAGATTTGAATACATTAACCGATGAAGCGCCCGTGCTTGTTTGGTTCGGACATTCTTCCTACCTGCTGCGGATCAACGGGATCAATATACTGGTGGATCCCGTATTCAGCGGACATGCATCGCCGTTTTCCTTTATGGTGAAAGCGTTTGCAGGCACCGGTATATACGGCGTAGATGAAATGCCATCCATTGATATTCTGTTGCAGACACATGATCATTACGATCACCTCGACTACACAACGGTTGCTGCATTGAAGCCGAAAGTGAAAAGGGTGGTCACTTCTCTGGGAACAGGATCGCATTTTGAATATTGGGGTTACAGCCCTGCGTCAATAACGGAGCTCGACTGGTATGCATCCACTTCACCTGCGCCGGGCATTGAACTAACGGCTACGCCCGGCCGCCATTTTTCGGGGCGGGGCATTACCCGCGGAAAAACGCTCTGGGCATCATTCATATTAAAAACCAGTACCCACCGCATCTTTATCGGGGGGGACTCGGGTTACGACAAGCACTTCAAAGAAATTGGCACCGCTTACGGTCCATTTGATTTGGCCATACTGGAATGCGGCCAGTACAACGCGCACTGGAAATACATTCACATGATGCCCGAAGAAACGGCACAGGCTGCTGCCGACCTCGGTGCAGGAATGTTGCTGCCGGTGCATTGGGCAAAGTTTACCCTTGCCCTGCACCCCTGGGATGACTCTATAAAGCGCGTGGTAAAAAAAGCGGCCGAATTGAATGTACCGGTTACTACACCTATGATTGGTGAACCGGTGCTGATAGGCAAGCGTTACCCGGTAACGCACTGGTGGGAATTGGTTAAATAATATTTGATTGAATATTCAGCGCTGTGATCCTATCAGCGGCCTCACTTCCGGGTCGGTGTGTCACCGACCGGGGTTGATATTTGATTTGTAAGCTGATAGCATCGAAAGGATCGTACCAATGATCTATCATCTTTCCATCATTCATATTCCGGCAATATGTCCAGTTCTTTTATGTCGAGGCCATTGCGGTGATAACCATAACAATAATGCCCGTTTGTAATGATCAAATAAGATACAGGAACCGCCATATTGTAATTTAATACCTGGTTCAGCACCTTTTTGGTGATCTGCACTTCTTTTGATTTGCATTCCACCATCAGCCAGGGTTTGACTGCTTTATTATATACCAGTATATCGAATCTTTTTTTTACATCACCGAGTTGTATCTTTTTTTCCAGCGCAATGTAAGGTGCAGGATATTTGCAGATTTGAACAAGGTATTGTACAAAGTTTTGCCGAACCCATTCTTCCGGTGTCAGGCTTACCCATGCCCTGCGCACATCGTCCCATATCTCCTCCTTTTTCCATTCCGGTTCACGGATCTTGTATTGGTGTGGCGGATAATTGATGAATATCATAAGAGGCGTACTGTTTCTGCAGCAGCAATTTAGTACCTTAGCTGATTGCAACATACAAAAGCCGCAATTAAAATGAAATCAAAAGAAGAAATTGTGCAAAACTGGCTGCCAAGGTACACCGGCCAAAAACTGGAAGCTTTTGGAGAATATATTCTGCTCACCAATTTCAGTAATTATGTATCCTTGTTTGCTGAATGGCATAGCGTGGAAATCGTGGGTCGCGACAGGCCCATGCAATGCGCCACCGCCGGTGATATCAGCATTATTAATTTTGGAATGGGAAGTCCCACGGCAGCTACAGTGATGGATCTGCTTACTGCCATTTCACCCAAAGCCGTTCTTTTCCTTGGTAAATGCGGGGGACTTAAAAAACGGAATAAGATAGGCGATCTTATTTTACCAATCGCCGCTATCCGCGGAGAAGGTACCTCCAATGACTATTTTCCGCCGGAAGTACCGGCCCTGCCCGCTTTTGCCTTGCAGAAAGCAATTTCCACCACCATCCGCGATTACCAGGTAGACTACTGGACCGGCACGGTGTATACTACCAACCGCCGCGTATGGGAGCACGATGAAGCATTTAAAGAATACCTTCAAAAGATAAGAGCCTATGCCATTGATATGGAAACCGCTACTATTTTTTCTGTAGGCTTCTTCAATAAAATACCTACCGGGGCCTTATTGCTGGTCAGCGATTCACCCATGGTGCCGGAAGGCGTAAAAACAGAAGAAAGCGATAAAAAAGTAACGGGTAATTTCGTAGAGAATCATATCCGCATCGGCATCGATTCGCTCAAGCAGCTCATCAACGATGGCATGACGGTGAGGCATCTGCGCTTTTGAGAAAGTTCATAGTTCGGAGTCCATAGTTCATAGTCGCACATTCGGAACCGACTATACCATTATTGAACCGCTGAGCAAACGGACTAAGAACTCCGAACTAAGAACTAATAACTGTATTCATGCTGCAAATAAAAAACCTGCGGATCGATTTTGAAACGGAACAGGGCACGCATACGGCCGTGCATGATATTTCTTTTAATGTAAACCCCGGTGAAATTGTTGCCGTGGTAGGGGAATCAGGATCGGGTAAATCGGTAACGGCACTCAGCATCCTGCAGCTACTGCCCAAAAAAACAGCCCGTTACACAAATGGCCATATTTTTTTTACACAAAAAGATCAGGTACCGGTTGATCTCTTAAAAGCTACGCCCCGCTACCTGCGATCAGTTCGGGGCAGCAGGATCGCGATGATCTTCCAGGAACCCATGACCTCACTCAACCCGGTTTTTACCTGTGGTCACCAGGTTATGGAAGCTATTTTACAACACCATACAATAACCGCGGCTGCAGCAAAACAACAGGTGCTGGCATTGTTTGAAAAAGTGCAATTACCCAACCCGGCCCTGCTCTTCAACCGTTATCCCCACCAGTTGAGCGGCGGACAAAAACAAAGGGTAATGATTGCCATGGCAATGAGCGGCAGCCCCTCGTTGCTGATCTGCGATGAACCCACCACCGCGTTGGATGTAACAGTTCAGAAAACAATTTTACAGCTCATCAAAAAATTACAGCAGGACACCGGAATGGGCGTCATTTTTATCACGCATGATTTTGGTGTTGTGGCAGAAATTGCCGACAGGGTGCTGGTGATGTACAAAGGAAATATCGTAGAACAGGCAGCTGTGCAGGATCTGATGCAGCGTCCACAGCATGCGTATACCCGCGGCTTACTGGCTTGCCGGCCGGTACTGCATGCAAAAGGAGAACGCCTGCCGGTAGTAAGTGATTTCCTGCAAAACGATGCGGCTTTCCGCGCGGCAGGCGAAAATCCATTGATCCGCGACTACGCTTCGGCCGATATTGCTGATACTAACTTATTGTTGCGTGAAAAATTAATTGAAGTGCACCAGTTGAAAGTATGGTATCCCGGCAAGAAAAATTTTCTGGGTAAACCTGCTGACTATACAAAAGCAGTGGATGATGTTAGTTTTGATGTTTATACCGGTGAAACACTGGGCCTGGTGGGCGAGTCAGGATGCGGTAAAACTACTTTGGGCAGGGCGCTGCTTCGTTTGGTTGAACCAACAGGCGGCGAAATTATTTTCAGGGGAAACAGCCTTTTGCAATACTCAACTGCAGATTTGCGCAGGTTGAGAAAGGAAATACAAATCATTTTCCAGGATCCTTATTCAGCATTGAATCCGTCAATTACCATTGGCAATGCTATCCAGGAAGTATTACAGGTACATGGGTTGTTAGCATCTGCGCGGCAAAGAAAAGAGAAAGTAATGGAACTGCTGCAGAAAGTAAGCCTGCAGGCTGAACACTTTAACCGTTATCCGCACGAATTCAGCGGCGGACAGCGGCAGCGCATCGTAATTGCGCGGGCGCTCGCTTTAAATCCTTCCTTTATTGTTTGTGATGAAAGCGTAAGTGCGCTCGATGTGAGCGTGCAGGCGCAAGTGCTGAACCTGTTAAATGATTTGAAAAAAGAATTCAGGTTTACCATTATTTTTATTTCTCATGATCTCTCCGTGGTGCACTATATCAGCGATCGGATCATGGTCATGCAAAAAGGGAAAATTGTTGAAACAGGAACGGCGGCCCAGGTATATCAGCATCCCGGCGAAGAATATACACAACGCTTAATAGCGTCGATTCCAAAAACCTGATAAGCGTTTCATTAAAGGAATGTCAGTACTTTTTCCTGTTCAAAAAACTATAACACCGTCCGCAAACTCGAACTAAATCCCCTATTTTTGCCCACAATTCTAATTTATCCACCATGGCTGTTTTAGTTAATAAAAGTTCTAAAATAATTGTTCAGGGATTTACAGGTACGGAAGGCAGTTTTCACGCCACGCAAATGATAGAATACGGCACCAATGTGGTGGGCGGGGTTACGCCGGGAAAAGGCGGCAGTACACATCTGGACAGGCCTGTTTTTAATACGGTGGCCGATGCAGTTAAAACAACAGGCGCCAACGTGAGTATCATTTTTGTTCCACCGGCATTTGCAGCAGATGCCATTATGGAAGCAACCGACGCGGGTATTGAATTGGTAGTATGTATTACAGAAGGAATACCGGTACAGGATATGGTGAGAGCCAAAAATTTTTTACTGGGCAAGAAAACAAGATTGATAGGCCCGAATTGCCCTGGCGTTATTACAGCAGGCGAATGTAAAGTAGGTATTATGCCGGGTTTTGTTTTTAAACCAGGCCGTATTGGTGTGGTTTCTAAAAGCGGAACACTAACGTATGAAGCTGCCGACCAGGTAGCAAAAGCTGGTTTGGGCATATCTACCGCAATTGGTATTGGCGGAGATCCCATAATAGGCACTCCCACCAAAGAAGCGGTTGAGCTGCTGATGAACGATCCGGAAACAGATGGTATTATTATGATTGGAGAAATTGGTGGAAGTATGGAAGCAGAGGCGGCCCAATGGGTAAAAGCCAATGGTAAAAAACCGGTGGTTGGTTTTATCGCAGGCCAAACAGCTCCTCCCGGAAGACGCATGGGACACGCGGGTGCTATCATTGGCGGCGCAGATGATACAGCGGCTGCTAAAATGAAAATCATGGCAGCATGCGGTATTCATGTTGTAGAAAGCCCGGCCGACATTGGAAAGAAGATGGCCGAAGTAATAGGGAAAAAATAATTTCAACAATATTCAAGGTAACCAGGGCAGTAATTTATTTACTGCTCTTTTTTTGCCCGTCCGGAAAAGCAGGACTACAAAAAAAATCCCGGATGCTACCAAGGCATCCGGGATAACCATTTAACCATCCATCCATTTACATTTTCAAAAACTTTAATGAACCAACTGATTTGCCGCTGTTGTCGCGGATATCAACAATATATAATCCATTGCCAAGGGCTGAGACATTTTTCAATGAGTACACATTGTTCCCCTGCACTGTCTGCCAGGTATATTTTGCCTGCAAAACACCAGCTGAGTTGTATACGTTGATTGTCTTTGCGCTATTGTCTGCGCTGTTTAACTGTATCGTGGCACTGGAATGAACCGGATTGGGGAACATTGTCAATTTGCTTACTACCGTCAACGGTGCTATTCCGTTTGTCGAATCTTTGATGCTTTTGAGGGTTGCAATATCCTGTTCAGCCGTAGTTGTAGCGGCTACCCGCATAGCAGTACCGGTAACACAATTTCTCAGCAAGCCAATAGTACCAATTGGATAGATGGCGAATGCGTAGGTGGTTTTTCCGCCAATGGTTGGGGTAAACGAAAACCAGTTCCAGCCGCCATCATATTTTTTTGTCATGGCTGCATCAGCATACACAACTGCGCCATTGGCAATAGAAGTGCCATATAGTGGAATCCTGCCGGTAGAAGATGCGTCGTCACAAGCCTGGTAAGGACCTGCAGACATTTTTATGTAGCCCAGCAGGTTGCCCGTTGGCGTTGTGGTTGCTGCATTGACAGTTATATTTACAGATGAAGAAGCTTTTCCACCCGCATTATCCTGTATCTCCAATACAAATGTATAGTTGCCGGCAACAAGTCCTGTGACAGCCGTGGTCATAGCGTTACGGGTTGTCATCTGCGGACCGGTAGGTCCTGCTGTTTGCGTCCACCAAAAAGAAGCAATTGTTCCATCAGGATCATACGAGGCCGAAGCATCCAGTGTGAGTCCCGAGGGCAATGTGATGGTTCTATTTGTACCCGGCATTGGAACAGGCAATTGATTCTGTTGCACAGAAGTTGCGGGTGCCGGATTTACTGTGATGGTTACTGAAGCGGAAGCCTCTTGACCGGAGTTGTCTTTTACCTGCAATACAAATATATAAGTGCCTGCTACCAGTCCTGTAACATCAGTTGTTTTTGCATCACGGGTCGTCATAACAGGACCAACCGGGCCGCTTGTTTGCGTCCAACGGTAAGAAGCAATTGTTCCATCCGGATCATAGGAGCCCGAAGCATCCAGTGTTAATGTAGACGGTAGTGTAATTGTTCTGTTGGTACCTGCATTTGCAGAAGGATATTGATTGGCAACTGCCGGTGCGGCATTTACCGTTACGGTTACCGGTGAAGAAGCGGTGGCGCCTGCATTGTCTTTTACCGTTAATGTAAACACATAGGTTCCCTGTACTAAACCTGTAGCAGTTGTAGCCGCTGTGCTGGCATTGCTGATAGAACCGGAAGAAGGTCCGCTGGTTT
>Ga0068860_100006271_pt1 | contig 11941 bp, 12 predicted proteins | sample KBSSwiS32_FD_66597 | JGI IMG/M metagenome (GOLD analysis project Ga0068860, IMG submission 66597) | Switchgrass rhizosphere microbial communities from Kellogg Biological Station, Michigan, USA - KBS Switchgrass S3-2 | ecosystem: Host-associated > Plants > Roots > Rhizosphere > Soil ... | reverse complement strand
TGCACGAGCAGGCCCAGGCAGGCGAGCGCGGCGGCGCCGGCGCCCGAGGTGACGAGCTTGACGTCCTCGATCTTCTTGCCGCTCACCTTGAGCGCATTCAGCACGCCGGCACCGACGACGATCGCGGTGCCGTGCTGGTCGTCGTGGAAGACCGGGATGCGCATTCGCGAGCGCAAAGCGCGCTCGACGTAGAAGCAATCGGGCGCCTTGATGTCCTCGAGGTTGATGCCGCCGAAGGTCGGCTCGAGCGCGGCGATGAGGTCGATCAGCTTGTCGAGGTTCTTCTCGTTGACCTCGATGTCGAAGACGTCGATGCCGGCGAACTTCTTGAACAGCACTCCCTTGCCTTCCATCACCGGCTTGGCGGCGAGCGGGCCGATGTCGCCGAGGCCGAGCACCGCGGTGCCGTTGGTGATGACGGCGACGAGGTTGCCGCGCGACGTGAAGCGGAACGCGTTCGCCGGATCGGCGGCGATCTCCTCGCACGCGGCGGCAACGCCCGGCGAATAGGCGAGCGCGAGGTCGTGCTGGTTGACGAGCTGCTTGGTCGCCGCGATCGCGACCTTGCCCGGCGTCGGAAACTCGTGGTAGTCGAGCGCCGCACGGCGCAGCTCGGCGGACTTCGGGTCGGAGTTTGGCATGGTTCGCTGGTGGGGCGCTGGCGCCGGTGATCATTGCAGACTTGACGCGCGCCGGCGTAGGGGAGCTTCCCGCGGCCGCGCGCGATGCCGTGCCGGCGAAGCGCCGCCGCGTCGCAAGCGGCCCTCGCCGAAGCGCGGTCGATAATCGCCGCGACCATGGCCGACCTCGGCGAATTCGAGCTCATCGATCGCTTCTTCACGCGGCCGACGCGGCGCGCCACGCTCGGCGTCGGCGACGATTGCGCGCTGCTGCAGCCGACCGCGGGAACGACGCTCGCCGTCTCGACCGACATGCTCGTCGAGGGCCGCCACTTCCTTTCCACGGTCGCGCCCGAGCGGCTCGGCCACAAGGCGCTCGCGGTCAGCCTGAGCGACCTCGCCGCGTGCGGCGCGCGGCCGCTCGCGTTCACGCTCGCGCTCGCGCTGCCGCGCGCCGACGAGGCGTTCCTCGCCGCCTTCGCGCGCGGCCTGCTCGCGCTCGCCGACCGCGAGGCGTGCGAGCTGATCGGCGGCGACACCACGCGCGGGCCACTCACCGTCTGCATCACCGTCTTCGGCGAGGTGCCGGCGGCCGGCGCGCTGCTGCGCTCGGGCGCGCGCCCGGGCGACGACCTCTACGTGAGCGGCACGCTCGGCGATGCGCGCCTCGCGCTGGAGGCGTTCCGCGGCAATGTCTCGCTCGGCGAGGCGGCCTTCCGCCAGGCGCGCCACGCGATGGAGCTGCCGAGCGCTCGCAACGGCCTCGGCATTCGCCTGCGCGCCGTCGCGACGAGCGCGATCGACGTCTCCGACGGCTTCGTCGGCGACCTCGGCCACATCCTGCGGCGCTCCGGAGTCGGCGCCGTCGTCGACGTCGACACGCTGCCGAAGAGCGCGGTCCTCGCCGCGCAGCCGCTGCCGATCCAGCGCCAGTGCCTGCTCGCCGGCGGCGACGACTACGAGCTCGTCTTCACCGCGCTGGCTTCGCGCCGCGACGCCGTCGCCGCCGCCGCCGCCAGTGCGGGTGTCGCGGTGACGCGGATCGGTCGCATCGAAGCGGGCAACGCGCTTCGCCTCGTCGACCGCGACGGCGCCGCGGTCGAGAGCGGCTTCGCGTCGTTCGACCATTTCCGCAGCTGAACGCGTGGCGATGCCCGAGCCGACGCTGCACCGTCCTCTCGCCGGCGCCGGCCGGCGGCCGAACCTGCGCTTCGTGTTCGGCCATCCCGCGCACGCGATCGCGCTCGGCTTCGGCAGCGGCCTCGCCCCGGTCGCCGCCGGCACGTCGGGGACGCTGTTCGCTTGGCTCACCTACGACCTTTTCCTCGCCGGCATCGGCGACGCGGCGATGGCGCTCGTCGTCCTCGTCGCGTTCGTCGTCGGCTGGTGGGCGTGCACGGCGACGGCACGCCATCTCGACCAGACCGATCCCGCGGCGATCGTCTGGGACGAGGTGGTCGCGTTCTGGCTCGTGCTCTGGCTCGTCACGCCGGCGTCGTGGCTCGCGCAGGCGGCGGCGTTCGTGCTCTTTCGCGCCTTCGACGCTGCCAAGCCCGGCCCGGTCGCGTGGGCCGATCAGCGCTTCAAGGGCCGCCGCAGCGCGCCGATCGGCTGGCAGCAGGGCTTCGGCATCCTCTTCGACGACCTCGTTGCGGCGCTGTGCACGCTGATCGTCGTCGCCGTGTGGCGGTTCGTGTGAGCAGCGCACGCGACGCGACCGCAGCGCTCGTCGGTCGCCTCGCCGACGCGCTCCTCGCACGGAACGCGACGATGGCCGCGGCCGAGTCGTGCACCGGCGGTCTCGTCGCCGCCGCGTGCACGGCGCGTGCGGGATCGAGCGCCTGGTTCGAGCGCGGCGTCGTCACCTACTCGAACGCCGCCAAGGTCGAGCTGCTCGGCGTTGCCGACGCGGTCATCGCTGCGCACGGCGCGGTCAGCGCCGAGGTCGCGCGCGCGATGGCCGACGGTGTCATCGCGCGGACGCCGGCGACGTTCGCGGTCGCCGTGACCGGCATCGCCGGGCCCGGCGGCGGCACGGCGGCGAAGCCGGTCGGTACGGTCTGGATCGCGACGCGCGCGCGCGGCGGCGCTGCGCACGCGGCGCTGCTGCAGGCGAGCGGCGATCGCGACGCGGTGCGCGCCCGCTCGGTCGAGCGGGCGCTCGAGCTCCTGCTCGCGCGCGTCGAAGCGTCGCCCGCGCGCTAGGCCGTCAACGCGAGGCGCGCGCTCGGCTTGTTGCCGACGCGAGCGGTCTCCTCGGCGAGCATCAGGACGAGGCGCTTGAGGCCGTCCCAGGCGTCGAGCGGCCAGTCGGGATGCTTGATCCCCTTGACCAGGCCATCGCAGACGTGCGCGGCGTCGAGCAGGTGGGCGATCGCCGACTCGCCGATCAGCGTCACCGCGCGTTCGAAGACGCGCTCCTTCGCGCCCCAGACGCGCGCCTCGCGCAGCGCGAGCGGCAGCGGCCGGCCGGCGGCGAGCGCGTCCTTGACGCGCTTCAGCCCGCGGATGTCCTCGGCGATCGTCCAATGGACGAGCACCGCCGCCTCGCCGGCGCTGCGCAGCCCGTCGAGCATGCGCAGCGCGCGCGCCGCCTGGCCCGCGAGGACGGCCTCGCCGAGGCGGAAGACGTCGTAGCGCGCGACGTTGAGCACCGCGGTCTCGATCTGCTCGAACGTGATCTCGCCCGCCGGGTAGAGCAGCGCGAGCTTCTGGATCTCCTGGTGCGCGGCGAGCAGGTTGCCTTCGACACGGTCGGCGAAGAACGCGAGCGCGCGCTGCCCTTCCGCGCCGCCGGCGACGTGCTGGCCCTGGGCGGCGAGGCGTTCGGCGATCCAGCGCGGCAGCGCCGGTCGCTCGACGGGGTCGACGCGCACCGCCACGCCGGCGCGGTCGAGCGCGCCGAACCACGCGCTCGACTGCTGCGAACGATCGAGGCGCGGCAGCTGGACGAGCGTGACGACGTCGCGGCCGCCGCCGGCGGCGGCGAGTTCGCAGTAGCGCTGCAGCGCCTCCGAGCCGTCCTTGCCGGGCTTGCCCGATGGAATCCGCACCTCGATCAGCTGGCGCTCGGCGAACAGGCTCAGCGCCTGCGACGCACCGAGCAGCGTGCTCCAGTCGAAGTACGCGCCCTGCACGGTGTGCACCTGCCGTTCGCTGCAGCCGCCGGCGCGCGCCGCGGCGCGGATGGCATCGGCGGCTTCCTGCGCGAGCAGCGGCTCGTCGCCCCAGACGGTGTAGACGGGACGCAGCTCGCGCTCGAGGTGCGCGGCGAGGCGATCGAGCGAGATCTGCATGGCTATGCGGGCCGCACCGACGCCAGCCGGCGCAGCACCTGCGAGACGATGTCGCTCTGCATGACGCGGTAGAGGAACGCCTCTTCCTGCTCCTTGCCGAGCGCCGCGGTCTCGGTGTAGGTGAGCGAGCGCGTCAGCACGATCTCGCTGTCGGGAATCAGCACCTTGCCGGTCGGCTCGAGCAGGCGAAACTCGAACCGCAGGCGCAGCTCGAACTCGCGGATCTGGTTGGCCGCGGTCTGCGCGACGACCACCTTCTCGCGCGATTCGGTGATCGCCTGCAGCACCGCCTGCGCGCCCTGGCCGGCGTCGACGACGCGCGTCGTCGTGCTCGCGTCGATGCTCGACTTGAGCTCGGCGGCGAGCGGCGAGCGCGGCGCGAAGCCCGCGAGCTGGATCTTGCTGAAGTTGAGCACCGGCGGCTTCTTGAGCTCGAAGCCGCAGCCGGCAAGGGTGACGGCGGCGGCGAGCAGGAAGCGTCGTCGCATCGTCGCGTCGACCCCGGTCAGACGACGATGTTGACGAGCCGGCCGGGGATGACGACGACGCGCTTGACCTCGCGGCCCTCCCCGAACTTGGCGAGCTCGGGCGTCGCCAGCGCCGCCGCCTCGATCGCCGGCTTGTCGGCGCTCGCCGGCACACGAAGCGACCCGCGCAGCTTGCCGTTGATCTGCAGCACGAGCTCGACCTCGTCCTGCACGAGCGCAGCCTCGTCGACGGTGGGCCAAGGCGCATCGAGCAGGTCGCCGTGCTCGGTCGCGAAGCCGAGCTCGTTCCAGAGCGACCACGTGGTGTGCGGGCAGACCGGATAGAGGACGCGCAGCAGGATGCCGGTGCCTTCGCGCAGCGCCGCCGGCGCGACCGCGGCGGCGCCCGAAGCGTGCGCCTCGAGCGCGTTGAGCAGCTTCATCGCGCCGGAGACGACGGTGTTGTACTGCATGCGCTCGTAGTCGTAGCTGACCTGGCGCAGCACGGAGTGGACCTCGTGGCGAAGCGCCGGCGCGCTGCCGCGCACCGGTTTGCGGGCCGGCGCCGAGTCGATCGTCTCCGCGTTCCTGGCGGCGAACTTCCAGAGCCGGCGCAGGAACCGGTTCGCGCCTTCGACGCCGGCGTTGTTCCACTCGAGCGTCTGCTCGGGCGGCGACGCGAACATGACGAAGAGCCGCGCGGTGTCGGCGCCGTAGCGGTCGATCAGCTCCTGCGGATCGACGCCGTTGCGCTCGGTCTTGCCCATCTTGAGCATGCCGCGGTATTCGACGCGTGTGCCGTCCGCCAGGCGGCCGGCACGCGCGCCGACGACCGCTGACGCGGGCGTGGCTGCTCCCTCCCCGCTTCGCTCCCCTCCCTCCGAGAGGGAGGGGCCGACCCCTTCGGGGTCGCTTTTGTCGTCGATCGGCGTGACGTCGTCGGGCGGGAAGTAGTCGACGCCACCCTGCGGCGTGTTGCGCGCCCAGACGTGGTTGAGCACCATGCCCTGCGTGAGCAGCCTGGTGAACGGCTCGTCGATCGCGACCAGCTTCATGTCGCGCATCACCTTGGTCCAGAAGCGCGCGTAGAGCAGGTGCAGGATCGCGTGCTCGATGCCGCCGATGTACTGGTCCATCGGCATCCAGTACTTCGTGCCGGCGCCGACCATCGCTTCGTCGAGCTGCGGGTCGCAGTAGCGCATGAAGTACCACGCGCTGTCGACGAAGGTGTCCATCGTGTCGGTCTCGCGGCGCGCCGGACGGCGGCACTTGGGGCAGGCGACATCGATGAACGCGTGGTGGCGCGCCAGCGGGTTGCCGGCGCCGTCGGGGATCAGGTCCTCGGGCAGGACGACCGGGAGGTCCTTTTCGGGCACCGGGACGACGCCGCAGGCGTCGCAGTGGACGATCGGGATCGGCGTGCCCCAGTAGCGCTGCCGGCTGATCCCCCAGTCGCGCAGCCGCCAGGTCGTCTGCTTGCCGCCGAGGCCGCGATGCGCGAGCGCCGCCGCGACGGCGTCGACGGCGACCTCGTACGTCATGCCGCTGTAGATGTCGGAGTTGACGGTCACGCTGCACGTCGGATCGGCGTACCAGTCCTGCCAGCGCTCGTACGAGAACTCCTCGCCGTCGACGTGGATCACCTGCAGCATGTCGATGCCGTACTGGCGCGCGAACTCGAAGTCGCGCTCGTCGTGGCCCGGCACGCCCATCACCGCGCCGTCGCCGTAGCCCATCAGCACGTAGTTGCCGATCCAGAGCGGGATCTTCTCGTGGCTGAGCGGATGCTCGACGACGAGCCCGGTGTCGATGCCGCGCTTGGCCTGTGTCGCCAGCTCCGCCTCGGTGGTGCCGCCGAGCTTGCACGACTCGATGAACGCTGCGACCTCGGCGTTCTTCTCGGCGGCGCGCAGCGCGAGCGGGTGCTCGGGAGCGACGGCGCAGAACGTCACTCCCATGATCGTGTCGGCGCGGGTCGTGAAGACGTAGAGGCGCCCGCCGCCGATCGGCTTGCCATCGGCCGAGCGGATGTCGTGCAGGAAGGCGAAGCGCACGCCCTCGCTCCTGCCGAGCCAGTGCTCCTGCATCACCTTGACGCGCTCCGGCCAGCCGGGCAACGCGGTCTGGACGCACTCGAGCAGCTCGTCGGCGTACTGCGTGATCTTCAGGTAGTAGCCGGGGATCTCGCGCTTCTCCACGAGCGCGCCCGAGCGCCAGCCGCGGCCCTCGATCACCTGCTCGTTGGCGAGCACCGTCTGGTCGACCGGATCCCAGTTGACGACCTGCGTGCGCCGCTCGGCGATGCCCGCCTGCAGCATCTTCAGGAAGAACCACTGGTTCCAGCGGTAGTACGACGGGTCGCACGTCGCGATCTCGCGGCTCCAGTCGATCGCCAGGCCGAGCGCCTGCATCTGGCCCTTCATCGCGGCGATGTTCTCGCGCGTCCAGCGCGCCGGCGGCACGCTGTTCTTGATCGCCGCGTTCTCGGCCGGCAGGCCGAACGCGTCCCAGCCCATCGGCATCAGCACGTTCATGCCGGTCATGCGCAGGTGGCGCGCCAGCATGTCGTTGATCGTGTAGTTGCGGACGTGCCCCATGTGCAGCCGGCCGCTCGGGTACGGCAGCATCGAGCACGCGTAGTACTTGGCCCGCGCCGGATCCTCGCGGACGCGATAAGCGTCGGCGGCAGCCCACGCGCGCTGCGCTGCCTGTTCGACGTCGTGGGGGGCGAAATCGGCCTTCATGCGAGTGCGATGCGGCGTGCAGGCATCGATCGATTATAGAAACGCACTTCGCGCGGCACCGTGGACGCGACGCGGCGATCCCGTCGACGGAGGAGAGAACTCCGTCGCAGCCTCGGCCGGCGGCTACTTCTCGGGCTCGGCGACGAAGCCGATCCGCGTCAGGCCGGCCTTCTGGACGACGCCGATCAGCTCGGCGACGCGGCCGTACGGCACCGCCTTGTCGGCGCGCAGCTGGACTTCGGTCTGCGGGTTGCGGCGCGCCGCGGCGGCGACGCGCTCGGCGAACGCCGCGGCGTCGACCGGCTCGTCGCCCCAGAACGTGCGGCCCTCGCGGTCGAGCGCGACGCTCACGAATTGCGGCGTATCGCTCGCCTGCGCTGCGTCGGTCCGCGGCAGGTCGAGCTTGAGGCTCGAGGTCATCAGCGGCGCCGTGATCATGAAGATGACCAGCAGCACCAGCATGACGTCGATCAGCGGCGTCATGTTGATGTCGCTCATCGGCAGCGCGCCGCGGTTGCGCTCGAGGCGGCCGAACGCCATGGCTCAGCCGGCCGGGCCGGAGTCGACGACCATCTCGCGCAGGTCGTGCGCGAAGCCTTCGAGCTCGGCCTCGCTCGCGGCGACCCGCTTGCCGAACACGTTGTAGGCGAGGACGGCGGGGATCGCGACGGCGAGGCCGGCGGCGGTCATGACGAGCGACTCGCCGACCGGGCCGGAGACGCGCTCGATCGTGATCGTCCCGGCCGCGGAGATGCTGACGAGCGCGTGGTAGATGCCCCAGACGGTGCCGAAGAGGCCGATGAAGGGCGCCGTGCTGCCGATCGACGCCAGCAGGACCTGGCCGAACTGCAGCTGGCCGAGCACGCGGTGCAGCGCGTCGCGCAGCCGCCGCGTCAGCTGCGACTCGACGTGGCCGTGCGCCTCGAGCGTCCCGGCCGGCGGCGCCGCGAGCGCGGCGTCGACGAGCGGCGCCAGGACCTGCTCGCGGTCGAAGGCGACGAGCTGGCTGCGGCCGTCGGCGAGCGACGGCGCCGCCCAGAACGCCGGCACTGCGCGTTGCAGGTCGACGTGCACGCGCCGCAGCAGCCAGCCCTTCCAGAAGATGAGCACCCAGGCGCTGACCGACATCAGGAGGAGCAGCGCGGCGACGCTGCGCGTGATGACGTCGCCCTGCGCCCAGAACTGCGCGAAGCCGGTGCCCATCATCGCTTGCCGGCGAGGCCGAGCACCTCGTCCATGCCGAAGAGCCCCGACCGCTTGCCGAGCACGAAGCGCGCAGCGCGCAGGCTGCCTTCGGCGTAGGTCGCGCGGCTCGACGCGCGGTGCGTGATCTCGATCCGCTCGCCGTCGCCGGCGAAGAGCACGGTGTGGTCGCCGACGATGTCGCCGCCGCGCAGCGATGCGAAGCCGATCGAGCCGGCGCGGCGCTCGCCGTTGCGGTCGTAGGCGGCGACGTCGTCGAGCGACTTGCCCTGCGCCGCGGCGACGACCTCGCCCATCTTCAGCGCGGTGCCGCTCGGCGCGTCGACCTTCATGCGGTGGTGGGTTTCGACGATCTCGACGTCGAACCCTTCGGCGAGCGCCCGGCCGGCGACGTCGAGCAGTTTCAGGACGACGTTGACGCCGACGCTCATGTTCGGCGCGAGGACGATCGGCACCTGCTCGGCATGCGCCGCGATGGTGCGCTTCTGGGCGGCGTCGAACCCGGTCGTGCCGACCACGGCGGCGACGCCGAGCTCGCGGCAGAGCGCGAGGTGGCGGAGCGTGCCCTCGGGCCGCGTGAAATCGATCAGCACCTCGCTCGCGGCCAGCGCCGCGCGCGCATCGCCGCTGACGACGACGCCGCTCGGCCGGCCGAGGAACGCGGCCGCGTCGCTGCCGACCGCGGCGCCGCCTTCGACGTCGAACGCGGCGGCGAGCACCAGGTCGGGGCTCGCCGCGATCGCCTCGATGAGCGCGCGGCCCATCCGCCCGGACGCACCCGCGACGGCGACGCGGCGGCGCTGGCCGGTGCCCGTCATGGGCGCCGCCGGGCCGTTCCCAAGGCGACCTTGTCCCCTTGGGGGGCCGACGTGCAGCGACTCGGGGGCATCATGAGCGCGGCTCGAGCGGAGGATAGGTGCGGTTCGGCACCGGCGGCGCCGTCTCCGCGGCGGCCGGTCGCGACGGCGGCGGCAATGCCCGCAGCTGTTCGTCGGTGAGGACCAGCGGCGGCGCGTTGCGCGACGTCTTGAAGGTGTCGATCGAGGCGACGAAGTCGCGCTCGCTCGGCAGGTCGGCGGCGCCCTCGAGGCTCACCAGCGCCTCGTCCTTGAAGCGGGCGACGACGCGGCGCAGCTGCGGCGCCGCGCCCTGGCGGCGGATCGTGAACACGTAGTCCCAGCGGTCGGCGTGGAACGGGTCGGTGAGCAACGGCGAGCCGAGAATGTCGCGCACCTGCGCGCGCGTCTGCCCCGGCTTGATGAGCGCGACCTGCTCGCTCGTCACGACGTTGCCCTGGACCACTTCGATCCGGTACGGCGTGATGACGCCGAGGAAACTGTCCGAGGTCTGCAGCGACTGGCAGCCGGCGAGCGTCAGGCCGAGCACGCCGAGGGGGACGGCGGCGCGGGGCATGCGGTGGATGGGCATGGCGGTGGCGGGGCGTTCGCGCAGCGTCGGTCGACGCAGGCGCCAAGCTCGTATGATCGCCCGATTCTACCGGCGCACCTCTCGTCGCCCGGCCCGCCGACCGCCATGACCCACGCCGAAGAGTTGAAGAACAGCGGCCTGAAGGCGACGCTGCCGCGCATCAAGGTGCTCGAGGTATTCCAGAACACGCAGCAGCGCCACATGAGCGCCGAGGACGTCTTTCGCGTCCTCCTCGCCGAGCACGCCGACATCGGCCTGGCGACGGTGTACCGCGTGCTGATGCAGTTCGAGCAGGCCGGCATCCTCTCGCGCAGCCACTTCGAGAGCGGCAAGGCGGTGTTCGAGCTGAACGAGGGCAAGCACCACGACCACCTCGTCTGCGTCGACTGCGGTCGCGTCGAGGAGTTCTACGACGCCGAGATCGAGAAGCGGCAGCGCGCGGTCGCCACCTCGCGCGGCTTCGAGCTGCACGACCACGCGCTCTCGCTCTACGCGGTCTGCACGAAGAAGAACTGCGAGTACAGGAACAAGTGACTGCGGCGCCCCTGCGACACCGTCAACGCTGAGCGCTGGGCAGGCCGCTGCGGGCGTCGGCTCGTCTCAATCGACCTTGCCCATCGCCTTGTGGTGGCGGGCGATGAACTCGGCGTAGGTGTCGATGCCGCGCAGCTGCAGGATCGTGTTGCGCACCGCCGCCTCGACGAGCACCGCGAGGTTGCGGCCGGCGTCGACCGCGATCACGGTCTTGCGCACCGGCACTTCGAGGATGTCCTCGCTGAGCGGTTCGTACGGCAGCCGTTCGAAGTCGCGGTCCATCGTCTCCTTGCGAACCAGGTGGACGATCAGCTTCAGCCGCATCTTCCGCCGCACCGCGGTCTCGCCGAAGATGGCCTTGATGTCGAGCAGGCCGATGCCGCGCACCTCGAGCAGGTTCATCAGCAGCTCGGGGCAGCGCCCTTCGAGGGCGGTCTGCGAGACGCGGTAGAGGTCGACCGCGTCGTCGGCGACGAGGCCGTGGCCGCGCGAGATCAGCTCGAGGCCGAGCTCGCTCTTGCCGAGCCCCGATTCGCCCGTGAGCAGCACGCCGATGCCGAGGATGTCCATGAAGACGCCGTGGCGCGTCGTTCGCTCGGCGAAGTGCTGGCCGAGGTAGCCGCGAACGACGTCGATGACGTGTCCGGCCGACTCCTCGGTGACGAAGAGCGGAATGTCGGCGCGGTCGCAGAGCCCGACGAGGCGGTCGGGCGGCACCTGCCCGTCGGCGACGATGAGCACCGGCGGCTCGAGGGTGACGATCCGCGAGATGCGGCGATCGGTGACGTCGGGGTCGGGCTCGTTGAGGTACGCGACCTCGCGGCGGCCGACGATCTGGACGCGGTTCGGGTGGATGTAGTTGAGATAGCCGACGAGGTCGGCGGCCGAGCGCGCGTCGCGGACCGCAGCCTCGTCGAAGTGGCGTTCGGGGTGGGCGTGGCCGGCGATCCACTCCCAGTGCAGCGTCGACCGGAACTCCTCGAACAGCGCCTCGGCGCTGATGACGGTCGGCTTCATCGGTCGCGGGACTCGGGTCGCGCGCCGGCCACCGTCAGGCCACCGACTTCAGCGGCTCCCAGGAAGCGATGATGCGGTGCACCTCGGCGGCGAGCGGCTCGCTCTTCAGGCGCTCGCGCAGCTCGCGGTCGGAGAGCATCTCGGCGATCTCCGAGAGGATCTCGAGATGGCGCTGCGTCGCCGCCTCCGGGACGAGCAGGAAGATGAGCAGCGACACCGGCTCGTCGTCGGGGGCGTCGAACGCGATCGGCTGGCGCACGCGCAGCACCGCCGCGAGCGGGTTCTTCAGGCCCTTGATCCGCCCGTGCGGGATGGCGACGCCGTGACCGAGGCCGGTCGAGCCGAGCCGCTCGCGCGCGAACAGGTTGTCGGTCACCGTCGCGCGCGCGATCGCGTGCTGGTTCTCGAACAGCAGCCCGGCCTGCTCGAACGCCCGTTTCTTGCTGGTCGCGTCGACGTCGACGACGACGTCGGCGACGGGCAGGATGGCGGCGAGTCGGTTCATGCGCAGGGTCGCTCGCGGGCGGGCTGCGGGCGGGTGACGGAACGGGGAATTATCGTGTTCGGCGGCCGCTCCGGCACGCTTCGGACGGTGCCGGTCATCCGCCGGCGCGCCGGTGCGGCGCGGCGGC
>Ga0068860_100006263_pt1 | contig 11946 bp, 8 predicted proteins | sample KBSSwiS32_FD_66597 | JGI IMG/M metagenome (GOLD analysis project Ga0068860, IMG submission 66597) | Switchgrass rhizosphere microbial communities from Kellogg Biological Station, Michigan, USA - KBS Switchgrass S3-2 | ecosystem: Host-associated > Plants > Roots > Rhizosphere > Soil ... | reverse complement strand
CGCTTTACACAATCACCCATAGGTAAGTGTTTGATGGCAAAGTCAATTTTATACGTAAACGGAAGTAATTCCAAAGGCTCTAAAAGCAACTCCAGCCATTTCAGATGGGGCGGCGAAGAGGATTTTAATGCCGTGTTTTATGAACTTTATCCCCCACTCGTATATTACAGCAGAAGGATAATTGGCGACGAAATTGAATCTGAAAATTTAGTTGCTGAAGCATTTGTAAAAATCTGGGAGCGGAAACTCCATTTCGAAACCTACGCATCATTAAAATCTTTCTTATACACTTCAGTTCGTAATGCAAGCCTGGACTTGTTGAAAAAAGAAAAAAGGCTAAGGGTACATAAAAAGGAATACCAGGCCTGCAACATGGATAATGCAGAAGCAAAATTTTCGCTGGAATACATGATTGAAGCGGAATTCCTTCGCGAATTATATGCCTCATTCAACAAATTGCCCGCCCGGTGCAGGAAGGTAATGCAGCTGTTTTTTGTTGAGGGTAAAACATACCAGGAGATTGCTGCCGAATTAAAACTATCGCTCAGCACTATCCGCAATCAGAAAGCCAGGGGCCTGGATATCCTTCGCAGGCTGGTTCAGTTGCCTTTGATGGCTTTTGGCCTTTTCCGGTTGATAAGCTGGTAAGATTTTTTATGGCCTCATGATATTTTTTCAGTTTCCAACCCGATACTTCTTTCACTCCCGGCTTGGTTTCCACTTATTTTTTTATAAAGTTTAGACAGTCTTTCATTTTTGTCGTTTTAATAACGCAGGCAGCGGCCGGTATGCCTAATAATTTCTAACTTTCTGGTATGAATGAGCAACCACCCATCGGTTCAAATCCGGGCGATGAACAGCGGTTCCGGGTCGCTTACCTTGTTGCCGGATTTATTCGGCAGTCCCTAACCGAAGCAGAGCACCTGGAACTCGATGAATGGGTAACCGCCAGCATGGACAATCAACGCCTGTTTGAACGAATGATCGATGAAAAGAACATCGACGCAGGACTTAAGCAATTGCAATCGATAGATGCAAAAGCAGCATTAAAGAAATTAAAAGCTAAAATTGACAAACCCGTTCGGCAAAAGGCAAGCGTTCGCTCTTTGTGGGCCTATGTTGCCGCCGCCATGGTCATTGTATTGGTAATGATTGGGTTTTTGATGATTGGCAATAGGAAAGAGCATATTGTGAAACCGGATTTGATCACTCAATCTTCGGATATTCCGCCCGGTACCAATCTTGCCACATTAACGACGGCCGATGGTTCGGTGATTCGGTTGGATAGTGTAAAGATCGGCGCCTTGAACCTGCATAGCAATGAAGTAATCACCAAACTGGACAGTGGTCAATTGGCCTATGAAGCCAATCCGTCTCTTGTTTCTCATGTTGACCTGTATAATACCCTGACCGTCCCCGCCGGAGGACAATACAAACTTGTTCTCCCGGACGGGTCCAGGGTTTGGCTGAATGCGGCTTCTTCTCTCAAATATCCTATCGCCTTTGCTGGTAACAAGCGCACGGTAGAGCTGTCGGGGGAAGGATATTTTGAAGTAACCAAAGACCCGGCGCATCCTTTTGAAGTGAGGGCGGGTGGTTCGCTGGTGCAGGTGCTCGGCACGCATTTCAACGTAAATGCCTATGCTAATGAACCGCAGGTGCGTGTAGTATTGGCGGAAGGATCCGTGAAGCTGAACAATACAACCATATTAAAACCAGGCGAGGAGGGAAGTGTTGATGGAAGCGGCAGCGTTAAAACAACGCAGGCCGATGTGGAAAGTACCTTGGCCTGGACCAAAGGACAATTTATTTTTAAACAAGCACCCCTGGACGCGGTGATGCGGCAAGTGGAGCGATGGTACAATTGTGAAGTTATATTCGATGCCAACATCACCGATCACTTTAATGCCTCTGCATCCCGGAACGTTCCGGTGTCCAAACTGCTGCATTTCCTGGAGGGAACCGGTACCGTGCATTTCAGGATCACGGACAGAAGAATTACGGTTATGAAATAAACTGAAAAACCACATACGGGTGGTTAATAAAAAACCGGGAAGCGCTGTAAACACTGCCCGGCACATTGAGTTAACCCCTGGAATTTCTTTGCGGGAACAACCATTCATTAACCCAAACAAACAAAACTATGCTTTTGACTGCATTTGACAAAAAAGCAGGCCCGGGGCCATTGGCCGATATAAAAACCGGGCGCGTGCACCCTCTTGTCAAACCATTTTTTTCATTGGCCTGTTTCTTCTGTTCTGTTGCTGTTCATGCGCAGGGCATCACCCTTTCCCTGAAGAAAGTGTCGCTGGAAACGGTCTTTCAGCAAATAGAACAACAAACTGATTATCGGTTTTTTTACACTTCTGAAATCTTAGCAGGCACCAAACCGATCAGCCTGGAAGTGCAGCGCGTGCCTATAGAAACCGTACTCAGCCTCTGTTTCAAAGATCAACCCCTGGATTATACACTGGAAGAAAAAGTGGTGATGGTACGCAAAAAAGTAAAAGCCGCTACCGGCGCCGCGGAACCCGCTATTGATGTAACCGGCAAGGTTTTCAATGAAAAGGCGGAGATTATTTCCGGTGTAACCGTTACCATAAAGGAGACGGGTAAAATGACGGCAACAGATGACCAGGGAGTATTCAGGTTGTCAGCCATCGACCCAAACAGTACCCTGCGTTTTACCGGCATCGTTATAGAACCCCTCGAAGTAAAGCTGAATGGCAGAACCACGCTGACAATTGAACTTAGATCAAAAGTAGTTGCCCTTTCCGATATAACGGTCATCAGTACCGGCTACCAGGAGATTTCAAAAGAACGTTCCACTGGCTCGTATAACTACCTGGACAATAAATTGGTGAATCGTTCTGTAACCGCCAATATTCTTGACCGGATGGAAAACCTGGTACCGGGCTTATTATTTAACAGGGGAGAGGCAGCCAATACCGATCCGATTCTTATCCGCGGCAGAAGCACCATCTATGCGAATGCGTCGCCATTGATCGTGGTCGATAATTTCCCTTACGATGGTAGTATTGATAATATTAATCCAAATGATATTGAAAGTATTTCCGTTTTGAAAGATGCGGCCGCTGCTTCCATCTGGGGCGCCCGGGCGGGCAATGGCGTAATAGTGATTACCACTAAAAAAGGCATCGGCAGCAAAACAAAAATCAGTCTCAACAACAGCATCAGCTTTCAGCAAAGACCCAATTTGTATAATATCAACGCCATTCATTCTGCAGATTATATTGAAGTGGAAAAGTTTTTATACGCGAATGGTTATTACGCTGGCATCAGCAACGATTCCACACAACCTATCACACCGGTTATCCAATTGCTGGCAGCTGCCGATAACGGAACGATTTCCCAGTCGGCAGCACAAAGCCAGATCGATGTTTTGAAAAACCGCGATGTGCTGGCCGACCTGGGGAAATATCTTTATCGCAACAGCCTGACCCGGCAACATTCCATCAACATTAGTGGCGCCACGCCGGCCCTGAACTATTTCATGTCTGCCGGTTGGGACAATAACAGGCCCAACCTGGCGGGCGAAAAATCGGATCGCATCAGCCTGCGAACCCAAAATACATTTAACATCAGTAAGAAATTGCAGGCAGACGCCGGCATTTTCTACGTGGAGAATAATAATAGGAGTGGCAACAATACTGGCTACCTGCTGCGAGGCCAGGGCCAATACACTATCAGTGGCGGTCGGCGCGTATACCCGTATGCCCAACTCGCAGATGCTACAGGCAACGCATTGCCGCTCTACCTGGATTATGCACCTGCATTCGTGGATGCTGCTGCGAAAAATCAACTGCTGGACTGGACGCAAAAACCCCTTGCTGATATCAACAACGAACAAAACAAATCCAAAACCCGCGATTATGTTTTGAATGCGGGCCTTCGCTATAGCATTATCAATGGTTTAAAAATAGAGTTAAAATACCAATACGAGAACCAACTGCTGACAGGAAATGATTTCCGAAATGAAAATTCCTATTATGCCCGTGATTTGATCAACAACTTCACCCAGGTAGATCCAGCTACCGGCAAATTAAGTTTCCCGGTTCCAAAAGGAGGAATTATGGACGTTAATAACCAGGAAATAAAATCGCAACAGGGAAGGGCGCAATTGAATTACAATAAATCATGGAAGAGCAACCATCAACTAACTGCCATTGGGGGCTTTGAAATCCGGAGCCTGCTCACTAATAGCAATAGTTACCGGTTCTATGGGTATAATCCTGATGTTAGCACCGCCAATGGCAATATCGACTATACAAGCAATTTTTTGCTGTACAACAATTATTCGCAGGTGCGTATCGTCAACAACCAGGCAATCGGAGCACTGACCGATCATTTTCTTTCTTATTATGCCAATGCAGCCTATACATATAAAAATCGCTATACCTTATCTGCCAGTGCCCGCAAAGACGAAGCAAACTTGTTCGGTGTACAAACCAACCAAAAGGGTACGCCGCTCTGGTCAGTAGGCGGTAGCTGGAAAACCAGTGCGGAACCATTTTATAAACTAAGCTGGCTTCCTTATGTAAGGTTCAGGATGACCTATGGGTCAAACGGGAATATATCCAGGCTGGCAACAGCATTTGCCACCATCAAATTTTTGACGGGCGGGGCCAGTTCCATACCTGCCAACGCTGCATCCATCCAAAGCCTGCCCAATAGCAGTCTCCGCTGGGAACAAGTGAAAATATTAAACCTTGGAATGGACTTTGAATCAAAAAACAACCGCATTGCGGGCACATTGGAATTCTATACCAAGCATGCAACGGATCTCATGGGCCAGGCACCTATCGACCCAACCCTAGGCCGCTCTTCTTTTTATGGCAATGTTGCAGAGATGAAAGGCGAGGGCATAGACCTGCAACTGAACAGCAAAAATATTGATGCAAAGTTTTTTAAATGGACAACCGCTTTACTCGTTAGTTACGCCAGTTCCAGGGTAACCAAATACCTGCTGCCGGTTAGCTCAAAAGGAAATGTTTATCTGCAACCCGGCACCGGTGCCTCGCCAACATCGATCAATCCGGTAGAGGGGAGGCCTGTCTTTTCGGTCTATAGTTACAAATGGCTGGGTTTGGATCCCGCGACCGGAAACCCTATCGGTAGTTTCAATGGTAAAGCCAGTACAGACTATGCCAGCATTTATGGCCAAACGAAACTGGATAGCATGGTATACAACGGCCCGGTGCAACCCATCTGGTTTGGCGCATTACGCAATAATTTTTCTTATAATAATTTTTCGTTGTCATTCAATATCGGTTTTAAGGCGGATTACTATTTCCGAAAACAGGCGCTTAACTACGGCGTGCTTTTTTCCTCATGGAATGGGAGCGGGGACTACTCCAAACGATGGAAAAGCCCGGGCGATGAAAGCCATACGAATGTTCCTTCTATGGTTTATCCGGGAGATAACTATCGTGATCTATTTTACCAATATGCGGGAGTTATCGTTCAGAGAGCGGATAATATCCGCCTGGAAGACATTAGCTGCAGTTATGATTGGGATATGCAGCACTGGAAAAATGCATACATCCAACAGGCTAAATTCTTTGTGTATGTTTCTAACCTCGGTGAAATCTGGAGAGCGAATAAGGAAGACATCGACCCCTATTACAACAATATTCCAAAAGAGGCAAAGCGGATTGCAGTGGGCGTCAGTTTCAATTTTTAACAACAAAGCTTTCATTATGTACCGTTCATATCATATATATCTAAAATTGCTCTTGCTTATCACAACGGCTGTAAGCTGCAGCAAAAAAGATTACCTGGATACCAAACCGGATCAATCGCTCACCGTTCCCTCAACTATACAGGATTACCAGGCTTTGCTGGACAATGACCAGCTCAATGGAGCCGGTGGCTCCGCCGCATCAGGCCTGGTGCCGGGGCTGGGAGAACTGGGATCTGATAATTATTTTGTACTCGATGCAGACTATACCGGCCGGCTGCAGCAAGCAGACAAGAACAAATATGTCTGGCAGGCAAATCCATACCCGGGTGTTGCGCTACCCGATTGGAATACGCCTTACGCAGATATACTGTATATGAACGTGGTGCTGGACGGCTTGGCCAGAATAAAACCCAGCATTGACCAACAGGCAGCCTGGAATAATTGCCGGGGCAGCGCTTTGTTTTTCCGCGCATTTTGTTATTACCAGTTGGCCCAGTTGTTTGCACCCTTCTACGATGCTAACACGGCGACTAAGGATTTAGGCGTTCCATTAAGGAATACAGCCGATGTGAATGAGCAGATTGTAAGGTCTACCAACCAGGAGACCTACGATAAGATCATCGCTGAATTAAAAGAAGCCATTCGTTTGTTACCTGATAATCCGCTGTACAAAACCCGACCCTCGCGACCCGCAGCGTATGGATTTTTATCGCGCGTTTTTCTCGCGATGCAGAATTATGACCAGGCTTATTTGTACGCTGATTCGTGCTTACAAATACAAAAGAGTCTTTTAAACTATAGCACCCTTAGCACTACAGCGCTTTTCCCTTTTACGCGGTTTAATGCTGAAGTACTATGGAATTGCACTTTGCTGCGGCCTGACCCGTTGACGCCGGCTTATTGCAAAGTTGACACGGTACTATACAATTCATACAATGCAAATGACCTGCGCAAAACACTTTATTATAAGCCCTTTAACGGTTATTTCCGTTTCCTGGGTAGCTACGACGCTTCTGCATTTGCGTTCGGCGGCATTGCTGTGGACGAAGTTTACCTGACCCATGCGGAATGCGCCGCCAGGAAAAATGATATGGTTACTGCATTAAGTGATCTGAACACATTATTAATCACACGATGGAAACCGGGCACCTTTATTCCGTTTACTGCTGCCACAGCCAGTCAGGCCCTCGATCTCATACTTTCGGAACGAAGAAAAGAGTTGATACTGCGGGCTACCCGCTGGACAGATTTACGAAGGCTAAATAAGGAAGCTAATTATGCCAAAACCCTGCTGCGGAAAGTGCAGGGCCAGCAATATACATTGCCGGTTGGCGATGCACGGTTTACCTGGCTAATACCAGACAATGTAATGAGCTTTCACCCGGAGATGCAACAAAATCCGCGGTAAAATTCCTGATAATATAATACATCATTCTAATGAATAAGTCTTTATTCACAGCCGCGCGCCTTGTGTATTTAGTATGCCTGTTGACTGGCCTTTGTATAAAGTTGCCTGCCCAGGACTCGTTGACCATGGCCTTGGGAAGGATAGCAGTAATACATGATGGACCTGGTTTATCCATAGGCGAAACAGTTCCTTTTGTTGGCCTTAAAACGATCAATGCCATTGATCCGCCAAAACAATTAAGTGATCTGAAAGGCAGATTGGTCATCCTTGACTTCTGGCACCAATACTGCGCAACCTGCCTGGCCCAATTTCCGCGACTGGAACTGCTGCAAAAACAATTTGCAGACAGCCTGGTCATCCTGCCCGTTACCTTCCAGAGCGAAACCTCTATAAAAGAATTCCTGGAAAAGCGAAAACTAAAAGGCATGCCGATAAACCTGCCTTCTGTGGTTGAGGATACCGTTTTGCGAAAATGCTTCCCGCACCAGGGAGATCCGTTTGAAGTATGGATTAATACAGAAGGGAAAGTAATTGGCATTACAAACCGGTTTGGTGTGAATGAATCGATTATCCGGTCGGTTTTAAGTGGTAGTGAAAAAACCTTACAATCAATGAGTATATCAGATGAAGAAGCTGATAAGATTTTTTCGCCAATTAACCCCGGTAATGCCGGCCCTGGAGAACAACATGTAAGTTATGTGCAGCTTACCCGTTATAACCCGCATATTAGAGCACACCGGGAATTTGCTGCAGACAGCGGAACAAGGCGATTTGTTTATGTTAACCAGTCAGTGACCAGCCTATTTAAGATTTTAACTCGTCCCGAAGAGTCCAGTGAATTATACCAATTATTTAAATTTAATAAAGACGGCTATAATAAACGTGTGATAAAAATAGGTCCCAGGGCCCGTGCATTGAAAGATTACGCGGATATTGATTTCAAAGATTTTAACCAGTCATCAGACTTTGTAAAAAATTATTTATACTGTACCAATATTGTATTACCTGCCGACAATACCTATCGCCAGGCAAATCAATTGCTGCTCAATAACCTGGAGATTATTTTTAAGGTGAAAACAAGCGTTCAGAAAGTAACGGTTCCTTGTCTTGGCTTGATAAAATTAAATCCATCCACTTTTAAAAAAATAAAAAGGGCTGTGATCAAATATGCGATACCGGAAGAAGACATTGTGTCCATAGTCAAAAGGCCGGTCAATGAGCTGGTGAGTTCCTTGAATGCGATGCTCAGAATTCCATACGTTGTGGACCAAAGTCATTATAAAGGATTGGTGACTTTGAAGCTTCATTTGGCCGCGGATGAAACATTGGAAAATATTCGCGCCACATTACATCAATATGGATTTGACCTAAAAAGAATTGTCAGGAAGATGGACATGCTTGTTATACAGGATAACTAAAGAAAGCGGGCAAGACTGCCCGCTGCTCTCTATTTACATACTTGGATTCTATGGCTTTTTGTCAATGATTGTGTTGTTTTGAGCATCCAATGCTGCTGTTCCCGGCTGGTAAGAGGAACCAACATGGGTATAGCTGGTAAACGCCTGGGCACAATCCACCGTATTGAGTTGATCGCAACCAAATGGATCACTGCCAAGCGCAGGCACAGAAGACTGGTTTTGTAATACACCACCCACAAACTGAAACCAATAATAGCTCGTTACGGGCCGCGGCTTTGTGAAGGCGGATGCACTAACGGCCATAACAATTACCAGGAGACCAATTGATAACTTTTTCATAATTGATTTTTTAAATAATTGCCTACTCTGTTGCAGGTTTTCGGCAAACCCTGTTTGGCGTGTCCCTCTTGCAATAGGGATCCGCCGCTTGTAGCTGCGCAAGTACAATATGTTCCAAAGCAGTGTTATCTTCTGTAATTATGAGCGGCCGTTGCTGCCCTGTCTGCATCGGGATAGCACCCGAGGAAAATACCTGTTAGCGCCAAAAAAATAAAGACGCTGTTGAAAACGATATGCCCCTTCCATCCCAATTTGCTGATAATGCCTCCGCAACTGCAGGGCAATTCTGACATCGTGAGCAGCATATAGAGGATATAAGCAGAAAATGAAACCAGTAGTATTACAGAGAGCCACAATCCATACATTCGCGAACGGTCAAACAAAAGCAACCCGGAAACAAATAGTTCAGAAAAAGGAATCGCGATGGAAATCAGGGCCGCATTTGCCTTCATAAAAGAGGTTTGACCAATGACCTGCCGAAAGGCTTTCAGGTCAGCCAGTTTACTGCAGGCAGTATAAACAAAAAGGAAAATTAACAGGTAACAGATAGTGTTAATGATTACGTGGCTTCTTGTTTTGTTTCCCGGTATTCTCATGATTATTATATTCAATACAAAGATGAGCCCGTCAGCGGAACGGTTCCAAATAAATGCAGTTGGCAATCGGAAGTAAAAAATAGTCTCTTTCGTATTTGCGAAGTAATAAAATACCGTTTAGCCTGCTAATAGCGGTTCCTGGGAACTTCACTGGAATAATACCCGAAATATTTCTTGAACCGCGTAACAAAGCTGGTCGTTAACTTATAGCCGATCATGGCCGATATCTGCTTGGTGCTTAAATCGGTTTCCATCAACAACCGGCGCGCTTCTTCCATCCGGGCCATCATCTGATGCTCAAAAATTCCCCGCCCATGTATTTCCTTGAAAGCATCCTTCAATTTGATGGAGTTCATGCCTGCCTTTACGGTAAGGCTGGCAATCGGATATTTTTTATCGGGATTGGCAGCCATCTCCTCGCCAATAGCAATAATGCGCGCACGTTCCAACTGAGTAAGTTTGATCTTGGGCGCCGGCTTTTCTCCGGCTTCTATCAGTAATTCCAATAGATACTCCCGGATTTTATTTTCATACAGCAATTTGCCAATCTCATCGTTGTAAGGGTTCGTCAGTATATCATTCGCAATATCCATGATGCGTGTATTGGCAGCCCTTGGTTTGCTTATCCATAGTGCCTCCTTATCGCTGGCTGTACGCACCGGTTTCTGCAGCCAGCCGAAATAGGGGAGCGCCTGCTGAACGATTTCATCTGACCAGTCGATGGCCAGCCATGCACAACTGGTGCTTTTTTTAAAACTGACGCTTATTGACGGTTGATTCAAATACAACAGGGTATACTGTCCTTGCTTTAAAAAAATGCTTCCCAATCCACGGATATGGAACTGGCTGTTTTTTGTAAGGCCCAGTAATGAAACAAGCCTGGGCGTGAGCTGAAAGCCATTCAGGGAAAAATTTTTCAACACGTCTGCCACTGTCAACTGTATACCAAACGAAGGCTGCTGCAGGTTTTGGAGCACCAGGGCTCCAAACGTGAAACTGCTGACCGCCTGCACAGCAGCACCATGCAGAACAGGCCGCCGGTAATCAGATGGAATCAAATAAGACAGATCATCTTTGAATGCGGTAAAATCAATTAGGTCCAGATGCATAACAGGCTGGTTGCGATCAACCAAAAGTTCTCATGTTTTAAATTTTCTTGCTCGTCTGTGTATTTGGTTCATGACATACACGTATAGACGAGACGTGAATAAGTGTTTTTGCTTATGGATGTTCTGTATTCAATTTAACCAACGGATACTTGGCAAGTGGAAGGAAATTGTTGGATGCTGGTGGCGTTGATACCATGTAAAGAGTGTTAGTTAAGGGAAGCCTGTTGCACTAACGGCGAACAGAAATGGCCGCCTGCCATGTATAGGAATTGCCGAAAGCAGCCGGGTAGTGCTTTGCAAATTATGGCGGTTGCTGATAAATATAACTGTTACAGATCGCGCTGTACCTGGCTGGGGAAATACCCAAAGAACTTGTGAAAATGCTGGATAAAACTGGTGGCGTATTTATAACCAACCATTGCCGCAATTTGCTGGGTGCTGTAGTCGGTTTCGGCCAATAGCCGTCGCGCTTCCTTCATCCTGGCGGTCATGTGTACACGTGAGATGGGATCCCCGTGGATTTCCCGGAAACCGTTTTTTAATTTCATAGCGTTCATGCCGGCTTCGCGACTGAGCTCCGCGATCGGAAATTGCCGGTTAAAGCCTTGCCGCACCCGCTCTCCAATTTGTATGAGTGTTTGCCGCTCACGCTCTGTTAACGGTTGTAAGGGCATCGGTTTTTTGGATGATTCCAGCAAAAGCAATAGCAGGTATTCATAGGCCTGGCTTTGAAAAAATAAGCGGCTGATCCCGGGGTCATAAGGCGTACTCAATATTGTTGTGGCCATGTCCAGTGCTTTAATACCGGCAGGCCTGGGTTTTTGCTCAAGAAAAAAAGCCTGTTCACGGGTGGCCGGTGATCTGAATAATTTTTGCAATAAGCCAAATTGATCCATCAGGGCCTGCAGCCAATGCTCTGACCAGGCAATCTCGATGCAGGCAGATGGTTTGGACTTAAAGAAATGCAGGGTGCCCTGGTGCTCTGCCCCGTGCAGCATCGCAAATTGACCCTGTTTGAGTTTTAGGTTGCCTACACCATGAATATCGTAGTCAATGGTGTTACTGGTAGATAAAAAAGAAATTAACCGCGCCGCCTGCTGAACGAGTTTTACCCGGAACGGCTGCCACACATCGAAATAATTAAACCGTATTGAATAATCACGCTCAATCAATTCCTGCTGCACTATCATTCCGCTGCCCGCCAGTGTTGCACATAAGATTGTACTGCCGGGTAAACGGTAGCCCGTATAGTTTTCGGGCAATACCGCAGACATATTAAAATCCTGGCTGGAAAGTATATTCCCATCGAAACGCATATCGGGGCTTTGTAGGGTGAAGAAAGTTATTGCATCAATTTACAAAAAAATTATTG
>Ga0068860_100006257_pt1 | contig 11956 bp, 13 predicted proteins | sample KBSSwiS32_FD_66597 | JGI IMG/M metagenome (GOLD analysis project Ga0068860, IMG submission 66597) | Switchgrass rhizosphere microbial communities from Kellogg Biological Station, Michigan, USA - KBS Switchgrass S3-2 | ecosystem: Host-associated > Plants > Roots > Rhizosphere > Soil ... | reverse complement strand
CACCGCGGCCGGCTCAACGTGCTCGCCAACATCGTCGGCAAGAAGTACTCCCAGATCTTCCGGGAGTTCGAGGGCAACATCGACCCGCGCACGGTGCAGGGCTCCGGCGACGTGAAGTACCACCTCGGCGCCGAGGGCGAGTTCGAGGCCGGCTCGGGCGACAAGATCAAGGTCTCGGTCGCCGCGAACCCCTCGCACCTCGAGGCCGTCGACCCGGTGCTCGAGGGCATCGCCCGGGCCAAGCAGGACGTCCTCGACAAGGGCGCCGCCTACCCCGTGCTGCCGCTGCTGGTGCACGGCGACGCGGCGTTCGCCGGCCAGGGCGTGGTCGCCGAGACGCTCAACCTGTCCCAGCTGCGCGGCTACCGCACCGGCGGGACCATCCACCTGGTCGTCAACAACCAGGTCGGCTTCACGACCTCGCCCGGGTCGTCGCGCTCCTCGCTCTACTGCACCGACGTGGCCCGGATGGTCCAGGCACCGATCTTCCACGTCAACGGCGACGACCCCGAGGCGTGCATCCGGGTGGCCCGGCTCGCCTTCGAGTACCGCCAGGCGTTCAAGAAGGACGTCGTCATCGACCTGGTCTGCTACCGCCGGCGCGGCCACAACGAGGGCGACGACCCGTCGTACACCCAGCCGCTGATGTATGACCTGATCGAGCAGAAGCGCTCGGTCCGCAAGCTCTACACCGAGTCCCTCATCGGTCGTGGCGACATCACGATCGAGGAGGCCGAGCAGGTGCTGCGCGACTACCAGCAGCAGCTCGAGCGGGTCTTCACCGAGGTCCGCGAGGCGACCAGCCAGCCCTCGGAGTGGACGACGGTCCCCGACTACCCCGACAAGCCGCACGGCGAGACCTCCACGGCCGTGGTGCCCGAGGTGCTGAAGCGGATCGCGGACGCCTACGTCACCCCGCCTGAGGGGTTCACGGTGCACCCCAAGGTGATGCCGCAGCTCCAGCGCCGCGCGCAGGCGATCACCGAGGGCCCTATCGACTGGGGCACCGGCGAGATCCTCGCCTTCGGCGCGCTGCTGATGGACGGGCGACCGGTGCGGCTGGCCGGCCAGGACTCGCGCCGCGGCACCTTCGTCTCCCGGTTCGCGACGATCATCGACCGCAACAACGCCGACGAGTGGACGCCGCTGGCCAACCTCACCGAGGACCAGGCCCGGTTCCACGTCTACGACTCGCTGCTCTCGGAGTACGCCGCGCTCGGGTTCGAGTACGGCTACTCCGTGGCGCGGCCCGACGCACTGGTGCTCTGGGAGGCGCAGTTCGGCGACTTCGTCAACGGCGCGCAGACGGTGATCGACGAGTTCATCACCTCGGGGCAGACCAAGTGGCGCCAGGAGTCCGGCGTCGTGCTGCTGCTCCCCCACGGCTACGAGGGGCAGGGCCCCGACCACTCCTCGGCCCGGATCGAGCGCTGGATGACGATGTGCGCCGACGAGGCGTTCGTGGTCGCGCAGCCGTCGACGCCCGCGTCGTACTTCCACCTGCTGCGCCAGCACTCGCTCGGCCAGGCCCACCGGCCGCTGATCGTCTTCACCCCGAAGTCGATGCTCAAGCGCAAGGAGGCGGCGTCCCAGCCCGCGGACTTCACCAGCGGCTCGTTCCGCCCGTTCATCGGCGACGCGAACGCCGACGCTCAGCAGGTCGACACCCTGCTGCTGTGCTCGGGTCGGGTCACCTGGGACCTGATGGTGGAGCGCGCGAAGCACGAGGACGCCGCGCGGTTCGCGATCGGCCGCGTCGAGCAGCTCTACCCGCGCCCGGTCGACGACATCAAGCACGAGATCGCGCGCTACCCCAACCTCAGGACCGTGCGGTGGGTGCAGGACGAGCCTCGCAACATGGGTCCGTGGCCCAACTACCAGCTCAACGTCTGGCCCGAGGTCGACGCCAAGGTCGAGCCGGTCACCCGGGACGAGTCTTCCTCCCCCTCGGTCGGCACCGCCAAGCGCCACGCCGAGGAGCAGAAGGAGCTCATGGCCAAGGCGTTCGCATAGGCGATGTACTTCACGGACCGCGGCATCGAGGAGCTGACCCAGCGCCGGGGTGACGAGGAGGTCTCATTGGCCTGGCTCGCCGACCGGCTGAGCGAGTTCACCGACCTGCACCCGGAGTTCGAGACCGCCGTCGAGCGGCTCGCCACCTGGCTGGCCCGCCTCGACGACCCCGAGGATTGAGCGCCGACGACGATTCGTCTGCGGGCCGACCTGTCGTCCCACGCTCACGCGGACAGACGAATCGTCAGTAGTCCTGTGGCTGGGTGAAGAAGTGATGGGGGTCGTACGCCGCCCGCACCTGCGCGAGCCGGGCGGCGTTGGCCCCGAAGTAGGCCTGGCGGAAGCGCGGCAGCTTCGCATCGGCGTAGTTGACGTAGGCATGGTCGCCCCAGTGCGCGACCATCGCGGCGCGCGAGCCCCGGACGAACCTGTCGGCCTGCACGGCGCTGCCGGGCGGGAACGTCGCGGTGTACTGCACCGTCGCCAGCGCCTCGCGGTGCACGAATGCCGTCGCGGCCGGGGCGACATCGCTCACCCGCCCACCGAGGGCGTCGATGGAGACACCCACCTCCTTGAGCGCCCCGCCCGCCGCCACCCGGCCGACCAGGCCGTCGATCGCGAAGCTGTCGAGCAGCGCGTAGGCGACGTGCGAGGTCGCGGCTAGCGACTCGCGCGTCAGCGCACCGCCTGGGCCGGTGGCGCACTGCCGCGCCGGGACATTGCTACAGCCGGCGTAGGAGAACATCGCCTCCCGATAGCTGCGCGTGGCCCGGCTGTTCACCGTCGGAGCGGGCACGTGCGCGAGCAGCCCAGCGAGCTGTCCGTCGAACGCCGGCTCGGGGCCGGTCCAGGTGACCGAGACGAGCACGACCGGCCCGTTCGCATGCTTCTGGCCGCCGAGCACCTTGACGGTCGACCACAGTCGCGCGTCGGCGGTCGGCGCCCACGCCTGCCAGGCGGTGACGACCTGCGTCGCGGCCGAGGCGGGCCACTGGAAGAACGCGGTCTGGAGCGTCGGAGCCGAGACGGTCCGCAGCGTCAACGACGTGACCACACCGAGGTGCCCACCGCCGCCACCGCGCAGCGCCCAGAAGAGGTCCGGGTCGTGGTGTCGGTCGACGGTGCGCACCTGCCCGTCGGCCGTGACGACCTGCATCGACCGGACGAAGTCGCAGGTCAGGCCGTACGCGCGGGTGAGCACGCCCACCCCGCCGCCCAGCGTGAGACCGGCGACGCCCACGGTCGGGCACGAGCCCGCGGCCACGGCGCGACCCTTCCGGCTGACCGCGTCATAGACGTGGGCCAGCGCCGCACCTGCGCCGACCGTGGCCTTCGTCCCGGCGAACTGGACCCCGTGCAGAGGCCGCACGTCTATGACCAGCGCCCGAGGTGACCCACCGCCGGACCAGCCCGGGTAGCTGTGCCCGCCCGAGCGGATCGCCACCACCACGTCGTGGTCCTGGGCGAACCGGATCGCGGTGGCCACGTCCTTCGCGGACGCGACGGACAGGACCGCGAGCGGCCGCTGGCCGTCGTACCTCGGGTTCTGCGTGAGCCGGACCCGGTCGTAGGTCACGTCCGACGGCAACACGAGGCTGCCCCGGACGGAGCGGCGCAACCGGCTCCAGTCGGTGCCGGTGACCGGGCCCGTCGACATCCGCTCCTCCTCGTCGACGCGGCAGCCTGCCAGCGCGACGAGCGCGCCACCGGCCAGCACGCCCCGGCGGCTGAGCGGTGACCTCACCCCACGAAACCTACACGGCGTCGCGGTGTCCGATTCCCGCCAGAAGCGTGGCCCGCGGGCCACCAGGATTGAGGCATGCACCGAGTCGTACCGCTCAAGGTCCACTACTACGGAACCCCTGTCGTCCTGGTCTCCTCGACCAATCCGGACGGCACCACGAACCTCGCGCCGATGTCGTCGGCCTGGTGGCTGGGGCAGAACGCGATGCTCGGCCTGGGGGCCGCCTCGCGCACCACGCACAACCTGCTGCGCACCGGTGAGGCGGTCCTCAACCTCTGCTCGGCCGACCTCGTCGACCACGTCGACCGGCTCGCGCTGCTCACCGGCACACCCGAGCTCTCACCGCACAAGCGCGAGACCGGCTACCGCTACGAGCCGCGCAAGTTCGAGGCCGCCGGACTCACGCCGGAACCCTCCGACCTGGTCGCGCCCCACCGGGTGGCCGAGTGCCCGATCCAGCTCGAGTGCCGGGTCTCGGGTCACTACCCGATCGTCAACGACTCGGCCAACGCCCACGCGATCCACGTCGAGGTGCTGCGAGCACATGTGTCCGACGCCGTTCGGTTGCCCGGCACCGACCACGTCGACCCGCTGGCCTGGGACCCGCTGATCATGAAGTTCTGCGACTTCTTCGGCCAGGGCGAGCCGCTCATCCCCTCGCGGCTCGCGGCGGGCTGGCAGATGCCAGGGCGGCTCGAGGAGCCGGCCAGCGCCTGACTCCCCGACAACGAGAACGTGTTCTATTCTGCGACCGTGACGACGCAGATCGAGTGGGTGCGTTCCCCCACGACCGGCGTGTCCTACCCGGCCGCTCCGTGGCACATGGTCGGCTCGCTGTGGCTGTCGCTGTTCCGGGTGCGCGAGCCGGTCGACGACCTGCGCCCGGCCGGCGTGTACGGCGCGGCGTTCGTGTCCTACGAGGAGGGCAGCCCGCTCACCTACAGCGAGCTCCTCGTCGCGCGTCCGGTCTCGACCGACGGGGCGGGCCGAGGGGTCACGATCACCGACATCTGGGTCGACTCCCCCGCGTCGGTGGCCGGCGGCCGTGAGCTGTGGGCGATCCCGAAGGGATTGTGCGACTTCACCTTCGAGACCACGCACGTCGGGCCGCTGTCCACCACGGAGTGGAGCGCCACGACCGGGCGCACGCCGATCGCGACGGCACGGTTCCGCGATGTCTCGCGAGCGGCGGTCCGGCTGCCGTTCAAGGGTGCGACCTGGCAGCCCGGCATCGACGACACCGGCGGCGAGGAACGCACCGCGACCCTGCAGGGCTCCTCGAAGGCACTGCCGGCGCGTGCGCACTGGGACATCAACCCGGACGGCCCGCTCGGGTGGCTGGCCGGCGCCCGCCAGCTCGCGTCGTTCCGTCAGGCGGCCTTCCGGATGTCGTTCGGCTGACGGACGCGCCGTCAGGGCGTGTGGCACGCTGCCGAGGTGGAACTTCCTCGCCGCGACGTCGACCCCGACGGGCTCCTGGAGTACTCGGTCGTCTTCACCGACCGGTCCCTCAACCACATGTCCCAACGCTTCGTCGGGGTGATGCACGACATCGTCGACGTGCTGACCACGACGTACGCCGCCGAGACCGTCGCCGTCGTCCCGGGTGGCGGCACCTACGCGATGGAGGCGGTGGCTCGGCAGCTCGCGACCGGACGGCGGTGCCTGGTCGTCCGCAACGGCCTGTTCTCCTACCGCTGGTCGCAGATCCTCGACGCCGGGTCGATCACCGGCGAGACGACGGTCTGCACCGCTCGCCCGACGTCCGGTGAGCGACAGGCGCCGTGGACCCCCGCCCCGCTCGACGAGGTGGTCGAGGCGATCGAGCGCGCCCGTCCCGAGGTCGTCTTCGCGCCCCATGTGGAGACGGCTGCGGGCATGGTGCTGCCCGACGACTACGTCCGCGGCGTCGCGGCGGCGACCCATGCCGTCGGTGGGCTCGTCGTGCTCGACTGCATCGCTTCCGGGGCGCTGTGGGTGGACATGGCCGAGCTCGGCGTCGACGTCCTGATCAGCGCCCCGCAGAAGGGCTGGAGCGGCTCGCCGTGCGCGGGCTTCGTCATGCTCGGCGAGACCGGTCGCGACCGGGTCATGTCCACGACGTCGACCAGCTTCGCGGTCGACCTCCAGAAGTGGCTGACGATCACCGAGGCCTACGGCCAGGGACAGACCCCCTACCACGCCACGATGCCGACCGACACGCTCGCGCGCGACGCCGCGTTGATGCTCGAGACCCGCGCCGCCGGGCTCGAGGAGCTGCGTGCCGCCCAGACGATGCTCGGGGAGCGGGTCCGCGCCCTGCTCGCTCAGCGCGGCTACCCGTCCGTCGCGGCCGCCGGGTTCGCCGCCCCCAGCGTGGTCGTGGCCTTCACCGACGACCCCGAGATCCGCAGCGGCGCGAGGTTCAAGCAGCGCGGTATGCAGGTCGCCGCTGGAGTGCCGTTGATGTGCGGTGAGGGCGACGACTTCTCGACGTTCCGCGTGGGCCTGTTCGGCCTCGACAAGCTGACGGATGTCGACGGCGCCGTGGCGCGGCTCGAGGCCCATCTCGGGCGGTGACGAGGCTTCGGACCGGCCGTTCTCGGCCGCGTCCTTCGCGGAAAGACGTTGCCCATGTCGTTAGTGCTCTGGAGGTGGTTTCGGCTTGCTCGCCTCGGCACGTTCGGTCTTGGATCGTGTCTCGTAGGCCGGTGACAGGAGGTCGCGATGAGACTGACGCACTTGTACCGCGTTCGTTTCACCTATCCAGAGGGTTGGGAAGTCGAGCTTGACGGTGGCTGGCAGCAGCACCTGTACTTCGCGGATGGCCGCTGCGAGGGCACGGTCGCTGGTCGTTTTCGCGGCGTGAACTTTCCCCTGCGGCGAACCCCTGAAGGGCCGTTCTGTCCCGATCTGCGAGGAGTCATCGAGACCGATGACGGCGCCAGCATCATGTTCGAGTGTCACGGATACGGCCGCGCCTACCCGGCGGGCCGCAGACAGATCGTCGGTTCCGTCCTGCATCTGAGCGACAGCGAACCCTACTCCCGGCTCAACGACGTGGTATGCGTGTGTTCGGGCGAGGTTCGAACCTCCAACGACTCTGGCCAGGGGGGTCCGGATCTGGTGATGGACGTTGCCGAGCTCATCTGGGAGCCCATCGCCGAGTGACGAAGTCTTCGCCAACCAACTGAGATTTGGAAGGCAGGAAAGGAATCGAACGGATCGGCAGATCCGCGCGTCCGACGCGGCTACAGACACGATGGCCTCCAGGACCGGGGTCCGGCCAGACTCGGTCCAGGTGCTCGACGGGACGCTCTCCATGCGGCTGCCCACCATCAACGGGTGTGGCTCTCTTTCGGTCTGCGGTCCCGTCGGGCACCGTTCCGGCGCGTGGCTCCAGAGGGGACTGCCCAGCTCGTAGTAGCAATGCCCGCCCGGCGATCCACATCCCATCAAGGAAGGCGAGCGCGTGGCGCGGGTGTTCATCGGGGTCGATCCCCACAAGCTGTCGGCCACGATCGAGGTGGTCGATGATCGCGAGAAGGTGTTGGCGACCGGACGGTTCGCCACGGACAAGGCTGGCTACGCGGCGATGCGCAGGTGCGTCGCGTCGTGGCCAGATCGGGTCTGGGCGGTCGAGGGCAGCAACGGCGCAGGGCGTCCGCTGGCCCAACGGTTGTTGGCTGATGGTGAGCAGGTGGTCGACGTGCCGGCCAAGCTCTCTGCCCGGGCGCGCCTGTTCGACACCGGTCACAACCGCAAGACCGACGCCCACGACGCGCACGCGGTCGCGGTCGTCGCAGTGCGGACACCCGGGCTGCGGGTGCTCGCCCACGACGACGAGCTCGAGGTCCTTCGGATGCTGGTCGATCGACGCGAGGAGCTCACCCGGCAGCGCGTCCAGACGGTCAACCGGCTCCACCGGCTGCTCTCGGAACTGACGCCCGGTAAGGCGAAGAAGGACCTCACTGCGCTGCAGGCCAAGGCGATCCTCGCCTCGGTGCGGCCCCGCGACCTGGCCGGCAAGACCCGCCGCCGGCTCGCGGTCGAGCAGCTCGCCGAACTGGTCGCAGTGAGAAGAAGATCAAAGCCTCCACCAAGGAGCTCAAGACCATGGTGCTGGCCCGCGGATCGAGGTTGATGGACCTGCCCGGTGTGGGCCCCGTGGTCGCGGCCCGGATCCTCGCCGATGTCGGCGACGTTTCCCGGTTCCCCGACCGCAACCGGTTCGCCTCCTGGACCGGCACCGCACCACTCGACGCCTCCTCCGGCGAACAGATCCGGCACCGACTCTCACGTGCCGGCAACCGCAAGGCCCACCACGTACTGCACATCGCCGCCGCCAGCCAGATCAGACTCGAGACCGAAGGCCGGGCCTACTACCGACGCAAACTCGCCTCCGGTAAGACGAAGATGGAAGCGATGCGCTGCCTCAAACGCCGGATCTCCGACGCCGTCTACCGACAGCTCGTCGCCGACGCCCAAGCACGCGAAACGGATCCGGGAGGGCACTGCGGGGCGTCACTTACATCCAGCGCGGTCGACCTGCCCCCGCACATCGACACTTCGGATCAGCCACTTCCCGGACCCGCACAACCGACGCTACAACCGCGACCCCCAGCCCGGAAGAAGGCACCACTTAACGCACACGGTTGACAGAGGGGGAGCCTACTAGACGCGGATCCGGGCGCTCTGGCTGGAGGCGTACGCTCGCTGGCAACCGAACGAGGGACTGCTCTGTGAGTACTGCGAATTATCTGCTGGAAGCGCTGGAGCCGGTCGTTGCGGAGAATCTGGACCGCCACCTCGGGCTGGCGCAGGAGTGGCACCCCCACGACTACGTCCCGTGGAGCGAGGGCCGCGACTTCGCGTCGTTGGGTGGTGAGGACTGGGCTCCCGAGCAGTCGCGGCTCTCCGAGACCGCCAAGGCAGCGATGATCACCAACCTGCTGACCGAGGACAACTTGCCGTCCTACCACCGCGAGATCGCCACCCGGTTCGGTCGCGACGGCGCTTGGGGCACCTGGGTCGGACGGTGGACCGCCGAGGAGAATCGCCACGGCATCGCCATGCGCGACTACTTGGTCGTGACCCGCGGGGTGGACCCCGTCGAACTCGAGCGCGCACGGATGGACTACATGACCTCGGGCTACGACTCCGGAGACAAGACGCCGCTGGAGGCAGTCAGCTACGTGTCCTTCCAGGAGCTTGCCACTCGGGTGTCGCACCGCAACACCGGCAAGGTCACCAACGACCCCATCGCAGACCGGATGCTCGCCCGGATCTCCAAGGACGAGAATCTGCACATGGTCTTCTACCGCAACATCGTGGCGGCCGCGTTGGAGATCGCGCCCGACGAGACCATGCGGGCGATCGCCGATGAGGTCATCGGGTTCGAGATGCCCGGCGCGACGATGGCCGGCTTCCGTCGCAACTCGATGATCATCGCCAAGGCAGGCATCTACGACCTGAGACTGCACCACGACGACGTGATCATGCCGATCCTGCGGCATTGGGACGTCTTCGCCCGCACTGACCTCGGCGAGGTCGGCGAGCAGGCCCGCGACGAGCTCGCGACGTTCCTCGAGAGCCTTGACACCCAGGCGTCCCGCTTCGTGGAGCGCCGTGCGGAACACCGCGCCCGCACCGCAGCCCGGTCCGACAACGACGAGACGCCCGACATCGCCTCCTAACCAGCGTTGCCGCTGCGAAGAGACAATCGCGGCGGATAGACGCAGGTCATCTGACACCGGCTCGTGCAGCGCACCGCTGGTGCGATGGCAGGAAGTCGACCACCTTTCGGTCCGCTCCGGGCGGTGCCGCCGGACAACGTCGTCGGTAGTCTCGAGTCGTGGCGGGCGAGCCATTGGGAATGTTCGAGGCGATCTACACCGGGGCCGAGGCCGGAGCTGCAAAGCCGCCCTGGGACTACGGGGCTGCTCGTCCACAGTTCGTGGAGTGGGCGGAAGCGCAGGACCTTGCGGGGGGTGGAGGCGAGGCGCTGGTGGTCGGCTGCGGCTACGGGGCCGATGCCGAGTTCCTTGCGTTGCTGGGATATCGCACCACTGGGTTTGACTTCGCGCCCACGGCGATTGCCGGGGCGAGGCGGAAGCATCCGAACACCCAGGTGACCTACCTCGTAGCCGACGTCCTGGACCTGCCTCGCGAGTGGCAGGGCCGGTTCGACCTGGTTGTCGAGAGTTTGACCGTTCAATCGATGCCGCCCGAGCAGCACACCGTCGCGGCCCGGAACATTGCCGGGCTAGTAGCTCCGCAAGGCACGCTGCTGGTCCTGGCGTCCACACGCGAAGAGGACTCCGAGGTGACGGGACCGCCGTGGCCGCTGACCCGTTCTGAGGTCGAGGTGTTTGCGAGCGGCGACCTGGTCCTGCGCCGACTCGAGCGGATCGAGAACGGGTCCTGGTGGCGAGCCGAACTCACTCGCGAATCAGAGGGATCGACGAACCTCTCGCCCTGATCGGGGTCCGTCCTACCCCGAATCGTTCGCGGCGGAATGGGGCACCTCCTCGAGCACCGATCGCGGCTATGTGAGTGCCGTTCAACTGAAGCGTCGTCCTCACGTCCGGTCGAAGTCCTTGGTCGAGGCGAGGGCTCCGGCAACCAACTGTGCCTCCGCCTACTCTCAGGGCCATGCAGAAGGCCGCCGGCGCACGCCTAGGGCTCATGTGGCTGCTCTTCCTCATCCCGTGGCCGCTCTTCGTCATCATGGTGTGGTTCATGTTTCACAACCCGACCATCCAAGGCGTCCTCCTCAACGGCAACGACGGCACCTACGTCGGCGAGTGGACGTGCCTCGCGCCTTACGACATCACTCTCTTTCAGGCGAGCAACGAATACGGCGGTCAAGAGGTGGCCGACTCGGTATACGCAAAGTCACACTGCGACGCGGCCGGGCACAAGAGCTTTGCTGTGGGTGCCGCCGCGGGAGTCGCGGGAGTCGCCTCTCTGGTGTACGGCGTCGTGTTGCGCGAGAGGGGACGGCGGGAACTCGTCTACAAGCCTGCTCAGCTCTGAGGACACAGCCAGGACCAGCACCGATAGCGGCATGGTCGCGCGGAGCGCGCGCAACGCCATGGTCGGGCGCTCGGACCTCAGTAGGGTCGGGCGTGCCCGACAGTCAACGTTGTTCTCTGCGTCGATGCTCTCTGCGTCGATGGGCCCACTCGATCATCGCCCGACCGACCACGGAGGCGACCATGACCCCGCCGAGTTCGATGAGAAGAGCCCAGAAGATGTGCCCTAGGCGTATGGTCGCGACACCTACTCCGACGATGACTAGTAGGTAGCAGGAGAGGATCCACTGAGCTGCGGTCCGCGAGCGCAGGTTAGCCGCGACATTAGCCTTGAGCAGCCTCATCCGTTCCACGGGGGACAGCATCCATTGCCAAGGACTTCGTCGCAGGCGATCGGCCGCACGGCGGCACCCCTCGGGCTGCACCCGGACGGCGGCATGACGGGGCGGGTTTGTGAGGGAATGTGCGTCTACACCTGCGATTGAGGCAGTGCGTCGAGCATGGTCGGGTTCTACGCTGGTGCGGTGCCCAACTGGGACGACCCGGACGATCCCGCGTGGGTTTCGCTGGCCAACCACGGCATGACTGGTGAGAGCCTGACGAAGTTCGGCGACCTGAGATTCGGCCACGACGATGATCTGAGCCAAGGCGAGCGGATCGAGCGAGGCATCAGCGCTTTGGCTGAAAAGGGACTCGTGTGGGACAGGCCGCGGCCGGATGTGGCACCGGATGATGAGTTCTTTGTCGTCTACAGGTTCGTCCGTCCCCTGGCTCCCCGGGATCCTGTGACCAGGTGGGGAGCGAGGCTGGTCTTGCTCACGGTCGTTGTGTGCGGACTGGCCTTCGCTGTCCTTGTAATCAGCGAGCTCTACAGCGGCTTGGAGTGATGCGCCAGGCGAAGGCCCGTCAGCGGCATGTCCGGGCGGCTACGTTGCCGTGCATGGACCCTCTTGCCGCCCTCCCGCCCGCGTCGCGCAATGAAGTGACCGCGGCTGTCCAAGCCGCGTGGGGCGTGGACGTGAACGGGGCCGAGGAGATCTTGCGAGCTTCCGAGGCTCTGTGGCACGCCCTTGAGGCTCACGGCGGCGTCGACTCGTGGGGTGGCGGCGAGTTCTGCGGCGTGTTCCCTGAGGCGCTGGCATTCATTCGGCAGGCAGCGAATCCCTGACCTCGACCTGCAGAG
>Ga0068860_100006248_pt1 | contig 11968 bp, 10 predicted proteins | sample KBSSwiS32_FD_66597 | JGI IMG/M metagenome (GOLD analysis project Ga0068860, IMG submission 66597) | Switchgrass rhizosphere microbial communities from Kellogg Biological Station, Michigan, USA - KBS Switchgrass S3-2 | ecosystem: Host-associated > Plants > Roots > Rhizosphere > Soil ... | reverse complement strand
GCGGAGGTCCGTACCACTCCTCGAAGCCATTGTCGGTCGGCCAGCGTCCCTGCCCCTCGCCGACGTGCCATTTGCCGTACGCAGCACAGGTGTAGCCCGCCTCCGAGAGCAGGTCGCCGAGTGTCCGCTCCCAGGCCACGAGTCCCCAGCCGCCGGGCGCCCCGAGCGGCACGCTGTGGGTTCCGGAGCGAATCGCGTGGCGTCCGGTCAGCAGTGCCGAGCGTGACGGCGTGCATTGCGCCTCCGGCGCGTAATTGGTGAGCCGGAAGCCTTCGCGCGCGAACATGTCGATTCGCTCGGTCGTCAGTCCACGGAAGGGACCGCCGCTGTAGCAGCTCAGCTCGCCGGCGCCGAGGTTGTCGACGTGGAAGAACAGGATGTTCGGTTGCGTGGCCACCAGACTCGCCCGACGGGCATCCGACCTGCGCGCGGCCGACGACGCCTCACCCTCCGGGAGTGAGGCTGCACTCCTCGCGGCGGCCGCCGGCGGTGGCGATCACGACCGCTGAGCGCGGATGTGCAGGACGGCGGAGTGCAGCGGGTCGGCCGCCCACAGTCCCTCCCTCGTCCAGAGCAGCGCAGGGATGGAGGGCGTGTCGATCTGGCCCTCGACCTTCCAGGAGGACGCGTCGATCTCAGACAGCACACCGCCGTTGCTGTTCCCGCTGGCGACCCAGACAGTCCGGCAGTCGCCGCCGAGCGCGAGTGCCGTGACGCCGGAGGGGCTCGGGGACGGCGGGAGATTCCCGGAGTAGCCGAGCGACGCGCCGCTCACATCGATGCGGAAGAGCCGCACATGCGCGCCACGTGTCCAGCCGAAGATTCGATCGCCGCAGGCAACGAGCGGGCTCGCCTCGAAATACGGAATCCGAATCGCCGGCGAGACGGTGATCACCTTGCCCCCGGGGTCGCGTGTCTGGATCACGATCCTGTCGCCGCCCACCGGCACGAGCACGAAGACCCGTCGCGGCGTAACGGCGACGCCAGGTGATTCGTCGCTGCGGATTGCGAATCGACTCAGCCCGGAAGTCGTGGCGTCACGGCGCGAGAGGGTGTAACCGAAATCCGCGGGGCCGACCAGCCAGAGCGCCGTGTCGTTCGCGCCCGCGAGCAGGGTGTCACGAGGGAAGGCCGACGGCTCTGCCTGCAGGTTGTCGCGAGGGAACGGCGGAGAGCGGAGCGAGCGCGCGGGCTGTGCGGAGGTACCCAGTCGCACGAGGCGAGCGTCGGGAACGGCCTCTGCTGCCGTCGGCAGCGGCTTTTCGAGCATCCACACAGACCCGGGCGTGGTTGCCATCGCAATCGGCGCGAAGGTCGGGAAGGGAGTGAAGCGAGAGACGCTGGCTGCCACGCGCGTGGCCGGGTTGAACGCCTGGAGCCCGGCTGCGGACCGCCCCGCGTAGCTGACCCAGACGACGCCCCTACCGGCGGCCAGTGAACTGGGTTGGCCCGTCACGAAGACCGCCGACATGATCCGAATCGCGGAGTTGGCCTGATCACCACCGAACTGGTCGGCCGGAGAGCCTTTCGGCTCCAGACGAACCCCGCGATTCGGACCACATCCGGCGGCAATCGCGACGAGTAGCACGAAACCGATCGATCGCCAGCGCCTCATGACTGGCTCATACCGCCATTGGGCTCGAGATCCACGAGCTCGACCGCGACGATGGCTCCCCCGCCCGGCCGGTTCGCCACAGCAAGATCGGCCATGAGCACCCGGACATGCTCGGCTGTGATGGCGAGACCCAAGCCGGCGCCCTGGGAACGCGCCGCAGAGCCCACACTGAAGCGTTCGGTCGCGCGGGCCATCAACTCCGGCTCGAAGCCGGGCCCGTGATCGGACACGGCGATCTTCCGTCCCTCGACGTGGATCGTCACCGGCGGGGAGCCGTAGCGAAGTGCGTTCTCGACGAGGTTGGCGATGATCCGCTCGAGCCGGCGCAGATCTGTCGAGACAGGGCACGACGCCGGCGCGTCCACGAGCACGCTCGGATAGACGCGCTGCGCATTGTGCGCGACCGCCTGGAGATCGACGCGGTCGACGACGGCGGCGTCGAGACCGCCCTCGAGGCGCGCCAGCTCGAGCAGCTGGTCAACCAGGCGGCGAAGCTGATCGACGCCCTCACGCACCATGCTGGCGGGCCGTCCGTCTGGCAGCAGCTGGCTCGCCGCGACGATTCCCGCCAGCGGCGTCCGGAGCTCGTGTGCAGCGTCTGCCGCAAATTGTCGTTCCCGCACGATGCGATCCTCGAGCGCCTGCGCCATCTCGTCGATGGCGCCGGCGAGAGCGGCGATCTCGTCCTGTCCGCCCAAGCGCACCCGCTCCCCGAGCTCGCCCGCAGTGATCCTCCGCGCTGTGGCAGCTGCGCGGCGGAGCCGAGAGGACAGCCAGGCCGCCAGCGCGACCCCGATCAGGGCGGCCACCGCAGTCGCGGCCAAGCCGTCGCGCAGGAGCGTCGACCTGAGGGTCGTCAACTCGCGCTCCTGACTCCCGAGCGAATTGGACACATAGACATGAGCGCTTCCGACAGACGGCGCTCCGGCCCACACGCGTTCGGCGGCGCCCGCACCGACGATCATGCTCGCAACGCGGCCCGAGCTCACAGTCGAGGCGAGCGATGGCGGCACGGAGCTGGGATCGTATTGGGCGTTGAGCGGAAGATTGCCCGGCTGAACGCCTCGTGCATTGCGGGCCTCCTGCGCCGCCTTGTCGCGAGCCTGCGCGAAGAGAGCCGTCGCAGTCTGTTCATAGACGACCAGACCGATCACGAGACAGGCAGCAGCAGCAGTGAATGCGAATGCGGCACTGAGACGTGCGAAAAGCGAATTCACGGGCGCGCGAGCTTGTAGCCGACGCCTCGCACCGTCTCGATGAGCTGGGAACCGAGCTTTGCGCGTAATCGCAGCACGTGGACATCGACGAGGCGCGTATCCCCCGCCCACGAATACTCCCAGACATCTTCGAGCAACTGCGGGCGCGTGCGCACCACACCGGCGTTGTGTGCCAGGTCGACCAGCAATCGGAACTCCGTGGCCGTGAGGTGCACGGGCTCGCCGGCGCAGAGCACCGTCATCGCGTCCTCGTCGATTTCGAGGTTCGCGACGCGGATGACCGATGCATTCAGCATGCGCTGCGCCCGGCGCGCGACCGCGCGCAGTCGCGCGGACAGCACTGGCGTGTCGAACGGCTTGGTGACGTAGTCATCTGCACCCGCCTCGAGTCCGACGACGACGTCGATCGGGTCGCTGCGAGCCGACAACAGCACGATCGGGATCGCGCTCCTCGCCCTGATCTCACGGCACAGTGTCACTCCGTCCATGCACGGCAACATCACGTCGAGAAGAGCCAGATCAGGGCGTTGCTGCTGGGACGCCACCAGTCCCGCCGCGCCGTCCGGCGCCACCCGGACCTCGAATCCGTCGCGTTCCAGTGCCGCCTGCGTCGCCTCCCGCAGTTTGTCGTCGTCCTCGACGAACAGCACCGAGAGCATCGGCTCAAGCATACGCCGCGGATCCTCGTGCGAGACACGTGCTGCCGGCCACGCCGCCAACGTACGCCCGGCACGTAACAACCGTGTAACGACAGCACCCGTCGCGCCCGGGCTCGGACGAATGTTTACCCAACGGTTACGCGGCAGGCACGGCACCGTGACGCGCCCGTCCTACGCTCGGGCTCTGGGCCGCATGGGGGCACGGGCGAGAACGGCCCACAACGACAAAGGGAGATCGGCATGAAGCACATCTTCGGTCGCGTGACGCCTGCCACTGTCCTGTCGGCACTGGCTCTGTTCGTCGCGCTGGGCGGGACGGGGTGGGCGGACCAGGTGCTCGGAACGGGATCGGTGGGCACGGCGCAGCTCGCACGCAACGCCGTGACGACACCGAAAATCCTCAACGGGGCAGTCACCAAGCCCAAGCTCGGGCCGGCTGCCGTGACCACGGCCGCACTCGCGAAGGCCGCAATCACCAGCTCCGCGCTCGCGAAGGGCGCCGTGACCAGCTCCGCGCTCGCGAAGGGCGCCGTCACCGGCGCCGCAATCGCGGTCGGGACCATCACGGCGGATCGACTCGCGACCGGCGTCGTCGGCGGTATCGCCGGCACCAAGATCAGCACCGTCGTCTCGCCGCTGACCACAGTCCCGGCCGGCAGCGTGGGCACGGCCGTGACCGCGACCTGCGCCGCGGGGCAGAAGGCCATCGGCGGCGCCTGGAACGCCGGCCGCTTCGCGTTCACCGACTCCGAGGGCCCCACGCCCGATGGGACGGGCTGGTCGGCGGTCTTCGAGACGGGCTCGGCGAGCAGCGCGGCTGTGACGGTCTCCGCGATGTGCGCAGCGCCCTAGACATGACTTGGCGCGCGGCTGCGTCGTGCCACTCACCAGGCGAGGAGGGACGGCGGCGGGGCCGTCGTCCCTCCTCACCCGCAGTTGCACACGCGAGAGCAACGCAGGAGACTCTGCCCGCTCTCGTGGCATTCGATGGACGGACTGAGCGGAGGCCGAAATGCGACACAAGGGTCTGCTTCACCTGATCGCCGGAGCCATCTGCTGCCTCGGCCTCGTGTTCGGGGGAGTCGCAAGCGCAGCCCCCAGTGGACAGGTCGTGATCGCGAAGGGTCAGCCGGTGCAGATCGCGGTCGCGGTCGACGACAGCGGCCTGCTCTCGGAATCCGGGCCGAGCTTGAGAAATGCCGTGCAGGCGGCGATCGAGCGTCATCCGACCGTGCGCGGCTTTCCGATCCAGATCAACGCCGCCGACGCGACCTGCGGCGGCGGGAGCAGCGCCTCATTGGCTCAGAACGCCACAGCCGCCAACAGCGTCGTCGCCAACGCCCAGAACGTGGCCGTCATCGGCCACGCCTGCTCGTTGGAGGCTCCGGCCTGGCTGCCCGTGTACGAGTCGGCCGGCCTCGTGACAATCAATGGCAGCACGTCGGGCGCGTTCGTGCCGCCCCTCGGCCCATCCATCTTCAACGGCACCGCGGTTCCCGGGCCGGGCTTCGACGCCTGGTACGCAGCGGTCAAGTTGCTGCCGGCCGACGTGCGCTGGAGCAACTTCTTCCAGGCACGGTTCGGCTCGTCTCCCGCCGACTTCGCGGATCTCTACTACGACGCGGCAACGGTACTGGTCGCCGCGCTTCAGATGAGCGCACGAGTCGACCACGACAATCTCGTCATCGACCGTGCCGCACTCGCCGCGGCGCTTCGCCAGATGCGCGGGTTCCCAGGCGTCACGTGCAGTATCACTCTCGACCCGGTGACCGGCGCTCGCGTCAACGACCCGGCCGCGCTCTCACGCTGCGCGAGCGTGGCTTCCGAGATCGTGTTCGCAAGCGATCGCGCGAATGCCAATCCGGGTGAGATCTTCTCGCTCGAGGCCGGGCGCGCTCCAGTCGACGTGTCGCGCAGCCCCGCGATCGACGAGGACGCAGCGGTCGCACCCAATGGCAAGCGCGTGGCGTTCTGGAGCAACCGGTCGGGAGCCATGCGGCTCTACGTCTCTGGTATCGGCGGAAGCGGCCCGCGGCTCGTGCCACAGCCGCGTGTGGCAGCCGACGCCGAGGTCATGCCACTCGCATTCGCGCCCGACGGCTCGCGGTTGCTGGCGGCGACGACCGCCGGGACATCCTGCGCGTTGCTCCTCGTCGACGTGTCCTCGCCGCGCGGCACGCACCTCGGCACCGGCTGCAACGCCACATGGGCTCCCGACGGTCAGAGGATCGCCGCCACCGCCGGCCGGCGCGTGGTCGTCTACGACACGACGGGGCAGCGCCGGTTCTCGCTTCCGGGAGCCCGGGCCCTGTGGTCGTCGCGCGGCCGCCTGGCGGTCGTCAACGCCGCGGGCACGAAAACGACCGTTCTCGACGAGCACGGCAAGCTGGTCGTCCATCTGCCGGGCGCAGCGGCCGATTGGTCGGCCGCCGGCAATCGTCTGCTGCTCACCCGCCCGGGCGCGGTCCTCGTCGCCGACTCGCTCGGGTCGAAGCGCCCTCGGGTGCTCGTCCACGGCCCGAAGACCTGGTCGCCGTCCGCGGTCGCGTTCACGCCCGACGGCGCCCTCGTCCGCTACCAGGCTCCCTCCGGCGCCGGCTTCCTGGCGATTCCGGTGGCAGGCGGCCGGCCGCGATCGTTGCCCGGGTATGGCATCTGGTCACGCGACGGGCGATATGCCTTCACACGAGCCCTCCCGCCTGCAGTCGCGGGCGGCCTGCCGCGCGTCGAGGTCGACGTCGGGGACCGGCTCGGCAGGAACGCGCGCCAGGCGGGTGTGTTCGCAAGCGACGATCACGGCTCCTCCACGCTCACCTGGTCGGCCAGTGGCAACAGGCTGCTGTACGAGTCGAGCGTCCGCGCGCCGCGCGACCTCTGGGCGGTCAATGCCGACGGCTCGAACCTGCACCAGCTCACGCACGCCGGCCCCGACGCGTCGGCTCCGGCCTGGTCCGCGGATGGAATGAGGCTGGCCTACACGATGGCGCCGTTCACGGGCGGGCTGTGCGGCTTCTGCCTGGGTTCTGTGGTCATCGCGGGACCTGACGGCAGCGTGCAGTCGGCGATTCCCGGCACCACCGCCGGTCAGGCGTCGGATGACGGCAACCCGTCGTGGGCGCCGTCGGGCACGCGTCTCGTGGTGGACGTGTGCTGCTCCGGGGAGCTCGACGCAGTCGGCAGCGACGGCAGTGGGCGCCTCCGGCTCGTTCCGGGCGACTCCGGGACGTTCGCGAGCCTCGGCGTCTGGTCTCCGGACGGCGCCCTGATCGCCGAGCTCGGCTCGGCTGGCAGCATCGCTCTCATCGCGCCGGACGGGACGGCCCCTCGCGTGCTGATCACGGGCAGTGGCAGCGACCCGGCGACGGCCGTCGCATGGTCACGCGACAGCAAACTCGTGGCCTACTCCGCGGCCGACGGCGTCCACGTGGTGCCCGCGGACGGCTCCGCGCCACCGCGACTGGTCGTCGCCGCCAACTCGGCCGGCGGGTTGAGCTTCTCACCCGACGACAGCGAGCTCGTGTATGCCGCGCAACACGTGGATCCCGGCGGACCGCCTCAGAGTGATCTTTTCATCGTCTCGCTCCAGGGCGGCGCGCCCGCGCGAGTGCTCGCCTCCAGCCCCTACGACGACACCAGTCCAGCGTGGCAGCCGCTGCCGTCGAGCTGACGACCGCCACGGCACGAGCTCGCGCGCGACCTTCCGGTTCTCTTCGAGACCTGCGGGGCGCGATAGCCCGTCGCTTGCTAGGTTCGGCCGGGACGCATGACGAACGACGGCCTGATCGACGCGCTGCACGAGGACGGCCCCGCCGGCCCCGACACAGAGCGGCTGCATCTGTACGGGCAGTTCGTCGGCTCCTGGGATGTCACCTGGGCGGGCATCGGAACCGACGGCCGCCCCGTCACGGCACTCGGTGAGTTGCACGTCGGCTGGGTGCTCGGAGGCCGCGCCGTGCAGGACGTGTGGATCGTGCCCGGGCGTGGCGCGCCCGGCGCGGTGCAGTCGCCGCTGGCCTTCCACGGCTCGGCGATCCGCTTCTACGACCGAGCGCTCGGCGCCTGGCGCTGCACGTGGATCGACCCCCTGATGGGACGTGTGCGCCGCTTCGTCGGCCGCGAGGTCGACGGCGACATCGTCATGCTCTGCAGCGAGGACGAGCCGCAGTTGCGCTGGCGCTTCACCGACATCACGACGGACGCCTTCACGTGGCGCGGCGAGATCTCCCACGACGGCGGGGTCACGTTCCTGCCGGACGAGGAGATGCGGATCACCCGGCAGTAGCCCGGTGTAACTCTGCGGCGAGCGAGGTACGAGCGACGCGGCTGCCACAGGAGGACATCGCATGAGCAAGACCTGGTTCATCACCGGCGCATCGAAGGGCTTTGGACGCGAGTGGACGGAAGCCGCGCTCGAGCGAGGCGACCGTGTCGCCGCGACGGCCCGCAGGCTCGAGACGCTCGACGCGCTCGTCGACGCGTACGGAGGCAACGTCCTGCCGATCGAGCTGGACGTGACCGACCGCGACGACGATTTCGCCGCCGTGCGGCGTGCCGCCGAGCACTTCGGCCGCCTCGACGTCGTCGTCAACAACGCCGGGTATGGCCACTTCGGCATGATCGAGGAGCTGAGCGAGGACGAGGTGCGCTCGCAACTCGAGACGAACGTCTTCGGTGCGCTTTGGGTCACTCAGGCCGCTCTGCCGATCATGCGCGCCCAGGGCAGCGGCCACATCATCCAGGTCTCGAGCATCGGCGGCATCACGGCATTCACGGGCACGGGTGCCTACCACGCGTCGAAGTGGGCCCTCGAGGGCTTCTCGCAGTCGCTCGCACAGGAGGTCGCGGGGTTCGGGATCCACGTGACCCTGATCGAGCCCGGCGGGTACTCGACCGATTGGGCAGGCCCGTCGGCGACGCGGAGCGCGGCGAGCCCGGCCTACGCCGCGGTGCACGAAGCACAGGCGGCGCGGAGGGCCGGCAACGCCCCGGGCGACCCCACGGCCACGCGCGGCGCGATCCTGAAGGTGGTCGATGCCGCCGAGCCGCCGCTGCGCATCTTCTTCGGCACGACGCCCATCGAGACCGCGACGCGGGACTACGAGTCGCGCCTCGCGACCTGGAACGAGTGGCAGCCCGTCTCCGTCGAGGCCTTCGGCGCGCCGCAGGCACACGCCGCGAGTTCCGCCGCTGGCCGGTGATATGGTCGCCCGATGGCGCTCGACGTCCACCGCGTCACGTCCGCGGAGGAGATCTCGGCCTTGCTGGGCGAGCCCGTCGAACTGGCGCGCGGCAAGAAGATCAGCCGCCTGGACGTGCATTGCCGTGACCTGATCGCGCGCTCTCCCTTCGCTCTGCTGGGAACCGTGGACGCCGAGGGGAGGCTCGACGTCTCGCCGCGCGGCGGCAGCCCGGGCTTCGTCGAGGTCTCCGAGGACGGCGCGAGCCTCGTCTTCGGCGACGCCAAGGGCAATCGCCTGGCCGACTCGCTCCGCAACATCCTCGACACCGGCAGCGCCGGGATGCTGTTCCTGGTCCCGGGCTTCGGCGAGACGCTGCGCGTCAACGGCAGCGCGCACCTGACCCGCGATCCGTCGACTCTCGAGCGGCACGCGGGCGACGGGTCGAGGCCGCCGAAGCTGGCGGTCGTGGTCGAGGTCGAGGAGGCGTTCCTGCACTGCGCGGCCGCCACGCTGCGATCGCAGCTGTGGCAGCCCGACGCGTGGCCGGATCTGGACGGGCTCGCGCGACCCGCGAAGATCTGGAAGGACCACGGCTCGGCGCAGACCCCCGTGGAGGCGATCGAGGAACAGCTCGCCGAGGGCTACACGACCGGCCGCGACTGGTAGCTGGAGCGGCGTGCGGGTCGTCTGTCTGGCCGATTTGCACGGCTACCTCCCCGAGGTGCCGCCCTGCGACGTGCTGCTCGTGGCCGGTGACATCTGCCCGACCGGCGACGAGCGTCCCGAGACCCAGAGGACCTGGCTGCACTCCACGTTCGCGCGCTGGCTCGCCGACGTGCCCGCCGCGACGGTCATCGGCGTGGCGGGCAACCACGACTTCGTGGGCGAGACCGACCCCTCGGCGCTGCGCGACCTCGACTGGCACTACCTGCAGGACGAGAGCATCGAGATCGACGGGCTGTCCGTCTACGGCTCGCCCTGGACGTCCCGCTTCCAGGAGTGGGCGTTCATGCTCACCGAGGAGGAGCTCTCCCGGTGCTGGGAAGGGATCCCCGAGGGCACCGACGTGCTGTGCGTGCACTCGCCGCCGGCCGGCTACGGCGACTGGATCAGCGGGCATCACATCGGCTCGCCCTCGCTGCTGAAGGCGATCGACGCGCGCGCTCCGAAACTGTGCGTGTTCGGGCACGTCCATCAGGGCTACGGCCGCTGGCAGCGCGGCACGACAGAGCTCGTCAATGCCGCACATTGCGACATGGAGTACCTCCCGGCTCACCCGCCGGTCGCATTGGAGCTCGGCTAGCTGCCTTCGGCGGCGAGGCGCGCGAGCTCGTCGCGGCGCTGCGACACGAGCGCGCTCGCGGCCTGAGCGGCGGGCGCGTGCCCGGTCACGGCGGTCACGAACGGGCCTTTCTCGAGGGCGTACAGGCGCACATCGGTGAGAGCCGTGACGGTGGCGGTGCGCGGCACGTCCTCGAGCAGCGCGATCTCGCCGAAGCCCGCCGCCCGCCCGAGGTGGGCGACGGTCGTGCCGTCGCGACTCACCTCGACCTCGCCTTGGGCGATCGCGTAGAAACGATCGCCCTCCTCACCCATGCGCATGACGACGGTGCCGGCCGGCAGCTCGACCGGCTCGAGCGCGCGCGCGAGGCCCTCGATCGCCGGCGCAGGCAGCGCGGCAAAGAGCGGCATCGAGCGCAGCAGCGCGATCTCGACCACGGGCACCTTTGCGCTGCGGTCGACGGCGATCAAGGGGCGGGCGAGCAGCGCCGCGAGCACGGGCAGGAGCAGCCCGGCGCCGAGCAGGGCCGCCTTCGAGCCGCCAAGCGCCACGAGCGGCGGGATCAGGAGCGCTCCCAGCGCGAGGCCGGCCATCTCCAGACCCTCCAGCACGCCGAAGACGCGGCCGAGCACCTCCGACGGCGTCGTGCGCTGCACGAGCGTGCGGCAGCCGACGTCGAGCACCAGTCGCCCGGCGCCGCTGAGCGTGATCAGCAGCACGGCAGAGGCCGTCGACGGCCACACTGCGATCACGACGAAGGCCCCGCCACAGGCGAGAGCGCCGAGCGCGATCGGTGGCGCCAGGTAGCGGCGCCCGACCAGCGTCACCGCGGCGAGACCGCCGAGCATGCCGCCCGCCGCGAACGCGGCATTGAGGTATCCGACCCAGCCCTCCCCGAGGTCGAGGACGTCGAGCGCGAGCACGACGAAGAGGATGTCGACCGCCCCCCAGAGCAGGAACTCGCCCATCAGCAGGCCCATGAGCAGTCGCAGGTGCGAGTGCTCCCGCAGCGCAGCGAAGCCGGCAAGCGCCTCGGACGGGCCGCCATCCTCGCTGCCGGCGAGAGATGGCGCCGGGCCGTCCACCCGCACAACGAGCAGTGCGGAGACGAGCAGAAGGGCAGCCACGAGCCCGAAGATGAGGTCGACGCCGGCGACGGCCAGAAGGACGCCGGTGAGCGCACTGGCCAGCAGCACCCCTCCGCTCTCGACCCACCCCGACACGACGTTCGTCGCGGTGAGCTCCTCTGCCGAGCGCGCGAGTGACGGCACGATCACGGCCTGCGCCGGGCGGGTGATCGTGATCGCCGTCGATGCGATCACCGCTCCCGCGTAGATGATCGGCACCGGCGCATCGGCGGCGATGGCGATTGCCGTGATGCCGACGCCCGCGGCCTGTACGAGGTAGCCGCCGAAGAGCACGAGCACCGGCCGGTGACGATCGGCGAGCAACGCCAGGAAGGGGGCGAAGATGGCCGCGGGCGCGAGCTGCAGGATGGCGACGAAACTCGCCTCGTTGGTACCGCCACGGCCGAATGCGAATACGAGCATCGCGATCCAGACCGCGTACTCGGCCCCGTTGAAGCCCGCGTACGCCAGTTCGACGCGACGCAGGTCGCGGTTGGCGAGGACGGCGCGGAAGATGCGTGCCGTGCGCACGCTCAGCACGCCCCGAGGCCCCAGAGGGCGGTGGGTGCGGCCCGCCCGCGGATGACGACGTCACCCAGGAACGTGAGATCTTCCGCCGGCCGTGTGAGCAGCCCGCGCGTGTCGTCGGAGAGCAGGGCGCCGAACGGGTAGTCCTTGGTCAGTTGCTCGATGCGCGAGGCCGTGTTGACCGTGTCGCCGATGGCGGTGTACTCGAGGCGGCGCTCGGAGCCGACGTTGCCCGACATGATCGAGCCGCTATTGAGGCCGACACCCATGCGGAAGCCGTCGCCGAAACCCTGCTCGTGTGCCCAGGCGTTGAAGCGCGGCAGGCGCTCCGAGAGCATGTCGCGGGCAGCCGTGAGCGCG
>Ga0068860_100006245_pt1 | contig 11971 bp, 9 predicted proteins | sample KBSSwiS32_FD_66597 | JGI IMG/M metagenome (GOLD analysis project Ga0068860, IMG submission 66597) | Switchgrass rhizosphere microbial communities from Kellogg Biological Station, Michigan, USA - KBS Switchgrass S3-2 | ecosystem: Host-associated > Plants > Roots > Rhizosphere > Soil ... | reverse complement strand
TGCGGCCGGAGCAGGGGCTGCTCGCGATCCGCAAGCGTCTCGGGCTCTTCGCCAACCTGCGGCCGGCGCTGCTGTTTCCCGAGCTCGCCGCCGTGTCCACGCTGAAGCCCGAGGTGGTGGCGGGGCTCGACCTCCTCGTCGTGCGCGAGCTGACCGGCGACATCTACTTCGGCCAGCCGCGCGGCCGCCGCACCAACGCTGCCGGCGAGGCCGAAGGCTTCGACACGATGCACTACGCGGAAAGCGAGATCCGCCGCATCGCGAAAGTGGGCTTCGAGACCGCGCGCCGCCGGCAGAAGAAGCTCTGCTCGGTCGACAAGGCCAACGTCCTCGACACGAGCATCCTGTGGCGGGAGACCGTCACGGCGCTCGGCCGCGAGTACCCGGACGTCGCGCTTTCGCACATGTACGTCGACAACGCGGCCATGCAGCTGGTGCGCAACCCGCGGCAGTTCGACGTGATCGTCACCGGCAACATGTTCGGCGACATCCTCTCGGACGAGGCGTCGATGCTCGCGGGCTCGATCGGCATGCTGCCGTCGGCGTCGCTGGATGCGAACGGCAAGGGGCTGTACGAGCCGATCCACGGGTCCGCGCCGGACATCGCCGGCAAGGATCGCGCGAATCCGCTGGCGACGATCCTGTCGGTCGCGATGATGTTCCGCCACACGTTCGCCCGCGCCGACGTCGCGGCGCGGATCGAGGCGGCCGTGCGCGCGGTGCTGGCGCGCGGCCTTCGCACCGGCGACATCGCGCTGCCGGGCGAGCGCGTCGTCGGCACGCGCGAGATGGGCGCCGCGGTCGTCGCCGCGCTGAAGGAGTGAGCATGCGAGTCGGAATCGTGGGATGGCGGGGCATGGTGGGCTCGGTGCTCGTGCAGCGGATGCTGGCTGAGCGCGACTTCGATCACATCGAGCCGGTGTTCTATTCGACGTCGCGTGCCGGCGGCGCGGCGCCGGCGATCGGCAAGGCGGCGGGGGCGTTGCGCGACGCGAACGACCCGGCGGCGTTCGACGGCCTCGACGCCGTGATCACCTGCCAGGGCGGCGACTGGACGAGCGCGATGTTCCCGCGGCTGCGCGCCGCCGGCTACGCCGGGTACTGGATCGACGCGGCGTCGACGCTGCGGATGGCGGACGACGCGGTGATCATCCTCGACCCGGTGAACCGCGACGTGATCGACCGCGCGCTCGTTGCGGGCACGAAGAACTACATCGGCGGCAACTGCACGGTGAGCCTCATGCTGATGGGGCTCGCGGGACTCTTCAAGGCCGGCGTCATCGACTGGATGACCTGCATGACCTACCAGGCCGCCTCGGGCGCGGGCGCGCAGAACATGCGCGAGCTGCTCCAGCAGATGGGCGAGGCGCATCTCGCCGCGAAGACGCTGCTCGACGATCCCGCGTCGTCGATCCTCGACATCGATCGCGAAGTGGCGGGCATCCTGCGCGACGAGCGCTTTCCCACCGAGCACTTCGGCGTGCCGCTCGCCGGATCGCTGATCCCGTGGATCGACAAGGACCTCGGCAACGGCATGAGCAAGGAGGAATGGAAGGGCGGCGCCGAAGCGAACAAGATCCTCGGCCGCGGAACGGCAGGGCACGGCGCCGCAATCCCGGTGGAGTCGCTGTGCGTGCGCATCGGCGCGATGCGCTGCCATTCGCAGGCGCTGACGATCAAGCTGACGCGCGACATACCCCTGGCGGAGATCGAGCGGATGGTGGCGGCCGGCAACGACTGGGTCCGCGTCGTCCCGAACCAGCGCGACGAGAGTGTCCGCCGCCTGACGCCCGCCGCGGTCACCGGCTCGCTGGAGATTCCCGTCGGACGCCTGCGCAAGCTCGAGATGGGACCGGAGTACCTGTGCGCGTTCACGTGCGGCGACCAGCTGTTGTGGGGGGCGGCCGAGCCGCTGCGCCGCATGCTCCGCATCCTGCTCGAACGCTGACCGCAAAGCCGACGAGTCGCCAATCCGCGGTCCGAAGCGACGATCCACGTGGGAGCGCGGATTTCCGCACGTTTCGCGGCGGCTGCGAGCGCGATTCCGGGGCGCCCGGCTGCCCGTTGCCAGCCGAAATGCAACAGTGGGCGCCCGTCGGGCGCGCCACCATAGCTGGTCCCCCACAGGCGTCCCGGCCACAACATCTGGCGACCGCGGAGCGCGAGGAGTAGTCTTCGCTGTTGCGCGAAAGATGTTGACCACAAAACCACAAGCTAATACCTAGGTTTAGCTTGCACCGCTAAATCCATGATGTTAAGTTAGCTTGAGCTTAAAAGCGTTTCCAAATGAGGTCGGCATGCGAGCAAAACCCCTCTTGACGTACGGCCTCGTCGCGAGTGCGCTGGCACTGCCGGCGAGCGCCTGGGCGTTGGGTCTCGGACGGCTGACCGTCGATTCGGCGCTCGGCCAGCCGCTGTCCGCGCGCATCGAGCTCACGTCCGCGACGCGCGACGAGCTGGAAACGCTGAATGCCAAGGTCGCCGATCCTTCGCTCTACCGCCAGAACAACCTCACGTACCAGGGCGTGCTCGCCCGCACGCGCGTCGTCGTCGAAACGTCCGGCGGGACGCCGTTCCTGCGGGTCACCTCGCCCATCGCCGTCAACGAGCCGTTCCTCGACCTGATGGTCGAGCTGAACTGGTCGTCGGGTCGCGTCGTCCGCGAATACACGTTCCTGCTCGATCCTCCGGGCGCCGCCGCGCCTGCCGTCGCCGAGCCGGTGACGCCGCCGCGTACCGGCACCGCCGCCCGTCCCGCGCCCGCGTCCTCGTCCTCTGCGGCCGCAGCAGCTGCCGCCGCGCCGTCGTCCGGCGCCATCCGCGCGCCGTCCGCGGCGTCGCCGGGCACGGGCAGCCAGTACACGGTGAAGCGCGGCGACACGCTCGCCGGCATCGCGAGCCAGTACAAGCCGGAGAACGCCACGCTCGAGCAGATGCTCGCCGCGCTCTTCAAGGGCAACCCGAACGCGTTCGACGACAACAACATGAACCGGCTGCGCCGCGGGGCGATCATGAACGTGCCCGCGCCGGCCGAGGTCGCGGGGAGCGATCCCGCGGAAGCCGCGCGCGTCGTGCGCATGCAGGCGTCCGACTGGCGCAACTATCGCAATCGCGTCGCCGGCACCGTGCCGGCCACCGATGGCGCGGGCACGCGCTCCACCGCCGGCCGCATCGGTGCGTCCGTGACGGAGACGACGCCGTCCGCCACACCCGGCGGCGACCGCGTCGTGGTCCAGACCACGCCACGCACCCGCGCGAACGAGGATCTCGCCGCCGCGCAGAAGGACGCCAAGGAGAATCGCGACAAGGTTGCACAGCTCGAAAAGATGGTCCGCGACCTGCAGGAGCGCCTGAACAAGCTCTCGCCGGGCGGCGCGGCGCCGTCGGACGCAGCCGGCGCGAAGGGTCCGCAGCTGGCCGTCGCGCCGCCGGTGGCGCTGCCCCCGCCGGCCGCGACCCCGCCGTCCACGTCCGCTCCTGCGCCGACCGCCACTGCGCCTGCGGCCCCGCCCGCGGCCGAGCCGCCGAAGGCCGCGGAACCGGCCAAGGCCACGCCCGCCGCGCCGGCCGCCACGCCCGCGCCGGCCGCGCCCAAGGTCGAGCCGGCCAAGGCCGCGCCCAAGGCAGCGCCGAGCTTCTTCGAGGACATCTTCGCCAACACGCCGCTGTGGGCGATCGGCGCGGGTGCGGTCGCCGTGCTGGCCGGGCTCGCGGCGCTGATCGCCGCCCGCAGGCGCAAGGCGACCAAGTTCGAGGACAGCATCATCTCGGGCACGGACATCAAGACGAACACGGTGTTCGGCTCCACCGGCGGCGGCGTCGTCAACACCGGCGAGAACTCGCTCGCCAGCGACTTCAGCCGCGAAGGCCTCGGCAACATCGACACCGACGAGGTCGATCCGATCGCCGAGGCCGAGGTCTACCTCGCCTACGGCCGCGACGCGCAGGCCGAGGAGATCCTGAAGGACGCGCTGAAGAAGGATCCGCAGCGGCAGGAGATCTACCTCAAGCTGCTCGAGATCCACGCGCAGCACAACAAGCCGTCCGCGTTCGAGACCGTCGCCACCGAGCTCTTCGCGGTTAGCCAGGGCCAGGGCGAGGTATGGCCCAAGGCGGTGGCGCTCGGCCGTCAGCTCGATCCGAACAATCCGATGTTCGCCGAGGGCGGTGCGCCGCCCATCCCCGGCATGGCCGCCGCCCGCGCCGCGGAATCCGCCGCCGGCGGCGCCGCGCTTCGCAAGAGCGAGCCGCCGCTCGACCGGATGATCGACGACGACATCACCATCGCGCCCGGCATGAAGCCGCACGCGCAGGACAGCGTTTTCGGCGGCGCGCCCAAGGCGCCGGAGATGAGCGTCAAGGACAAGATCGAAGCGTCGGCGGCGTCGTTCAAGTCGACGATGGCCGACGTGGCCGGCGCCGGCACCGTCGCCGTCGCGGGCGCGATGGCCGCCGGCAAATCGGAGATCGACACGCTGGCCGGCAATCTCGGCGACAAGGTTGACACCGCCACGCAGCCGGCGAAATACGATCTCGACTTCCACCTCGACGAAGCCGACAAGGTGGCGCCGCTGAAGCCCGTGGGCGACGCCGCGCCGGACACCGGCCCCACGCCGTCGCAGCTGATGCGGCCGGCCGCGGCGCTCGAGCTCGACAAGCTCGATCTCTCGTTCGACCCGGACAAGGCGACGTTCGAGGATCCCACGCCTTCCGTGCTGGACGGCCAGTGGCACGATGCCGCCACCAAGCTCGACCTCGCGAAGGCGTACCAGGAGATGGGCGACGTCGAAGGCGCGCGCGAGATCCTGCAGGAAGTCCTGCACGAGGGCGACGACCAGCAGAAGACGGAAGCGCAGACGCTGCTCGGCAAGCTCGGCTGACCGTGACGGCGCGATAGCCGGCGGCTGCCGTCGGCCCGATGCGCATCGCCCTCGGCCTCGAATACGACGGCAGCGCGTTCTGCGGCTGGCAATCGCAGCCCGGCCGCTGCGGCGTGCAGGACGCGCTCGAGGCGGCGCTCGCCGGCATCGCCGCCACCCCCATCGGCACCCACGCGGCCGGACGCACCGACGCCGGCGTCCACGCCACGTCGCAGGTCGTCCACTTCGATACCGACGCGTCACGGCCGCTGACCGCCTGGGTGCGCGGCGCCAACGCGCTGCTGCCGTCTGCCGCGGCCGCGCTGTGGGCGCAGGCCGTCGCCGGCGATTTCCACGCCCGCTTCGCCGCCAGCGCCCGCCACTACACCTACCTGCTCGTCACCCGCGGCGAACGGCCCGCGCTCGGCGCCCGCCACGTGGGCTGGTACCATCATCCGCTCGACGTCGATGCGATGCGCGCGGGCGCCGCGCACCTCGTGGGCACGCACGATTTTTCCGCGTTCCGCGCGGCGGAGTGCCAGGCGAAGTCGCCGGTGAAATCGCTCAGCCGGCTCGCGATCGACGGCGATGCCGGCCTCGTGCGCTTCGACTTCACCGCCAACGCGTTCCTTCATCACATGGTCCGAAACATCGTCGGCTCGCTGGTCTACGTCGGCGCCGGCCGCCAGCCGCCGGCGTGGATCGGCGAGCTCGTGGCGGCGCGCGATCGCACGCGCGCGGCGCCGACCTTCGGCGCCAGCGGGCTCTATTTGTGCGGCGCCGATTACGACCCGCGGTTCGGATTGCCGGCCACGCGCCGAGGCGTCGCGCTGCCGCTCGCGAAATGAGCGCGAAGGCATTCCGGTGAACGCGGTGCGCACCCGGATCAAGATCTGCGGCATCACGCGCGTCGCCGACGGCGAGGCCGCGGCCGCGGCCGGCGCCGATGCGATCGGCGTGATCTTCTGGCGCGGCACGCCGCGCGCCGTCGATTTTGCGCAGGCGCAGGCCATCGTCGCCGCGCTGCCGCCGCTCGTGACCGTCGTCGGCCTCTTCGTCGACCCCACCGAGGACGAGGTCCGCGCGGCGCTCGCGGCGGTGCCGCTCGACGTGCTGCAATTCCACGGCGCCGAGCCGCCGGCATTCTGCCGCGGCTTCGGCCGGCGCTACCTCAAGGCCGTCGCCGTGAGGGACGGAGTCGATTTGCTAGAATACGCGGCCCGTTACGACGACGCGGCCGGCCTCATCTTCGACGCGTACCGCGAAGGCGACCTCCCCGGCGGCACGGGACACGCGTTCGACTGGTCGCTGCTCGCTGACGTGCGCGCCGCGCTGCGGCCGCCGGTGGTGCTGTCGGGTGGTCTCGACGCCGGCAACGTCGGGCGGGCGATCGGCGCCACGCGGCCGTGGGCGGTCGACGTGTCGTCGGGCGTCGAGGAGCGCGGACCCGACGGCAAGCCGCGCCGCGGCGCGAAGGATCACGCGCGCATCGGCGCGTTCGTGCGGGCAGTGCAGGATGCAGATGCCGGCCTCTCCGCCGGCGGCTGAGCTCTCCAGACCGAGGTGGCGAATGCAGATGGCGGATCTCCCGAACGTTTACGACCTGCCTGACGACCGCGGCCATTTCGGACCTTACGGCGGCATCTTCGTCGCCGAGACGCTGATCCGCGCGCTCGAGGAGCTGACGGCCGCGTACGCGAGCTGCCGCGCCGATCCCGCGTTCACCGCGGAATTCGAGCGCGAGCTCAAGCACTACGTCGGCCGGCCGTCGCCCGTCTACCACGCGGCCCGCTGGTCGCGCGAGCTCGGCGGCGCGCAGATCTGGCTGAAGCGCGAGGACCTCAATCACACCGGCGCGCACAAGGTGAACAACTGCATCGGCCAGGCGCTCGTCGCGCGGCGGATGGGGAAGCCACGCGTCATCGCCGAGACGGGCGCGGGCCAGCATGGCGTGGCGACCGCGACGGTGGCGGCCCGCTACGGCATGGAGTGCGTCGTCTACATGGGCTCGGAGGACATCAGGCGCCAGGCGCAGAACGTCTTCCGGATGAAGCTGCTCGGCGCCACGGTGGTTCCCGTCGAGTCGGGATCGAAGACGCTGAAGGACGCGCTGAACGAGGCGATGCGCGACTGGGTCACCAACATCGAGAACACGTTCTACATCATCGGCACCGTCGCGGGTCCGCATCCGTATCCGATGATGGTCCGCGATTTCCAGAGCGTGATCGGCCGCGAGTGCATCGTCCAGATGCCCGAAGCGGCAGGCCGCCAGCCCGACGCCGTGATCGCCTGCGTGGGCGGCGGCAGCAACGCGATGGGCATTTTCCATCCGTACCTGTCGCACCCGGGCGTGCGGCTCATCGGCGTCGAGGCCGCAGGCGACGGCATCGAGACGGGACGCCATTCCGCGTCGCTCACCGCCGGCCGGCCCGGCGTGCTGCACGGCAACCGCACGTACCTGCTGCAGAACGCCGACGGCCAGATCAGCGAGACGCATTCGGTGTCGGCCGGGCTCGACTATCCGGGCGTCGGCCCGGAGCACGCGTGGCTGAAGGACGCCGGCCGCGCCGAGTACGTCACCATCACCGACGACGAGGCGCTCGCCGCGTTCCACCAGTGCTGCCGGATCGAAGGCATCATCCCCGCGCTGGAGTCGTCGCACGCGCTCGCGTATGCGACGAAGCTCGCGCCCACGCTCGCGCCGGAGCAGATCCTCCTCGTGAATCTCTCGGGCCGCGGCGACAAGGACATGAACACCGTTGCCGAGCGCGGCGGCCTCAAGTTTTACTGCCGCCCCGAATGCGACGCGTCGCAGCGCAGCTAGCCCCCGCGGCCCCGTGAATCGCATCGACGCGACCTTCGCGCGCCTCCGGTCCTCGGGCCGGACGGCGCTCATTCCCTACGTGACCACGGGCGACCCGTCGCTCGCGGCGATGCCCGCGCTGCTCGACGCGCTCGTCGGCGCCGGTGCCGACGTCATCGAGCTCGGCGTGCCGTTTTCCGATCCGATGGCCGACGGCCCGGTGGTGCAGCGCGCGTCGGAGCGCGCGCTGAAGCGCGGCGTCGGCCTGGCCGACGTCCTCGACGTCGTGCGCGCGTTCCGCGTCCGCAACGCCGTGACGCCGCTGGTGCTGATGGGCTACGCGAATCCGATCGAGGCGATGGGCGAGGCCGACTTCGCCGATCGCGCGCGCGCCGCGGGTGTCGATGGCGTCCTGGTCGTCGACTATCCGCCGGAAGAGGCGGCGGACTTCACCGCGCTCCTCAACGCGCGCGACGTCGCGCCGATCTTCCTGGTCGCCCCCACGACGCCGCCCGCGCGCATCGCGGCGGTCGCGCGGCTCGCGCGCGGCTACGTCTACTACGTGTCGCTGAAGGGCGTCACGGGGGCCGGCCATCTCGACACCGCCGACGTCGCGCGGAAGCTCGCGGAAATCCGCCTGCACGTGAAGCTGCCGGTGGGCGTGGGCTTCGGCATCCGGGATGCCGAGGGCGCGCGGGCGATCGCCGCGCACGCCGACGCCGTCGTCATCGGCAGCCGCCTGATCCAGGAGATGGAGCAGGGGGCCGCCGCGGACGCGCCGGCGCGCGCGGGCGCGTGGCTCGCGAGCATCCGGGCCGCACTCGATCGCGCGCCCGCCGCGCCGGCGGGGGTCGCGCCGTGAGCTGGCTGACCAAGCTGCTGCCGCCGCGCATCAAGAGCACGCCGGGCGTGCGCAAGACGCCGGTGCCCGAGGGTCTGTGGATCAAATGCCCGTCGTGCGAAGCCGTCCTGTACCGGACGGATCTCGAGAAGAACCTGATGGTGTGCCCGAAGTGCGGCCACCATACGCGCGTCGGCGCGCGCGAGCGCATCGAGCAGCTGCTGGATCAGGAAGGCCGCTTCGAGATCGGCAGCGAGGTGGTGCCGGTCGACAGCCTCAAGTTCAAGGACCAGAAGAAGTATCCGGAGCGGCTCGAGGCCGCGCTCGACGAAACCGGCGAGATGGACGCGCTGATCGTGATGCAGGGAAGCATCCGCAGCGTGCCCGTGGTGCTCGCCGCGTTCGAGTTCGAGTTCATGGGCGGCTCGATGGGCTCGGTCGTCGGCGAGCGGTTCGTCCGGGGCGTTCGCGTCGCCTACGAGAGCCGCGTTCCCTTCATCTGCATCTCGGCGTCGGGCGGCGCGCGGATGCAGGAAGGCGTCAACTCGCTGTTCCAGATGGCGAAGACCACCGCGGTGCTGCAGGAGCTCACCAAGGCGAAGCTGCCGTTCGTGTCGATCCTCACCGACCCGACGATGGGCGGCGTGTCCGCGTCGTTCGCGTTCGTCGCCGACATCGTGATCGCCGAGCCCGGCGCGCTCATCGGCTTCGCCGGTCCGCGCGTCATCGAGCAGACGGTGCGCGAGAAGCTCCCCGAAGGCTTCCAGCGCGCGGAATTCCTGCTGGAGAAAGGCGCGATCGACCTCATCATCGATCGCCGCCGGCTGCGCGACGAGCTCGCCCAGCTGCTGGCGGTCCTCACGCGCCAGCCGGTTCCCGCGAGCTAGGTCCTTCTCCGCCGGCTGCCGCGCGCAGCGCGCGGCGCCCGTTCCCGATGAGCCGTCCCTCCGATCTCGCCGGCTGGCTCGCCTATCTCGAGCGGCTGCATCCGAAGTCGATCGAGATGGGCCTCGCGCGCGTGCGCGACGTGCATGCGCGCATGGCGCTTCCCGCCGTGCCGCCCACGGTCATCGTCGCCGGCACCAACGGCAAGGGATCGACGTCCACGCTCCTCGCCACGGTGCTCCGCTGCGCCGGCTACCGCGTGGGCACGTATCTGTCGCCGCATCTCGCGCGCTACAACGAGCGGGTGCGCGTCGGCGACGCGCTCGCGACCGACGCCGAGCTGGTCGCCGCGTTCGAGGCGGTGGAGGACGCCCGCACCGCCGGCGCCGCGGTGCCGCTCACGTACTTCGAATTCGGCACGCTCGCGGCGCTGTGGCTCTTCGCGCGCGCGCGCCTCGACGCGCAGGTGCTCGAAGTAGGGCTCGGCGGGCGGCTCGACGCCGTCAACATCGTCGACGCCGACGTCGCCGTCGTGACGAGCGTCGACCTCGATCACATGGACTATCTCGGCACCACGCGCGAATCGATCGGCCGCGAAAAGGCCGGCATCTTCCGTGCCGGCCGTCCCGCGGTGTGCGGCGATCGCGATCCGCCACGCTCGCTCGTCGCGCACGCCCATGACATCGGCGCACCGCTCTACGTGGCGGGCGCCGAGTTCGACGGCGTGGCCGACGACAACCAGTGGCGCTATCGCGGTCCCGGCGGCGACCGCTTCGGGCTGCCGTTGCCCGCGCTCCGCGGCCGCCACCAGGTGGGCAACGCGGCCGTCGTGCTGGCCGTGCTCGGCCTCGTGCGCGCGGAGCTGCCGGTGTCGGGCGGCGCGATCCGCGAGGGGCTCGTCAGCGTCGAGCTCGAAGGGCGCTTCCAGGTGCTGCCGGGCCGGCCGACGACGGTGCTCGACGTCGCGCACAATCCCGAAGCCGCGCGCATCCTCGAGGCGGCGCTGTCCGACATGGGCTTTCACCCGGAGACGCACGCGGTGTTCGGCATGCTCGCGGACAAGGACATCCGCGGCGTCGTCGACGCGGTGAAGCGGCGCATCGATCGCTGGCACGTCGCGACGCTGCCCGGGCCGCGCGGCGCGCCCGCCGACGTGCTGGCCGGTCATCTGACCGCGGCGGGCGTCGCGCCCGCCAGCGTGCGGATCTACGCGTCGATCGAGGACGCGTGGCGCGGCGCGCGGGACGCCGCGAGCGAGGCTGATAGAATCGTCGTTTTCGGCTCGTTCCTCACCGTTGCCGCGGCGCTGCCGGCGCCGCGACCCACTGCCATCCTCGCCCAACGTCCAACGCATGGCTGAACCGGCCGACATCAACGTCGACGACCTGCGCCGCCGCGCGCGCCGCCGCCTCGTGGGCGCGATCGTCCTGGCACTCGCGGCCGCGGTCATCGTGCCGATGCTGCTCGAGAGCGAGCCGAAGCCGCTCGGCGACAGCGTCGCGGTGAAGATTCCTCCGGTCGACGACGGCAAGTTCGTCAACCGCCTGAACGACGGCGCGCCGAAGGGCGATGCGCCCGCGAAGGAGGCCCGCAAGGACGCCGCGCCGGACAGCCCGCCGCGTAAGTCCGTCGCCGACGCCGAGAAGGCCGTCGTGGCGCCCGCCGGCAAGCCGCCCAAATACGACACGCAGGTGGGGACCGACGCGTCCGCCGCGCCCGCCGAGCCGGCAGGCGCACCCGCGGCGGCAGCGCCGCCGCCCGCTGCGCCGCCGTCCGCGTCCTCGTCCAGCGCAGCGCCGCAGCCGCCGGCGAACGAGCCGAAAGCGGAGACGTCGAAGGCCTCCGCCAAGGCCGAGCCCACGCCGAAGGCAGAACCCCCCGCCAAGGCGGACCCGAAGGCCGCCGACGCGGCCGCGAAAGCCGCCGACGCCGCCGCCATCGCGGCGAAGAACGGCGTCAAGGACGGCTTCGCCGTGCAGCTCGCGGCGTTCTCGGACGACAAGGGCGCCAATTCGCTCGCCAATCGGCTGAAGCGCAGTGGCTATCCCGCCTACACCGAGCCGCTCAAGACGTCGCGCGGCACGCTGTGGCGCGTCCGCGTGGGACCGTTCCCCTCGCGCGAAGCCGCCAACACGGTGCGCGACAAGCTGAAGATCGAGGGCCAGAACGGTATCGTCGCTCCGACGCACTAGGATCGCTGCGACGTGACGCCGTTCGACCTCGCCATCGTCGGCGTGATCCTGCTTTCGACGCTGTTCGCGTTCGTCCGCGGCGTCATCCGCGAAGTCATCGCGCTGGTCTCGTGGGTCGTGGGCTTCGCCGCGGCCTTCGCGTTCACGCCCGCCCTCGGCGCCCTGATTCCCGAGATCACCGGGTATCCGGCCGTGCGCTACCTCATCGCCTTCGCCGTGATCCTGATCGCGGCGCTCGTTGCCGGCGCATTGATCGCCGGGCCGCTCGCCCGGATCATCCGCGCAGCGGGCCTGGGGTTTGTGGATCGCTTTCTCGGCTCCATATTCGGTGTTGTGCGCGGGGTCCTGCTCGTCGTCGCTTTCGTGCTCGCCGCCGGCCTGACGGGCCTGC
>Ga0068860_100006242_pt1 | contig 11975 bp, 10 predicted proteins | sample KBSSwiS32_FD_66597 | JGI IMG/M metagenome (GOLD analysis project Ga0068860, IMG submission 66597) | Switchgrass rhizosphere microbial communities from Kellogg Biological Station, Michigan, USA - KBS Switchgrass S3-2 | ecosystem: Host-associated > Plants > Roots > Rhizosphere > Soil ... | reverse complement strand
CGTATTTCGGTGCGTCTTTCGACCGGTCGAAGGGGGCGGGGCGGCTCGGAGGGCACACCCTTGAGCGGACGGCTCGGCGCTTGGCTCCGCCGCGCGCTCGCGGGGCGGGGCCTACAGGTTCGGCGCCTCCCCCGCGCACTGCTCGACGATCAAGAAGCCGAGCTGCGCCTGGCGCTCGATCACGTGGTGGCCCACCATCTGGCGCGCTCGCTTCCGGGCGAATTCTTCTTCGTCCAGGTGGGCGCGTTTGACGGCCGCCACAACGACCCGCTCCACGACCTCGTCGTCCGCCATCGATGGCGCGGCTTGTTGGTCGAGCCTCAGCGCGAGGCCTTCCACGACTTGGTGCAGACCTATGCCGACCAGCCGCAGCTCGTGCTGCGAAACGTCGCGGTCGCCGAGCGTTCCGGCTCGCGCGAGCTATTCAAGATCGCGAGGCACCGTGAAGGGCTCCCCTACTGGGCGGCCCAGCTTGCCTCGTTCCAACGCGAGACGTTGCTTGCCCACCGCGACGTGATCCCCGACATCGAAGAGCTGATCGAGATCGAGATCGTCGAGTGCACCACCTTCGAGGACGTTCTGGCGCCGCTCGCGCCGGAGCGGATCGACCTCCTGCAGATCGACGCCGAAGGGTTCGACGACGAGCTGGTCCGGCTGTTCCACGCGACCGGGCGAACCGCCGAGATCCTCTGCTTCGAGCACAAGCACCTTGGCCGACGGCGCCACGACGCCTGTTGCGCCGATCTGGTCGAGCGCGGCTACCGTCTCGCGCTCTCCGGTCCGGACACGATCGCCTATCGGGGTTGATCCGGCGCTTCGCGCCAGCGGCCCCATCGCCGGCCAATTTCGGTCGCCGCGAGGCCGAACGGCGACAGTCGGCGCGCGGGCGCGCTGCGAATCTCGACCGGCGGCTCGCCCCGACGCTTTAGGGTGGAGGGCACGGCCTCGGCGAGGCGGGAGCGGACGGGGCTCACGAAATGAAGCGCCACGGCCTCGGTCGGCAACGGATCCGCGGCCCGGGGAATCGCGATCTGGCTCGGATCGTACAACCGGCATCCGGCCCGTTGGGCAAGCAGCGCCCAGGCGGTCTGCTCGATCCAAGGCGGCGTCCGATGAAGCTCGGGCCGGGCCGCGAACCACTCCAACAGGTCCGGGTCGAAGTTTCCGAGGTCGAAGCGGAACAGGCCCGAGTTGACCCGCTCGGGCAGGGCGAGCCGGCGGTGGCGCAGCAACTGCCAGGAGCGGACCGAATAGGCGTTCTGCCCGTCGGCCATGAACGTCGCCCCCGCGCCCGGCGCCGGACGGAACAGGCCGAAAAACGGCCGCTGGAACAGCACGTCGGCGTCGCAGTAGGCGATTTCTTCGGCTCGATCGAGCTTTCCGAGCGCCGCGAGGTCGACCAGTTTGAGAAACAGTGGATGCCGGGCTCGGAGCGCCGCGAGCGCCGGGCGGGTCGACAGCAGTGGTGCGACGAGCTCATCCGCCTCGGCGCGCGAGATCACGACCGGCTCTCCGAGCGCCTGGCCAAGCCTCTCCCGGTCTTCGGCGCCGAGCGACCCGTCGTCATGCAGGCGCAGCCGGATCGGGTCCGCCGAATGCCCGATCAGGCTGCCCAGACAGGAGATCGCCATCTCGACCTGTGCCCGGCCGAGCAGAGAATCGACGATCTTCGGCGCGGCCGGGGCGGGATCGGGGATCGGGGCGAGGTGCATCGGGCGTTTTCTCGGCTTCTCGGTCGGGCACGGCATCGATTAGACTAAGGGCCGGTTCCCACCCTCATAGAGCCTGCAAATCGGCGCGGCAAATCGGCGGCAGTATGGAGATCTCCCGAATGAATTGGAAGGACAAGCAGGTTCTGGTCACCGGCGGCGCTTCGTTCATCAGCTCGCATTTGATCGACCGGCTGGTCGACAAGGGCGTCGCGCGCATTCGCGTGGTCGACGACCTGACGAGCGGCAAACTGGCGAACATTCAAGGCCATATCGATTCGGGGGTCGTCGAGTTCCGGCAGGAGGACCTGCTCCAGCCGGGGGTCGCGCAATCTTCGGTCGCGGGCGTCGACGTCGTCTTCCACCTCGCGGCGATCCATGGCGGGCGGGGCTATGTCGACCTGCACCAGGGCGCGTGCGCGCAGAACCTGGCGATGGACGGCATGTTGATCAAGGCGGCGTACGAGGCGGGAGTGGGTAAATTCGTCTTCGCCTCGTCCGGCTGCGTCTACCCGAACTTCATCCAACAGGACGTCACCAAGGAGCTCTACCTGACCGAAGAGATGGTCGGGCCGCCCTACGACGCCGACAACATGTACGGCTGGGCGAAGCTGATGACCGAGATGACGCTTCAGGCGTACCACAAGGACTTCGGTTTCAAGGCCGCCTCGTGTCGATTTTTCACGGTCTACGGCGAGCGCGGGGTGGAAAACCACGCGGTGATCGCGATGATCGCGCGCGCGTTCATCCGCCAGAATCCGTTCGAGGTCTGGGGGGACGGCACGCAGATCCGCAATTGGACCTATGTCGGCGACATCGTGGCCGGGATGGTCCTGGCGGCGGAGAAGATCGACGACGGCACGGCGATCAACCTGGGCACGGAGGAGCGCACCCAGGTGATCGACGCGGTGCGCGAGGTGCTGCGCTACACCGGCCAGGAAGCCGAGATCAAATACCTGCCGCACATGCCGACCGGGCCGCTCAACCGGGTGGCGAGCAACCGGTTGGCACGAGAGCTGCTGGGATGGGAGCCCGAGATGAAGTTCATGGACGGCCTGCGCCGAACCATCGACTGGTATTTCGGCAGCCGCGAGCGGGAGGCGGTCTCCGGCTATCTCCAGGAGATGCTCACCGAGCGCTAGACCGTCCGGAGAGGGCTGTCGGGTTGTCCGGATCGATGCACAAGCTGGTTTACCTTTGCGATTGGCTGCCGCCCGATTTCGGGGCGGTCGGCCAGTACAGCCTGCTGTTCGCCCGCGAGCGCGCGGCGGCGGGCGAGGAAGTCGTGCTTGCCGGCCTGTCGTCCGCGGCGGACTCGGTCGAGGAAGAGAATCCGGGCGCGGGAAACCTGCGGATCGTCCGCCTTGCCGCTCCGAGCTACGACCGGGCGAATTTCCGCGGTCGCGCGCTCTGGACCTTGCGGACCAACCTGCGAATGCTTTGGCGGTTGCGCCGCGACCTCAGGGCGGCGGACGAGATCCTGTTCACCGGGAGCCCGCCGTTCCTGATCCACTTCCTGGTGCCCGCGAACCTGCTCTTCGCCAAGCGCCTGACCTATCGAATCACCGATTTTCATCCCGAGTGCCTGATGGCCGAAGTTTCCGAGGGGGTGCGCCCCCCCGCCTGGCTGCGCGGGTTTCACCGGTTGACCGTGGCGCTGCGCAAGCGGGTCCATGGTTTCGAGGTTCTCGGCGAAGATCAGCGCCGGCGCCTGCTGGACCTTGGAATTTCCAACGCGAAGATTCGGCTCAAACGCGACCCGGCCCCGATCGAGATCCCGGCGGATGTCGCGCCTCTTGCCCCACCGCCCGAGCTGGCGGGGTACGTGCTCCTGCTCTATTCGGGCAACTTCGGCGTCGCCCACGACGATGCGACGTTCGTCGAAGGGTACCGGCGGCATCACGGGCAAGGCTCCGGGCGCGTGGCCCTCTGGTTGAACGCGACGGGCGCGCGCGCCGACCGGGTCGAGGCGGCTCTCCGCGAAGCGGGCCTGCCGCTCCACCGCAGCCGGCCGGTGCCGTTGCCTGAGCTGGCGCGACTGCTGGTGACCCCGGCCGCCCACCTGATCACGCTCCGCGACGAGTTCGTGGGCTACGTCCTGCCGTCCAAAGTCCACGCCTGCATCGAATCGGGGCGCCAAATTTTGTTCATCGGCAGCGCGGAATCCGACGTCGATTTGCTCTGCCGCGAACGAATGCCGCGCGATTCGTACCGCCGGGTCCCGGTCGGCGACGCGGCCGGGGTCGCCCAAGCGCTCGAAGCGATCGCGGATTCGGCGATCCCCGGAGCTTCGACCGGCGAACGTAGGCTATCGGCCACGATGCGATGAACAAACTTCTGCTCTATGCCGCGGGCGCCTTCGCCGTCGCCGGCTTGATCACCCACCTCCTGGTGGCGCCGATCACCCGGCTCGCGATCGCGTTGCGCGCGCTCGATCATCCGGGGGGCCGGCGCCGGCAGAACGCGCCGGTGCCGCGCCTGGGCGGCGTGGCGATCGGGATGGGCCTTGCACTTTCGGCGAGCGTCGTGGCCCTGCTCCAGTGGCAGGACTGGCAGGCGAGCATCCTGCGCCAAGATCTGGTGGCACTCGGCCTGGGCACCGCGCTGGTCTTCCTGGTCGGCCTGGTCGACGACTTGGTGGGGGTGTCGACGGCGAAAAAGTTCCTGGTCGAGCTCGGCGCGGCGTTTCTGCTGGTGCGGATCGGCTGGTCGTTTTCCGAGCTGCGCCTGCCGCTCCTGGGCCAGGTCGATCTCGGCCTGTGGGGACCCGCGGTCTCGCTGCTCTGGATCGTCGGCGTGACCAACGCGATCAACCTGCTCGACGGCCTCGACGGCCTGGCCGGCGGGGTGGTCGCGATCATCTCGGGCACCCTGTTGGCGCTCGCGCTGATCCAACAAAATCCGGGCACGGTCGTGCTGATGGCCGCGACCGCCGGCTCCTGCCTCGGGTTCCTGCGCCACAACTGGCAGCCGGCGAAGATCTTCATGGGCGATTCCGGATCGCTCACCCTCGGCTTCCTGCTCGCCGCGGCGAGCGTCCATTCGTCGATCAAGGCGCCCGCCACAGTCGCGATCCTGGTGCCGCTTCTCGCCCTGGGCCTACCGGTCTTCGACACCCTGCTGGTCATGCTGGTGCGCTTCATCGACCGCCCGAAGAGCCGCTGGGCCGAGCGTTTCCTGCGCATGTTCCACGCCGACCGCAACCACATCCACCACCTGCTCGACCAGGCGACCGTCGGCCGACCGAAAGCGGTCGGCACCCTCTACGGCGTGGCGCTCAGCTTCTGCGCCATGGCGCTGCTGGTGGCGGCCACGGGGGACTCCACCCTCGGCCTCCTGCTCCTCGGGCTGGAGCTCGGGGTCATCGTCCTGATTCGCCAACGCGGCCTCGCCGCCCGGGCGCGCAGCCAAGCCGAGGCGCTCCGCGAGCCGGCGGAGGAAGCGGGGAGATCTCTGGACGAGACCGGCGTTTGACCGGCCGGCGCGCCGCGCCGTATCCTCAGGACGCCAAAACCACGCTTCGCGCTCGGGTGGTGGTTCGTTTGCCCCCGCAGCGACTGGCCGCTGCCGAAGGCGCCCGAAGGAGCGAGGAGGCAAACGAAACCACTACCCGCGCTCCGCGCAATTTGCCCCGACCGTTTCCGGTTGAACCCCTCCCGGCTCCCTCAAAGAGCCGTTCCGCCGTCGAAAGAGCCGACATGCCTCCGGATTCTCCCTTCGCTACGATCGAACAGGCCATTGAAGAGATCCGCCGCGGGCGGATGGTCATCGTGGTCGACGACGAGGACCGCGAAAACGAGGGCGACCTGACCATCGCCGCCGAGAAGGTCACCCCCGACGCGATCAACTTCATGGCCCGGTACGGTCGCGGGCTGATCTGCCTGACGCTCACGGAAGAGCGCTGCAACCAGCTCGAGCTGCCGCTGATGGTGGAGACCAACACCTCCCCGTACGGCACCGCGTTCACCGTTTCGATCGAGGCGCGCGGCAAGATCTCGACCGGCATATCGGCCGCCGACCGCTCGGCGACCGTCCTCACCGCGATCGATCCGCGCACCCGGCCGGAGGATCTGCTTCGCCCCGGCCACATCTTCCCGCTCCGCGCCCGGCGCGGCGGCGTGCTCAAGCGCGCCGGCCAGACCGAGGCGTCGATCGATCTCGCCAAGCTCGCCGGCCTCAACCCTTCCGGGGTGATCTGCGAGGTGATGAAGGACGACGGCTCGATGGCCCGGGTGCCGGATCTCACCCTGTTCGCCGCCGAGCACGGCCTGTTGATCGTCACGGTCGCCGATCTGATCAGCTACCGGCTGCGCCACGAGACCCTGGTCAAGGAGGTCGCATCGCCGCGCCTGCCGACGGAATACGGCGAATTTCGCATCCACGCCTACCGCTCGGACGTCACCGGCGACGAGAACGTCGCCCTGGTGATGGGCAAGATCGACCCCGAAGAGCCGATCCTGGTCCGGGTTCACAGCCAATGCCTGACCGGCGATATCTTCGGCTCGGCGCGCTGCGACTGCGGCCCCCAACTTCACCAGGCGCTGGCGCGGATCGGCGCCGAAGGGCGGGGCATCGTGCTCTATCTCCTCCAGGAAGGGCGCGGTATCGGCCTGATCAACAAGCTCCGCGCCTACGAGCTGCAGGATCAGGGCAAAGACACGGTCGAAGCCAACGAGCATCTCGGATTCCGCCCCGACCAGCGCGACTACGGGATCGGCGCCCAGATCCTGCGCAACCTGGGCGTGCGGAAGATGCGGCTGATGACCAACAACCCAAGCAAGTACATCGCTCTGGACGGCTACGGCCTGGAGATCGTCGAGCGCGTGCAGCTCGAAGTACCGCCGACCGACCTCAGCCGCGACTATCTGCGCACGAAGCGCGAGAAGCTCGGGCACCTGCTGAAGCTGGTGTAAGGGGCCGAGGACTTTCTCGAATTCGTTTTCCAGCTCCTCGAATTCGTTTTCCAGCCTTGCTTATTCGTTATCGGATCTCTCAAGATCGAATTCGGGCTCCTGGAATTCGTTTTCCAGTTCCTCGAAATCGATTTCCAGTCTCTCAAAACCGATTTCCAGCTCTTGGAATTCGTTTTCCAGCTCTTGGAATTCGTTTTCGAGCGGCTCGAATTCGATTTCCTCGCCTCCCCGGCTCGGGTGCGGCTGGTAGGATCTTCCCGGTTCAACCGTGAAGATCCTGCTCGTCGTCTCCCGCGCACCCTACCCGCCACGCCGCGGGGATCAGATGCGCACCGTCCAGACGCTTGAATTTCTCGGCGCCGCGCATGAGGTCACATTGCTCGCGCCAACCGGCGGCGATGCGCCTCCCCCTCTCGGAACCAACCGGCGGTTCGAGACGTACGAGCCGCCGGGTCGGCTCGCCCAGGCGCTTGGCGTTCTCGGCGCGCTGTTTTCGGGCCGGCCGCTGCAGTCCGGGCTGTTCGAGAGCGGCGATCTGGCGCGGAAGCTCCGAGTCTTGGTTCCGCGGCACGATCTTGTCCTGCTGCAGCTCGAACGGTTGATCGGCCACCTTCCGGATCTTGGGAACGCGCCCCTGGTGGTCGATCTGATCGACAGCCTGGCGCTGAACTTGGAGCGACGGGCGGATTTCGACTCCTGGTTCTGGCGTCCCGCCCTCCGCTTCGAGGCCGCGCGCCTGAGGAAGGCGGAGCGACGATTGGCCGCACGGGCGTTCCAGCTCTTGGTCGTCTCCAAACGCGATCGGCGCTACCTTGAAGAGGGTCTCGGCCTGGAGATGACGGCAAACGTCGCGGTCGTGCCGCTCGCGATGGCGATCCCCGAGGATCTTCCTCCCACCTTGAAGCTCTGGAAGAAGCCCGATCAGGAACCGGCTTTCGAGATAGCCGAAAGCGGTGGGCGGCCGATCCTCGCGATCTCGGGCAATCTCGGATATTTCCCGACGGTCGACGGCGCGCTCTGGTTCCTGGCCCAAGTTTGGCCCGCCGTTCGAGCGGCGCGTCCCGAGATACGGTTGCAACTCGCGGGGAGCCGGCCCTCGGCTCGGCTTCGCGTCGCGATCTCCCAGGCGGGCGCCGAGCTCATCGACTCGCCGCCGGATCTTCGCGCTCTGCTCGCCCAGGCCACCCTCGCCCTGGCGCCGATGCGCGCGGGGTCCGGCCTGCCGGTAAAGATCCTCGAAGCCTGGTCGGTAGGGGTGCCGGTGGTCGCGACTCCTTGGGCCGCCGCGGGTGTCGCGGGCCGGGCCGGCGAAGACCTCGCCATGGTCGAGACCGACCCCGCCGCCTGGTGTCGAGAGATCCTTCGCCTGCTCGACAACCCTGGCGAGCGGCGGCGGCTGGTCGAAAACGGCCGGCGACGGCTCGCCGCGGACTTTCGCGCGGAGAGCGTTGCGGCCCGGTGGCGTGCGGCGATTGCGGCGGCCGGCCGGTCCTCCTAGCCGCTTAAGCCGCGACCCAAAATCCCCGCGTCGCGGTCTTCGTTCGCCCGGTCTCTTCGCGTAGAGTCGGGCGATGGAACGGATCCGCCGCCCCCTCACGGCCGGGGAAGAAATTGCCAACAGCGTCACCCACGGACTGGGTCTGGTCCTCTCCCTGGTCGGCTTCCCGCTGCTGATTTTCGCCGCCTCGGGGCGCCAAGATCCTTGGCAGCTGGTGGGCTACGCGGTGTTTGCGACCACGCTGGTCTTTCTCTACGGCATCTCGACGCTCTACCACGTCTGCAAACCCGGACGGGCGAAGCAGATCCTGCGGGTGCTCGACCATTCCGCGATCTACCTGCTGATCGCCGGGACCTACACGCCGTTCACCCTCGGCGTGCTGCGCGGCGCCTGGGGCTGGACGCTGCTCGGACTGATCTGGGGTCTCGCGGTGTTCGGCATCCTGTTCAAGAGCCTGATCGGCATCCGCCTGCCGCGCGCCTCGGTCGTCCTCTACGTCCTGATGGGCTGGCTGGCGGTGATCGCGATTCGCCCTCTCGCAGCTCAGCACGACGGCGCGGCGCTCCATTGGCTGCTCGCGGGCGGCCTTCTCTACACCGCGGGGGTCGTCTTCTACACCTGGGAGCGGCTGCGCTACCACCACATGTTCTGGCACCTGTTCGTGCTCGGCGGCAGCGTCTGTCACTTCCTCGCCGTGCTCTGGTACGCCGCTCCCGCGGCCTGAGCGCCTCGCCCGCGAGCGAGCCCCCGCCCCCTCTTGACAGCTCTCCATTGCCCGCCTATCCTGTTGGCAGTCGTCGCCGGAGAGTGCTAACAGCCGTTCCGCTGGCAGGCCGTGCGATCGAGTGTGTAGTCCAAATCCATATAAGACCTTCGAAGGAGGTATGGAGCCGTGAATATTCGTCCCCTTCACGATCGGGTAGTCGTCAAGCGTATTGAGCAGGGTGAGCAGATCCGCGGAGGCATCATCATCCCGGACACCGCCAAAGAGAAGCCGCAGGAGGCCGAGGTCGTGGCCGTGGGGCCGGGCAAATTGAACGACGAGGGCAAGCGGATGCCGATCGACGTCAAGGCCGGCGACCGCGTGCTGATCGGCAAGTATTCGGGCAGCGAGATCAAGATCGACGGTGAAGAGCTCGTCATCCTCCGCGAGGACGAGATCTTGGCCGCGGTCGGATAACCAACTTCTACGACCTCAGGGAGGTTTGAAAATAACCATGGCCAAGCAGATTACATACTCCTCCGACGCGCGGGCCGCGATCCTTCGCGGTGTCAACAAGCTCGCCGACGCGGTCAAGGTCACCCTCGGCCCGAAGGGCCGTAACGTCGTCATCGAGAAGAAGTTCGGCTCGCCGACGATCACCAAGGACGGCGTCACCGTCGCCAAGGAGATCGAGCTTTCCGATCCGCTCGAGAACATGGGCGCCCAGATGGTGCGCGAGGTCGCTTCGAAGACCTCCGACGTGGCCGGCGACGGCACGACCACCGCGACCGTGCTCGCCCAGGCGATCTATCGCGAAGGCAGCAAGAACGTCACCGCGGGCGCCAATCCGATGGAGCTCAAGAAGGGCATCGAGATGGCGGTCAAGGCCGCGATCGAGGCGATCGACAAGCTCGCCAAGCCGGTCGAGGGCAAAGAGATCGCCCACGTCGGCACGATCTCCGCGAACAACGACGAGGAAATCGGCGGCATCATTTCCGAGGCGATGGAGAAGGTCGGCAAAGACGGCGTCATCACCGTCGAAGAGGCGCGCGGCCTCGACACCACGCTCGAAGTGGTCGAGGGCATGCAGTTCGACCGCGGCTACCTCTCCCCCTACTTCGTGACCGACGCCGAGCGCATGGAGACGGTGCTCGAGAACGCCAAGATCCTCCTCCACGAGAAGAAGATCAGCTCGATGAAGGACCTCCTGCCGATCCTGGAGCAGGTGGCCAAGCAGGGCCGTCCGCTCCTGATCATCGCCGAGGACGTCGAGGGCGAGGCGCTCGCAACCCTGGTGGTCAACAAGCTCCGCGGCACGCTCCACATCGCGGCGGCCAAGGCCCCCGGCTTCGGCGATCGCCGCAAGGCGATGCTCGAAGACATCGCGACCCTCACCGGCGGCCGCGTGATCACCGAGGATCTCGGCATCAAGCTCGAAAGCGTCCGCTGGGAAGATCTGGGCGACGCGAAGAAAGTGGTCCTCACCAAGGACGACACCACGATCGTCACCGATTCCGACGACCAGCATCGCCGCGAGGCGATCGCCGGCCGGGTCAAGCAGATCCGCAACCAGGTCGAAGAGACGACTTCCGATTACGACCGCGAGAAGCTCCAGGAGCGTCTCGCGAAATTGGTCGGCGGCGTCGCGGTGATCAAGGTCGGCGCGGCGACCGAGACCGAGATGAAAGAGAAGAAGGCGCGGGTCGAGGACGCGATGCACGCGACCAAGGCCGCCGTCGAAGAGGGAATCGTCCCGGGCGGCGGCGTCACGCTGCTCCGCGCGATTCCGGCGATCGACCTGCTCAAGGCCGAGGGCGACGTGCAGGTAGGCATCAACATCGTCCGCCGCGCGCTCGAAGAGCCGACCCGTCAGATCGCGGCCAACGCGGGTGAAGAGGGCTCGGTGATCGTCAAGAGCCTGCTCGCCGAGACCGGCAACATCGGCTTCAACGCCGCGAACGGCAAGATGGAAGACCTGATCAAGTCGGGCGTCATCGACCCGGCCAAGGTGACCAAGACCGCGCTGGTCAACGCCGCGTCGATCGCGAGCCTGATGCTCACGACCGAGGCGATGATCTCCGAGATCAAGGAGAAGGACGAGAACAAGGGCGGTGCCGGCGGCGGCATGCCGGGCGGCATGGGCGGCATGTACTAGGAAGCTCGCCCCGGAGGCACTCGTCCTCCGCGCAGCAAAAAACGGCCGGCCCTTCGCGGGGCCGGCCGTTTGATTTGTCTCCGACTTCGGCCGAAGCGGTCTTTAAAAGTGCGCGCGCAAACCGAGGTAGACCTTGGTCTGCAAGCTGTCCTTCGCGTCCTGGACCAGATCGAAGCGCCCGGTACCGAAAGCAGAGAGATGCTCGCCCAGGAACAGATCGACGCCGAACTGCGCGTCCACGCCGACCTTGGTGCTGTTCCCCGTTTCGCTTGGATCGTCCTTGAGCAGAGCGGCATCGATTTGATGAATCGCCGCGCCCGCGCCGAAAAACGTCTCGACGTTGCCGAACGGCACCACGCCGATCAGATTTGCGCCCAGCAGCAGGTCGCTCGCCTTCTCGCCGTCCCGCGCCTTCGAGGTTTCCCAGTAGCCGATTTCAGGCTCGAGGTACCCGCGAATCCCGCGGTCGACCGAGCCGTAGTCCTGCTCGTTCTTGTGCCCCGCGCGAATGCGCAACGACGCGGTCAGGTACGGCTCGGTAAAGCTGCCGTTCGAAGGTTCGACCAAACCGACGCCGACGGAAAAAGCGAACCGCTTCTCTTCTTTGTAGTCCGCGTACGGATCCCGATTCGGATCACCATCGCGGCTCTGCGGATCCTGCGCCCGCGCCACTGCCGCGGGCAGCATCAGGGTCGCCCCTACGGCTACCACCGTGAGCCAACGTTTCATGCGCGATTCCCTCCTGTTGCGTTTGAGCCCACGGTCATAGTCGACGAGAGCCACGGTTTTTCCAATGAAATTGGCAAGTTTCCGGCCAATTCTAGCAAAAAGCACCTCGGGCCGCTCTTGCGCCCTCGCCGCCGTCCGCGCGGGTCAAAGGAGCAAATCTCTCGCCGACGTTAAGCGACTCACCGATCGGCGTTCCCTGGTGCTCCACCCAGGCGTGAGCGACGAGGCGGTCGTCTTCTTTGCGGACGCCGATGCGCAACTCGGTGAC
>Ga0068860_100006240_pt1 | contig 11977 bp, 10 predicted proteins | sample KBSSwiS32_FD_66597 | JGI IMG/M metagenome (GOLD analysis project Ga0068860, IMG submission 66597) | Switchgrass rhizosphere microbial communities from Kellogg Biological Station, Michigan, USA - KBS Switchgrass S3-2 | ecosystem: Host-associated > Plants > Roots > Rhizosphere > Soil ... | reverse complement strand
TGCCTTGCGCCTTATTGCCGATAGTCCGCAGTGGAATTATGGTATTTTATATAATAAGCCAATTAAATCTTATAGAATGCAGCCAATTTCTTACATTTTACAGCCCGAAAAGAAATAGAGATTTATATTATTTTACAATTCACGTAAGCCATGCCAGCTACATATTTAGAGCAACTGTCGCCAGGTCTGCTAATTTGCCTGGTCACATTAATTTTATGGATGAGTTCGATTGAGTGATATACTTTATCTCATTCATTCCATCCATGATGCCTGTCCGAATAAGTTATTCAATAAATCATCAACCCCCTGGGTTGGTTCTAAACAAAAAGAAGAAGATTGCAAGGATATCAGTGCAAGTGATTTTTGCAGACCCGATAACTATCGGGTGAAAGGATCAATTGAATTAAAGTTATAGATTCTATATGGTACAAGCGAAGCTTGCGCCAGGGAAGGGCACACATAAGACGCCTTACTCTGAACGAATTGACGTCACCGGGTTTGCCAATGCAGCCCTTATGCTTTCTATGCTGGTAGTAAGCAATGCAATACACAAGAGTAACAATGGTGGTGTTAAAAGCATCAGCACGTTTACCTGTATATGAAACGCATAATTTCTTAGCCACATGTTTGCAGCAAAATAAAAGATGGGCATGGCTATAAGAGAAGCAATGCAAACTAGCTTCACAAATTCTTTGGAAAATAAGATCAATATACTGTAAGCATTTGCTCCCAGAACTTTCCTGATACCAATTTCTTTGGTGCGAAGCCTGCTTAGGAAACTGCTTAAACCTAACAGCCCAAGACATGCCACAAAAATGGCCAGTATTGTAAATAAACTGAAGACTTTTCCAAAACGCTGGTCTGCCTCGTATTGGTTATTGAAATATTCATCCAGAAAAAAATATTCGAAAGGGTTACCGGAAAAAATAGTTTTATATGAAGACCCGATGGAGGCCAGGTTCTTTTCAAGGTTAGCTGTATTTAAATGAATAGAAAGATAACTCCAGTAGTTACCCGATGGGTAGAGATATATAATGGGATCATACTTCTCTCTCAATGACCTTTGGTGATAGTCTTTAACCACCCCAACAATTTCTCCCTTGATTTCCCCGGGGCCAAGGCCAAAAATAACAGGCTGGTGAATAGCAGCCTCATTATTCTTATAGCCTAATGCGCTTACCACTTCTTCATTTACCATTATTGCCGGGTAGTTTGCATGTTGAAAGTCGAAGCTGTCTGACTGTGAAAAATTTCTGCCCGCTGCCGCCTGCATTTGAAAGGTGGTTAAAAAATTTTCATCTGCCTGCATAATATAAGTGATATAATTATGTGTCTTATCGTCGCTGGCTTTGCGTATTGTATTCTTTCCCATAATTAATTTACCGGGAATATCTGATGAACCCGTTATGCCTTTTACAGATGGATTTTTGAGCAGTTCATTTTTAAATGCCACGATCTTTGAGCCAAATGTGGAGTCAATATATGCGGGCGCTTTTATCACCACAATCTCATCTTTATTATAACCTAATTGCTGGTTGCGCATATAGGCCAATTGGCTGTATACCATAAGGGTGCCTGCTATTAAAAGAATAGATAAAACAAATTGCAACGCCACAAGCGATTTACGCAGGAAGATACCTTTAGCCGATTGCGAAAATTTTCCTTTTAAAACCAATGCGGGCTGGTAACGTACCAACACAAATGCAGGGTAAGCGCCCACAAGAAAAGCGCCGGTAATAAATAACGCGATTACCGTGAGCCAGAATGCAGATTGACTAAGGAGTCCGGAGGATAAAAATTCCTGGCTGATATTTTTTCCAACAAAGCCACTAAAAAAAGGGAAACAGCTTAACACTATTATACCAGCAATTACAACGGCGAGCAGGTTAATAATAAAAGACTCTGCAATAAACTGTGTAACCAATTGTGGTTTTGATGCACCTGCTACCTTTCGCAGGCCTACTTCTTTTGCACGTTCCATTGATTTGGCTGTAGATAAATTGACGTAATTGATCCACGCTACTATTAAGATAAGAACGCCGATTATAGAAAGAAAATAAATATCTTTCTTACTTCCGCTTGCTTCAGGTTCTTTAAGGTAGGCATTGCTGAGATGGATATCAGTAACCTTTTGCAAATGGAACTGGCAGCCAAAGTTTAGCTGCTTCATTGTTGGGCCGAGATATTTATTTATGAACGCCGGAAATTTTGCTTCAACCTTTTTAGGATCAGTACCGGGTGCCAGTAACACATAGTTATAATACTCAGGCCACCTCCAGTTATTATCTTGTTGTCCACCCAATACTTTAAATGAAACAAGCATGTCGAATTTAATATGCGAATTCTCAGGCACTTCCTTAAAAACGCCGGTTACTTTAAAAGGCTGTTGTTTGTTTACGTAGAGTGTCTTGCCTATAGGGTTTTCTTTACCGAAAAATTTTGCGGCTACGCTCTGTGAAATGATAATGGTATTTGTTTCTGCGAGTGCAGTGTTCGGATTGCCTTCTATAAAAGGGAAAGAGAATAAGCGTAAGAAAGATGGATCTGCGATGAAAATCTTGTCTTCATTAAATGTATTGGTATTGCCTTTATTATCCGTATACGACATGGTGAATCCTGCGCCAAACAAAGAAGTAGTCACCACTCTTGCAAAATCAGTCACCTCGGGAAAATCTGCTTTCATAGCAGGGCCTACTGCAGGGTGATTGGTTGCCATGGGTGGCAGGTTTGAAAAACTACCGGAATAGCTGATGTCAACGCGGTAAAGGTTGTCGGCATTTTTATTAAAGCGATCGTAGCTTGACTCAAAATTTACATAGAGAAAAACAAAAAAACATGCTGCCATCCCAATAGCCAGTCCCAAAATATTTATCATGGAGAAAATTTTATTTTTCAGCATGTTTCGCAAAGCGATAGTGAGATAATTTTTAAGCATGAGCGTTGTTTTAAGCGGACCTTAATAAACAATTACAAAAAGTACGGCCAAAAACAAACAATTAAGATACCACAGACTATTGTGCTGGAAGCCAGCGCATTTTACAATCACCCTGGTTTGTAACCGTACGGTTTTGATACAACTACTGTATGGATATGGAGTAATTATTTTCGTTTTGCTTACAATCTTATAATAGATAACTTTCTCTTGTCAGCTGAGGATGGAAAATTTATTTGAATCTGGCAATGAGGAAAATAAAGATTCTATTCCTGCAAACAACGCGGTGTGCGAGCAGGACCCAGCGCTAACTAAAGGATATTTTATTTTATCTTGCATTTCATGGCTGTTAACAACCTCGGTTGATTAGACAGAAGGTATACCTTTTATCCATTACGTATCAAATTGTCTTTCATTGGCCGTTTAACCGTTGCCGGGAAATTAATAATTAAATTATGAAAGTAAACTCATACACAGTTAACGCCTGTTCCGCAATTCCAGGATCAAACTGTTTCACAAAGATTTTGTTCCTCTTTATTTTGCATGGGCAGTTATTTTTTTCACACGGCAGGATATATGGCCAGGAGAAGACTGGCGCAAACGAGGTTAATGCCAATACCGTTTCGGCTGAAACTTTAAGTGTTTGGGCAGCACCGGCTGAGCAAAAGATACGTTCGGATGATAAGATAGAATCTGAGAATCTCATTTGGTCGAATTCAAAGAAAAAAATAACTGTTGCCGGTTGCGGTAATGAACATATTCCATTCCAGGTGGTGATAACGAACCCTGTTCCCCAAGGTAAAAAACCTGCACCCCCAGGCGGTTTTTTTATCAAAAGCTCGGAGCTTAAGAATAAGGACGGAAAAACCATTTCAGAAGCCCAGGTCAGTTTCTATCTTGAGCATTACATTATGTTGTATGGAAAATCCGGCCCTGTAGGAGCAACAGGATATTGGCCCGACGCATTAGCGCCAATCAGGGAGCCTTTCAACATGGCTGCGCAATATTCCGTGGTTCGTAATCGTCCTGTATGGGTAGATATTTCCATTCCAACATCGACACCAGCTGGCATTTACACAGGCACCATCACTATTACAAAAGATGATAAGACCGTTGAAACTATTAACCTGGAAGTACAGGTTTACAACTTCTCGCTGCCTGAAGAAACCCACCTGGTCACTTATATGAATGTGTCCAAAGGATCCCTGGCCAGGTTCTACCATAAAGAAGCCTCTTCTCCCGAGATAGATAAATTAACTCAAACCTATTATGACTTTCTGTATAAACATCGTATGGAACCGTGGTTTAATGACCAGCTTGAGCCGAAAGCAAAAGTAAACGGGGAAAAGGTGGAGGTTAGTTTTGACGATGCGAGGTATGCATATTACCTGGATAAATTAAAAAGCAAACGGGTGCTGCTGGAAGCTTATCCGTCTGAGCTTAAAAAGCAAATGAAAGATGAGGAATTCTCTAAAGCTTTTATTACTAAAGTGAAGTCTTATTTATCCCAGGTTAAAACCTATTTTGAGAAGCATGGATGGAAGGACAGGCTCGTATTTAACAGCCCGATTGATGAGCCGAATACGAAAGAAGACTATGAGGCAACGCGCCGGTGGGCTGATCTTGTACACGAAGGTGCACCAGCGGTTCCTTTTTTAGCAACGGAGTCCCCGGTAACAGATAATCCCGATTGGGGTGATTTGAGGGGAAGGGTAAACAACTATTCAATACACGGAAATGCCCTGAATAACGCGAAGGTAAAGCAGGCGATTAAAGAAGAGCAAAGCAAAGGAGGAGAAATAACATGGTATATATCCTGCGACCAGGGTTATCCACAGCCAAACTTTTTCATTGATGCCCCGGCCATGGATCCGGTGATGGTTCCCTGGATTACAGCCGGGTATAACATGGCCGGCATTCTTTATTGGGCTTGCAATTTCTGGTCAGAGACGCCTAATCCATGGCTTGATGCCGTAACTTTTATTTCCGGATTTGAATGCAGCGATGGTTATATATTGAACGGGGAAGGTTCTTTCTTTTACCCCGGAGATTTCACAAAAAGATATACGGGTCAGCCCAATGTAGATGGTCCCGTTTCTTCATTGAGATTTGAGCTTCTTAGGGAAGGGATTGAAGATTATGAATACATACATATGCTCAAAGATATGGGTGACAGTAAATTTGCCGACTCCATTGTGCACAATATGGTGATTGACGTAAGCACATTTTCCCGTAACCTGGAAGACCTTTATACAGCCCGCAAGGCTATGGCACAGCGATTAGAAAAGCCCGGCCGCTAAGTTTCACTCGGTGCGCCGCTGCTGCCCTCGCTCAATCTGTTCCGTCATTTGCTAAATTGTTCTGTCTGCTGTTTAGTTTCATTTTTTCACGGCGTTGTTGGTGTTCAAAATCCTGGATATAACTTCAGAAATGCTGCTCTACGGTTAACGGTCTCGATATATGCATCAGCATTGCGCCGTTCTTCAATGCGTGAATACAATTCGGCGCCATCGATCATTTCTCCCAGTTTATAGAGTTCACTCACATTAATAAATTTCCAATGTACTAATTCCTGCTTTGCATTTGGGAAGGCATCCTGTTCTCTTTCGCCGATCCGGAGGGCTTTATTGAAAGCCTCCTCCTTACTATTTGCCCACACCAGCCGCAACTGTTCATCAAATTGCGATTGGTGATGTCCGTCACCACATACGATACGATAAATAATTTTGGCAAGATACCAGTTCATGTTATAATAATAAAACTTACAAAACACCGGTTTGTTGGTGTGATGTCTTATGCCTGAAATATTTTTTAACGTTAAACCCCAACGGCATAAAAGGGACACCATTCAGGTGAACTTAAATACTCCCAGCACAAATATCGCGAGGAATAAAAACAACTGCACCAGGTAGAAGGTCGTTACTTTCCGCCTTAAACCGCCGATACTCCCCTCTGCCGTCATCGTGGCATTACCCGCTTTTCAAGTGCTTTGACCACAAAGCTGTTGGCGATAACGACAAGCACGAGCACGATCTTTATCCTGAGCCAGAGTTGCCCGGCAAAAGCGCCTTTGCTCAAATACATTATACAAAATCCCGACAGCAGCAATAATCCTATGCCAATGCCAATAACCCTGGGAAAGCGGGTGCCCAGCTCCATCAGGGTCAGGGCCTTTACCTTGTCGCTACCATAAAATTTCCAGAAGCGGCGGTTCACAATGAAGCCGATCACCGTTGTACCGGCGGCCAGGGTAAGACCTATAATATGAGCTAGTAAACACAATAGGAACAGATTCATGATCATCTTGATTTGACACGAAATTGGCGTAGCTTTCCGCATTTTACTTGCATTTAACGGAGCTAAATTTATATTTGCCGGAGTCAGCCATTTGAGTAAACCTTTACGTTAGCGGGTCGTGCTTCTGGTTCAAATCTTATTCAAATAAGTAGAATAAGTTATTTTTTTATTTCGTAAGGCTATCATTATTATTCCTAATATTCCTGCTATGAGGAGACCTATGTCTTCATGAACACCAAGTTTCAGTGCAGCAAAAAAACCAATGATTGACCAAATGAAAGGAATAATCAAAATTGATAGGGGCATTTTCTTGTCAAACCACATGAGTATTCCAAATGTGAAAATGGTTGTCGGACACGGTAAACCGAAAGTTGGAGAAGCAGGGTAAGAATGTCCAAATACATAACCTAAGAAAGGGTAAATAATTAAGGCAAATGTTATCAATAGGACTCCAGCCCATCCCAATTTATCGAAACGAAATTTGTAAGACAACTTACTGTTTAAAACTCCGTAATAAAAAAACAGGAGGCCTTGCAGAATAAAAATCCCTCCAAACAAATAAGCAGCCTTATTTATTTGGGCAAAATAAAAGAGGTGATAAACAATGCCCATCCATAGCCAAAAAAAAGATAGTATAACATTTATTATCCTGTCTGCATTGGCTATCTTTTTTATTGAAAGAAGAATTACAGTCGCAGCAAGTAAATAAAAAACAATCTGCATAGGGTAGACAGATTGGTTATAGTTTTTAAAAGCCTCTAAAAACTGTTCAACGCTAAAGGGCAGTTTCATTTTCTGATATTCTTTATTAAGAAAGTAATGTTACTTTAAGTTTATGCAGGAATAGATGATGCCTGTCAAAACAAGATATGACGTTAATCAGTACCGTCCCACTCTAAATATTGTTACTGGAGAATGTCCGATAGCATTCTGACTTAAGTTCAGGGCTTGACGAAGTGCGGGTAGTAGCATTCCATCACGCCGGAATATTGTTGAAAATTTTGCTGTTAATTGCTGTTCCAGGCCCGCATTTTGCCAAGCCAACTGTCGGCAGTAGGTTTTCCGTTAGTCCTATAATGACTTAAGAGTTGATTTCTATTTCACTTCTATTAAATAAGCTTTTGCAGGTTTGTTGCCATTATTGATAGCTATGTGTGTCCCAGCTTCACTCCAAAATGTAGCTCCGGATTTCAAATCAAAATCCTGGATCTTTCCGTCGGGTGTTGTCTGCCTTACGATAGCATCCGTAAGCAAAATACTAAGATGTGGAGCATGGGTATGCTTTCCTTTGCCACATACATCTTTTCCTGGTGTACTGGTATACTCTGTTACCTTTAGCTTATCATTTTCAAGAATCACTCTGATGGTGTCTGATACACTAATATCCTGTTGGCTTTTTCCGTAAACAGCAAAACCGAAAAAGCAGATAGCAAATAAAAATAGTTGTTTCATAAAAAAATAGTTTTAGTGATAAATATTTTTACAACACCAAAACTATCTTGAACAGCAACGGCTCACTTTGCTTAAACGTTCAAAAAATTTTCTTTTTCGTAAAGAGAAGATTTTACAAACTCCATTTTTTTGAGAATGGCGTCGTGTGTCTTTTTCCGATATTGAAGCGGCGATAAGCCATACTTTTCCTTGAAAATCCGGCTAAAGTGGGTTATGTTTTCAAAGCCGCTTTCATCAGCTATTTCGCTAACGTTTCTTTTGCTTGTATCTAAAAGATATTTTGCATATTCCAGTCTTTTTTGAGTAAGCCATCTGCCCGGAGTATTGTGATAGTATTCGTGAAACTCTCTTTTAAACGTGCCAACACTTCGTTGCGCGATGCGTGCAAATCCGTCAATTGTTAAATTAAACATGTAATTGGCTTCCATAACCACCCATAGCGGCGTTTTGTACTGGTCGTCAATACTATTAATGTAAGAAAGCAAATCTGCGTTTGCAGGGTTAGAAAAAATATTGAAAAGGAGTTCTTTAAATTTTAGTTCAAGCAGGCTTTCAGAAGGTGGTATTTTTTGTGAAAAGTATGGAACCATACTATAAAAAAATGCACGTGTTGTTTCGTTCACCTTGATCTCAATCAGCATATCTGAAGGTGGAGGAGGTAAGTTTTTTAACGGTAGATACTGCCTGTACTCCCTAAATACTTGTCGCAAATAATCATCCTGAAAACAGAAGGCAAGAACCTCCCAACCCTCAAAATCATATTTTTCTGCCTTATAGGCGGTTTTTCGAATAAACAAAGATGTGTTATCAGTAAGAGTCCATGATTTTTCTCTATGATGAAATGTCTTTTTGCCACTCAGTGTAAATGCTATTTCATTGTAGTGAGAAAACACATGCAAGACCTTATCAACCTGCGGGCATTTGTAATAGGCAAAAAGCATGTCTTTTACGGCAAGCTGCTTAATAATGTCTGGGCGGGCAATCTTAAAGTCATATGTATTGTTCATATCAGATTATTGAGGAGAATCTACCCAAAGTTAAAATTTCATTTTCATTGTGAGAGTTTCAAATTACTGCCAGCGTTTACATTGCCGCAACGTATAAATAATCTATTTTCCGCAATGAACGCAAATTACCTTGCTTTACGCAACTCGCTGGTGGCTTTCTGAACCACAGTGGAGAGATGATTTAGCAGATCATCGATAGCAATGTTTATGTTGGGTGTGACACGAACCTTTAGGGTTTTCATAAATACCCTTGCCCGTTTACCTATAGGCAGTACTGGCAGCTGCCATATCCATAGCGATATTTTCTGTTTAGGTTCTTTCCCTGGAGCTGGCCGTCGCTGCGGTACTGCTACGCCTTGCGATCCGCCGGTAACGGGCCATAGCCAGCCCACCGAGGACCATGCCGATAAGCCCCAACACCAGGGCCACAATGGCCCCGGCTTTGCCGGAACCGGTGCCGAAATTAGCACTATAGGAGCGGGCCAGATGCAGCCCGCTGAGGATCGTGCCGATCAGTCCCATCACCATGGCCACGGTGGCCCCGAGTCGCCCGGAGCCTGGACGACTTGCGGAGCGCATAGCCCGCACACCGATGACCACACTGATAAGCCCTACCATGGCAGCCAGGATGGACTCGAGTCTTCCGGGAGTGATGCCACTAACCTGTAAGAACAAGTCGACTTGAAGCAAACTTTGTATATTCATATTTATCGTCTTTTAGATATTCGTAATTCAGATCATTATTATCTTTTTTTCTTTACATCCCGTGCACGAGGGCTTATTTTATCTGCAATTGCTTACGAGATGGCTGAAAAAATATTGTTTAACCAGGGTCCAATCCTGTTATATGCACGGTCAGGCTTAAACGGAATAGGTTCATGATGTTCTTGTTTTGATGCGAAGTTCGCCCGGTTTCCGGAATTCTATTTACATTTAAGGGAGTTAAATTTATACCTGAAGAACACATGCCATTTGAGCTAAAACATATCGCAACGAACCAGGTACTCCATGAGAGTGATGTATCTCATCATGATTTCAATAGCCCCGGACTAATAGAAAACGTCACTCGTATTGAGCTGCCTTTCGCCGATGCTGTGCTGTCGCATTGGCGCTTTGACGGGATTCATATGATACATACTGACTGGCATTACAAGGCCCGTTCCGATATGGCCTTCCGGAACGACCTTGATATTGTGCAGCTTCATTTCAATCTGCGTGGCAAGGTGCTGTTGAATTCCGATCAGTTTGAGAAACCACTTGACTTTGGGCATAATCAGCATAACATGTTATACGGCAACGGCAACGCCGGCATCATTACCAATGAGAATTTATATGCCTCTCAGTTTCAGATCCAGTTTACCCGGGATAGTTTCCTCCAATTAACGGAAAACGCCAATGATACACTGAAGCGATTTTCAGAAAAGGTATTATTAGGAAAGACCGTGCTGCTCTCAGAGCAGCATCTGCCTATTGACCTGTCTATACAGCAAGCCATAGACGCTATCCTGAACTGTAAGTATCAGCAGGGCCTCAAAAAAATGTTCATGCTCTCCAAGGCTATTGAGATATTGGTGTTACAGGCAGAAGCGTTTAATTGCCTCCAGCCCCGGAAAAAGGCAGTAGCCCGCACTGATTATGACAAGGATCGCATCCACTACGCCAGGGAGTACGTGTTGCTACACATAGACACCCCGCCCAGCCTGTCGGAGCTGGCCAGGGTGGCGGGCTTAAATGAATATAAGCTGAAGCACGGGTTTAAAGAGATGTTCCGGACTACCGTGTTCGGCTACCTGGCGGAAAAGCGCCTGGAACTGGCCCGGGATTATTTATCCGACCCTAATAAATCTGTAACGGATATTGCCGATTTGCTAGGGTATTCGTCTATACAGCATTTCAGCTATGCGTTTAAGAAGAAGTTTGGGCATTCACCGAGAGAGGTGAGAAGTAAAAAGTGAGATCTTGTATAGTAGTGGGTTCTATTATAAAGTAACCCATCGAGAATCAAAAGGCCGATCGACATTTAGTTGACGATTACCGGCGTGCAGATAAAAACATTGTATTGATACGAATCATCGAGTAGCTTAGTAAAACGTATATTTCTTTGCTGAAGATCAGCTGTCATTTTCTTTTTATTTGTTGAAAGTATAATGCAATTGTCCTTAATATTCGTGCTATCGTTGCCATTTTCATAAGGCACATGCAACTCCCGCAGGTAATAGTCAATACCGGTTCCGCCGAAATCGTCAAACAGGTACAGGGGTAATTTTTTTTCTGAACTCAATTCTTTGGCAAGTAATACAGATTGCTTTGCATTATAGTTAACCAGGTAATAATGTCGCGTTACAGTTTGAAAATGCAATGAATTCCTGTTTGCATTTTTTGAAACAGAAAGGAGCTCATAAAACGAAAAAATCATACAACCGAGGTTTAAAACCAGGATGATCCTTTGTAAATATTTGTAATTCAGTTTATCGGCAATATCATGAACTGCAAAAGTAATAAACAGAATAAAAAAGGGTATTAAACACAGGAATGTCCTGTCAACGACAAAACCGCCATGGATAAAAAGGAATACGAAAGGAGTAAAAAAAAGAAAGGCCGGCAGGAATGCATTGCTGAATACGTACTGTTTAAGCATGAATTTCTTTACAATGATCACAGCATAAATAAGTAACAAAAGATAAATATGAATACTGTTTGAGCTGAATTGATGGACAATAACAAACACTTCTCTTAAATTTTTAAGACTAAATAGCGTGTAATCATTTATATACCCTATTGCCGGCTGGCGCAGGAGGAGCCATTCATAATATAAGCTGCAGACGATTGTTCCTGATACCATGGCGCATCCTGTTTTTAGGATGTTTGCACGCCGAACATGGCTTGCAGTGAGCAGCTTTCCGAGGGATGGTTTCAGCAATAAAAGGCCGCAGAGCAACATGTAGGATAATAAAAGATAGATATTAGTTGGCATCACCAGTAAAGTGATGAAGGATAGGCCAGCCAACACAAAGATGTTGCGCCACTTGATTGTCTCCTTTCGGAGAACATGTAAAAAATTAAAATACTGGATCATGCAGATCAAAATATTTAAAGAGTATCCCCTAATCTGGGCGCCAAAATCAACCAGGCAGATGGTAGTTACCCAAAAGGAAAAGCCGGTTAATGCAGCCGCTTTTCCATAATATCGTACAACAAGCCTGTAAAACAGGAAGGCACTAAAAAGGGAGATAAAGACAGGAATTGCCCTGAACAGGAATGGGTGGTAAAGGATGAAGTCAACGCCTCC
>Ga0068860_100006237_pt1 | contig 11980 bp, 13 predicted proteins | sample KBSSwiS32_FD_66597 | JGI IMG/M metagenome (GOLD analysis project Ga0068860, IMG submission 66597) | Switchgrass rhizosphere microbial communities from Kellogg Biological Station, Michigan, USA - KBS Switchgrass S3-2 | ecosystem: Host-associated > Plants > Roots > Rhizosphere > Soil ... | reverse complement strand
CATCCGCACCATGGCCACGAAAGTGCGCTTTGCCGTCGATTTCGACGGTGCGGACGGACCCCCGCCAAGCCTTCTGCCTCAAGGGTTTTCTGGATGTCGATGCGGGGTCGGCCGGGGGCGGCGCGACCACGGTGCTGGAAGCGGATTTCTACCGGCAGATCGCGCCCCTGATTTCCGTGCGAACCCCGACCTGCGTAAGCACGATTGTCGGCCGCGACGCACCGCAGGGCATCGTCATCATGCGGGACCTGATCGGCGATGGCGCGCGCTTTTGCACCGCGCTGGAGGCGTTCACCCCCGACCAGGCGGCGCAGAGCCTCGAACAGATTGCCAGGCTCAATGTCCAGCGATCGCTGCTTGACCGCTTCCCCTGGATCGGCCGGCGCGTGGACAGGCTCGCCGAGGCGAAATATGTGTCGCAGGCGACCCCCCCTGCAGGACATGCTCGACGGCTCGCGCGGCGAAGGGTTGCCGACCCGCACGCGCGACGCGGGCATAGTGGTCCAGCATCAGTGCCCGGGCATCAACATCGCCCGCGCCGAAATCGAAGTCGGGTTCAACGCGCTGCTTGATGCCTTTCCCAACATGCGCCTCGATCCGGACGCGCCCGCCCCCTATCTCACGGGCGGACTGGAACAGCGGGGCATATCAGCGCTGCCCGTGTTGCTGCGTTAGGAACGGCTGGGTCAGGACGCCTTGGCCAAGCCCATTGATGCGGGCGGCCGGCCGGTGATAAAGCCGGTCACCCGATCGCACGCCTCGCGCAGGCGGCGGCCGACCCGCTCGATTTCAGCACCCTGCATGGGTTCGACGAAGCCGGTGAGACCCAATACGAACGCGACCTGCTCCCGCGCATCGAACACGGGCGCCGTTATGCCAGACGCCCGATAGGACTGATCGTCGTGGAGTTCGAGCATCAGGAAGGTCGGAAAGTCCATATTCCTTTCGTCAAAGGCCTGTTCCGGCGTCCAACCAGCGGCGGCTTGAGGATTCTGCACCTGCACCGCGAAGCCATGGTCCCGAATGAACGCCATGCCCTTCGACATGGCAACCCGATGCTCGGGCGTCGGCGCGGGACTATAGGCATCGAGCCAGGCGTCCACCTCGGCTTGTGATGCCCCGGCGAAAAAGATCGCGCTAAATGGGAGCCGCAGCTTCAACCGCGAGCCCAAGGGTACGGAATATCCCACATGCGACATGGAAGTCGCCCGGTCACGCACGACGATTTCGTCGCGATCACGGAAGAAGGCCGAGCAGATCGCGCCGAATTCATCCGCCAGGGCGCGCATTTCCGGTTGAGCCACCTGGAGCGGCGACGCGTGTTGTGCCGCAATATTCCCGATATGGGCGAGCGTCGGCCCAAGCACATAATTCTTGTCGCTCGCCCCCGGTAGAGATACCAGACTTCCACCAGCCCCGTGAGCAAGGCGTGACAGGTCGCCCGGCTGAGCTTCAGCGCCTTGACGAGATCCGTGAGGGTAAAGGATTGGCCGGGATGCTCGGCCATGAAGTTGAGAATGGCCGCCACACGTCGGACGCCAGGAGATGCGCGAGCCATATAATGTTTCGCTATTTGGAATTCGATTCATAAAAGGATCGCCAAAGGCAGTCAACGCCCTGCGTGCGGTGGACCGTGCCCCGAGCTGCCGCAGGACGAAGCCCCGCAGTTCGGACGCCTCGACTTATAATTCGTTATTTCGGTCTATTAGTCGACATAACGAATTTATTGAGACGGGATGGCCATGAAAAGACCGCTGGAAGGCATTAAAGTCGTTGAGGTTGCGATGTGGGCGTTCGTGCCTGCCGCCGGCGGTATCCTGTCAGACATGGGTGCGACCGTGATCAAGGTGGGGAAAGGGCTTTTCGAGGAAGTCGCAATATTCCTTCGCCGAACCCCGAAAGGATTGATCGTGATTGTCGATGCCGTCCCTTGTGTAGAGGGTGCGCAACGTCCTTGCGGTCGACGTCGCGCGAATAGAGAAGGGCGAGTTCGCGGATTTTGGCTTTGGCGATCAACGTCTCAAGCGCCTTCTGGCGATACTCATCCCTTGGTCCTCTCCTGAACTTTGCGGCCGCTCGCTGGCATCCGTGCCTGACCATTGGTGTCCGACATGGGCCGAATATGTCAAACTGAATGTCGTGACAGGCCGATCCTTCGCCGCAGCGATGCCGGCGCTCCACCCGGCATTACGTTATTCTCCCCTTTGGCTGTTGCACGGCCCGAAAGCCTTTGCTAATGGCCACCGCCTGCCAGGGACCACGCGGTCCTAATCAGCTTTAGACGTGCGGTCGTGGCGGAACTGGTAGACGCGCAACGTTGAGGTCGTTGTGGGCGAAAGCCCGTGGAAGTTCGAGTCTTCTCGACCGCACCAGACAGTCCTGAATAACCTCCCCTCAAGGGGACCTTATGTAGGTTGCTGCCAGTTCTGGCGCAGTTCCGCGGTATTTCTTGCCTGCGCTATGAGCCTGTGCAGTCAGAGACGCGGCGAAGCATCGGCAATTCAGCGCGCGAATCCCCCGCCGTCTCTGGCCCGAAAATTCTGACTGCAGGGAGACTTGGGTTCAGGAGACGTCGAGCACGCGGCGCTGCTCGCGCCAGGACAGCGGCAGATCAAGCGCAAGCAATGTCCGGGCATTGCATCCCGACGGCTGTCGCCCCTCGATGATGGCCGTGACGATGTCCGGCGCCAAGCAGGACAGGGACACCAGCTTTGCCAGCCGGGTCCGGCAGCGCCCGATGCTGGAGGCAATGTTGGCGATCGACCGGTCCGGCTGGGCCATGATGCACTGGCGTGCTGCATAGGCATCAGCAATAAGAGCAACCAGCTTCTCGTCGCGCTGCGCCGGCAGGGTTCGGATATTATCCGGCCCGGGAATGACCAGCCGCAACTGGTGCCCGCGGCGAACCTTGGTAGCCGGCAGCGCGATCGTCAGCGCTTCATCCATCCCATCATCGCGCTGCGGCAATCCCAAGGTGCTGAGGATCCGGGAGGGCACCAGCGCTATGTCGATTCCGTCGGTGCGAAGGGCAATCCGATCGACAAGCGCTGCCAACAGCGCAGCCTTGGCCTGCGCCGAGCCGCTGCGCAGCGTTGCTGCGGCAAGATCCCCCTCACCGATAGCCCGCTTGAACCAATCGGCCTGAGTTGCGGAACCCCCGACCAGATCGCACAGGAAGGCCTGATCACAGAGCATGGCAGCGAGCCGAGCACAGACCAACCGCTCAAGATCGAACGCAGGCGCCCGCCAGGCGGGCGAACCGTCAAGCTGGTCAGGGCGCGTGACGTAATAGCGATACCGCTTGCCGGGTTTGGTCGCGTGGCTCGGCGTCATCGCCCTGCCCTCCCCATCGATCAGGAGATCGACCAGCAGGCTGGGCTGTCGGACCTTCAGGCGCCGGGAAGTACCCGAGGCATTGAACGCAAGCAGACGCTGCACGTCGTCCCACAGCGGCTGGGAAACGATTGGCGGGTGCTCACCATCGAAGTACTCGCCCTTGTTGACGATCTTGCCGCGATAAATCTGGTTGGAGAGCAGGTGGTAGAGCATGCCGCGCCGGAAGATGCAGCCGCCACGATGGGGTCCGCTGCTGCGGTGCTGGACCTTGGTGCGATAGCCTTCACGATTGAGTTCGTCGGCAAGCGCCGGCCCCGAGCCCAGCTCCAGATAGCGCTGCATGATATGACGGACGAGTTCGGCTTCCTGCGCGTTGATGACCAGCTTGCGATCCCTGACATCATAGCCAAGCGGCACCGGACCACCCATCCACAGGCCGCGGCGCTTGGAGGCCGCGATCTTGTCGCGGATGCGCTCGCCGGTGACCTCGCGCTCGAACTGGGCAAACGAGAGCAGCATGTTGAGCGTCAGCCGTCCCATGCTGGTGGTGGTGTTGAACGACTGGGTGATGGAGACAAAACTCGCGCCGGCCTTGTCCAGCACCTCAACGATCTTGGCAAAGTCCGCCAGGCTACGCGTCAGCCGGTCGATTTTGTAGAGCAGGATGATGTCGACCTTGCCGGCCGCCACATCGGCCAGCAACTGTTTGAGCCCCGGTCGCTCCATGGTCCCGCCCGAGAAACCGCCATCATCATAGCGATCGGGCACCAGCGTCCAGCCTTCATGACACTGACTCAGGCTATAGGCCGCACAAGCCTCATATTGGGCATCGAGGCTGTTGAACGCCTGATCCAGCCCATCCTCGGTGGACTTGCGCGTATAGACAGCGCAGCGCAGACGTGAAGCGCTAGCCACGACGCCGCAGCCCGAAGAAGCGCGGCCCCGACCAGTGGGCGCCGGTGACTGCACGCGCAATCTCGCTCAGCGACCGCCAGGTCCGATCCTCGAAGCGAAAGCCCTCCTCCGTCACCTCGACTGCAACCGTCCGGCCATTCCACTCGCGCACCAGACGTGTGCCAGGCGTGAGCGAAATGCGCTGCGCTGGTGCCGGCTTTGGTTGCTCGCCCTGGCCGACCCGCTCGAGTTCACGTGCAACCAGTGCCGGCAGGCTACCGAACCGTCGCTCCTGCAGGCGCTGGGCGACCATGCGCCGCAGCAGCGGCGCGGGCAGCGATGGTGCTGCCGACCCGTCGATACTCGCCCAGGTCTCGCGCAGCTGCGCCGGCGACAGAGTCGCCAGCGCAGCAATCTTCTGCTCGATGCGGCTCATGGGGCGGTGTCCCCGCCTGCGCCGATGCCGATCGCAGCATCTCGCGCCGTTGCCGGGATGAACCAGAAGGTCGTGTTGTCGCGGTGCGACCGCTCGATGGTGATGCCCTTCTTGCGAACCCCGGTCATGGCCGCCCGGATGGTGTGGGGCAGCCAGTCAGTGGCATCGACCAACTCCAGCAGCGTCGCGCCCTCAGGTCGCTCAAGCAGAGCGATGACATGGGCGATCTTGCTGTCGGACTTGGGGTCAAGCTGCGCGGTGTCAGGCTCTGGATTGACCGCAGCCCCAGGTTCTTTTGCAAGCGCTGTAGCCTGATCGGTGGCTTGAGCCATTGGGCCGGGCTGAACTTCGCCGTCGCCGCCGGCCGAGATGGCCGTACGGCCTGCATCGGTAATGAAGACGCCAATGCGCTGCCCGTCCTGCTCGCGCCACAGCTGGTCAGCCTGTAGGGTCTCGCGCTCCTCTGCCAGGCTGTGGCGTAGCAACGCTGTGATAGCCTTGCGGATACGGTCCGTGAGGTCCTGCCCGAGGCTCCGTGACGGGGGCAGCAGGCTGCCATCCGCGCGCTGTGCAGAAAAGCTCAGAAGAATGACCTGCAGGTCATTGAGTTTAGGGGTTCGTGTCATGATGGTGGTCCTTGTCCAGGCGAGCAGCTTCCTTGCTGCTCCCACCACCCACAGCCCCGGGGATCTCATCCTTCGGGGCGCCCGGCCAGAAGCGGCCGGCTCAACTCACAGAGACACCAATGCTCCGTTCGCAGGCGAAGTCGAATGGAATATTCGGCGCCGGCGAAAAGCTGGATATGGACTTCAGAGGGGGTTCGAGCGCGTCATGATGTCATGAGAAAACCGCAGGAAGACCAGGACCTCATCGACCTCGCCAGGCAGCTGTGCACACGGGCCAGCATGACGCTCGAAGATACCGCCGCAGAGGTCGTTCAGGTCGGCCGAGCCGACCGGAGGCAGCTTCGGTCCGTCGTCACCCTTGTGCGGACGCAGGTCGCCAGGGCAGACATTCTGCTTGCCGCCGCCATGGCATTACTCGACTCAGCGCATTCAGACACTGGGCCGCAATAACGGATCAACTGCCGCCCGCGATGGACCAAAGCGGCCCTACTCGCTATGCATCGACACCCTTAACAGCTGGAGAACCCCTCACATGAACAACAGCGATCTTGCCGATAGCCTGGCCTCCATCAATGGCATCACCAAGGCCGATGCGCGCAAACTGGTCGATGGCATGCTGGCCGCCATCGCCGATGCCGCCGCCAAGGGTGAGGAAATCTCCCTGAACGGGTTCGGCAAGTTCAAGGTCAAGGACACGCCGGCCCGCGAAGGCCGCAATCCGTCAACCGGTGCCACCATCCAGATCGCAGCATCCAAGAAGCTGGCCTTCCTGCCGGCCAAGGCGCTCAAGGACAAGCTGAACGGCTAGATCCATGAGCCTGGACTCGGTCAGGGCCTTTCTTGCCAAGATGGCGCCCGATATCGAGATCATTGACCAGGGCGTCAGCACCGCGACCGTGGCCGAGGCCGCGGTCGCGCTGGGTGTTGCACCGGCGCAGATCGCCAAGACCCTCTCGATCCGCATCAAGAATGAGGTCATTCTGCTGGTCACCCGCGGCGATGCCCGGCTCGACAACCGCAAGACCAGGACCTGCCTCGGTGGCCGACCGCGCATGCTCGCCCCGGACGAGGTTGAAGCGCTCACAGGCCATCCGGTCGGGGGCGTTTGCCCGTTCGGACTCGCAACAGCCTTGCCCGTCTATTGCGACGTCTCCCTGAGGGGCTTCGACCAGATCTTCCCCGCTGCCGGATCGCGTACCGCATCGGTGCGGATCACGCCGGACCGGCTTGCAGTCTTAGTCAGCGCGACCTGGGTTGATCTGTGCACGTGAAGATCCCCTTTCGTCCAACCCGGTCGTTCAATCGCGCCTTTCAGATGCCTACAAGCGGATGTTCGCCAAGCACTTCCCGTCTAGCCTGAATGTCTGTGTTGGGGACTAAGCCGAATGGCCGGTTCCGGGCTCGGCTCCCAGGAAAGCCGACATAGCCCGGCGACAAGGGGCAATCCCGCTTCCGCCGACAAGTCGGCCGTCCTGCCGGCTTGCCCGTTCCCCAACAGCTGACCTTCATTCATGCGATGCAAGCTGCTACCGGAACCATATGGGGGATAGCATGCGCATTCTGGTTCTTGGCGCTGGCGGGTTCATTGGGCGCCATATTGTCGGTGACTTACTGGATGCCGGGCACGAAGTCGTGGGAACCGCGCGCTCGACCGATGCGCTTTCTCGCGCTTTCACGGGAGATGGAATGAACGACTGGCTTTGGGTCGAAATCCGATAGTCCGAGCGGCGTAATTCGGAGCCTGTGAGCCCCGCAATTCAGCCATTTCCACGTCAAAGCTTTCGGCTGCAGCTGGCACATGAGCGGGACGCTATTTGTTTGGACGCAGCTTCAATTGCCCTCTTGGCGCATCTGCTAGAGTCCAGAAGCAGAAGCCTCCGTGGCCGCTATTGCCGTTGCAGCGCCGCTCGCGAGGCACGGCACGTTGTCGGCCGTCCAGTCGACCTCGTCGGTTGCCGGAACCGGAGCCAGCACCTTGCCCAGTGGCACACCCGAGGTTGGGTCGTAGAAGGTGTAGGCCTTGCTGTTGTCAAACGCGGCGATACGGTCGTTGTCCTTGGCCGCTGTCGCCGCGTCGATTTCCAGGCGCTCAGTGCGAAAGCCGCGGATCATCCGGATCGTGCCAGCGCGGCGTTCGAACACGCGATAGTAGTTCTCGCCGAAAATCCGCGCGTCATAGCTCGTCTTGGTCGACCAGTTGTCTAGCTTGGTCACGGTGGGCAGCCGCAGGGTGGTGACCATGCAACTATAGCGAGGGTCGTTGTAATAGGGCGCCTTCTGGTCCTGCTCGGGGGCGCGGACGCGCTTGTCAGGCGGGTTGAAGCCCCCGCCCGGCAGGGCGAGTGAGCGCGCTGCGCCGTCCTTTTCCCAGTCCACGTTCCAGGTCCCACTCACGGTCAGGATACTGGCCTGCGTTTTCTCGTCGTAGCGCCACTTGACCGCATCGATACTCTGCCAAGTCGAGCCGATGACGTTCTGGCGAAACGCCGCCAGCAGCTGCTCAGGCGTTGCGGGAGAGAGCTGCACCTGCTGCTGTAAGCCCTTTACCCCGCGCAGGATCGACGTGGTAGTCACCTTGGCCGGTATATCAAACCCGGCGCGCGCATCCACATCGTAAAGCTCGATCTCGTCAGGCCGGACCGCGGGTTGCCAAATCACCCGTTCGAGCCCGCGCCCCTCGGACGACAGAGGCAGCACCCAGCGATAGTGAAAGACGGGGATCGCAGTCGGGATGGCCACAGGAGGCAGAGTGCCATCAAGCCACCACGTCTTTCCTTCGATCGTAGCGCGCACCAGCACGTGGTCGAACAGGCGTGGATTTGGCAGCCGCTCGTCCATCCCGTCGTCCCCGCCGCTGGTGTTGACCAGCACCGCCTCGGCCGGGATGCCTAGTTCCTTCAGCAACGCAAGGAGCAACGCGGTTTTCGCCTTGCAATCGCCGTAGCGGCGTTGCCAGGTATCGTCCGCCGATGCAGGGGTAAGGTTGCCGGCGCCCAGACCGACGTAAATATAGCGCACGTCCTGCTGCACAAGCCGAAGCGCCGCGCTGGCTCGGGCCAGTGGTGTAGAACTGGCTGCCGCGATTCGCGCCGCCTCGGCCTTCACCGGCGAACGCGCATTGAGCTTGGCCGACGTTGCGTACATCGGAGCAAACTGGCGAGATACGGCCTGCCAGTCTGCAAGCCCGCTATATTCGACTAAGCGCTGCATCTGGAAACGCGGCGGTGCATCCTTTGGTGCGGAGAGCGGCGGTGGATTGTCAAACCGGAAATCGATCGCCTGTTCCTTGCGCACGGCCACTGCGGCCATGTCGGGCGTCATCTTTTCCTTCGGCTCCAGCCCCCGTTCCCAGCTCAGCCGAAGGTGGAAGCGCCCCGGCGCGGGGGTCCCCAGAAGAAACAGCGCTCCGGCGTCATGCGTGCCGAGCGTGGGGTCGCCAATCGGCGTGGTATATGCAACCTCCAGTTCGTCACCCACGCGCAGGTCGGGCACCCGCAACACGGCGGTCAGCACTCCGTCAAGGCGCGCCGCCTCCAATTGGTCCTCGCGCCGCAGCACCTCGAATGCAGCGGCCTTGAGCACATCGATCACTTCAGCGCCGCGATAGACCGTGATTGTGTGAACTGTAGGTGTGCCTGCCGCTGGATTCCAGGCGAGAGCGACATTGCCCATCTGCAGCGCGTTTGAATGGAGGATCTTGATCCGGAAGGCGCTGTACTGCTGCTGACCGCGCGGATCGAGATGAATGACGACATCCTGCCGCCGCACGAAGATCATCCCGCTAGCTTGGGCAGGTACGGGCATCAAATCGGTCGGCTCGACCCATGCAGGCACTGGCCCTCGCGCCACTTGGTCGCTTGAGGCTAGGGCAGGAACACTCGTCAATACCGACGCCAGAAACAGCGAGGATAGGACGCGCAAGGAATTCCCCCGTGAGATAGATCAAACCTTTCTGGACTGCTGTGAATACTGTTCAGTACTTGAGAGGGAAGTTAGAAGCTTATGCCCCTTCATTCCATCCGAGCGAGGATTACAGGCGTTGTCACACCGGTAGAAGATGTCAAGCAGCGCATCTTGGCCAAGATTGACACGCGGCGCGCGGTTCACGAGCATAGCAGTCTGTAGGCGAGCAATTAGTCAGTTGCCAAGCGACTTTGCTGCGATCGGAGCGTCCTGCATGTCGTGCTCCTTTGCAAGGGGCTTCTGTGTGATGTCCGTCGCGGGACGCTTATCCATGCAAGCGGCGAATGCAGTCCAACCAGCCTTAAAACCGGTGAAGTCAAGCCGGGTGAGCAGTTTTGACCCCAACCTGAATTCGACTATCCGGGGGTCGGCTTCGACAAATCGCGCCAACATGTCGGCCGGCATCGCGGCGCCGATCAAGTGTGGCCCGGCAAGAGGCACGCCTTCAGCCGAGACTGCGGCTGTCTGGATTATCAAGGGCCCAATGACCTGGTCACCAGCTGCGACCGACCAGTTGCGGTTCGTGATGACGACGAACACTTTGCCGTCAAGCGCTGCGTTGGGCTGGAAACCCACCGTCGTGAGTCCCGTATCGGGGAAAATTTTGAGATAATTGCACTGCCCGTTCGCCTCCATCGCCTTCCAAGGCATAGTGGTTTGAGCCTTGGCAGGTATTCCGGCGGTCACGATCAGGGCCGCTACTGCGTGTGAAATCTTCATGTTATTGTCCGCTTGCAAGGATCTGTCGCCACACGATAGCGTCGGTTAGTGGGGGGGCTTGCTCGGAGTGGGCGCGAACGGATCAACGGCGATGTCCGGGTTGGCCTCCTGCTCCTGCTTGAGCTGCCGCGCCCGTTCCGCATCAGCGTTAGCAAGGCAGCCCGCGAAGCCGGCCCACCCTGCAGAGAAACCAGAGACCCCCAACCGCGTCAGCAGTTGGTTTCCCCTGGAGACGACCACCATGGCCGGATTGGAGGCCGCAAATTTGCGAACATCCTCCATGGGCACGATCACCATGATCCGGTGATCCATGGCTAGCGCATTGCCGCTCATGCTTATCGGGCCGGAACGCACTGTGATCGGCTCCGCGATTATATCGCCCGCTTTTATCGACCAGTTGTCGTTCTTCAAACCCCAGCCGAGATGGCCTGGCGGCACAAGCCGATTTGCAATTAGGACGATCTCGGTCCGACCGGAGTCGGCATAGCCGTGACCATACATGCACTGACCATTGGCATCATGTTCGCGCCAAGCGCGCGGCCCCGTCTGCGGGGTACCGGCAGAAGCCGCAGATGCTGCCAGGGCCGAAGCCACAAGGAAGGTGAACATGTTATCCCCTGCTATTTTGCCCCAGTGTTGCTTAGGCAAAAGCACCGACCATGGCCACTCCATTTGGCAGACATTCGGATGTTGGGATGCACTTTAATGCGCGCTGTGCGCGATGGATGGCGGAGCGGATGACGCCCAACTCATGTGTAAGCATGCCAACTAGGCGCCCTCGCGTGAGATTAGTGGCAGGTTCGGGCCGAATCTGCCGTTCAAATCTAGTCGGCGAACGCCTTGTTTTGGTCGGGAGCTGCCCCTCTGGGAGAGCTAGGTGCGGCATCTGGAGCCGCCAACATACCTGCCATTCGCACTGATTTTCTGGCCGTCTTAACAGCGGTCTTCCATTCATTCGCATATTGCGGCGACTCTCGGCGCGTACACACCCGCACTGTCGCTTGGCTGGATTCGCGGTATAAGGCTGCTACGGCCATGATGCCCGGCGTTCACGGAGACCGTCGATGGATGAGTCCGACTTCTATCACGAGGGTAACCGGCAGCTGCAGGATGATTTCGGCAGCCGCGCATTGGCCGATCGGCTGGATGAACGACTCAATCGAACGGAGTTCACCGATGATGATCGGGCGTTCATTGTAAGCCTGCCTTACTTCTTCCTCGCGACAGCTGACAGCAAAGGGCGGCCAGACTGTTCGTTCAAAGGCGGCATGCCGGGGTTTGTCCAGGTCACGGGACCCAATGAGCTTGCGTTCCCTGATTACGACGGGAACGGCATGTTCAGGAGCCTGGGAAATATCCTGGCCAACGACAATGTCGGCCTCCTCTTTGTCGCTATGCATGGCAAGCCGCAGCGCCTGCGGGTGAACGGTACGGCGACGGTCAGCAACGACGATTCGCTGCTCGCTTCTATAGTTGGCGCGCAATTGATCGTTCGTGTGCGAGCAATAGCCATCTTTCCGAATTGCCCGCGTTACATTCCTGCGCTGGAACTCGATGAGCCGTCGGCCTATGCGCCGCGTGCGGGCGCAGATCCCCCGGAACCCGCCTGGAAAAACTTCGATATCTTCGCGGATGTGGTTCCGCCCAGGCGCCCGACATTTAAAGGGTAGAGCAGGGCTGGCCGGAGGCGCTGACATAGCGGCCGTTCGGGCCCCTGCATCGAGTTTTTGAAAGCCGACCTTCATTCATGCGGCTTGCCCATGGGCAGCTTTTGGCCGAGTTGCCGCCTGTTCATGTCCCAACCCAGCAGGCTCCTCCACCGAAAATACGGTCGGGAGGGAGCCAGCTAGTTTCCGTCCGCCGCCGCAATTACCGTTTCCATATCGACATTGGCCTTTTCAAACGCCCGATGGCGACAGAGGTGTTCCGGCCGTCTGAAAAAATTGCCGACGCCTGTTTGCTCGCAAAGCCTTTTGACGGCCAATTCTACCCGGTTGTGCAGCCG